>Ga0115847_100328_pt1 | contig 12238 bp, 11 predicted proteins | sample InSIn5SAF170_FD_83861 | JGI IMG/M metagenome (GOLD analysis project Ga0115847, IMG submission 83861)
AGCGTACCAATCTTCGATCTTGCAATTAGGGCTCCCATCTGACTGTCGCAGGTATATACATCAGGTTGTCAGTATTTGCATAGCATGCCTTCTTCGCGATGTTTTTGCCGCTCTTGTCTGGCAGTATGTGGTACCGTATGTTATACTTTCTCGCTATGCGTTAGCACCTGACTGATTTGGATAGTCTATGTTACCAAGGTTGCTCACGATAATGAAGGACAATTTTTCCAAGGCGTCTGGCTTTACGAACCTTGCGACACTATCATGGCGACTATGCACTATCCCCTAGACAACGAATTGTTCTTCAGTGACCATTGCAGTTGCGATGCTTCTAATAAAGCCAAAATTCGGCCAAGTGAAGTGTGTTCGCAACCTAATGTCTTATGGTCGCCACAAGAGATACCAGCATCCGGCTACTTTGCGCGTCAGATTTATGTCTCGGAGGATCAGTCGTTCCGAACCCTAGCGGATGGGGACTTCACCTGCAACTGCGAGAAGACCATCGAGGACATTTATGAGGTTGTACAAAAAGAGTATAAAGTATTTGATACTATCCTCATCGTGCGGAACAAGAATAACAATGATAACAACGATGGCGACGACGATGGTGACGGAAACGACAACAATAACATTCTTGAGCCTTGCGTTATCGACCATTTCTATGCTGGTCGGAGCACGCTTCGAGTTCGGCAGTTACTGCGAGCAAAACGCGATTGCGGTGCTACTGATGCCCGACCAAATGAGCTGATTTGGACATCTCATTTCTTCGATGTGAAGGCCACTGCAGTAAAACGGAGATGCAACATCAAATGCGTCGTTCGATGTAGATCTTGCACTCAGACATCGTGCAAGGACTGTTCACGAATCCCGCCTATCTATCTAAGGAACGGGCAAGCGGACTGCTTTTTCATAAGGAAAAAACTTGTGAAGCAGGACGAAATGGAGGTTCTGGAGGACATTTTGCACAGCTACCACGGCAAATTGAATGAGGCCGAATCCTTTGAACTGCCTCCAGAGGACAAGCTAGCTGCATTGAGTCTATTTTGTGGAGGCGGCAACTTCGATCGAGGAATTGAGGAAGCTGGTGCAGTCCAAACGGAGTATGCTGTTGAGTGGGATAAACACGCAGCGCATACATACCGCGCGAATTGCAGTGCTCCGGCTGAGAACTTATTCCTTGGATCCGTGGATGAACATCTTCATCGGGCCCTCGCAGGCCAATTATCGGCTTTGGTACCTGCTATCGGACAGATAGATGCAATCCTTGCTGGTCCGCCTTGCATATCGTTCTCGGCCCTGCAGCGAGATCGCAAGAGTACTGGATCTCTAACCAACGCCTCGAAAATCGCAACAGTGGCATCCTACATTGATCTCTGGCGTCCAAGATATGCGGTCTTGGAGAACGTGCCAGAGATGACACGCGAGCTCAGAGATGACTCTCGCAAGGAGAGTGTCTTTTCACAACTGATCTGCTGCCTTGTCGGCATCGGATATCAGATCCAGCAGATTCTGATGGACGCTTGGTCGTATGGTGAGGCTCAACATAGACCTCGCCTCTTCATCATAGCGACTGCGCCTGGACTTCCTTTATTGAAATATCCAAACATTACTCATGCCCACTCAGAAGAAATTCGGGCCAAGAGTCTAGGTAAAGCACCTAATGGCCAGCCTTTTGGTCGACGCTACCACGAGGTCACTGCTTTCCCTGCTGTCTCGGCCAAGGATGCAACTGAAGATCTACCGAGTATTGGAAGCGGGCATAATCTTGGTTGCCTCGCTTTCCCCGATCATCGACGAGGTACTGCAGTCTCACCACTTGAGCAGAAAATTATCCAACGTATACCTAAGAAACCACGCGGCCAGGGTTTAGTCGACGCTCATGCTTCCGGGAGCCTGACAGGGGACCTTCTTCGATGGTTCGAACGTCTGAGCGATATCCGAGCTTCAGCATCCAGCAAAGCGTGGCGGCGGCTAGACCCCAAAAAGCTCTTCCGGACCATTACAACGCAACTCACACCAGGTGACGCCGTGGCTGGGTACGGGTTGCATTGGAAGCAAGATCGAGTGCTCACTGTGATGGAAGCAAGGCGTGCGCAGGGCTTTCTCGACCACGAGGTGATCATTGGGGATACTGCTACGCAATGGAAAATCATTGGTAACAGCGTCTCCCGAGCCGTTGCGCTGGCCTTAGGCATGAGTTTACGCGACGCATGGTTGTCAGCGCTCGAGCACACAAAGCAGCCTATTACAGATCTAGATTCTGGAACCCCAAATCCTCAGATCATGACTGAACTTAATGAAGCGAAGCCTGAAAATACCGAGGTGGTCGACCCCGTTGAATCTGATACGGAGGTAATAATTGAGAGGGAAATTCGCACGACAATCCGGGTATCACCCAGTGGCGCATCAAATGAACCAATAGCCATTGAACGGAGACAGTACGGAAAGACAAAGATCAGGAGACCATTACTGGAGCACAAACTGCAATCCTATTCAAAGTCGAACAAAACGGTTCCAAGTGGCCAATCACTGGTCATTCGGCTGAGCCAGTCTCCTGCCCCACGTAATCCGAACCGTGAGCGGACCATGATTATCGAACTCGATGAAGATGGCAATATTGTGTACGAGGGCGTTGTCGGTTCTGAAATAGATGGTAAATCGTCTTCCTCTGGCCCTGAGATGTATCAGGACCGCGAACACCACGGTCGATGTAGGACTGTACCGCATACAATTGATTAAAGGAGAGATTAGCCAAAAGGGATAGCACTGTATGTTCACCAGGAGGTGAAGAGCAAAATTGCGAAACAGAAATCGAGAGATAGCAACATCGTTGATATTGCTCAAACTTGCTTGCCCCGGGTTTCGCAAGAACTTCCAAAGCACAAAGGACCAACAATTGCTGTTTTCTATCTTCCCAAATAATGCATGTCTATATCTACAAGTCTTTCTTGCTCTCCTGACCGAGCTGTCGGTTGACGTCCATATCAGCTATCTTTACACGATACGGTATCCTCCACTCTCCGCTGTAGATTGCCTTCAAGATACCATAGACACCAGCTACTGGCCAGATGCCCTTGATCCGTCCTTTCCAACCAGAAAGATAACTCATCTCCTTTTCGACATCAACGCGCACTTTCTGCCATACATCGGGCAAATGTGTGGCGTTGTACTTCTTGCGTAAGCGCTGATACCATTCTGTTGGGTAGAGACTCCAGAATTCGCTCGCTGTGTAGTATGTTTGCGAATATAACCACTTCTTTCCGCCGAGCGATGTTAATTTTTCTTCTAAGGCGCGGTTTGCCTTGAGATAGTCTTCGTGCTTGCGAGGACCAAAACCCCAAAGACCGATATTGAGCATGCCCTTCATCTCGTCGCCTTGCGCAGTGGTAGTGTAGTCATGTGGGTGAAATGTCTCGCGTGAGTCCTGCTTTGGTAGCGGACACAGCCACAGCGGGTAGATGTGGAGGTTCTTGTCGGTGTACTTGATAAACTCGGCCGCGGTCTTGTAGGGCAGCGCACAGTCCTGAACGACGTATGAAATGACGTTCTTGCTTGCATGCAACGCTTTGTACAACATGCGAGTATGGAGGAAATCATCCAGGAACCACCGGGTCAGCCTCGTGAACGGCATATAGAAGTACTTGAAAGCTGATCTGCCAACCCAGAAGCCACCCCGATCCCAGCGAAGGAAGTACTCTGCAATTGGTACTGCTTCCGTCACAGGCGTGACGGCCGTATCGGAGATCTCATCTCGAACATGAACATAATACCATGGGTCCCATGGACGACTGAACCGCTGGACATGGCATCCAGGAGGTACCTCGTCTGCAAGACGGCCTTTGATGACTGCACCGCTTGTCGGTGAGAACATGATACCATCCAAGAAATCAAGCTCAGTATTAGCAGTCTCCTTTTCAATCATGTCTGTGGCTTCTTGCATGCTTGAGACAGGATGATACGTAGACAGCACAAAACGCTTGGCTTCCATCAACTGTATCTCAACGGCTGTAGTGACGCCCAGAGTCCCCATCGTACTTGGCATCTTCTTAAACAATTCCGCGTCCTGAGTCTCCGAGATTGTTGTCAATGTGCCATCTGGTAGGACGACTTCCGCAGAAGTTACAGTCTTGTCAAAGAAGCCATGCTTGAATGAACTGCTCTCTCCGGCAGTCCCCGCAAAAGATCCTCCAACCGTGATACCAGGAAATTCAGGCACGACGGGTGGGATGAGTCCGTGTCTTAACGTCGCCTGAACCAGGCTGTCCATAGGAACATTTGGTTCGGCTAGAACTCGCTTCTTGTTCAAGTCGAAACGGAGGACCCTGTCCAGCTGGCTGATATCGATGGATTCGTTCTTGCGGAGCACATTCTGCCTTGTGCTGTTCGTGTGGCCATGGAATATTCGGAACGGTCGTTTGTCGTGGTAGCATGATCTGACTGTGTTGGCTACGACTTTGACAGCGCGAGCATGGTCTGCGATGATCTTCGGATCTTCTACCACGCTCAACGCGTTGCGGACTAGAGTTCCTGAATTCATGGGCAGGACATTGAAGGTTGCGAACAGCCTGCGGATCCGATATTATTGCATACTGATGGACTTGAGATGAACAGGAATATTCCAACTGTCCAAAAAACTGAGTATTGCCGGATACAGTATTGCGCTAGGATCATTTCGGAGGACTAGCCGAAAAGTCACATGAACCAAGCATTTCGTTGCCAGTGTATTTCTCGGGCATATACGACAGCAACAAGCACCACAGCTGAGAATCAGGAAGCTCATGAGTGATGACGCGTTCAGGTACAAACTACCATACGAAGCGACACGTCATGTCTGTACGGAACAAATGATCGGTGGCCATGCAGAATAAGTTGCACGCCTGAGCAGCCCTCTCAAGACGCAAGAATCTGGGCTCAAAACACCGTCAATCTTGAAGTAGAGGAAATTCACAGCCGCTGTCAGGTCATGACCATATGCGACGTTACGTGCGGTCATTTCATCTAGCCTTTCCAACTCTGAAGTTTGACGTGCATCGAGGATGACGGTGACAAAGTCTGGCCCCCAAAAACGTGAGCGCATCGCATCTTCGCAAGAAATGACGGCAAGTGCCATACTGAATCAGGAAGGCTGAATAGGGCGGAGTTTGTTCTTCAACCCGTGGCGGGTTGAGGCTCCTGGAAATTTTGGCGTTCGGCTGTGTCTGTAAGCAGCAAGTAGACGCAGTACAACCAACCATCCTAGGCCATGATGGTTGCCATTTTGGCGACTCGGCATCGCAGCGACAACAGCTAGCATGACAAGAGCGGCAAAAACATCGCGAAGAAGGCATGCTATGCAAATACTGACAACCTGATGTATATACCTGCGACAGTCAGATGGGAGCCCTAATTGCAAGATCGAAGATTGGTACGCTTTCAACTGGTTTGGGACGTCCGTGGCCATGATACACAGCCGTGGCTGAGTCGAATGGCTATTATTGGGTCTCCCCCGTGAGGAAAACGAGATGCCAGCCAAGCTCTCCCGGGCTCTGCCTTTATTACTATTGAGTCTGTGCAGGGCCTAGAAACACAGCTGAAAGACTCTTTTCTCCTCACTTGAACCGTTCTTGAGATTCAAATTCGCCTTGCTTTCTACAATCGACATCTCACGAGTCCCCACCTCACCCACTTCAGTACTGTGGTAGACTACGCGCGACAGTATCGACACCCAAAACAATCTGGTCCCTGAGCAACGGACCTGCGGACACAAGCTACCTACCCAGAGCCGGCTTGGCCCACCCAACCTCCAAGGTGGGAACCCGTCAAACTGCGAGCTGTACGGAGTAAACATTGAAGGATGTCGTCATTAAGACTGCATCTTCTGCCTTTCTCACTTCTTTCTTTGCTTCATATTGGAGTAGTGGAGAGTGCTAATGGTAAGTCAGCCTTGCGATCTGCTCTATTTCCCGTCAATTGCTGATCCTTTCCTGAAGGCTTCTTCGCGAACACAAGCTCAACGACAACGCGAAGCTCAAGCACATTTTCACATACACATTCAGGATGTGACCATTGCACCGTGACGGCCCTTGAAGCCTTCCTTACATATCCATACCCTGTAGAGACCGAGTCTGTAACTTCCACCAACACCATTATCCCCATGGTCACAGTCCATCCAGATGGTCGCTTAGAAACGAACTACCTCACCCAGACTCAAAAATTGGATCCGACTGCGCCGCCTGGTAATAATCCGCCCAAGCCCACAGACCCGTATGCTTCGCTCACCTGGGAGCCCTATCCTAATATTACCTTGACCTATCCTACCACCTACGTGGACTTCTTCGACTTGAGTGGCGGCACATTTTATTCGGTTTCACCTGTGGTGGAGCCAACAGCGACATGCACGTACGATGATCAGCCTCTCCAACTTCCTTCGAACAGTGTTACAGGTCTAATCGTCCCACTACCGTCAACAATTACGTTCGATAGTAGAGACTTCACCGCAATATCTGCTCCAGCGGCCATTCACTCTTACCTGAACGGCATACCTGCCGTCTCTTCCCAATTTGGTGGGACAAATGTTGCCTCGTGTGCTTGGACAAAGATTGTTGCAGTCAAATCATCACCCGCGGCCACCCCAGGTGTCTCCGCAACCCAAGTTCCAGTTGCCAAGGTGTCTGTTTCTGTTCTGTAAGTCATTGCCCGCTGTGGGGTGCATTTCGCAACACTAACGGAATATTCTAGCACCGAAGTCACTGCGCAACAAGTCGTCATAACTGCGCCTGCGAATGACAGGGGTACGACAACTCAAGCGATTGCCCACACCGAACGGCCGGACACAGTACTGGTCACGCCACCTGGCAACACCCCTCCACCGAATAATCAGCCCAACAATCCACCCGCGCAAGGCCAGCAGCAAGGTGGAGGCGGTCAAACAACAGGCGCAGGGCTTGCAGCAGTGGTAGGAGCTGTGCTGAACGGCGGTAGCGGTGCATCAGGGGGTAATGTAGGAGCAGGTGGGGTCAATGCGCAGGGTGTCCCATCTGTTGGCGTCGCCGGCGGCGATGCGCAGTCCGGAGGCCAGGGTGGCCAGGCCAACGGCGGTCTGCCTGCACCTCTTGTACTAGCACTCGGCGGGACACTCACCACAATTTCACCAACTGTTATTGCTAATCCTGGCTCCACTGGCTCCGTTACTGCATTTGTACTTGGTCCAGGCTCTACACTCATGCTTGGAGGCGCACCCATCACAGTGTCAGGCACTGCGGTCAGTGCTCCAGGATCAAGAACGACAACGGGGGGAGTAGGAGGCGCTATTGCGAGTGGTCTGGGTTACACTGGACCGCTGGCTGCAGATAGCATGGCAAGCAGCGTTCACGGACCAAATATACCTATGTGGGTTCTTGCCGCTGCTGCAGGAGTCCTTGGTGCTTTTGCTGTAGGACTTTGAGCTTGAGTATTCTGAACGTTTAAGAAAAGATCTGCGCAAGGCGTTGTGGAGGCTTCAATGTTTATACGGGAGGATTCAGCCTTTGTTCGGGTATGCGGAAAACATATAAGTCGGCTGAAGTGCTCATCCGAATTATGATAATCTGCGCGTCTGGTGATCCCTATATCGGCTACCTTAGATAATGATACAAATCTTGGCTTCATCCTTTGAGCTTCGAGTTTTCTCCCAATAAGAACTTGTGACAGTATGTGTAAGATCTTTGATATCAAAGATCGCGAGATTAATTGAGCACGTTCTCGACAGCGGACTCTGCGAATCGTTAGTCTTCAGCGTAAACATTGGTTGCGGACAGAAAAGTCATGCCTTTCACGCCAGTATTATCAGGCTCCACGAACGCCTTCTTGACTTTGCCATCTTCGATGACCAAGGCGTAGCGTTTACTCCTATCTCCGCCAAAGATTGCTGCACCATCGAAGGACAAGTCTAGTGCATTGGTGAACTTGAGAGCCGGGTCGGCAATGAAGCGGATCTGATGGGTTCATTGTCAGCTCACTGAAATTACCATGCTGCGAATGGTATCTCGATTGGCTCGGACCCGGTATTGTCAAATTGCATTTTTGGAATCACTTACACCACTCTTGCCAGATGGATCAAGGACCTTGCCCCAAGCATTCATACTATGTAGCGTGCCAAGTTAGGCGTGGTGCCGAGCATACTGGAATGTAGCAACACGTACACAAAAGCGTCGTTGACTGAGACGACGAAGACCTTGCCAGCATCCTTAAGCTTAGAAGAGCCAATGTAGCCAGGCACATGGCTTCCAGAGCATGCCGGAGCTGCACAGACAGTGATTAGCCACACAGTTGCACGAGTTTCATCTTTCCAAGAATGGAATGAGGAGGCCAAGATGTAGCGACACAGTGTTCGACACCAATGGCAAAGAGAGACTAACAGTATGCAGCTGGGACACCAATGATCAGACCTTTGCCGGTCTGAAGCTCCTTGGCGAGGTTGACTTTGTCGCCTGGGCTGCTCTCCATGAGCTCGACATCTGGTGTTTCTGTTAACACATCACCGACACGAACTGAGAACTAGAGTTAGACATACCCGGAACAGCGTCGCCTACCTTGACGAATCTTGTAGCTGAAGCATGAAAGCTTGCCCGAGCAATAGAGGGCTGGCGAGCGACAAGCTGCGCTGAACGACGCAAGGCGAACGTATTCATTGTGAGATCCGTGTGCTCCTGAGACTTTGTTTGCTAACAATTGTTCGTCTCACTGTTCAAGCCAGTGAAGCTCTTTCAATTGAGGTTAGGCTGCTGATTAACGTTGAATTGATTTGTAAACTGTAACTTTTCAGTAAAGAACCAATCATACGAAGATGTCCTTCGGCATAAGAAAATCGTAGAGTCCGATGCTCTGGGATTGTGCTCAACGTCCATCATCAAGCTAAGGGACGGAAGATGCCGCAGCAAAATTAGATGCGGCATGTTGATCAGTGGCTCAAGGGGATTTGTGATACGCAGCCGTCTGCTCTGCAGATGTTGTATGATTACTGTTCGACACGATGCGAAGTTAAGAAACGGCCACAAAGTGAACACACTTCGACACCTTCGGTGCAAAGTGATGAGATTTGGATGAATCTCGACAGGCATTCACGAGAAATTTTTGCGAGCAGCTTGTCATGTTTGATCTTCTTCACGGAGCGGACGTATCGTTCATGCCCGGGCTCGACATTTTCATGGTCAATCACCGTCGACGATCATGACCATTGTGAGTAGAATCAAGCGAACAATGATTCGCCAGAGTGGCAAGCTCGGTGTGCGGGAGGCGTATACCATTTGATTCTGACGAACGGGTAAGAGCGTCGAGGTTGGGCACTTTTGATGCTTTTATTGAAGACATGGGGGCTTCAATTCCTGCATCAAAAAGTACGCTCGATCAGTCATTTTGTTCTGCTCGAAAAAGCTCTTCGATCTCCTGCGAGCTTACCGCATTGGTACCGCTCAGCTGTCTCTGAGCATCCAGGTCCGCGGGATTTGCATGCGCGAAGAGCTGCGGAAGGCAGGCCGTGAACAAGGTCGACCAGGTATGCCCTTGCCCAGTGGCGTAATACCCATCCCAAGATCTTTGCCAATTGTATCCGTCTATGGAAACGCACCGCTAACAAGATACATTACCGGCGAATCACGAAATAGCCCTTTTCAAGTTTGCGCACATCACAGCTCGAAGCAGCACTGGTGGGCAAGCAAACGCCAAACTATGCTAATTTGAGTGCCGTCATAACCCTCGCTACGCCAAGTGCGGCCATTGTAAAGTAAACTACCCTCGGTGACCTCCCCACTTGGTTCGCAGAGGAGCGCCCCGATCTTCCCAAGGTTCCCGTCTGGCTGTGAGCGTGAGCTTGACTTGATCCTGAGATTCCGCTCCGCTCTCAAATCTTTCTTCCTTGCACTCGACTACCATCAGCTCTTCATAATTTGGTTATTATTTGCGACAGTGCTGTGGTCCATCCGCTTGCGCATCTCTCTTCCTGAACGGCTGTTGGAATTTAGAATGGTTTTTTGAACCCCGATCTGGCTCACGGCAAAGAACGGCAGGGAAGAGGAACGAGCCTCCATCGTCATCCAGCATCGACACCTTGAAAGATCCGGTTTCCGCCCGCCACGCTCCATCTCGACACTGCGCACCGCGTTCTCACGTCTCCAACATATTCCTGCGGTACCGGGAGCATTCTCCGAGCACACATTCGCATCCTTTGCAGTGTTCGCGACTGGCGAACGATCCTTATACAGGATCATTCCTTATTCGCCTTCCACTCACTGACCGAGGTCGCGCAACCATCCATCTGACGCTAAGAAAAACACTTCTGTCGCCATCATGGACGCGAATTCGGCCAGTGGGAACAATTCCAGCGACTTTGTAAGTATTGTGTCTTTGCTCTTGGTCATCGCGTCCAGAACTGACAGCTCTATCAGGTTCGCAAGCTGTACAAGTGAGTGGATGTGGAATTCTCCGTTCCGGGAATAATCATTAACATGAACCCAGAATGCTGGAAAACCCACAAGATGAGAGCGTCGTGCGGTGGGGTGATGGTGGTGACAGCTTCGTAGTTCTCGAGGTTGGTATCCGTCCTGCACTTGAGAAAGGGTATGGGACTGACATGCAGCAAAGAATGAGAAATTCACCAAACACATCCTACCGAAACACTTCAAGCACAGCAACTTTGCAAGCTTTGTGCGACAGCTGAACAAATACGACTTCCATAAAGTACGGCAAAATAATGAAGAGAGTGGACAGTCGCCGTACGGTCCGGGAGCGTGGGAATTCAAGCACCCAGACTTCAAAGCGAACAACAAAGACGCGCTCGACAATATTCGAAGAAAAGCGCCCGCGCCAAGAAAACCAAATTCAGGAGCGGATGAGGTCGTCATACCTACGCAGCAGATGGACATGATGAACGGCCAGCTTGTCGCCATGCAACAGCAAGTACAGACTATGCAAGAGAGGAATTACCAGCTGGAAACACAATACAATATTCTGCTCAACGAGTTCATGGGCATGACGAAGACGGTATTGAATCACGACCACGTCCTTCAGCAAGTGATGGGATATCTCAACACAGTTGATGCACAGCGAAGGAGGGATAGCAGGATAGTCACTCCGTTCCCAGCAGGCGCACAACAAGATGGTCAGAGCAACGCGCAGCCACAAGCTCCACCAGCCGAGGAGGACGATACACCGGCATCCCCGCTTCTCAATGCAGCGAAGCTCATGAGCGAAAATCACGTCGAGGCGCTTATCAATCCGAAAAATCTCGAGCAGATGAACCAGATGTCCATGCGCGCTGCAAATGGCACGCTGACTACTCCACCACCAGAGTTCTTTGCCCAAGCCAATGGCCGGCCGTCAAGTCGAAGTGCGCCAAACTCTGCCGCATCCTCGGTACGGTATGATAACATAGACACTCTAGTATATCCAGTGGGCGTGAATCAGGGCATAGATCCCATGTATAGCGAACACATCCATAACATCCCTTACACGATGCCGGTGAAACCTCCAGAACCGGCGGACGCAGCACCCACTGCTCAGCCGTCTGCTTCGGTGGCACCGCGGAAAAAGAGTATGCATATTGATCCGGGTTGGATTCGGCAACCGCAGATCTTGCTCGTTGAGGACGATCCGACCTGCAGGAGGATTGGCGGCAAGTTCTTGTATGCTTTCAATTGCTCGATTGATTCATCGGTAAGTCTGGGTTCGTTCCTAGAGGAGCAGCAGCTGATATTTTGTAGCTTGATGGTCTAGAAGCTGTCAACAAAGTGCAGTCAGGAGCGAAATACGATCTTATCCTAATGGATATCATCATGCCCAATCTTGACGGCGTTTCTGCATGCCACTTGATTCGTCAATTCAGCACTACCCCAGTCATCGCAATGACTTCTAATATCAGGAGCGATGATATTGAGATGTACTTCAGGCACGGTATGTAGAGCCCACACGCATATGTATCAAGGCTAACATAATCTAGGCATGAACGATGTACTGCCCAAGCCATTCACGAAAGAAGGTCTACTACACATGCTCGAGAAGCATCTTGCCCATCTTAAGCAGCCCACTCACGGCCTCGAAATGGTTCCACCGCCGTCCGCTGGCCTCCACCCATCCTCGACTCGCACATCGATGAAAGAAGAAGAGTCGCCTGCAAAATCTCCAGCAACAGGGAGCACATGGAATTCACCAGCTCAAGTACCAGGCGTGTCTCCCGTAGCCAGCACACAAGGCGACGTGGACTACGGCCACGGGCCACAGATGACTC
>Ga0115847_100252_pt1 | contig 12204 bp, 15 predicted proteins | sample InSIn5SAF170_FD_83861 | JGI IMG/M metagenome (GOLD analysis project Ga0115847, IMG submission 83861)
GACTCTTTACATGAGCCGATATTGGTCTGCTTTGAGCCCGTACAATGTAAGCATCGCTGTTGAGTGTTCCGAACATCGACTAAAGAAGAACAGTGCTACCAACAGACAGCCATTCTCCACGAGATCGACACTCGCGCAGTCGCGCGAAGCCTGGTCAGCAAATTCATGGAGTAAGAACGCCCTTAGGCTGGCCGAATAGGGTGTTGACGTAGCAGATCCACACCCGTGGTTGGGACTTTGCTGCATGGCAACACGGACGGGCCGCAGAGCGTGTTGAATGTGATCAAAGTTTGGTACTACCAGATTCGATGACAGAAAGTGCAGGGAATTCGCATTTGCCATGCTTTGCATTTATGGAGCCCTGACCGTTGAATGGTTCGAAGAGCACGCAATGCATGCCCCGGGCGGGGTTTCTTCGCGCTGCTTGGTGTTGCGTAGCCTTGCGCTTCATGCACGATGACCGCACTCTCGGCACGACAAGATGCGGCTCACAATATCTTGCCATGTCTTGTTTGCCTCTGCGCGACTTGGTAGAGTTAGATGTCTCTCCACAAGCGGATTATCTCGCACCACGAGGAAAAGTTTTCGTCTAGTTTCTCGGCGTCGCTATGGTAGTTACCAAACACTGCGAACCTGTTGCGTAACAGAATGCATATGGTATAATGCTTGCATAAAAGTCGTGATGCCAGATTTTCTTTGCTTTTGTTAGGCGCTTTTCCTGCCAATGTTAGGTCAAGCTTTGCCAATCGCGCTTCTTTCCCGCTCCTTCCGGCTGCCGACTTGATCAACAGCGCCTGATCTGGGAAATGCTCACGTGCATCACTTTCTCTCGCGATCTGATCGCAATGAAAGCTATCGGCCTTCAATTCTTTCATGGCTAGTTAAGCCCGATTTAAACACTCTTGCATATTCCTTCAGCCTGGCCTCGCTACATGAGAATAACTTCTCGCATGATCTTCTCGTTAACATCACCATGATTCTTGTTAGCCAACCCAGCACCGTAAAAGACTTCAGCAAGTAGACCAATCTGCGGCTCTCCTACAAATTCGATGGCTCCAACACGTTGAAACGTTCCAGGATCGTCAACTGGCTTCAAAACTAAGCATGAGAAAGCCGTTGTCCCTATGCGAACATCTTGCTCGAACTCCAATCTTGCTGTTTGGACTCTGTCACTTGCTAGTTCATCGTATCTCCTGAATGATGGGTCGGCCAAATGTCTCGTTGAAACCGTCGTACCACATAAAAACAGAAGCAATTCGCAACCACAAATTCTCGAAACTGCAGCATCGTTGCGCTCGTCTAGCGAGAGAATGAAATGATTTCCTTCGTGTAGCAAATATTCACCGATGGCTATTGTCCAACATGAACCTGACACCGGGTCGTAGGTCGAAATCTCCGGCGTTGAGATGATGGCCTGGCACGCAGGGCCACGAAGCCGGATGCTAGCTGAACCAAAGTGAGTATTTGGTCTCTTGGATTGAAAGATTGGCTCAAGAAACTCCGCGATTGGTTGCCACTGTTGACAGCTGTAAGCCCAGGAACAGCCATTGATTATGCCGCCATCAATAGAAAGCCAGGACCATGATGAGAAACCCGACAAAGGTCGAGATGTAGAGCTGCTCGATACCCACATCAGTTCAGCAATGAGATATGGACGCCAATGTCCACAGATATAGTCCTCCGGGTCAAGCCCGATCAGATGGCCCATCGCGCGAGAAAGGCCGGCTATAGCTAGAGGCCGATCAGTTGGAAAGGTCAGCCGCCCGCACGAGTACGACTCGACAAGTCGATTCCACAACCGATATCGTCCTTCGACTTGCTCAGAGCCTCCCATGCTGTCAGAACATGCGGATGACTTTCGGAATGTCAAAGTCGTGCGCGGTGCAACGTAAAGAGTATCGGGAACACCCTCGGAAGTTATCAGCTCTGCGCATTCCCAGTGGATCTGGCTGTCGCTAAAGTGGACAACTCTTGGTGCTAGAAAACGCTCTTGCACGACCCATGCCCTCTTCTTCAGCGGCGAGAGCTCTACGTCGCGTCGCCATCGAGGGGAATAGCAAAGATAGGGTATGCGGCTCGAACTCAAAATCTGAAAACTGTTATGCGTGTCTGGGTTTCTGCTTCGGAAAAGTCCACCATTGGCGTCGGAGGACGCATCAGCGGAAATATTCAGATAGCAGTTCGAGTAGACCTCTGCCATTCTTGCGGATTCCTGCAACCAGTCCTCCTGGCTATCCTGAATTATACACAGTGCATCTATCCACATATAGGTCATCCCGAGTCTTAGAGTCACCTCGATAGCCTCCTTGAAGGTTAGTGGCAGCTCGATCCAAGGGATATCCTGCTGATAATTGGTTATGTTCTCCTCCAGAAGTCGTATTGGCGGTTCTTTACCCCAACAGTAGCTGAGAGTTGTATAGAGTGGGTGGCATTGTGTTAGTTCCGTTGACAGTGTCAAGCGGACATGTGGATTAACAAGCCCATCTTCTACCGCAAGCAAACGTGTAGGAGTAGCTTTCGTGCTGCCAATTAAAGCCGACCATTCGTGACAGGTGCGATGAGAGTTACATTGTGCTAGCCATCGATCAACTTTCTGAAAGGTCTGTCTAGAATTTGTGGCATCACCCCGGAGTGGAGAATGGCTGTCTGTTGGTAGCACTGTTCTTCTTTAGTCGATGTTCGGAACACTCAACAGCGATGCTTACATTGTACGGGCTCAAAGCAGACCAATATCGGCTCATGTAAAGAGTCATAGTCCAGCGGGAATTCTGAGCTTCGTGATGCCACGAGGTATAGATCATGCCCATGTTGATTCGTGTTACCGAAGTAGACGGATTCTCGAATGTCCAACGATCGTGTAGCAAAAACAGTACTCCATTCAAGTGTTACTTGCTCTTCGGAGAAATTGCTCCAGACGAAGGAGCAGAAATTGCACCCCGTTAACGCGCAGCGCCGCAAGCATGTTCGATCGTGTTTCCATACAATTTCATTTTCGTCAGGAAGGGTGTCAACAAGATTTGTGCTCCTATCCAAATGCGTAGCGAAAAATGCACAGCAATTGTCACATAATGAGGCATCCCACGATATCGCTGAAGAGCATCTGTTGACCTTAAATGGGAGTGAAGATGCTGCGGCCGTATCCATACTATATATGCCTCTCAAGTCGGTCGTGCGTGGAGACACAAGAGGAGATGGTGGTGGGGAGGTTCCGCTGTCCATGCTCTTCTGTTTAGGGAAGTACGTCTTTGAACGAATAGTGCTTCACGGTCATGTTCAAACGTTATCAATCAGTCAAACAATCTTCAGTAGCTCCAGGTCAAGCTTTTCTATGCTCACGTCGTATGGCACTTGTATAATCAAGGTTCTAGAGCTCACATTGTTTGCAGATATGCAAAATTAGGACGAGTGCTGGCAGCCGTGACGTACTCGGCCTGGAACCCCGATGAAGCCTAGCGTAGCCTCATTGTGTAAGCTGCATTTACTCCAGAGGAATTGTCCCTTGTGGAAACGAGGCAAATTAATGGGTATGTAGCATTAGATAGATCACAGTCTATTCCGACTCGATTCGAAGGCCAAGCTCAAGAAATCCCAATATATCGGCCTCGCAGCATTTCTAATATCGCCCGCGCTTCGATGCGTCGTCAGTAAACAGCGAAATGATTTCATATGCTTAAAATTCAGCCTTCATGATCTTGAACTCGATGGAATATGAGTATCATAGATCTCATCGAAGAGCATAGTAGCTGCGGGAAGTAATGAAGCCAGGGTCCAGCACGTGTCGAGAAGTGCGTCAATGCGTGACATCAGAGAAGAAACCGGAGCTCGGGACAAGGCCTTGCGTTGTTTCGTTCATCTCGACTTTACCTTTCATTGCCTAAGATAATCAGCTCGGTCATAATGGCATCAGACATCCTAAACTACATTGACTTTAACAAGCAGAGCTTGTTGGGTAAGGAATCGTGGTTCAATTGAGAAGTTCGAAGCTGAGCTTGGAGAACAGTTGCTGCAGGAGCCATTGCATTCAACCCTACCTTTTGGAAGTATGCATAATCCGTGTGATGAGTCATGGATGTTTGCTGAACAATTCGTAGTATAGTGGCACGCCAAGGTAGCTACATGTAGCCGTCCACGATTCTGAGCTGCCTCTAATGTCCCGTCGACAGAGTATCGCAACAAGATTATAACGAAGCTCTTTGGGGGCAATCCTTACTATGGCTGCTACGCGCTCGCGGTCACGATTTTCTCTATTGGCATAATTCGTGACACACTGTCGGTTCTTCCTCATCTCAAGCCGACTCTCTACTTACAGAAAACAGTTATGAGCGAGCCCTACGCGATCAGCCAACGCATCCCCTCCTCGCAGACTCACCTCTCATAAAGCCTATTGCTGGTGCTCTATTCGCTAGCGGCAATGTCCTCGTCCTCAGCAGCATGTGGGCGCTCGGAGTTACAGGCACATATCTGGGTGACTACTTCGGCATACTGATGGATGAAATGGTCACAGGGTTCCCATTCAATGTCACCGGATCACCTATGTACTGGGGCAGTACGATGAGTTTCTTGGCAACAGCGCTATGGTTCGGCAAGCCAGCCGGCGTGCTGCTGACACTGGAGGTGTTCGTTACATACTGGATTGCCCTCAAGTTCGAGGATCCATTTACTGGAGACATTTATGCCAAGCGCGAGCGCGAGAGGGCTAAAGGTGGTAAGAAGAAGAACTAGAGGTAGACGAAGATGGCCAGCTGAGGCTGTTAGACGGGGAGGTTTAGAGGCGGTGCTGCTCAACGAAGAAGATACCCATTGCATTCGGTGGTCGCGTTTCGCATTCAACATTCAGCGACGGTGTTGGTGGAGTCAAAAATTTGCTACATTGGTTCTCTCGCCATACGCCAACAAACATATTACATCATAATTTATGTTTTATGAGCATGGTCAATATTTAGTTGCTTTGATAGACTGTGTTCTCTATTCAAACCATATTTGCGTTTCCAATTTGCGCGTAAAAAGTATTACAAAGATCAGAAAGAGACTTTTAAACTCACACATGTGCCATGAACTGTCTGACTGCCATATGCTGAATTATTTCAGCCTTTCTATCAGCCTAGTGTTGTGCCTGCTTTGGGATTGGTTCAACCTTCAACCTCTTTTTTCTCTGTCGGCGTTGGCTTCCAATCAACAACGACAAAAACTAACCTGAAAAACAAACTGATCGTACGACATGAAGGTCTCATCAGGTCATCTACCCTTACCAAAGTGCTACTTCTCACACTGCACGATTCCCAATTACACAGATCAACATCGGCCACCTACTAAGCAGCAGCCGTTCAAGGCGCTGAATCAATACTCACCATCGCATACGGTAAAATTTGACATTTCTCCTCAATTGCGATTCACTACTGACAAACTTGAAGGTCGATCTGATCCTACCAGAGGAGCTCTATGCACTCGTTGAAGCAAAATTAAACGACCAAACTACGAGCTATGCCCGCGTCTACATGTCTTTGCTCGACATCATCACCGGTGATTTCTTTAATCAATACATCAAAGCTGGTACCTGTGACGTGTTGAGCCAGAAAATTAATTCGCTAAATGATCTATAGGTAACGTGGTGATGCTTTCCGAAGGCCAGACTGGCGTCCAAAACACCTTTTCGCTCAGGAACAGCGTACTTCGACTAGACATCGACAAAGCCACGTACGAGCGCTGCGGGCTCGTTGGGGCAGGCGCTCCACATCCAGGCCGCAAACATGTCAAGTCACGCTTCCGTATTGAGCTGGACTTGCGGCTGCCTTCCATGGAGCATGGGAAGAAAGGCTTCGAACGGATCAAGTGGGCATTCAAGAACGTGCTGAACGAATCGCTGGCTTGGCTCTTCGTCGACATGGAGAACGAAGATTCGAGTTCAGGCGTAATCGCGGCGCTGCATCCCCAGATCAAGGAACTCAAACCAGCGATCTCAAGGGTGGCCGACACTGTTCCTCCTTTCGTCAATGATGAAGAGACGGTACACGATCCACTCTACGAGGAGCAGCTCTTCGAATGGCTGGGCCTTGTAGCACTGAACTCGCCTCGCATCAGCCAGTCTGATACGGTCGACAGCTACCTCTGCAGATATGCTTTGCCAGATGCATTTGATGCAATGGAAGATTCCGCTCTTAACACACAGTCTATAGTCCACTTACGGTGGCATGGCTTTGCTTCGTCGATCTTCGTTCGACATCTGTGGATTATCATGAGAATGGCACTGAAGGAGAAAAGCAACTCATGGTTCTCGCTCGGAGCGAGCACATTTGAAGGTACCAGCTTCACCACGCTCTGCTATGACGGCAAGAGCGTCATGCTATGGGAGTGCGACTAAATGATCTGAGCTATCATAAGTTTAGAGAGAACAGTATTAATTACTAAGCTATGAAGTTTTTCGCGCGTTGAAATGCTTATGCGAGCGAAGTGGGTATATGCACAAATTTCCTCCTCACACAATCTCATCCGGTCTGAAGTACCTCCCATCCCGCGTCAGCGTGGTCCCAAGTCCCTTATGAACCTCCACCTGGAACGGCTCGAACGGATAGCGCTCGCCGTCCACGGAGATGTAGCCTTCCTTTTGCTTCGGGTTCACTCTGAAACCACTGATCTTGCGATATGTCACGTCCTTGTGCTGCCATAGGCGTCCGCCTTCCACGGATAACATCATAGCGATGCTCTTGTGCATAGCAATGTCACCACGGATCGTCACCAAATCCATCATGCCTTCGTCTATGCGGGCGAACGTGAAGAAGTTCGCATCGGCGGCCATGAAAGGCATGTTACCCGCGTAGAAGTTGCCCAGGTTCGGGAAGGGTGTCATTTCCCAACCCGTCGGAAGTTCGTCGTGGATAGTTCCATATCGCAGATGTGGTAGCCCTTCCCCTTCAGCACTGTTGACTGCTCCTGCAACCTCATCAGCATTGGGCAGTGGTCGCGATGCTGACTGTTCGATGGAGAGCCTGTAGTCCTTTTGTATCTCATTCTTGTCCGCAATCTCGACTCCCACCGCGATCTCACAAGGCCACGTCGTTTTGCGCAGTATCCTTCGGAAAAAGCCCACTGTGAAGCGTGCATCGCCCAGCCAGCGCATATTCTCTGTTCCCAGATCACTTTCTGCCACAATACCGAGAGATTGTGAGAGGAAGGATAGCGTTCTCCTGTCCCCTTGTGTTATGCTCGCCAGATCGATACGCGTGTTGTTGCCCTTGACGATTGCCAGCGCCGCACGACTCGGACTCGACGTGCCGTTGCAGCTGAAACTAAGCGCATTGCCAGTACCGCATGGAAGCTGTGTGACTGCTACTTTAGCCAGCGCTGCACGAGCGTTCTTCTTGCGCCCAAGTCCATTCCATATTTCATACGGAACGCCGTCACCAGAGCAGCACGCCACAACATCCCACTTGTCAATGTCCAGCTCCTCGCCAATCTCCTCCGCGTGTGCAGAATGTGTGGTATGCACGACGTCGATCTCGCATTGTGCGGCGCGGAAGATGGGTTCGATCTCGTTGGTCCAATATTTGACCGCTTTGCCCTTCCCACCAAACGGGTTGATGATGACCTTGATCCTCTTCTTCTGCTGCGCCTGGCCGTACGCACGGGCGATGACCTTCTGCGAGAAAACTTGCGCTTGCTTCACATCGTTCTCCGTGATGGAGAATGCTTCAGTGACAGGCCGTAATTTGGTCTTGTTGATCGCCTTAGCATGCACAATTGTGATTGCTGTGCTCGATGATTCCGCCCACAAAACGTCCCTGTACTTTATGCTCCTCTGGGCAACGACTGTAGCGTTAAAGGGGAATAATCCGCAACATCTAGTTTCGGTCGAACTGGTGCCTGGAGGCACTGAGAGAAACAGTCAGCACGACCATTGAGGCTGCAAAACACCAGACAACCTACCCCGGACAAGCACGGCATCTTCTCCAAGGCTCAGTCTCGTCCCGTCTATGCCTCTGACAACATCTTCCGCGTCGTCTCTCGTGGTTTCCGAGCTTCCCGTGCTGGTTAGACGTTGACGGGATATACTGTCCGTGGCTGGATCTAGGCTCGCCATTGCGAGCAAAATGAATGACGAAGAGAGTTAATGCTGGTGATTCATATCATCGAGGAACGAGAGACACAAATATATAGAAAGGAGAGAAAGAGTGAGATTTTGGTTCAAGGATGGCTTGCGACAGGCATACTATCGCCAAAGGAAGGTGAGGTCGGTGCAATGTGGGTCGACGGCACAACTTACGTACGATCCGTCCCTTGTCGTGCGCTCGTGCTGTGATTGGCTGTGTTCCTGAACTTCTTTATGCCCCCAGGCTAGTTCAGCGGCCGTCTCGAAAGCATGTGTATTGTGAATAAGTCGCTTTGTTTGTTGTCATAAATGATATTGCTTTATCTAGATACTCCGGGTATGGAAGAGTGTGTTGCTTCAGCGATCCTTAGCCGCCCGTCCACGAGACCAAGCTCGTCAACCAAAGCCCATCAGTACCTTAACTCCATGCTGCTTGTTTTTCTTTGCAATTTGATGAGTTTCAGGGATTAAGATGGGAAACATAGTGAATGCGAAACGTCATATAGCTCGCCTGCTTTGCAACGCTCAAAGCAGCTTCAGCCAGCCATGCTCCCTATTACCAGGAGGACCGGCACCATGATCCATCGTTCTTCATGCAACAACATCCTCTTCCATACCCGTATCAGCACCAGCAGCCGGCTGCACAGCACCGCCGTTTGCCATAGCTTCGTCACCAGCACCGTTAGCACCTCCAGTCCAGTAGTCAGCCATCTCGGCGTCGAGCTCCTCAGCAGTCTTCGCCTTTGGGCGAGTAGCACGGCCACCCTTGACACCTCCGCGACCACCACGGGCCTTTCGGCCTGGCTTACCAGTCTTGTCAGCCGCAGCAGCAGACTTGGGTGCAGCAGTAGCTGGCTTCGGCTTGGCCTTCTCCGCGGGCTTCTGGATGCGGTCGCCGAGGGATTTGGGGGCGGGAGCAGCTGGAACCTCTGCAGCGCCTACGAGAACTTCGATCTTGGGAGTATTAGTGATGAGTGTCGTCAGGGGATCGTGGGCGTGCTTGCCTTCATTGGACGGCCGTCCACCTTCAGTCCATTAAGTTCCTTGGCTGCTTTCGCAGCGCCATCGGCTTTAGCGAAGATGATGGTAGCGACACCACGGGATTCACCATTTGGGCCGTACGAAAGAAGGACCTTCTTGATAGCGCCTACTGTAGTTGTGAAGTACTCCTATGAGAGAAAGTCGTGTTAGTCTTCGATGAGAGGCAATGGCAGCGAAAGCATAGTAGTCGAATGAAAGACGATCGAGCGGTCGGCAAGCGCATTATCCCTCCATAGTCCGGACAAACTCATCCTTGATCCAAAGCAGGTAGTAGAGCGATAGTTCAGCGAGCGAGCAGAAAGCGAGAGATTCCAACCACCGTCTTTCGTATCGTACAGTCATAGCCCTTTTACCGGGTCCACGCCAGTACATCAATCGCAACTCCAACCACGACAGGGGTGGTCAACATTGTATGGTACGTATTCCAGTGACCGCCAATGTCGACCATCCCCTGCGGCACAAAAGCAGTCCCCTGTGTACATCGCTTCGTGGATAGATCAACCCCCACTTTATGCTGTCGAATCCACAGACACTGGCTGCTGCATATGTCTACCTTCGTGCCGCCGTGCACATATGTTTGAGCGCAATAGCCATGCGTGTCTGTGGTCGTATATCGCGCTGAGCCTGTCACAGTGCTCTCAAAATGCTTTTGTGCCATCATTTGGGGTGTACTAATCGCTCGCTCGCTGAACTAGTAGCTGAACACTTCCGCGGTGACCATATTCCAGGTCTAAATTGGAGATGTAACTCCAGCAACACCAAGTCAACTGCGCCAGACACCACTGGTTGCCAGCCAGTATGAGGTGTATGCGGCTTAATGCAGGACATCCAGGCACGGTCCGTGTACTCTCCTCTGAAAAGGATCCTAGCGAGAGACACATGCGACACGGCCATCGAGTGTGCTATGACTGCCATAAGGCTGTCGTGTATGCGACCAATACCATGGTGCGCGAATAAGAGATCCGGACTCGAAATGCAATCGTCTTCACAGGACGGCAATGAAGTCCATAGGAATGCGGTTCGGACGCATTAACATACCTTGATCTGAACCTCGTTCACATCGCGTGGCTGCAGAGTTTGTTAGTGAGGTGTTTCTTTATCGCAAAAAAGCTCGTCGGAACTTACGAGGTTTGACACCTGGACCTTGCTCTCCTTGTTGGATGGTCCGGTCGGCACGGCCTTCTGTGCTGGCTTCACAGCCTGCTTGACCTTCTTGCTTACGCCTCCAGTGGGAGCGACAGTGGCCTTGATACCACCGCGAGTGCGGCGGGGGCGATTGGTCTTGCGACGATCGCTCATGATCTGGTCGAGAGATTGGCTAAGCTTGTCTGGCATCTTGACTGTTGTTGCTTGTGCTTTGACGTGAGAGGTAAGGCTGAAGATTCGGCGAGCGGGGAAAGTGGGCTCGCGTTGACTGGCTGATGCAGGCGGCGATGGCAGTAGATATGTCGCTTGAGAAGTGGTAGCGACAATAAAAGGCGGCTATTAAAAGTGGTAGACGGCTGTAGAGGTTGAGCGCGTCTGCCTGTGGAAGGTGGCGAAGAAGTTGAAGTAGTTGGCGGTGATTGCTCTCGCAGAAGTTACTTGTGAAATGGCAGAGAGCCCGTGTAAGGTTTAAAGTTAAGCAACACGATGAAGAAGTGAAGTGACGGCGTTGTCGTGTTGAAGTGTGGGTTGATGAAAGGGAGGAGAGAGGAGGCAGAAGAGGAGCGAAGACACGAAAGGGTGCTGGAATGCTGTCACGCTAGAGCGAACGCGGCTGAAACAGGGAGGCGCAGCCATTGGAGGCCGCACGTGACCCGCTCTGTGGCTCAGGCAGCTGCGGCCGGGCCAGCCAGCCAACCACTAATTTATGCATCGAGCAACACTCCACAGCAGGCAGGGATTGAATACGGCTCGAATAATCCGCAGCGAGGAGATGATCTTGATACGGTGATAGCAGGGAGTCATGGCGTTGACATCGGTACGGTAGCAGGAGACCCGTGACAGATCTCGATGACGGCAGGCTAATGCTCGCAGTGGAAAGCGTTCCGCTTCTTTGATGTTAGCCAGGTGAAGCTTGCGGACGAGGAGAGGTCGCTGCTGAATGAAGTATGCAATTCAGGTCCTCCTGAAACACCCGTTGGCTAACAGATGCAAGCCAAACAACATCACATGCGTAGCCACAGGATCCGATAATGTCTTCTTCGGCAGCACCGATGGCCAAGTCCGGATCCTGTCGCAGAACTTCAAAGTTGTGCGCGCTTTCAAGGCCCATGATGTGGGTTCCATCACATTCATGAAGCAGGTGCAGGGCACTTCACTACTGGTCACCATCGCCGAGGACTTGCCGAATGAACCTGTGCTCAAGGTATGGGCACTCGATAAAGTAGACAAGAAGACTGGTATGCCGCGATGCCAGAGTACTCTTTCCATCAACAATGGACGAAAGCCGTTCCCGATCTCCGCATTTGCGGCACTGGAGGATCTTTCGCAGCTGGCGATCGGCTTCGGAAATGGAACAGTGACCGTGGTGAGAGGAGACTTGATACACGACCGAGGTGCGCGTCAGCGAACGGTTTTTGAATCAGACGAACCTATCACCGGAATCGGCTTCAAAGAAGGTAACATCACGACTCTATATATTGCCACCACTGGTCGAATCTCGACTTTGGTCATATCTGGACGTGGCCAAGGTCAGCCCGCAAGGACACTCGAAGAGACCGGCTGCGGTGTTGGATGCATGACTGTCGACCATGCGACTCGCGATGTAGTTGTTGCCCGAGACGATGGAATATACTACTATGGTCTGCACGGCCGAGGCCCTGGATATGCTTATGACAGTCCGAAAAAGTCGTTGGCGATCTTCAAGGACTACATAGCTATTGTTTCCCCTCCCTCTTCGAACAGTGTTGCAAAGAATACTTCGCTCCGTGCCTTTGGCGCAAGTCAGGCCGATGATCTGTTCAGTGTTTCGAACTTCACCATACTTCATACGGACCTTAAATTTAAACCTTACACGGGCTCTCTGCCATTTCACAAGTAACTTCTGCGAGAGCAATCACCGCCAACTACTTCAACTTCTTCGCCACCTTCCACAG
>Ga0115847_100329_pt1 | contig 12202 bp, 12 predicted proteins | sample InSIn5SAF170_FD_83861 | JGI IMG/M metagenome (GOLD analysis project Ga0115847, IMG submission 83861)
ACCTTTACTTTGAGCTCCTGTTAGGTTGCTTCACTTTCGTTTCTCTCAGTCGCTCGCTGATTTCTGCAATTGATCTTCCTACTCTCTTTCCTTTCTCTTCCGTGCTGCTGATGGGCGCATTGTTCGCGGGTGTGTTCTGCGGCGTTCTGAGATCCATCTTAGTATGCTACTGCTGCGGCGGTGCTGATGTTGGTAGTGGTGGTGTTGTAGTTGGCGTTGGATGCAGGACGTTCCTGCGGACGGGGGGAGGGGTGGGGTATTTTTTTCGTGAAGTGCAGCAGGGAAGTTAAGGTAAAGGACTTACGGCGCCGTCATATCGATCTTCTTGTTTCTGATGGGCTCAGCCATGGCTGGCAACGGCGCGTTTTGAGAACGTGTTGAGGAGTGGTAGTTGTGATTGTTGTGGGCAGGAGTTCAACAAAGACTTCGACTAAAGATCTTGATGAGTTTTTGTCGGTGCAGCCAGAGCAAGGATTACGCCACAGACGTGAGAAAAGGTTTTGCGCTCAAAAATAGAACTCAGACGGCTACGTCGCTCGCTGTGAATGAAAATAAGATAAGTCCGTCTGATAAATAGCACTCTAGGAGACGACACCGCCGCGCTAGAAATGCACCATGCGTTTCGCGTCTTACAAAAATTTCTATGGTGTGGCGACACACCCAAATATGCACCTAGCCGACCACATGTTCGACATATAACTCGCGGAAGCCATGCGACAACGAACGGCTGCTCACATGAATTCAAGTTCCAGTGCTGATTGATTATTTGTTTGGTGTCATTGGCGTATGGTCTGATTCAATACGTCTCTTGGTACAATTATGTGATAAATACACGTGTGGCCGTTACACTTCGTTGTCTTCCCTTCCCTTCCCTTGACCACTGTGTGGATTCTATACCATCTTTGGCGGTATAAATCATTCCGCTAGTAGTCGTCTATACCTCTCTGTTCGGTACGCTGCAACAACAGCAGCTAGTGCCCCAATGAACAAGCACACTGCAATAGCATTTGGTCCATCAGTGGAGTGATGTTCATCTGGATGCGCCTCCTTCGCCAGCTCAGGACTCTTGCCTGGTTCAAGTATTGAAAACACAATCCACGAAATGAATGTGCCAATGAATTGTGGAAGCGTTGTGTAGACGTTCAGGATGCCCAGGTAAACACCGGACAGATCACCGCTGACCGCCGAGTCTTCGCACGCATTGTTACCGGCCTGTGGACCGCGCTTCTCTACATCAATGTCGCGGGACGAACGTTGCTTGTGTCCATGTGGAGAAGACGCCGTGCTTAGACGGCTGATTTCCATCCCTATAAAGGTGAAGGGAGCCCAACATGCTAGAGCCCACGGTCTGGCAATGGTCAGCGATTGAAGCATGTAAAGACTCTCACAAGAGATACGTACATTCCACAAAGAGCCACAATTGCGGTCGCAGCCCTCAGCGATGTGACAAATGGCGCCGCGCACATCGAGCCAGCGAAAATGATGTGCGAGTAGGACCATGCTGCAACGAGTTTCGGCTTATGCTTCTGCACCTCCTCCACAATCCACGCAATACTTTGTGGAGGCCGTGGCGTAAAGCCATCTGCGTCCTCTTCTGGACTGTCGATAAACCACGGCATTATCACCGAGGACGCAAAAGTCACGATGGAGAACATTATCAAGGCGCTGCTGCCGACGCGTCCGATTTGACCAAGGGAGTCTGGGTGATCTTTGGCATCTGCGGGCGCATTAAATCGCAGGTAGACTTCTCCCAGCCAAGTGGTGGAATAGAACAGAAACGGAAACCAGCCAATCCAGCACCAGAACTGTACAAAACAAATGGCCTCAATGCGTTCAGGCAGGTTGCGTGCCGTAGTCCAGATCTGTTTGAAAAGTTCCATGACACTGTCCTTGCCGCTGTTCGAATCATCGTCTGCCCCTGGTTCAGCAATAAGGACGCGCTCCGTGACAGCCCAACACGTCAAGCCCACTGTGACCAACAGCATGCTCCCCGCCACCACAATCAACTGCTTGAATTGCGTGTCTCCAATGCTATTGCCGAAGATCTTGGTCAGATCCATCGCCCCAAACCCATACCCCACCAAGCTTCCAATGGCGACCATTCGGCTTGCCCATGAACTGCCCATCTGCTGCTTGGCAACCGGCAGCGTATCGCTTATCAAACTCCTCACGCTGGCCTGCACAGCATTTATTGCGAAGTCTATGCCATATATCGCCAACACGGCCAAGAAAATAGTCATTGATTCCTTTGTGTCCTTGCTCGAAATGAATGTGGATACAATCTCAGATGTCCATCCGAGAACAAAGAGTGAAAGGCATACGATCAGCGTTCCAGCGATCATGAATGGTCTTCGACGGCCGTATGGTGAGGTCGACTTGTCTGCGATAATTCCGACGATCGGTTGCATGATTAGGCCAGACAGAGGGCCGGCAAGCCATACAAGTGACACCTTGTCCTTGGTGAGGCCGAGACGGAGGAGATACGGCGTACAATAGGTCATCTCGACGCCCCAGGTGAATCTGAAAGATGAACACAAAGTTAGCAGAAGATCTACTCTATAGCGACGTCGCGTGCCCATGTAAACTTCTAGCAGCGCAAATGGGATTGCAGCACGTACTGAATGCCAATAAGTGAGATGGTAAGCAACGCAAATCTCGTGGATTCCGTCGAGCCCACGATGCTAGCTGTCCCGCTCCATGATGTTCGCGCCATCTTCATCAGTGTATGTATTCCACGCGCACACTCACGCCACAGCAGCTCGGAAGAGAAAGGAAAGAGAGTAGGAAGATCAATTGCAGAAATCAGCGAGCGACTGAGAGAAACGAAAGTGAAGCAACCTAACAGGAGCTCAAAGTAAAGGTAATTATCATCGTCGCTGAAGATAACAACAGTAGTACAAGGGGTATTGGGCTGAGTACAATGGCCCGCATGGAGGTCCGTTGGTAAAAAGAGACCCTGACAGGCACAAACGGATCTAGCCTTGCGCCAGGCTGGAAAAGGCAATTATATCATCTCGCCTTGCGGCTGAGCTCTTTACTGAATTGATGACGAACACAAGTTGTTGGGAGGATGTAGCTCTTGAGAAGGCAACGGTGGTGATTAAGTTTGATTTCTCAAAATAATCTGGCCGATCCTGTAACATGATATCAGAAGTAAGATATCCTTGCCGTTCATCATTGCAAGGGTCTGTTTTGCTTGTGACCCAAAGCCATGGTAAGAAGCACGACCACAGCCTAGAACATTTGGACACAGCAGGTGGCAGATCAGAGAGTGGCACAAATAACATGATCGTAAGACGGGGCATCACATCCCAGGGGTTCTAAATGAACCAGCAAGCTCTCCGATCCCAACCTTGACCATCCCTTCGACATATAGGCAGTGGATGCTGTCGAATTTCGAAGTGAAAGAAAGTGGTCCTTAATGTATTCTGGTCGTGGTTGTTACTGGCCTATCCATTCTACGAAGATGTCATGTTGCGATACAGAATATCTTGCCGACCGAATACCATATGCTTTCCGCCCAGCCTCATCATTACCATTACCATTAAACGCCGATCGACCCGTCTAAGGGGGTCGTAATAGAAGACCGCCGTGGTAGTCATACAATTTCATCTCCTCGAGTCATACTTCAACGCTCACATAATAGCACATTTGCTTCCACCTGCAGGCTCATTTGGATTTTGGCTCTGCTCAATCTCTGCAATCACAGCATCAAAAGCCTTGCCGACGTTCTCATCGTACCGCGCACTCGTCTCAACCCAGCCGCACTTGAACTCTCCCGCTAATTTCTGGCCCGCCTCTTTGGTTACCTGCCGCTGTTCGGGTCGCACGTCGCTCTTGTTACCGACAATGACCATGGGTACGGTGTCCTGCCCGAGGTGGTTCAGAATTTTCTCGCGGATAATGCGCACCATCTCAAATGACTGCTTGCTTGCTACCGAGTATACAATCATGTATCCATGGATGCCAATGAAGTGCTTCGAATTGAGGATTGAGTATTCGTCCTTGAGAAAGTCGTTAATGTCTAGGACTGCTTTACGACCGCGAGACCTGCTTTTCAACACAAGTGCTCGCGACTTATCTTCTCAACAACGCACCTGACCTGCTGTGTCTATGATCTCCGTGGCAAAGTCTTGCCCTTTGTAGCGTATCACCTTGGAGAATGTATTCTCAATCGTTGGATAGTAACTCTCCACAAAATGGCCGTCGACATAGCGCACCGTGAGGGAAGACTTGCCTGTGTAACAAGAAGAGCAACCCAGTCAGCATTGAGTTATCTCGCGAGTCGTAAAGGTCATTGTGAGGACGTACCGACTGAGCGCGAGCCCACCAGGGCAACTTTTCTCTGCTTGGGTGGTCCTGCGGGCATGGTGTCTTGGTGAGCTTCTTGTGCAATTCCTTGTGATACTGTTCAACGTAGTCACACGGTGCAAGCAGCTAACGGAACAATCTCCTTAGGTAAGTTCAGGGTAAGGTAGACGGAGAGAAAAACTGCAGAGGTATTAACGACCGCGAGTAGAGGCCAAGACAGGTCCCTTCTACGATGGGATTTGTTTTTCCCCCGCCCAATTCGTGTAACGTTGCCCAAAGGTTGACACGTGAAAGTTGCAATGTGAGAAAGCTCGTGCAAGATATGCAACACTGATCAACTAGAAACGAAGCGCAAACGTTTGGAGGGAAGTCAATGCTGCAAGTAGCTGTAACGGGGGGCGGCAGGAAGTGAGCGAGCAGCAGAGGCGATGATGCATGCAGGTGGAGCTTCTAAAGCCGATGAGAAAAGTGGGGCTCCACTTAAGAGTGAGCCGTGGAGCAGCCTTCCTCCGTCCCTTTCCTGCACTTTCCGAATTGTCTCGCGAAGAGACAATTTGTCGAGATTCTGAAATGCATATGAACATAGCCTGCATCATAGGCTGCTCGAGCGAAGGGATTGGACCTCGGAAGAACAGTCGGACCACGAAAAGGGGCTGGACTTACGGACAACGTACTTGCTATTCCTCCGCTTATTGAGCTTGTGCTCACCATGTTGGTGTGCCCAGCGCTCCCGGTCGTAGCTGCGCAACTGATGCTCGATCGAGGCGCCCAAGTAGTTGTCACTATTGTATGCGAAACGCTCGCTGGGAACGAGGTATTGTGACACAGGCTGTAGGTTGCGAGGGCGCCGAGACCGAGACAAATCCGCTGTGGACATCTTCGGTGGCGATCGTGAGGATAGTCTATTAGCAGTGATCGTAAATGAAAATCTTGAACGTTGGTGCTATTGCTGTCGTCGTATCTGTACTGTGGAAGAAACAATGCCTCCTCAGAGACCAGCTTTATGGCCCAAACTTTCACGCTCCGAAGCAGTGACTGGACGAAGTTACATGCTTGCACAGTTGAATCCTGCATAACTGCGTCCAGGTCGTATTCACTGTCTCGCCTGTGCATGCCAACACATGCACTCCGCAGAGGGGTATGAGTAGCGGCCAGCTAAAAGAGCCAGTCTCCGCATGGCGCCTTGCATGCACGTTGTCAGCCGCGCGTGATTGATGGAGTGGTGGAGACAAGTGCCTGGTCCTTGAAGCACAAGGGATAAAAATAAGAAGGACGGTAATATGTGTATGTATATTCATACTCTCTATATAAGAAAGTCCACTTCTGCTCATCCGTGGTTAATTTCTCGGTACAAGAAGCAGTATTTGGGTATCATGCAATATGTCAACGTTCACCTTTTCACCGGCCTTGTTTCATCACTCCTCGTCTACAACGAGGAAGCTATAGCTCATCCAGCTATGCAAGCTGCATCCTACCACAGGCCCTTCTGGATGATTCTTAGTCGTTAAGAGCCCTAACTTCCTCGAGCACAGTCTGCAGCCTTTCTGTGAAGTTCCTCGAAACTTCGTGTCCCTCTTCACCCTCAAACTCCCTCTTGTCTGCTAAACGATTGATTGCTGCGAACTCTTGCATTGCATCGAGCACCGCGTCCAGATTCCCGCTCGCCAGATGCTGAACGACTACTTGACGCAGCCGTGAGTTTCTCGACAGGTTGCCGAGAGTGAAGGCAACACAACCGTATATGACGTTCATCTGCGTGTCCTCCAAAGACTCTGCGTCCTCGGCACGTTGCTTAGCTTGAACGAATAGTTGGATGACTTGCTCAAGCGCTGCTCCCCCATCTCCCAGCATGGCCAGGCGAGCTTTGTCACTCGCTTCTGCAAGGTTGATGGTCAAGCCATAGGACAATACGGTGAAGTCAAATGCGATCGCGTATCTCTCTCCAGCCTGGTGGTCCAAGAGTTGGATATATCGATTATTCGCATGGCGGATCAGTGGAATGACGACGTCAGGTATTCCAATGGTATCACACGCCGCTGCATCGTGGTTAGTAAGCTCGACTGCGAGCTTGAGCGCCAGCTGAACAGCTTGAGGTGTATCACCATCCGCCCTTTCCAGTAATGCCAATAGAGAAGGCAGAATTCCAGCGAAGCTTTGTATGAGCGCAGGTGGCCAGACTGTATGGCGCATACTCGGGGCAGAGATAGTGTTTACCTGCAATGCAGATAAGGCAAGCTCAATCACAGACAGATCCATGCTCTCGGTCAACAGTTCGCTTAGAGTGACATTCAGAAGTTGCTTCACCCTGTCCTCCTCTAGGAGCGTATGAGAGCTGCCGTGCTCGCGCAATTTGCGAACGACTAGTTCGATACAGAGGAGAGCAAGGATGCGGGGTGTTAATGCTTGAGGCTTGTTCGTGCTCCACACGTCTGCCCTATAAATCTGATCTCGAAGTTCCAGCACCATGGTCTGTGACATCTTGGCAATGTTGCTTCTACGGTCTCGTACCAGTTTCTCTAACGTAACGCTCGTATCCAGAAGCTGGAAAATGCTCTGAAATGTCCTGGAGTAGAAAACGTGGTCGAGGACGGAAGGCGTGGGATCTGCTGCAACGACGAGGACAATCACAGCCGCCTCCAAGAACAGAAATACATGATCCTGATCGCGTTCAACAGCAGTCAGGAAGTTGCTGTCAAGTCCAGACTCCACAAAGCAAGTAGCAGCTTCCTTGTCCAGCAGTTTTTCCGCCAAATCTCTTAGTGCTGAGCGACGAATCGACGGGCTATTAGTCGTCTGTTCGATGTCCATAATGAAGGACGAAAGCTCATCATGCAATCGTCGCCGCGATCCTGCGGCGCGCAGGTCATGAGCAGCACGAGGCTGGCTGGTCTCTCCCATGTCGACGTCGTTGTCGCCAGTTCCTTGACTCTGAGATCCAAATGCAGAATAAGACTGGCTTCCCTCATCTGCTGTCAACATCTCCCACATTCTATCTTCATTCTTCTCTTCCAGATAGGTCCGGCCCTGGCCGTAAGTCACCTTCGTAGACGTCTTTTTGAAGGATACTTCAGATCGTAGTTTGGCGGTTTGTCTTTCCGAATTTTGAGAAGGGACGACTTCGGCCACTGATGTATCGAGCATAGTGCTCTCATCGAGATCCATCTCATCTTCTGTCACTGGACTGGCAGCTTTTAGATTGTCGATGAGGCGCCGTCTTCTCGTAGTTGCAGATTGCGGAATGTCAGATGATGATCTCTCAAAGGCAGCTACCTTTGAGGGCTTACTTTTGAGGGCGCTCTGCAATTGCAGTTTGGACAAGGGCAGATCACTGGGACTGTCACTTCCGTCATCGCCAAGTAACTGTGCCCAAAGCAATTTCTGTCGGGGTGTGACAGATCCGGAAACACCACCTGGTGAGATGGATGCGCCGGTAGGCGGAGTGGCGGGTGTTTGTGGAGGCTCGACTTCCATCTCAGATCCTGGATCTGGGGATCCTGGACTACTCACCAGATTGTCACTGGAATCGGCAGGTGGACTAGGTGGCTCTCGGATCATAGTCCACAGTGAAGCAGGTGCCGAAGATCCTTTGGTCATTTTCCTTTTTTGAACGCCACTGAACGTGCTTGACTTTGGCGAAATGACGTCTCTTTTCCTTTGCACAGGAGGTGCGAAAGCTTTTGCTGGACGGCCTCGCTGTGGCGTTGTCGCACGGCTCTTGACTTTGGTGTCTGGTTGCACGACGTCTCGCATATCTTTTGCAGGCCTATTTTGTTGTTTACGCACAGGCACAGCCAAGTCAGGTAATTTTCTAGCTGGACGAGCTTTTGCCTTCATCGCCAGCGGTTGGTCATCGTCAGGTATGTCAAAGATGTCCACCTCTGCGGACACTTTGCGGGCCGTTTGTGGTGTCCGCTGGATAGATGATGGTTCAGGCGTATTCTTGCGGCTGCGCGAGGTTGAGGCAGAAGTAAACGCAGATCTTGATGCAGCACTAGGTGTTCTGGCTCGGGTTCTTGTCGGCAGCGGTACCGAAGCTGCTAGGTTGCCGTCATCTGGGAAATCAAATACATCTCTTGCAGGCGAAACATTATGATTTGCGCCTAGACCGTCTATCTGCCTCTTCTTCTGAACTGCTACTCCTTCTCCTTCTATCCGTTGCTTGCCTACAAAAGGTCTGAACAACTTCTCACTCGCGCTTTCCAAATCACTGCTCTTATTACTGCCGCCCGTCTTCTCTGTCGGCTTCTGCAATACTGTCCTCTTTGATCGAATCTTTGACGGCTCTGCGCGTTGCACTCTCTCATCGTCGGAAGGTAGGTGCGTGGCTCCACCATTGCCTGCTGGAATCTTGCGCTTTTCGGGTGAATCTTCTAGGAAGCTTTTATAGGCAAGTGACGGTTGCCTGTTGACTTTGCCATATGTTGTAAGCTTGCGTGGCTTGCCTTGGGCTTCAAGTCCAAACATGTTCGCATGCGTTGTGCGTTCGCTCGCCAGAACACTGGCTGTTACGTGTTTGAGAAGCAGTAGATGTACGGGAATACTCGGTAAGTCAATCGTCTCGCGTTATTGTCGCTGTCGACTCATGATTTCAGATCCGACCGAGCGTGTGGATGCGCAGATGGCGGCTACTTAGGCGTTGAAGCCCGACTAACACGAGAGGGAGTAGTGAGCAACGAAGCAAAGACCAACGAGCAACAGAGAAGTGGCCGCTTCTGCGTGAAATTCCCAACAAAAAGGTGTCTGTTATATGTGAAGTGATTGGAGGTTCTCGTGATCGCTAGCGGTGACGATTATTTCATGGCTGTAGAGACGACGCTCCAGTAACCGGACCCTTATCACGATTCGTACACCCTCTGAAATTCTAACCTTCCTGAACAGGCAGGAAGGCATCCAGCGGACATTTCCGATGGTGGACTTGGTATATTCTTGTGCTTTTAACCTGCCTAGCTGCTTAAATGTAACCTCAAACTCCATACATGAGGACATTTGCCTCGAATCCAGCTTTTTGGAGTCTTGAGACGCTCGGTTTTTGAGCTATCATATGACATGGAAGACCAGATACCGCTCTACACCCGAGCAAAGGACACTGCAGACGCACTGCGAAAAGAACTGCCAGAAGAACTTCGTCAACCCAAGGTTGCAATAATATGTGGATCAGGACTTGGTGGATTGCAATACACAATCAACGAGGGCGTGAGATTTGAAAAGTCTTATTCAGAGATACAGAACTGGGCGCGGAGCACAGGTAAATTTTCTCGTCACCCATCCAGATGACGGAAGGCTGAGACCAAAGTACAGTCCAAGGCCATGAAGGCAAGCTAGTATTTGGCACGATAGGCGCGCAGAGAACTCCTGTTGTGTTACTCGTCGGCCGTGCCCATTTTTACGAAGGCCACTCCATGGAAACTTGCACCTTCGCAACGCGCGTGTGCAAGCTTCTCGGTGTTCTCACCATGATCGTGACCAATGCTGCTGGCGGTCTCAATCCTGACTATTCCGTCGGCGACATTATTCTGCTCAATGACCACCTCAACATTCCCGGTATGGTGGGTGAGAATCCGCTCCGAGGACCCAATCACGATGACTTCGGTGTCCGGTTCCCACCCTTGAGTGATGCGTATGATCTTGAGCTGAGACGAAGAGCACATCGCGCTTGGACGAAGCTTGGTCTCGACAAGACGCCACGGAAACTGCATGAAGGGGTGTATGCGTTCTTGGCTGGTCCCACGTACGAAACAAGGGCAGAGTGTCGAATGCTGAGGTTGCTAGGGGCGGATGTAGTTGGTATGAGCACAGTGCCGGAGATCGTGGTTGCAAGACATTCGAGCATGCGTGTTCTCGCCTTCAGCCTTGTTACGAACAAGGCGATATTGGAAGCTGGACCGAGAGGCGATGCGCCGGAGATACAAGATATGAGTGAGGCCGAGCTGACCGAATACCTGAGTCGAGGAAGGGCGAACCACGAAGAGGTCCTTGAGGCGGGACGAGCAGCTGCCGAAGACATGCAGTCACTAGTCAAGCAGGTTCTGGAGGAATTGTATGCGTAAGCGGGACCTTGTATGAAAGTACTCTCCGGATACGCCAGAAGAGCGTAATTCATCTCATCTCCGCCTGTCTCGGTCAGAAGGTCTGTCTCGATGCCATTGCCTCCCCTGATCTCTATCCTCCCGCCGCCCCTTCTTCAAGCCAACACCCAAGTCCTTCTCCCTCTCCCTGGGGTCTATGACTACCAACTCCTCTTCGTTTTTTCGCTTCCACTCCAAGTCCTTGCCCAAACGATCCTTTGCGAAAGACAGTTTATGGCTCATCCAGGCCGTGCCGCCTTGCTCGTCGTCATCTTCCTTCGCGGCTTCCTGATCCCACTTAGTACAACTTTGACAGTTGGCAATGAAGTGTAGGTCGCAAATTGCAGCTTCATCCTCATCTTCTCCTCCAACGTCTCCATTTGTTCGTACAGCTTCCACTTGCACACCAGAACCGGCTTCAGCCTCCGTCTCTGAGACCGGTACCGCTTCCAACTTGTTTTTAAACGCATTGAAGAGCTTCATTGCGTTTATATCTTCCTTGCCTGCCCCACGTTTGCGACCTCGCGTTGACGTTTCAGGGATCATGGATTCGAGAACAGATTTCATCTTTGCCACAGGTGCAGCGGTTGGCCCTGATCGTCGCATGGAAGCTTTGAGCTGCTCAATCTGCGCATTGGTCTTGGACACTATATCTGATACCTTTTTGACTTGCTCCGCCTCTTCGTCATCGGACTCAGATATGGACTCGGAATCTGATGGTGATGGTGCCTGTTTTGCTGGGGCCCTTGTTAAACTGGAAAGAATTTGTTCGCGCTTTGGTGGCGGTGACGGCGACAAGGACTTCCGTGGTTTGGCTGCAATCTTCTCTTTTCTCGCCTCTGTGGTGGGCTTTGGGACAGAAGGTGTAGCGGCCTTTGCGGGCTGTTCTGGTCCACCGCTCACAAGTTTGGGGTTGAACTTTGGCTTCTTGATGATGGGTGCAGCACCATCCTCCTCCTCGTCATCACCGCCGAAACTCAGTATAGCCTTCCCTGCTTTCCTTTTCGGCTTCTTTTTGTCCTTCTGTATGAGTGCTGCCACTGCTCGCTTCTTCAAGTCGCGCTTGACCATGTCATCGAATGGGTTAACCAGTATCTCCGTGCTCTTAACTTTGTAGGGATACAGTGGTCGATCACTATCTGGCCCAGCCAACTCGCCCTCTCCCATCTTCATAAGATTGTATATCGTGTCACCAACCACGCGCCCGAACATTGTGTTCTTCTCCTGCAATTCTGGTGTATCGCCCAGCGTCAAGAAGAACTGGCTTGCATTGTCGTTCTTTCCCTTGTTCGCCATCCCCAGTAATCCCCTTCTGTTGAAGCGCAACCGTGTATGAAACTCATCCTGAAATGGCTGGCCATCTTCAAGGCTGCTCTCGCCGCCAGAGCCCGTACCTGTTGGATCACCGCCCTGAATGATGAACCCGGGGACAAGGCGGTGGAAGACCGTGTCGTTGTAGTAACCATCCAGACATAGCTGCAGGAAGTTCCGCGAAGTGATGGGCGTCTGCTTCGCAAAGAGTTCGAGTTCGATGTCGCCGGCCGTCGTATTCAGAACCACTTTGGCCGTAGGCTGCGGCTCAAGATTATAAAGGGCGCTCATCTTTCAATCAGCCATACGTCCCCAACAGCTACTCAAGTGTTGAATCAATCATGCGCAGCGATAGATCAGGCGCATGGCGCGTGATGATCGGATTGGTGGACCTGTCGCACGTTTTCCCTTATGGATGCAAAAATGGCAGGCACGGACGACACAAGACGTCACACCCCAAACATGAAATTGCATCCTGGGGATGAATATTTGAGATAGAATGTGGGAGATGTTGA
>Ga0115847_100330_pt1 | contig 12201 bp, 20 predicted proteins | sample InSIn5SAF170_FD_83861 | JGI IMG/M metagenome (GOLD analysis project Ga0115847, IMG submission 83861)
TGGTGTTTTCTTTGCGTTCTTACTCTGCCTTCTATAACTATGAGACTTATTATTATCTTCTTATAACCACTAGTCTATAAGCTCGCCTAATCCCCTATCTATATCCTAATTAGCACATAGCCTAGCCTCTTAAATAGCAGCAATATATACTAGGAGTAGGCGTTTAGCATAGTACTTCTGCGTTATAGAGTTACCCTTTAGTTTAACGTTGACTTGATAGGGAATAAGAGCGTTCTACTCAATTAGACGCTGCTAGAACTGGGACTCTTCCTCATATCTACTGCGATAGGGTTTAAGTGGATGTGCTGGCTGCTTAGTGCGTTCCTCCTCGTTATAATAGAACTCTAGCTTCTTAGCTTTACTATACTAGTTAATCTAAGCAGCAAAGTGTAGCTTATTCCTAGAGAGCTTATAGTATTCTTTAATATTCTCTTTATTATTCTACATACCTTATTCCTATAAGATCTAGCCCTAAGTAGTTGCAGATAGATCTATATAAGCCTTATTAGTAAAGAACACATAGGACTAGAACTTGTTAATCGACTTATTCTTATGCTCTTCCCCATAAGCGACACACTTGTTCTGGTTCACTTAAGAGATCTTCTTCTTCATATAAGCTTACTTGTATTTTCGCCTATGATTTATGTCTCTTAGAAGTGACCTTTATACTATATAAACACTTACGTTAATCTTATAAAAGTCGAGTTAAGCTTCAATTATTTAGGTATAGATAGGGTTTTATTTTAGATCTATAAGGAGTTGCAAGGTAGCTAGATCAATCTTTTAACGTCTTCTAAGCCTTAAAGATAGCTTCTTAGTTCTCCTATAAGTAGGTGAACCTAAGATTCTGCATTCTTCCTTCTATCGCAAAGCTATTCCTCAAGAGGGTACGTATTCTACTGTAATCTAACGGAATAACTTCTTGCTACCACTATAATTAAGCGTATTGAAGAAAGAGGTTTTTGTTAGAGTGCTATATTCTTTAATTGATTCTAAAGGAATAGGAACATCTAGGTAGTATCTAGAACGCGTTAAGATAGGCATTTTTGGCGTTGAAGAACGGTCATAGATTTTAGATATGGTGTTCTGATTATGTCAGCAAATGGGTGTCCCACGAATTTTGTCACCCCCTGGTGAATGGTAGAACTGATGACCAAGTCAAGGAATGCTTCAGACACATACGTGCGCTTCCAAAGGTGTTTCTCTTACAACTTTGCCATCTTGACGGCTTCATGTCACTCTTCGTCTGTTGAAAATGGTCTCCCTGGTATCTGCATTCCACGACAATGACCCGCACCGCAATCTTGCTGATATATATACAAATTGTTCCATTTCCAAAAGCCCTAGCGATGTTAAGCGCAAGTTGTAACGAAAGGTCTCAAGCAATACGCATATATGACAGTCTATGGAAACTCCAAGATGAAGGCAAGTGCGAACATGCCAATGATTCTTTCCTGAAATGTGCAGGTGAATGTGAGGCAATATGGACTCGCATGCCTTTCCTTCGGATCTTCATTGAGCTGTGTTAGATGCATACTTTACTCTCGACAATTCTTAATTTTTTCCACACACCACCAGATAGTTATTGGTAAAGGCAAGTCTTCCAATTCCTATTCTTTTTTTTCACACGATTCGCATCGTCTCGGCACACCACTCACTCTTTCTCGTCTTAACTCATCCCGCTGTTACAAGCTTTGGTGTAAAAAGGTTAGTAAAGCGCAGTAGATCCAAGATAATCGATCTTGCAGTATGAAGGATAATTGTGTATGCTCGACAATAGCCATTGTGTTGGTAGTCTACTGTCCATCGGTATGGACAATCAGTCTGGATCTGACTTCAATTGGTGAGTTGTTGTGCATATCCATTCATTCCATGATCGACATGCTGAACGGTATCAGACTCCATCAAATCTGTCTCAAGAGATATTGCATACGACATGATGTCTCTATACATGGGCAACAGAACTGGAGATGTGCCTGGAAACCTTCCGGAACCCTATTACTGGTGGGAGGCAGGCAAGAAGTGCTCGCGATTGGCTGGCCCAGTACTGTCTAACTGAATACAGGCGCAATGTTCGGGACAATGATTGACTATTGGTATTATACTGGCGACGATTCGTACAACGCAGTCACAACCCAAGCTCTCCTTCACCAAGTCGGCCCGGACGAAAATTACATGCCTCCCAATCAAACCAAAACTTTAGGTGCGGGAGCATTGACTCACCCGCTTTGATGATGAACTGATCATTGGCAGGCAATGACGATCAGGCATTCTGGGCACTTGCAGCTATGTCTGCGGCAGAAGTCAACTTCCCAAATCCTCCTCCAAATCAACCCCAATGGCTTGCTTTGGCGCAGGCGGTCTTTAACACCCAGGCAGCTCGTTGGAACACGGAAACTTGTGGCGGAGGCTTGAAGTGGCAGATCTTTGCATTCAACAATGGTTACAATTACAAGAATGCAATCTCAAACGGTTGTTTCTTCAATCTTGCTGCTCGATTAGCAAAATACACTGGCAACCAGACTTACGCTGAGTGGGCAGAACGTGCATGGGATTGGACACGATCTATCAACATGATTGACGAGAACTATTATGTCTATGACGGCTCAGATAACAACCTCAACTGCTCGCAACTCAATCATATTCAATGGTCGTACAACGCTGGAACTTTCCTTCTCGGTGCGGCCAACATGTATAACATCTCGAATGGAAGTCCTGTTTGGCGCGAACGAGTAGAAGGGCTGATGAGAGGCGTTGAAATATTCTTCCCTGACGGTAGAAACGTCGCCGTAGAAGTGGCATGCGAGAACAACTTTCAATGCAATGTCGACCAACACTCTTTCAAAGCCTACATGGCCCGATGGATGACAGCATCTACCAAGCTAGCACCGTTCATACATGACAATGTGATGGCAAAGATGAGCGCTAGCGCAGCAGCTGCGGCTCTACAGTGTGCTGGTGGCGCAAATGGAAGATGGTGCGGTCTTCGCTGGCAGGATGGGCCAAAATGGGATGGTACGCAGGGTGTTGGACAACAAATGGCAGCTTTGGAGGCCATACAAGCCAATTTGATTGATCTGGTTGCGGGACCATTGACCAATGCGACAGGTGGGACTAGTACTGGCGATCCTGCTGCCGGCTCAGATATCAAGAACACGGTGACTCCTACGGTGTTTGGTCCAAACACACGACGGGACAAGATTGGTGCTGGGGTTGTTACTGGCATTCTGATTGTATCATTATTTGGAATGGTTGGCTTCATGATCTCTTAAGGTTGGGGAGAAGCATCAAGTCCGCGTGTTTTGTTGTGGTTCCTTGGACTCTCGTTTCAGTATAAAAAATATGACCAAAGTTCTCCATACCTATAAGCAGCGGCGATACACAATTAGGACATTAAATATCTTTCGCACCTTTATGACAATTCCATCGATGATACTCCGCACTCGTTTTGACAATGGTACAGTCTATCGAGAAGCAATGATAGAAGTCTGCATTCCTACTAACCCCATATCTAATTCCCACTGGTGATCTCATCTATTTGTCATAATTGCGGCCACCACACTTAAATACGCTTGCACTCTCTCGACTCAAAAGTGCCAATCTACTACTCCTTTGGAACACCAGTGCCACGGATCGCATCGACCTGCTCCGAGAGGAGGGCATTGTTCTTTGGCGCGACGGTTGGTGGACCCTCTGGAGTGACATATGCCTTTGTCATGCCACCATCAACAACAAAGTCCTAATTATTCAACAGATGTAAGCCTTTGCACATTCCTTCGAATCATCTCCTCTCTACTCGTCTATCCGTCCTTTTGTGTATCTACATGGAAATACTTAAGAAGAAGAGAAGCAAAAGAGCAAAAAGATGAAGGGGGGACGTGTGAACTCACCTGACCGTTGACGAAGCTGGCTTCATCGCTAGCCAAGAACAAGACGGCCTGGGCCTGCTCGACAGCCTCTCCGAATCGTCCGGTAGGGAAGTGAATCTCTCTCCTCAAGCGCTTGGGCTTGTCGTCACCAAGCCAATCCTGCAAGAGAGGCGTGTTGAGCGGCGCGGGACAGAGGGCGTTGAATCTGAACCCCTCTCTGGCATGCACAATGGCCAACTCCCTCGTGAGAGCCAACACGGCTCCCTTGCTCGCCGTGTAGGCCAGCTGCGGGGTGGCGGAGCCGACGAGGGCGACGACGGAGGCGGTGTTGATGATGGAACCCTTGGACTTCTTGTGCTTGCGCAGGGAGAGGACGGCGTGCTTGCAGCCGAACCAGACGCCCTTGACGTTGATGGCCTGGGTCAGGTCCCAGATCTTCTCGGGCGTGTCGATGGCGTCGGCGTCGTCGGCGTGCATGATGCCCGCGTTGTTGAACATGATGTCGACGCCGCCCCACGCGTCGACGTGCTCCACCAGCGCCTGGATGTCGGCCTCCTTCGACACGTCCGTCACGCGGATCTCGACCTTGTGCACGGAGGGGACGAGCTGCTGCAGCTTCTCGACGGCGCGCTGCAGCGCTGGCGCGGAGATGTCGGCGAGGAGCACGTTGGCACCCTCACGGGCGAAGAGGATTGAGGTCTCTAGACCGATGCCGCTGTGAGTTCATTAGCTCCTGAAGGTGATAACGTGTGAGTAAAAGTGAGATAATAATATGAGAAGTGTGAAGATCGTGTTGAGATATAAGGTATTCTCCATGTCACGTTGAGAGGCAAGAACGTGGCTTCATCAACCAAGCGGTCAGAATGAGGGACGCTTTGTCTCAGTTTAGATGGCTCAAGACCAGGTCGTGATACTCTCTCGCGATCAATGTAGACCTCACCCCTCATCCCATCTCAATCGCAAAGGCTCCATGTTCACCCCCAATGAGATTTCCGCACTCACCCAGCTGCACCAGTGACGATTGCATTCTTGCCAAGCAATCTGCCCATTCCCATACTGTTGATGGTCTCTCTACGAGCCTTGCCGGCGCTACCGCTGATGTCTGCCATGATTATCTGTTCGTGGATTGTGAAAAATGGAATAGATGGTCCGGTGATTGAGGTACTCTGAGATGATCACGTTAGCCTCTTGGTGATTACTTCTTTTTTTTCAATGTGAAAGTGTGGTGGTGGTGGTGGTGGATGAGTCGTCTGAAGTGGATGCTCTAAAGTGGATATCACAGATGCCAGCGAGACACTTCGTCTAGCTTATCACAACCCTTGGTTGGTACTGAAGTATGATGATTATTACTAGAAGCTTATTTATACTTACTTGTTAGTTAGTTCAGATTAGTTATCGCGTGATTCGCAACGGAGAGTCAGATTTGAAGTCGCACTTTGAGATGTGTACAGTATTGAACAGTCGACAAAGGCGGTATGAGGTAAACCCCCCAAGAAAGTCTTGATCGAATGACCACGAGGAAAGCTGAGAGAGAGAGAGAGAGAGGGAGAGAGGAGCAATGGATGGATTGGGTCAACGCCGACAACGGTGGGCTACTTGATTCAGGGCTGGAGGGGATCCAATGAACGTGTCTTATCTTAGCGTGGTTTGCTTCTTATCAGTTATAGGACAATATCAAAATGGAACAACATATAACTTCAGTATTCTTGAAAGAAAAGATCTTGTGGGAGTATTCGATTGCGAAAAGACAGTTTTGATTAGAGAAATTGATGTTTTGGGGGGAATATGGTGGAGTGATCTCTTGAGAAATAAACACGATCTTGTGTGGTGATTCAAGATCTCTTTTGTCTTACACTCACCGGCCATTCTGTTGTTGCGGTCTTAGTAAATCTGTGCAATTCATGAACAACTGGATGTCAGCTTTGAAACAGACCAAAATTCTGTGCAATACAGAGACAAACTACTGATTTGGTGATTAGTATGGGTTATGGTGGTTTGATTGACTTGTCTATCTGCGTTACAACTTCCACTGTTTTATCACAAAAGCCACGCTCTTGGAATTCACTTGTGTAATCAAGTTGAACATGACATAGAAGGCCTTCATGTTCAAGAAGTGCTCTAAAATGAAGATCACGCTCAATCTCTCTGGTTGGACCAAACGTCAGAGGGAGGCTCATAAGGTGACGATCAAAAGTCATGTTTTCCAGTCCGACATGCTTCCACATGATCCCATGGTTGCTACTGTGATTATCCTCTATATGAAATCTCTTGCAACGTGTCGTAGGAACCTAAGGCGTTCAGTGGCGAGTCTCTGAGCCCCCAACTGATAGACAGGTTAATACAAAGGTTACCTTGTGAATGGAAACAGACATCACTTGGTAGATGCTGAAATGATAGAGCTCTAAGTGAGGTAGCTCTGCGACTTGAACTACCTGTTCGACTCTAAATTCTCCACATTTATCATTTCTATGTGTAGTACACATTGGGCCTATGAATCAGCTTATATCCTGCTTTGTATCGCCCACACCCACCCTTTCAGCCAGTCCATTCAGAACTTCAATCCGTAAGCATGGTCCGAGAACTATGCTTGCTAGAACGACATGTGTGTTCCTGTGTTGCATCGTGTCATGGCTACCACGTGCTAAAATGTTGCACATGCTCTACGTACCACTCTGTACACGCCAAAAGCGTCGTTGCTCTGTGTGTGTTATCTTCTTCGTGTTGCAGCATTGTATCACCAATCAGTATCACCAATCAGTATTACATGGACATTAACACTGTCTTTTACCTTGGCAGAAATAGAATGGGGAAAACGCGTGTTCTGCAAGTACAGAACAATTGGGACTGACAAGGAACATCTCGTGGGATGCTGTCATGCAGAGATGTCGAGCATTCACCTGTACCAGTCATACAAAACATAGACTCTTGTTGGTACTCAATCTGATTGCCTGTAATTGCCGTCTGCTCAATACTGCATAATTTGTTCGTGGTAATGATTGTGGTCGGTGCGAGGAAGGCAGTATAAATTGGATCCCGACCTGGACTCGCACATCTGACCATTTCACTCCATGGAATCAGCTCACCTTACCATCTGATCAGTGACGTGCACATCAAGGTGAGGCTGAGAAGGCGCACTCGAAAGAGGCAATGAGAGACGAAGAGTGTCAGGCCATAATTTACACCGTTGATGCTGCAACGTTTGGTGGTGCGGTGTGTTGTGTGGCACCTCGCGTGGGAATCTGTACCTTCGTGTACTCAACGTTTCCAAATAGGAGTGCAGGTATATGTTGTGTCGAGGTTGAGGGTCACACTGAGTTGCATCACACAGGAGCACAACGTGTTGATGCAACAGCCATGCTTCTGTTAGTACCTGCGTCTGAGGCGACTTTCGTCCAAACTATTGATGAAGTCGCAATACCTGCCGCTCTCGCTTAAATCTATATGATTTCAGGTACCTGTACATCTAGCTCAATTGGCGTCCCAATGGATCGTCGCATATGTGTTGAATGGAAAAGACCTCGGCTTTCAGCCCTCACGCTTATCCAACTGGGATTCTCTCCAGTCAAGCACACCCAGTATGCAAGAGATCATTTAATTCGCTTATGTCCTTCCAACGTGCCGCTTCACCTCTGGGGGGAAGAATCTGCCATACCCGGTTACGTTCCAGAGCTGGCGATCTAGATCGGTGCGGGTGATCATTCAGTATCTTCTTTGTGTTACGTGAGATCGTAGACGTGAACATGAAACTCTTCAAAATGTCAACCGCTGGTCGAATCGCGTTGTAGAGATCTGAGAGGGTCAGTTCTCCGACTGACACGTTCATGGTTCCTCGATCATGGGTTCTGCCATGGGATGGACCAAGGTGACGGCCAGAGGATCTCCGACCATCAATGTTTCTGTACTTGGGATCGTGAAGAATCGTTACGATCGTCTGCGGAAATCGTGGAAGGGATTTCAGGGTCCCAGATCGACACTAATGCAGGTTAAGAGCATGGGAGTCTAACCGAGACGGGTTTAGCCTATCGGATCTCAGATGTCATTGTATTAAAAGCCAACCACGAGTGCAGGATTCCAAGTTAGAGGAAGAGAGAGAGAGAGGAGAGAGAGAGGGAAGAGAAAAAGAAACCAGATACCAGCCCCTTATGCAGCGTAACGGTCTCTCGATTGTTTTGTCGTTGTTCGATGGGCGAGTTCCTACGACGCGAACAAAGCATGGCTGGCCATCGGGGGTCCCAGAACACGGGGGTTGCGTGGTCGCACCATCCACGCTGATTTGATGGATGGATGGATTGATGGATGGATGCATTCTTCTCCTCTATTCCCATCGATCGTTTTTCGTTTCTTATTTCCCTTTCTCCTAGTCTGCCAAGCAGATGACACGCGAACCCGCCCAAGCAGGTCGATTCTCTGGGACTGGCTGTGGTGAAATTCAATCATCAATCAAATGTCACCCCCCAGCAGACTCCCCGATCCCAAGCATTGGAAGAATTTCAAGAAAAAAGGTGAGCAGCATTAAACCAGATGACGCACAAAATCTCTTTCCATGCACGATGCATACATATATCAACACATGCTCTCACGCGGCAAGATAATCTCTCCCCCCTTTCCCCTTCTTTCCCCCCCTTTTTGCCCCCCCCCCCCCTTCGAGTCCTCTTCTTCACCTCCTTCAGGAAATCTCAAAAATAAACACATCACCACACCATCAACAAATACTTTAACATAACACCTCTTAGAGAGCCACATTCTGGAGAAGTTTGGTCCCGGTTCTGACACTAACCAACGGGACAAGCTCCGGCATATGGGGTCCACCAGCGTCGAGACTAAACTGCTTTTGAGGGTCATGATGGCATCGAACGCCTTCCTGGTCCAACTCGAGCTTTCCAATTAGGGAAACCTCTGCACCTGCTACGCCTTAGGTCGGTTCCTTTTTCGTTGTCAATGTCAATTTTCTGGTGACTTCGTTTCATTGTCTATCTATCTTTTGTTCACAACAATCCCGGTCACTCACCCTTTGCCACTTTGCAGTTCAGGTCGACCTTACACATACATCTCACCACATCCCATCCTGTGTGGCAATAACGACTCTTGTGTTATATCAGGTGCTACGAGATACTCCACACACCACACAAGTTCACACGGTTGAACAGCTCTCAACCACCATCGTTCTCCAAGTCTCGGGTCATAGACGTTCGAGGGTGTGCTCATATATTCATCAACTGACCTCACCTGGATGATTCGTCGATCGGCGGCATCAATCAGGCATTTATCACCAAAATCATTATATTCTCGTTCTGTCAGATCAAACGCAAACATGTCTGATCCTAAGATTCTGATATACTTGATGCGCCGTGACTTGCGACTCTCGGACAACCCGATATTTGATTCACTATCCAAAGACCGCCAAGGATTCACCCATTTACTGCCACTATATGTGTTCCCAGCCCAGCAAGTAGAGGTCAGTGGTTTCATACCTAAGGATTCCACTGCAAAGAGTCCATATCCAGAGGCGAGAAGTGCAACTGGTTCATTCTGGAGATGCGGTCCACATCGCACCAAGTTCGTTGCTGAAGCTGTCTGGGATTTGAAGAAACATCTCAAAAGCATTGACAGCGATCTGTGCATCAGAGTGGGAATGACTGGCGAGGTTGTCCAAGAAATGCTAAGACGGATCAATGAGCATAATGATACTGCTGTTGGTGCAGTGTGGATGACGGCAGAAGATACTGCTGAAGAGAGGCAAGACGAAGCAGAAGTACGAGCCGCATGTGGGGAAGCAGATGTGCAGTTCAAGTTGTGGAAAGACGAAAAGTACCTTGTAGACGAGTAAGTTTTCGGTTTCAAGATTTCATTCCCGGGTGTCCCTTCTGATACCCTACAGTGATGACATCCCGTTTAAGGACCCAAAGGATCTTCCAGATGTCTTCACATCATATCGTAAGATGGTTGAACCTCTGAACGAAAGACCCCGTCCGGTCTTATCAGCCCCAAAGAAATCTTCTTTGCCATCATATCCTGCCAAAGACGTCATTCCGCCACAACATTCACCTTTCAGTATTCCAGACGATTTGGATGATCTTCAAGAAGCGCTCTGGCGGCCGATTCAAGACCTCCAAGTCAAGGATCCTCCCAACCATCCCAAGGGAACAAAGTCAGCACATCCATTCGTGGGAGGCGAGACAACCGCTCACAAGCGTCTTGATCACCTTCTCAAGTCAGGTTCGATGACGACCTATAAAGACACCAGAAACGGTATGCTAGGAGAAGATTTCTCGTCAAAGTTTTCGGCATGGTTAGCCTTGGGCAACATCACAGCACGACAGATTCACGCCTCCATGCTGGAGTTTGAGAACGGAAATAACGACAGCTGGAAAGGGACGCATGGGTACGGCAAAGGAGAAAATGCAGGTACCAAAGCCATGCGTTTCGAGCTACTATGGAGAGATTACATGCGTCTTTGCGCCCGAAAATTTGGCACAAAGCTTTTCGCACTAGGTGGATTTAGAAATGAACATTTATCGCGCTGGGATCACCCCACGTCACACAAGGACGGCGTAACGACCGAGATACCGCGAGATATCCAAATCGAGCGTTTCCTGAATGGTACCACAGGAATGGGACTGATTGACGCCTCCCAACGTGAACTCTACCTCACAGGTTACACATCCAATCGGGCCCGTCAAAATGTGGCGTCATTCTTTGCAAAGAAACTCAACATCGACTGGCGCATCGGCGCAGAATGGTACGAATGTATGCTTGCAGACTATGACGTCTCCTCGAATTGGGGAAACTGGCAATATGTTGCAGGCGTGGGCAACGATCCACGTGGCGAAGCAAGAATCTTCAACCCAGTAAAGCAAGCATTTGATTACGATCCCGAGGGCGCGTACGTCAAAGCTTGGGTCGAAGAACTCCGTAACGACAGCTTGGAACCAAAGGAGATCTTCCAGCCTTGGACGGTTGGCGTTGACAGGAGACGAAATCTAAGACTCAATAACCTCACGTTGGTCGAGAAGCCTCTGGTCAGAATTGATTTCCAAGTAGGTCGCAAAGGAGGCAAGCCAAATCAGCGTGGAAGAGGAGGGAATCGAGGAGGAGGAGGGGGTGGTGGTTCACCTCCGCATAAGTCATATTATCAGCACGGCGCCCCCATCTATCAACCTGAATCTTACAATTACGGGAATGCGCCTAGGAGTAGTGCGGGAGGCGGATACGGTGGAAGGGGATATGGCAGTTCGAAAGGCCATCTGTCGAGAGGTGGTGGACAGAGATGGTACGGGCGACAAAGTTATGGTGGTGCGGGCAATCATGGACCTGGTGGCGGCGGAAGGGAGGCCAGGACGGGCATGATGGACAAGGAGCGGGAATTGACTGACGCTGCATTTGCTTGAGAGGTCGCAAGAGGAGGAAGGTTGTGACTTAATGGAAACGACTTGGTTTGACTGAAATACCAATAATGGTCGAATTCAAGCAGGATGCTTTTGTGTCTTGATTATGATTAGGAATGGGCCAGGAATGTGTGATTACACCACATAGATCTCACGGAGTCGTAATTCACAGTTTACTCACCAGTTTCAAAGAAGATCATTCATTCCCAGCACATCATATCTCTTCCTATATTCAAGGTTTTGATCAATCATGAATAACCATCACTCATGATATCATTCATCATCATCTTCTAATATGCTCGCTATATATGCAAGACCAAGTATCTACAAAACCTTGACCAGGGAATAACTCTCCCATCTCCATCCGACGTGTCTGACTGTCTGTCTCTTTAAGCGTCCAACTTCAACTTGTCAAGCAACAGATCGATCTTCTCCATCAAGAACTCGTAGTTGATGGCGTCAGCCAGAAACTCGTCATCAACAATCTCGCCATTTAGAGCGCGTATCTCGGTCTTTTTCTGCTGCTGCCGTCGTGACTCGCTCTCTTCCACTTCTTGTCGCTGCTGCTGCTGCTGCTGCTGCTGCTGTTGTGGTATTTGTGATGACGGCACAGTTGATGTGATAGAGTTTGATTCAGAGATGTGGTGTGTTCGGAAAGAGTCTGTGTTTTGCGCGAATTGAGCCGAGTAATCTATCTTCTCAACGTGTTGATCTTGTGGTGCTTCAGCGAATTCTTCCTCTTCATCCATAATCTCTTCAAGTTTGGTGTCTTCCATACGCAGGCGGAAGCGGTCGTTGAGGTAGTATCGGATACTGTGAACCCGTTAGCCATGAGGTTCCGCTCTGTATACCACTTGATTCGGCAGGAATTCATGATGGGGCGTGGTTTGACCTACTCATCAAGCAACTCGATACTATCAGTCTCCTGTCTTTTCTCGATCCTGCCG
>Ga0115847_100332_pt1 | contig 12167 bp, 7 predicted proteins | sample InSIn5SAF170_FD_83861 | JGI IMG/M metagenome (GOLD analysis project Ga0115847, IMG submission 83861)
CTTACAAAAACTGCTGTTATTTTCGTATTACCATCTATTTCCTTTTTTAATCTTTCAACAACTCCCTCTCCAAAAACTTAGCCATCAAATTCTTCTTTGGTTCCAGTTCAACAGCCAAACTTTGAAAATAACTCTCTGGTGATCCAAATCTTGACAATTCAAATTCAAATCCAATAGCAATAGCTTCCTGAATAGGAGTTGAGCAAGTATAAACACAATTTTGATGTACGATCTGTAAATTTTCAATGAGATTTGCAGGTCCATATGCCCATCCAATTTTCCATCCAGTGACGCTAAACGTTTTACCAGCAGATCCGATTGTAATTGTTCGTTCCCACATTCCAGGCAAAGTTGCTATTCTAATATGCTTGTTTGGCTTATAAACTATCCATTCGTAAACTTCATCAGCAACACATAACACATTCCACTTTTTGCATAAATCTGCAATCATTTGTAGCTCTTCCAATGTAAAAACTTTTCCAAGTGGATTGTGAGGAGTGTTCAGAATTATCATTTTTGTGTTTTTATTAAATAAACTTGTTAATTCATCTTTATCCAAAATCCAATCTCCTGATGAAACTGGTCCTGGTCCAGGCTTTTTTTTCTAAAACAAAAAAAATCTTGATCACGTTGAAAATTTTTTTAATAAAAAAAAGTTTTATGACTTACAAGTCTAAGTGGAATAAAGACTGGGGTCCCTCCTGCAGTCCTAACCATAGGATCATAACAATCAAAAAATGGTTCAATAATAATCGCCTCATCTCCTCGACCAATATGCCCGCAAATAGTTGCGAATAAAGCTTCATACGCTCCAGCTCCAACCAAAATCTCAGTTTGTGGATTAATCTCTCTCCCAATCAATTTAGAGTAAAGCTTTGATAAAGCATTCACTAGTCGTGGGTGTCCCTGAAAAAACATTTCACATTTATAATAAAAATACATTTCAAAAAAATATTAAGAACACTTACAAAACCCCTCGTATATTGATTAAGCAACACATTAGGCCCCACAGCAGTATCTGCAAGAGCTTTCGTCACATAATCAGGAGCTGCAAAATCTGGAAATCCTTGACCAAGGTTCAACGGGTTGTGTTCTAATGCCAGTTGAATATATTCCACCCTGAAATGATTATTATTAATCCATGACTGATAAGAAATCAGCAATGTCATTTTTAAAAAAAAAGAAACTTACCATACGCTTTTTCCTGCTCCGCGATATCTCTCTGGAAGTTGAAATTTTTTCACGATTTCGCTACTCATTTTACTAGTCTGAATCACAGTTGGGGATAATAAACTCTGTGTAAAAGGAAAACATTTATTGAGAAAGCCTGTAGATTTTACATTAGATAAAATCCGTTTCCCATTATTAAGCATAGCTGAAAAAATAATTAAGATCTCGATAAGGATTTTACGCCACCAAAGTTAAAAAAGCTAATACAAAGTAAATATAGCAAAGCCAGATAAGATTAAATTAATTCAAATAATTATTTTGAATAAAATATTGTAGATTTCTGAAAACTAACCTTGCTTGATTATTTTTTTCGTTAAAATAATAATCGTGGCAGCAAACCGTCGCCATTTTAAAAATAGCAGACGAGCCCGGTGCAATGTTTACAAAAATTTTTAACCGAAATTTTTTCGGTAAAAAAATGCGTTTTATTCATACGTGTATTGTTAATCATGATTTTAAACAAAGGGGAAATGTTCCAATAACGCACGCTCGTGATAAACTACAAAGACATAAAGGTGGCAAGGCGAAAAAACCGGCATTAGCCGAATCTAATGCATTAGTTCCTATATCACCAATTCACGACCCAGAACTAGATTTAATAATTGACCGATCATTTCGGATTCGAGGTATGGGACATCAAGTTTTAGTGATACAGCCTTATATTAAATGGGGACGGCATAAAAATACAAAACGGACACCTCAAGCAAGATTGGCAGAAGCTGTAGCCTTAGTGAAATCGTTGAAAGACTGGAGAGTTGTAGCTCAAGCAACGATTGGACTAGCGAATTATAGCAATAGGTGTTTTTTTGGAGAGGGAGTTGTTGAAAGATTAAAAAAGGAAATAGATGGTAATACGAAAATAACAGCAGTTTTTGTAAGTCATGAAATGATGCGTGGTCATCAACAGTGGAATTTAGAACAAGAACTTGGTGTTCCTGTTTTTGATAGATATATGGTTGTTATTCAAATATTTAGGGAGCATGCTAAGTCTAAAGAAGCATTATTACAAATTCAATTAGCTGAAATACCATATTTATGGTCTAGATTGCGAGGGGTTGATGATGGTGTCTTGGAAAATTTTACAGGTGGTGAATTTTTAAGCCACACACCTTTTTTATCTGTCCGAGAAGAAGTATTAAAAGCTAGAGAAGTTAAAATCAGAAAAGAAATAAAGAAATTGAGAGAGTATAGGGAAAGAATTAGGGATGAGAGAAAAAAATATGAATACCCAACTGTAGCAATTGTTGGGTATACCAACGCAGGGAAAACATCCTTAATTAAAGCATTAACTGAAAAAAAAAGTTTAACACCTCAGAATTATTTATTTGCAACATTAGATGTATCTGCTCATCAAGGCTACCTTCCTTCAGGGTTAGACGTTTTATATATAGACACAGTTGGATTTATAAGTGATATACCTACTAATTTAATGGAAGCGTTCATCACAACACTTGAAGATGCTATGATTGCTGATATCGTAGTTCATGTTCGAGACATAAGTCATCCAGATACTGAAGCGCAAAGAACTGATGTGATAGAAACATTAAATAATTTAGATCTATCTATAAAAGTAATGGAAAATGTCATAACAGTTGGAAATAAGATAGATCTGCTGAGCATGGAGGATGTCAAAAATTTTCCAAAGCAAGAAGGTGAAGAGGATATGATATTTGTTTCTGCTGATAAAAATTATGGCATTGATTATTTAAGGTTTCAAATTGAAGAAAAAATATTAAAAGTGACCAATAGATCCGTTGTGGTTATGAAAGTAAGGACAGGGAGTGAAGAATATTTTTGGTTACATGATAATATGACTGTTGTTGATGAGAACCCGGTTTCTGCTGATAGTGAATTCATTAATGTGAAAGTAATAACTACTGAGGTTGCGTTTTCGAAATTCAAACATTATTACATAACAAATTATAAAAAAAGATGATGAATAGGTTGATTAAAAAATTAGTTTTGAAAACATTGAGTCATTTTATTCTATTTTCCTATAATGAGCAATTGCTTACAACGACTTATTCAGGCAGTGTTTATGTTATTCTCGATTTAAAGGTAACACTTCCCGTATGGCAATTTAGGAAGTAGCCGGTACCACAAACGGATTACGAATAAAAATGCTTGAAATCGAGTTTTTTAAAAAAAAACAAAATAAATCTGTTTATGGCATCGAGCTTCCGAACAACATTATACATTTTCAGGTATTAATTTAAAATGAAATGACTCAAATTTTTATTCCCTTACCTAGATTTGAATTTAATGACCAATTTTGGCTCGCTCGCAACACTTAAAATTATATTTTTCATTTTAAAAAAACGGCACGATTAAAAAAAACAATTCATGGCGTTTGTTTTTTTTTCAAGCTGAAGTGCTGCCAACTTCGAAAAATAAACAATGGTTGACAACGATGCAAACTTTAGTCGGCCATTTTGATTTCTTTTCGAAAGTTTATTATGTTTCGTTGCTTTTATGCTTAATTATCATCGTGAAAAATGTTTTTAACGATCAGTAATTAAAATCAGAGGTTTAAAAAAGTGAGTCATGTCATTTAAATATAAATTTAATGGCGTTATTTCAACGCCGTATTGGTAACAAACACATAACCTTATCTGGTTTATTTTTGGTTACAAAATGCATTTCGCAAAGTATTTTTAATGCGGTATTTAGCTGAAACTGAAAAACAATGAACTTGGATAATAAAATAGTTTTGTGTATCGACAATTATCACGAGAAAAGCTAAAATTAACAGGGATACTTTAATTTTAAGCTGTCTCAACGTTTGTTAGATATAGATTTGTACTTTGGGGGACTGTAAGATAACACAAGAGCTGAATTATTACTGCTGAGTTTTAATAAGCAATCTCAACAGCTTAAATCCTGTGAAGAATGTTAATTATCCAGTTTTGTTGTTATTTCTAAACAACGAGATTTTTTCTTTTCATTTTTGTTTTTGTATCGAATTCAGGACTATGTTGCTTAGTCAGATATTACGGTGGGACTTGGAAGCAATCTATTATTCTTAAAACAAGTATGAATAAAATAAACTTTGTACTGTTTCTGTCAAATAGTTATTCGACCATGGGTCATGCCTCTAAACAGAACTAGGTTTTTTTTATCATCGTCAGTAAAGCAGATATTTAAAATACAAATTATCCAAGTTCATGAGGATAAAAAAAAATCAGAAACAATTTATTGAATAAAAACGTAAACCTAAGTGCCATAATTTTCCCTTGTAATATTTTCCTCTGCAAAAAAATTATGGCACTAAAAAACAGCCCTAACATTTATTTAACTATAATAACTATTGGAAATTCCGTTCGAACTTCCGTTAAATCACACCCACGTTTTCCTGGCGACATTTAAAAAAAAAAAAAAACAGCTAGCCAGAAAATCAACGTGAAGTTTTTTTCATTTTTTTTTTCAACACGTATAAAAACAAAACCTATTAAAACTTTTTTAATTTCATTAAAACGGGTCGTACGTTAAAAAATAAAAAATCAACTTTTTCCTCCCCGCTGACAAAATCTTAAAAAAAAAATAATAATTTCTCCCCCGACGGTAATTTTAATTAATCCTAACATACACAATGTCTTAATGCGAAAAATTTCAGTCGTGAGATTATTTTTATAATTAATCTCAAAAAATCCCAGCTATTCCGCCGAAAATTTCTACTATTCATAATAAAGAAAAACAAGGAAACAATTAAAAACAAAAAACTACGCCTCACCGGATTTCGTAAACAACATCGCTTGGGCATTCGCTTTTCCTTCTAACGTATTTATTATACCTCTCTGAATATTTTTCGTGGGGTTGATCGGTAACTGAAAACATGCTTTGGTCGTTAGATATGACAGGTATGTGTTGAACAACGCTTTCGCTCGAATAAGCGTGGTTAATTTCACCGTTGCTTTCTATATTTGGTTTTGAGTTTCCTTCATTTGATTTGTGACCTGGAAATAGATTTAAAAGCGTCGCGTTTTTTAAAAATGTTAAATTTGCCATCTCTCGCTCGATGCATTTTATATTGAAAATTTTGAAATATGAATATTTTGAAAATACTAACCAGACGTGAAATATGTTCGGTCTAGCCTTAAAATCGGTGCTTCGAATAATATATGCATTACAAGAGCTACGAGGTATGTAACTAGAATATCACCCATTAATGTCCAGAACTGAAAATAATAAAAAAAAATTTTAATTCGAGAGTGTTTTCAATAAGGCGCAAGCGTGGGGAAAATTACTTTTCGCTACTTTCGACAGGAAAAAAATTAAGGGAATATTCATTAAAGAGCCCAGCGAAGCTAAGCTCGCTCTTTACTCGTAAAAAATTTCTGCTGACTTTCAAAACGTTTAAATTTGTTTCAAACGATTTACTTTTCCAATAATGGACATCCCTGTTATTGATGTTTAATCTTTTCTGACAAGGAGAAAAAAAAAGTTTTAAGGGGGGTAATTTGTTGTTACAAAACAAGCCAGTTTTGATATTGGATGAAGCATCGAAGCAAAAACAGCTGGTGTATAAAAATAGAAAATAAAAAAAAAAGTATAAAGAGAAAATGATGATAATTAGATTAAGTCGTTTTCAGGATAAACCGCTTTTGTTATAAAAGAAATAGATTGAGAAAAGATTTTCCGGTTCAGATACATAAACAACCCCAGAGAGGACGCCAGGAGGCGTTGTGACCTTCCCCGTTCACTTAAAATAATTTTCCGGCGTCGCTACTGTTCAAAAATGTTATTTTTTAATTCTCCCAACTGTCAAAATGGATTTCTTCCCACACGTTAAGATTTAAGGGTCTTTATAGAGACTTGTTAAACTGAATTTTTTCTAAAAAAAATTTCTGCAATTATTTAATTTTTTTGATGAAAAAATATTTCAGAATTTTCACTTGTCGAACAAATCTTCTCAATTTTTTTTTGTTGATCATGTTTTTCAGAGCTTTTTCTTGCTGAAAAGTTTTTTTTTAATTTTCTACTAAGGAAAGATTAAAGTTTTTTTTGACAAGAAAAAATCGGTCCAATCTGTGCCTTATGTTTCAAGAGCTCGTGAAAATTAAACAAGAAAAATCTTAAATTTTTCTTAATACTTACTACTTTAAATTGACTATTGTAATCTGGCGTCCTTAACGAAGCGGAAGTATAAAGCTGTATAGCTCCATGCGAGAGAAATACACAATAAGTCAGTCTACTTAAAGGCACGAAAGCCTTCCACGACAAGATCGGTTGAAGTAATCCGGCATTACCGGTCGCTCCGACGATTACCATCCAACCCATAGCCGCACACCAGGGTATCCTATGAAGCGCAGCGTATACTGAAGCTTGAGTCCTGTCATATTCATATCCCGGCGTGTAAAATAGGATTGCGCTTAATATCGGGATATGAGCAACAACAACACCGATAATCGTCGACCATGTTTGATGGACGTGATTTAAGCTTAGGTGAAGTTTCTTCTTGTAGTAAAAATACGATGCGATTATTCCGATTAAGTACGGGATGAAGCGAGTGTGCGTCGGGATGTAAGTGATTCGGAATGTTGGATCGGCGCTTAAGTCGACCATAACCCTGAGGGGAAAAAAATGATTGAGTTAAATATAAATTATATTTTTTTAAAAACACTAAATTCGCTGAGTAAGGTCTAGAAGTGCAATAGGTATTTTTGGCTTAACACTCAAGCACTTCTAATACTTACTACCCCTACTTTTCACGACTACTTACGAATTAAACGACATCAGCACTGGATCCAAGAAATGTTTAAAAGTCAACGCGAATAGAGCTCCAGCAACTACAATTATCAGCACGGATATAACCATAAATCCAGCAATCGCCTTTTTCCATAAAAGATACACAATCGGCGGAGCCATTAAATAAAAATGAAAATCACATGTCAAATGCCAAGACTGGAACATGCACTGAAAAAAAAATAAATTAAAAAGTTAGAATCTAATTTCCTGAGGTTTTCATCCCAGTGTTACATTTTCCACTGCCTCCGGTATTAAAAATAGTACCGTTAATAAAAAAGCTTTCAAAGCCTTTTTACACTCTTAAAAATTTCATTATCTTTTTTTTTTTTTTTTAATTAGCTTAGAGGGATTTTTTTGAAATTTTAATACCAAGATTTTGAGATTTGATAATTTTAAGCCTTTCATTGACTTACAAGGTGTTCGGTGTTTACATAATTATTAATGTAAATTAAATTAGTCCACCAGTTTGACGCGCAACGTTCTTGCTCGAGGCTAACTCTTGCTTTCCATAAAGGACCGGATCCAATGTGATAAAGGAAGGTGGCGTAGAATGCAACGACAAACATGTAAACTGGTGTCAATCTAAAATAAAATAAATAATTTTTTTATAAAAAGTTCAATTTGTTTAAAAAAAAAAATTTAGGAAACACTAACCTTATGTATCTGTGTAAATATCCGCTGATTAATTTAAATCTTCTAGTATCAAAATCTCGGATCATTTGATTTCCGGTGAGGAAACCGCTGAGTAAGAAAAATGTGTCAACGACTAGGACTGGACCCATTAAAAGATGGATGAACATTGGATTTCCGACAGCCTGAAAAATTTCAAAAAAAAATTATTAATTTCAATACTGGATCTTATTTGTTATTTAACTCTGATTATAAACTGGTAAGCAAAACAGGAATTTACTCGTATTAATTTTACTTCCTTATGAACATGAGTTCAATCAAACAAAATTTTGATTAGCTTAAAATATCAATTCTCCTTAAACGCATAAAGCTTCATGCTGTGTGCTTGTATTTGGAATACGTTAAACCTCATTCACCATCACTTTCAAAATACAAAACAAATATCCTTCACAGAATAAATTTTTTTTGAACCTTTTCAACAAAATGTTATACTTTAAGCTTAAAGTTGATACTACAGGTCTGAGTGCATTTAAAAATGTTAGAATTTCATTTGCTTTGATTTATTTCCTATAAGAATAACACATGAAAAAGTCAAACCGAATTCATCGATTTTCGATTTTGAAATTCTCAAAATATAATTGTGGCCGTAAATGTTTGTTTAATAATTAATAAATTTGATTTAAATCAACTATTGTAACACGAATAAAGAGTAAAAATAATCACAAAACCACTGTGTTAAATTTTTTTATCACATTTTGAAACCTAACCTCAAAACGTTATGAAGAGCCGCCATTCTAACCTCAATTGATCATATTGCTTTTCTGCCCACTTGAATTTTTCCCAGTCTCTTCTGAAATTGATGGATATTGATTGTGATCGAACTTGCAATGACATTTTCTAAGCTTATTAACACTGCGAAGAGCAACTAACAAAAACGTGTTTATTATTTTAAATTCTCAGGTAAACCAAGATGGCGTCTTTGTTTTGTCGTGGAACAAGAATAATTTGCCGTTTTGTGTATTTATTCAAATCGATTTTTTAAATTTATTTTTTACTCATTTTTAGTAGAGTTAGTGGCATACAACAAGTCGATCGACACTGAAGACTCCGAAATAGGCAAAAACAAAGCTATATATCCGGTACAAACGGTATTTTCTGTAAAGGGGTGGACAATGGATAAAATGATGAATGTCGCATGTCGCATGTAAAATCGAGTGAAAAGATACTTCTTTGTATGCGTGAGCGTTGGATTAGGGAAGCTCTTAAAACTTGTAGAAATGAACTCTTATCAGACTCCTCAATAAAATAACTTTCATGGCTAAAAGTTAGGTTATTCTAACCTTAGCACAAACAATGGCTTTTCGAAAAAATGAGTAGTGCATGCTTTACAAATGGATTCAGAAGCAAAAAGTGTAGCTAATGGTAAAGCTTAATGCAGTAGAATGTGCCTATAATAAATCTGATCTTGGGCTCAAGAACTTTAAGGTTAATTTTCCAATATTAAAGTTAATCATTGGAAATAATTCTGTTTGAAAGGTTGTAACTTTGTAATGAGTAGCCCACAGAAGCCCAATGGACTAATATTTGACTGAATTTCATTCCAACAAATCATTGAAAAGGTTCTGGCCACCCCTGAAAGAAATCATACCTAAATTCCTTAGCTCATTACCTTCCTTTGATCTTTCAAACTGAAGTATTAAAGAAAATCAATCAAGGACTTTTCCTACTAATATAAATTATCTTCCTTCTTTTAATAATTCAAAATTAATTTAAAAATTTCCTGAGATTTCATTCAATTTCAATCATATTAATCTGATTTACATAAAAACCCTTTTTTAAAATGCAAACATTATCAAAAAATATCTACTTACAGATTCCATAAACCCAGCATTATGAATCGGTGCTCCTGAATTGGCAATAAACCTGTGACCCATAAGAATGATAACCATGCTCATAAATCTTATTGTGTGAATCGGCACGATATCTTTATTCCCATCCACTTTTCGAAGATTTCTGAAATTTACTTTCGCCGAAAAGCAGCAGAGGAATTTAGCCAGACGCCCTGTAAATTCCATAAAACGGTCATAAAACTCTCAAATAAAAAAAATTTTCTTCCAAGGACGTGAAAGTGTATAAAGTTGAAAAGCGATAAAAATATTTTTTATTATTATTCCAATAAACTAAATTTTAGGTGTGTGACATCCCTTTTAAGGTATTTTACGCTTAACTTGACGTAAGGAATGTTTTTTATATTAAAAAGAATTTTTTTTTTTTTTCACGAAAAAAAAGGAAAAAGTTTTCACTGCATAATATTCGGATTTTTATTACCTAAAAAATATAACTTTTCTTTCTTTCCTCCCCTTTTTAAAAACGACCTTAACCTAAATTACAACGTCAATATTAGCTGAATATTTTCTTTCTTAGAAAAGTATTTCCGGTTTATAAAATGAAACCTGATTTCTTTTAAAAGGTCTTAATCAAAATTTAATTAAAACGTTTTTTTTCTTATCGCAGTTGGGGGGAAATTTCAAAGGGTTTGGATTTCATTCATTAAAGTGTTAGCTTGGGAATTTTCCATTTACCTTTCATTCGTTTGTCCTCTTCGATTGGTAACATGTCGTAGAATGTGGAGACGCCGACGAGAAAACCGAAGATGGCAACGACCCCACTGAAAAAAAAAAAGAAGAAAAATGATTAGGAAACTTTGTTTATTTTAAAATTCATTTAAATCTAGAAAAAAAATTATGAAAATGAACCTAATGCAATTTTGAGTATTTTTTTAAACTTAAGCCCTTTTAGGCCTAAAAAGCTCGATGTTAACTATTGAAAAGTTTTAATCAAAATTATAATTCAACATGTTTAATGCTTCTTTAAGTGCATAAGAAATCCGTAGCACATTTTAAGCCTATTTAAGCCCATTTAGGCTTAAGTCTTCAAAAAGCCTAATTAGGCTTAATGCAAAAAATGGGAAAATCCATTCCAGAGATTTTTTCTTCCTCATAAATGTGATTTCGAGCCATAAAAATATTAGCAGACTATTTAAATTACATTTTTGGCCTTAAAAAAGCTGAATTGGCTTAATAGGCCTATATCTCATGACAAAGGGAGATTCTTTTATAAAATTTCAAAACACTCAAAATTGAATTTTGAGCTTTTAAAAAATGCCTAAAAATTACAGGCTTGGCTTATTAAGCCGATTTCGGCTTCAATTACCATTGAAACTTTACTGAAAATTTTTCAAGCCTTGACATTGACACAGTATGGCTTTTTATTTTGAAAAATTAAAATAGGTATTTTTAATTTTTAGCTCTTTCCTTTTTGGGCTTAAAAAAAAAATACAGATAATATTTTTTTAACAACGCCAATACGATCTTAATTTTTTTTACTTCCTCGGTATTTTTTCTTTCAAAAAAAAATATGTAAGCGAGGAACAGAAGACCTCAATAAGCCGATTTATAGACCAAGGGCGTTAAAATTAAAATTTTTAAACTAATAAGCGCCTCAAAAAAAAAAAAAGGCATGGAAAAAAATTTTAATCGTGCTTGATCAGCCTATATCCTACTTAAAGTATCCTCAGACTTATTTTTTCTCTTACATCCTACAATTATTATTACTCATAATTCCTGCGGGTTTTTTTTTATTTTTAAATTAAATATTTTTATAACGGCACACCGCATTTATATCCACCGGGCGGTTTTCCTTGCACACGCAAAATATAGGTCGCGTCAGATTTCAAGGACTCATTTAAAATCCCTGAATCTATTTAAATAGTTATAAACATTAAAAAAAAAATTTTGCAACTATTCCAAGGCTTTTATAGAAAAAAATTCAAGGAAATGAAAAGTCGCAAATCCCGTTTATCCGAGAAAAAAAAAATCTTTAATTATAGATATTTACCCTAGTGCTAATTGTGCAGGCCCGATCCACGAAAAGTCGAAACCGTCCTTCCCAACCTGACAAAATTTCTCGTTTATTTTCACTGTCACGTCAACGTTGAAAGAATTTTTTGATGTTTCCAAAGCTTCGTCCATCGCATCTTTAAGATCTTCAGGTCGACACGATTCAGGGATGCATAGTGCCCAGAAAATAACATCACGTCGGGTTTTCGTCCTATCAAGATTGAATGACTGAAAAAGAAAATAAAAATAAATCATGAGTGAACAGCAGCAATGCTAATTCCAAAAGCCCCTTTAACCCTTTCATGGCGGAGTTCTCTTAAAAATAAATTCTCCTCATTCTAAAAATACCCTGCCGCCGCCCCTGATTAAAATTTATTGCTGTGGCGATAACCAGAGAAAATACATATTTCTCCGTGTGAAGGAAAATATTCATAATGGCGTTTAAAGGTTAGGCTGCTTTTCCCTGTGTTTATTTATTTTGCGGGGTTTCGGTTTTAAATTTTTATTTACATTTCTACTCATCTTTTTCCATAAATTGATGTCATCGGATATGGAACGATAAAATAAAAAGGGGGGAAAAATCTAGCTCCGAACAAGGATAACAACATTATAGAGAAAAAGTAGAATGCACGTGCTTGTTTTTATTTGTTTATTCTCATTAGT
>Ga0115847_100333_pt1 | contig 12126 bp, 9 predicted proteins | sample InSIn5SAF170_FD_83861 | JGI IMG/M metagenome (GOLD analysis project Ga0115847, IMG submission 83861)
GAAATATGTTCAAAGAAAGCAGAAAATACAGTGAAGGAAACCCTATACTTACGCTATTAACGCTTCAGCATAGTCGGGCTAATAATTAATGGGGGTTTGGCGAAAGGTCTCTCAGTCACGGGTTCTCTGGTAACTGAATTGGAAATGTCGACTCGATTTGTTGCATATGAAATTGAAAGATTGTCGATTATGCTGTCTTCACTCTGCACAGTAGACACGTTGTGTATGTAAAGTAGGGTAAAGATCTCCGCACTATTTCAAGTAAAGGTTGTGTTATCAGCGCAGTTCACGTTGATTGAGTTCGTGAGGCTCAAGGAACCCCAAACGCAGCATCGACAATCACGTACCTTTTCTTGAGGAAGAAAGTCTTCGGATGAAGCGCAATCCTGCGGATAGGTGAGTACGCAGGTACAGATGGGTATCAGACGCTGAACGCTAAAATAGGTGGTGTTCGGGCTCGACAGAATGGGAGAAAGTAGGGATAGCGGTTGATGCGCTGCTTCCAAGGATGGTGTTGCAACGCGAATTAGGTAAGCAGGGGCTAGACCAATATTTTACTAGGCAGACCCTTTGATTAAGCCTCCAAACGTTACTGCGATCGTTTATATATATCTGTCAAAGAGGCTATCAGGGCATCATATGAAGAATCAGAACTATTTTCTCTCCTTCACTTTAAGTAAAGTCGTCTTCTTTGATATTCATCCTGTCTTGCGTTGCGTTGCTTGTTCACTCGATGACTGTCTAACCGTCCTAACCTTACTGTTATTTTTCGTCTTAATCTTAGTAAGGCTCAATAGCATGTTGGAAAACACCTTCATATAAAGATGCCTCCAGGAACGACTCCTGTATTCGGAACATAGAGAGGCTTCCGCGAACAGCATACAGTAAAATAGCGAAGACATTAGGCAAATCTTCTTGAGTCCTAGGTAGTTGTCGTCCTACGGACTTTATTCACTCACTCTAAAAAAGCATTACAAGAGTGCTGCACAATCAAGAAAATGGTTGTGTCCACGGTTACGCTGCAGCTTTAATATATCTCCAGGCTCAGTAGTATGGCATGTTCACTCGCGTGTGAAGAAAGGCTGTAAACGCAACGACATCAAAGCCTACCTTCTGATATATCCACCTCACATACACCCTTTTCCGGATCCTCCCGTATTCCGTTCCAGAGGCTCACGAGACCACACAATGGTCGCTCATTTAAGCCTCATCCCCGGAAACTAACGTGTGAAGACAAACCGGGGTACCGGAAGTCCATACCCTCGTATGACTTACCTCGGGAGCTAATTGGCACATAGGCGCTAGGTAACAATGACAGGGGTAGTTTTACTAGGAAACTTTCAAAATTGTCAAACATTTCGAGAACATGAGCAAATGAACAGTAAGACTAGGTATAGCAATCATTCATTGAGCTGATCGTCTGTTTACCACATTCCCAAAATGCATGTTCCCCATTTTCCCACCCTATCTCTGTGCCATCAAGAAAAGCGTTCAATCATCAAGGGGACAGTGTGTCTATTTCAGCTCACATGCCCCTTCGCAAAGATCTACAGTCTCGGTGTTACGTAGCTCTGTCCTGATTCCTAAGCGTTGCCGTCGACCTTGGCAATGTAGACCAAAAGGTCGAGCACACGGCGGGAATAACCCCACTCGTTGTCGTACCAGGAGACGAGCTTGACGAAGTTCTTGTTCAGTGAAATACCGGCCTTCGCATCAAAGATAGAGGAGCGGTTGTCACCGAGCATGTCAGTAGAGACAACGTCGTCCTCAGTATATCCGAGAATGCCTGAAAATGTTAGCCATAGTCAATACAGTTCTACAGAGTAAAATATACCCTTAAGTTCGCCCTCGGAAGCAGCCTTAACGGCGCCCTTGATCTCATCGTAGGAAGCACCCTTCTCGATGCGGACAGTCAAGTCGACAACGGAAACGTTCGCGGTGGGGATACGCATCGACATGCCAGTGAGTTTGCCGTTCAAGTCTGGAATGACCTTTCCGACAGCCTTGGCGGCACCGGTGCTGCTGGGAATGATATTCTGGGCCGCGGTACGGCCACCACGCCAGTCCTTAGCAGATGGGCCGTCGACAACCTTCTGAGTAGCGGTATAAGAGTGTACAGTGGTCATCAGACCCTCGATAATGGTGAACTTGTCGTGGATAACCTTGGCAAGAGGAGCCAAGCAGTTGGTGGTGCAGGAGGCGTTAGAGAGCACCTCAATGTCCGACTTGTAGGTCTTCTCGTTCACGCCCATGACAAACATGGGAGCATCAGCAGAAGGAGCAGAGATAACGACCTTCTTGGCGCCGCCCTTCAAATGGGCCTTGGCCTTATCGGTCGTGGTGAAGACACCAGTCGACTCAACGACATAGTAGGCGCCAGTCTCACTCCATGGGATGTTCGCTGGGTCCTTCTCCATGTAGAAGCGGATCTTCTTGCCGTTGACAGTGAGATCGTTGCCATCGACTTTGATGTCGCCCTTGAACTGGCCGTGTGTGGAATCATACTTCAGCATGTATTGCTAGCCAGTTGTCAGCGCCGCGCCCAGTAAAGTGTCTCCGCTTGGCAGTATCATCTGCCGGCAATGCCCACGCCCGCCATTGTAAACCTAGGAGAAGGAGATCTTACAGCGTAGTGTGGCTCAATGAAGGGGTCGTTGACAGCGACAATCTCGACATCGTCGTGCTCGATGCTGTGACGTGTGGTTAGCTGCTTGAACACGGGCTGTAGAAGCTACTCTGGGTGCAGGGGAAAACATACGCGTTACGGAAGACGATCCTGCCAATACGACCGAAGCCGTTGATTCCGACCTGTATTAAGCTGGTCAATGGCTGCAATCCCTTTCAAGCAGGGAGGGGCAGGCATACCTTGACGACCATGATGGCGGGGTATATAAAAGTGTTTCTAACGTTGGTCAGACACTGCTGGTTTTTGCGATTGAATTAGACTCACTACTGGAAAGAATTGGGTTTGAGTACGGGTGAGGTGTTTGAAGAAAGATTTGTGGTGGGCTGAGGAGCGGTGGTTTGTTGAATGGTGGGGTTCAAAGCTAAGACCCCTCTTGTTATATGCGCAGAAGCAGAGACGTCACCAGGCAATACTTTTTTCGCTATCATCTCAAGACCAGCCGGCCCTGCCCAATTATATACTGTTTTGGCCTCCCTCACTCCCGGCCGGTACATCACTTCATGACCTGGTAACAGCACTGCTACCTCGGACGCTGTGCCCCCCATTGAAGGCCGGGAGCCCGGGTTTGCCCGGACTATAGACACGCAGAGCGGATTTGCTCTGGCATTCAAAACACGAGCAGGTTCCACCTCCGGAAAACATTATTGACATCTTGAACTTCATCGTCCTCACCTCCCTCTCGACGCCGATGCTCGCAATCTATCCATTTGCGGCTAACCCTGCAGGTGCAGTGATGCAGATGGCTACACTTGGCTCCTGCTAAGTCGTCCAGGCCTTCGAAGAAAAGCACGCCCTGCAATACGAGTTTTTCTTCCCAGAGCCGCTTACGAGAGAGGATTTTCGCTCATCTCATGATCCTTTAGATCCTTGAACTACGTGGGATGAGAAATATTTGTTGACAAAAGAACATCTCAGCGATATTGGCGGTGTAGGTCGTCGAGGGCTGGTAGTGTAAAGGATTGGTGATTCGATAAGATGACCATGCGTTATTATGCAGCAGACCCGGACTGCTGCGCGGGGAGGCGAGTGTGTGTGTAACCAGCGACACGCTCACTGCATCACAAACGCTCTGCTTTGGCAGATGTTGATGTTGGGATAGGCGGGTCCGCGGCCGGGAGTAGGGCGAGACCATCTGAATAATAGCTTTGAGCGCGTCCATCCCATGACATTCTTTGTGCCACTGCGGCGTCTGAGGAGTTCGAGGTACCTGCATTAAGATGAGGGGCAATCGGTAGTGATATATAGAGATGGCCGTCGGTGATCTGATGAGCCCCGTAGGGCTGAGGGCAGCTCAAGCTCCCATCCTGCCACCTCTGGAGGTATGATGCCATGGCTGGAACCGCTTCGGCCCGAGACAGCTCAGGTTGGGGGAATGAGCTCTCCACGGGAGCAAGCAGGTGCGCGTTGAGATGGTGCAAAGGGAGAGGGCGTGTTCTCACCGAAACCATTCACATACTCGCGCTGCAGCTTTACTGCTACAATTGCTATGGCGAGAAAAGTGTGCAGCTTGCTGCGCGATAATGAAGCTTAATACGCCGGGACTGATTGGCTGCAGCCTGGGGCAGCTCCAGAGTGACTAAGCGAAACTTCTGTCGAACCTCACACCACACCTCGAAGACCTCCTGTAGACCCACCTCAAGTCTCCATCACCATCACCCATTGGCACCGCCTGCTCCCTCGACGGGGTCTCTTTTCCTTCCCTTTTCGTATTTTACGACTCTCTCCACTCAACTCATCGCCATGCTGCGCTCCTCCGTTATCCGGGCCACGAGGAGCTCGGCTTCCCTCATCCCATCGTCCGCGACACGTCAAGCTGTCCGCACGCCGCAAGCCGCGCCTGCAGCGTGCCTCCAGCAGCAACAAATCCGCCAGGCACATGCCATCTCCAACCCGACGTTGGCCAACATCGAGAAGCGATGGGAAGACATGCCTCCTCAGGAGCAGGCCGATCTGTGGATGTCACTTAGGGATCGCATGAAGACCGACTGGAAAGAAATGACCATGCAAGAGAAGAAGGCTTGTGCGTAGAGCTTCCATATTTGCCATTGGGTGCTTTCAGCGCCCACTCGAGGAAGAAGGTCGTGGATGAGTTATGACGCACTTTGTTGCGAGATAGCTACACGACTTATCTACAGCTCGTCTGAATTCCATTTACGATTTCATCAAGCTAACATTGCTTCTCTCCTACAGCATACTACATTGCCTTCGGCCCGCATGGCCCACGACGACCCCCGCCTCCGGATGAGGGCCGCAAGGTCTTCTTCCTCTCCGCCTCCGTTATTGGCGCTGCCATTTTGGTGTTCTCCATCACTCGCATGTTCGCGAGCCCACATCGACCGCGCACTATGACGAAGGAGTGGCAAGAAGCAACAGAGGAGTATTTGAAGGTGCGTTTGAACCTAGCGATAGCAGCACTCTCGCATGTTTTAGGCATCAGACTAACATCACTTCAGGCACAAGGATCAGAGCCTATCACCGGGTACAAGGGCATGATGGTCCAGAGCAAGCCAGGAGGTCCCGACGCCGCCAGCGAAGACGACGAGTAATCCCCAGCTACACAAAAGTACCCTAGCACGCAAACACCACCAATTATCAAACCTATTCCGATCTCCTTGGGTCAACCTTTTCCTTTTGGCATTGTTTGTGTGAGATGTATAAGAAAGGATGGGTTCAGTGCTGAGATGGTAGCAAGACGCTGCTTAGTTGGCCATTGTCACATTAGTCCTCCGCCCGTGTACAGAAATCTTAGAGGCATTTTGAATCTTTTCCATTTACTTGAAGATTGCGCAAATTATGTTTTACTGTCTCCGCTTAAGAGACGTCCCGGTGTACAGAGTACCAGCTATTCTCCAATCTAGGTGCTCCTCTCTCCTTCCGAATTGTTCCGCCAAAGTATCAGACGTGTATCGTATGATATTCACTTGGAGCTAACACGAAAGAATATTCGGCACGCAGTTCGCTACTCGAAAGGTTCGCGATTTTCTAGGTTTGGAAGCTAAGCTAAACGGCGGAAGGCTTATGTCACATGTCGTACGATTACAAATTACCCGTTATAGGAAGTGGCTTCAGGATGCACACCAATGGCGAGGCTTACCATAGAAGGAGGATCAGGAGTAATAGGTTTAAGAGGAGGTTTATATTGATCATCTCTGTCTACTTCCTTCGGAGTGCTGACATGCATAGTACCTCGTTGTTGCTAGCTTTGGAAGCAACTTGACACTCTCGAGCTGGTCTCACAGCAAACTATTCGAACCACCTGAATAGGGCACAAAGCGCTATTGTCAAAGAATTCGAGATCCTAGGAGTGAGATATTCTATTTCACCGGCTATAATTATGCAAACGACTTAACAATGTCATACGGTTAGGACTTGTTCGTAACAACAGCCCCTTTCAAACTCCTTAGCTGACCTTCTCGGGGCAAATTTCCTCGAAGGTGACAAAATCACACTGTGGACAAGAGAGCCTTTCAGAAAGTTCAAGTCTTTCGGAACATTTGCGAAGCTGTTGCTACTGCCAAAAAAGTGTAGCTAGGAACTTTTGCCGTAGGATTACAATATGTACACAAATATCGCCACTCCTCTCGAAGCCGATGCTTAGTATAGCAACATTATTGTAACAACATCGCCATCGCCATCCGCGGCCGACAATAGCATGCGTTATGACAATAGGGCGTTCCAACACCGCCTCACTTATTCAACAGCTACCTGTCATGGCCCGCGGCCGGGTAGGAATCCACGCCCGGGGTTTTGCGCATCATGATGTTGTGTCCGACACTGGTTTTGAAATGCGATCGAACATGTCTGCAGCCATGCCCCATCCCATCAGCTCTTCAGAAAACGAGGCGGTTATGAAGGAAGGCCAAGAACATATTTCTGGCTTCTCTATGGGCAGATTCCGTTTGATACCGATGGGGGTGCCTCAAGGAACAGTCGTCCATATACCTTCTCCGGGAACCCCTCCATGTCTGTACTGTATCTACCTTCTCTCTAGCGGACCCTTCTGAGTTTATCTGTCTATGTGATGAAGCCAATTTGGACGGAAGCAGGATGAGCATAAGTATTCGGTCCATCGCTCAAACTTTTGGACCCCTGAAGACGAACTCCATGCTTCTGCTAAGGTATATTGAGGCCCAAAGACTCCTCAATTATGGCAGTTATTGTTTCCGATACTGGACCTTATGATTGTTGAAGTCTTTTTTGGCGCTGGGATTGCTGGGTGTTGCACGTTGCTCAAAGACGATCTGGCCATGCTCAGACAGCGCTTTCATACTACTGGTCCCCGTGGGGTTTGGAGTTCTCCGGGTCGGAGAAGGAGCTGAACCCCCTTTCCCCATTTCGTATCTCCTTCTGTCTTCGGAAGTGTAGCACGTCTCCCTTTGATCGTGTTCTAGCCCTAAGCAAGCCCAAGATCCTCCCTATTACCGCATCGAAGTTATTTTAGTTTTAAAGACTCCTTCCACGACTGCCGAATTCAGTGCATTTTAGTCCTTCAGACAGCCGTATTGCGATTTGGGAGATGAAGTAAGACAAAAACCGCATGTTTGTAACTATACATCTAGATATGGGAGTGATGCGTTCAGGAGTAGAGATACTGACTAGAGTAGGAAACGAACACTGCGCTGCTCCCAGCCCAGCTCGCATGCCAATTCCACATACGCTTTTCTCGTCTTCCTACACGCTTTTTTAGAACCGTCATCACGTATAGCCACGCCTTTCGAACCATAGGTATCTATAAAGAGGGGATTTGAACCAAGGCTAGGGCTCTGACTTAGCTCTGATAAGCCGAGGGGAGCCAACCGATGCTTAGTTCACTAGAAGCTTTTGTAGACTCCCTGGGAGTGATACTGTACGAATTGTCAAGAAGAGTGGAATGGGGAGGAGAAAGAGCATGCACTTCACAGAGCAACAATCAATCAGGAGGATATTTATGAACTTTTCTTTCGCAAGCTACAAAGCTGCTAAAGATCTTAGTATTCATCCCAGAACCAGCATGCGTCTAGCAGGCGTAATTACATAGAAATGTGCGCAATATGCAGCACTAGAATATCCCTAATATTTCCTATGGCTCTCAGAGGAGATCTAGTACTCATGTAAACTAGAATCATCCGATAGAAAGTATTCGCAAATAAATAAAAAGAATACGAGGCCTGTCATAAAGAGCCAGTCCGCCTCGTTGGGTATCACCCTACCGATAAGAGTCCGATCCGCCGTGGTAAACATAGCCGAAAACGCCTGTCGCAAATGGTATACGTGTGTTCATATCGATGTCAGAAAAGAAAGAGGACCAGGCCGTAATATATCGCAGGGTAAAACCAGAAACACCAAGGCCGAAGAAGGAAACCGTCCGCTATGCCGAAAGTGTGGAGATGAAGGGGAGAGAGATAAGAAGCTCACTCAGGCTTCTCGAGGCTGAACCGAAGAGTATAGTCCAGCCGCTCTTTCTCACAGAACTCGCTCAGAAGCCTGCGTCCAAATCGAACCGCTTGAATAGGGGTACTATCGCTCTGAATGGGAAGGAAGTAAGGTCCTGAAAGATTGCCGCCACTGACCTTCTCAGGTTCTTTAATTAGCTTCATGCTCGTTTCTCTGGCAGCCCACGTCTTTGGATACATCTTCTGTATATCATCAATAGGAAGCATTATCCTCGCATCCTGTTGCAGTCGCTGCACATTCATGAAGTTCTCAGCAAAAAGCTTGAGGTTGGCAGCCGCAGGATCGGGTTGCGAAGCCTGAGGAGCTTGAGAAAGATCTTGCGGCGAGTCGTGAGCCTTGGCACTAGTACGAGCACGGTGCGCCAGGTGTGTGCATATAGCCGCAGAGATGACTGAGCCAAGATATAGTCGCAAGCCATCGAGTGCGGGCAGATCTTTGGTGCGGCCGACAAATGACATGCATAATGGAAATAGTGTCTTCCACGTAGCCTCGACCTCGCATGGACGTCCGCGAAGGTTGAGAGACTGATCCTGGACATGGTACGCAGCTATGTACGAAAGAATGCATTCAATACTGGTAACAGCAACCCGTTTCTGGTCGCTTTTACTAAGGTGTTTGCCTTTCTCTGTAAGAATCTTCTGTGCTTCATGCTTGAGTGATCGGCCCATAGCATTGCGTTTCTGAGAATTCTGTGACAGAGTCTGGAACTCGGCTTGCTTTTTATCATTGAGAGGCGCTGAAGTGGGAGGCTTGACGTCTAGGTGCTTCGAGCCCGACGGAGTGATGCCAGAACGCCCTGGTGTGGAGTCATATCCTTCTGCCGAGTTAGCGCGGATCATGTTAATAGCCTTGAGATCCTTGCGAGGAGTATTATATATGCCTTGACTCTTCTGAGCGCTTGATTTGTTCGACAGTGCGGGAGAGGAAAGGATCTGTTCTGAAGGTGTGCTTGGGCGATCAAGGGTGGATGCCCTTTGTCGTTTAACTGGCACCTCTAATAAGCCATCCTCTTCACTTCGTGGACGTTTCTCAGCAGTCTTGCTGGGGTTGGTTGATTTAGTGTTTGGCGTAGAGGTGTCTGGCCTTCGAGCAGCAACCTTCGGAATTGGTTTTTTGGGCGGCACAGGGGCGTCATCGTCCTTTGCCTCTTTTGGTGTATCCTGACGGTCTTTCTTTTCGGCGATAGCATTTACCTTCCGACTTGGTGGCAAACGCAGAAGCTTTGAAACGGTAGCTGCCCTGTGTTTTCCGTACTTAAGCTTGACAACAAGTGATACTCCTGGAACATTACTTCGTACGGACGCTACACTGCCAGGTGATCTCCCATTCACCGATACAGACCGCACTCTTGAACCACTCTTGGCAGTTTCGTCGCGCTTCTGAGGGTTGGTTTCTGGAACGGGGAGTAACTGGCTCTTCCTATCGGACGATGATGTAGATGCACTTGATTCTGCGCGTTTGCGTTGAGTCTCCAGGCGATCTAGCTCAGTCTGGATGTTGGAAGGCAGGGTTGGGGATAAGATCGGAGGGAGGTCATAGGGGTTCCCGAGTGATTGCGGAACGGGCGACATTAGAGGCGGTAACCCATGCGGTGTAGCATTGGATGGTCCTGACCGATCCACAAGCGGTTTGGGGTTTGGCGACTCGGCTTTGAGAGGTAGCTCTGCAGGTGAGCGATCATCTCGCGGTCGCTTCTGCGGCCTCTCTGGAATTGTGGGCTCGGGTACGGGTCTGCTTCATATTAGTACAAGTGCAAATCAAAACGCTAGGAATGGCATACCGTTTCTGCGATTGGGAAGCTTCTTTCTTAAGGATATCATCCGACTCCTTCTCGGTTTTGGTAAAACCATTGGCTTGGGTGGGGATAGACTTCATCGCGGGGAGATCTGGAGACTGTTTCTTGGAGCCTGGGGTGATTACGCCGTTGGCTTGCTTTGATTTGTATGCCGAGAGGCTGATCTTCTTCTTAGGAACTTGGCTTGTAGTGTTCGAGGCCTGAGATCTTGGTTGCTCTTCAGGAATATCCTCCTCTCCGGGTTGCAGTGTGAAGCAGTCTTGGTAAGGTTCTCGGTATAAGAAGGTTCTGTACTGAAGGTGTTCTTCGTTTGACGTAAATAGATGGCCTACAATCCAGGCGCGACTTTCCTGGTGCGACCAATGTTGGTAAGGATGTAGGGATGGCGTTGAGAGCACGTAAGGCGCCGCAGGAACGGCTCCTTTGATTCGTTTGAAGATGTTGTCAAGCTTATCAAGCTCTTCCTTGTCTTCGGCGGATAGATTTCTCGACTTTTTCTTTGGATCAGGCGCCTTAGATTTGGGCGCGGGTTTGGGAGTTGACATGGTGGTGCTCTCCGCCGAGACCACCTGGTGCGATGAGTTCTCTAGTAGTCGAAGAGTGGTCGACGTCGATGAGATGGGAAATAGAGCGTTCCGAGAGTGTGAGCGGACATGAATCTTAAATGGGAGGAGCAGGTGAAATTTCTTGAACGCGGGGGAGGGTGAAGCGCGATTCGCGGGTGAAGAAGAATCGGAGCGGCTTGCTCACGCCGGTGCGGGCGAAGTGTAAGGTGCGCAATTGAGCTGTGAACAATATCAATAAGTATAAGGAGAAGATGAGGTTGACAGCTTGCAAGCGTGTCGCGCCGGGGGTCCTCACCGAGTGAATGGTGAAGGGAGCGACGTTACTACCGCAGCCTTTGGTTCACGGATATGCTGAGGCCGCCGAAGGGGACCATTCCGACCAAGTCCAGGACCGCGGACACGGCGGGAATCGATCTTAGGCGTCAAGGGCGGCTGCGGTCGTTGCGGAAGGACAGTAAACGGGCGGGCGTGATGGTGAGCAGCGGAGCGGTTCGCGTTGTCGGGTCTCTGCTGTGAGGTCAATTCTTGGCATAAGGTTGACCTGAAGTTCGTCTCCGACCCGGTCTCTCATTGGTGCGCATGACTATCGCGAATCGGAGCAGCACCAGCGTCTGTTCGACTTGCCAGCGCTAGAATTGCAGACCGCTTTCTCTTCAAACTTCTGGTCATTGCGTATTGCAAACACTTAAGCGACTCACTCTCCTTCTGCTGTGCGTTTGATTTCGTTTCTCTTCCGCTGCCGCCCTTGTAATGCAACGCTGATCTGCATCTGCATCTTTACGCGAAGGACCCTGGCGCCTGCGCTCATCCTCGATGACGATAGTGCACGGTACAACGTGAAATTTGACAGCATACAACGGAATTCCTGGGATAACCACCAATTTCTAACATTCAAACTGTTAGGAATGTACTAATAGACTTGCGATGTTACTCTTGCGTTTCTGTTAAATTCCTGCCTCAAATGTTATTGTCCTTGTTGCTGGAGATTGCCTGTTTCTACTCTACGTCTAGCCTCATGACAGTTTTAAGATGCATAGGAACTATAGAAGCTTGGTATGGTTGCTTGAGCTTGTGACAAGCTAATGCCAATACAGTTTGATATATATTTATATCTCTCGGTCTCTAGCCCGTGTGTACTTAAATTTCTTAAACCTTTCAGGTATCCTTCATCTGCGCAACCAAAGCCTTGCTAGATGTGACACTTTGACTCTGGGCAAGCACACCAGATATTGAAATAAACCTGATGCTAATTTTCCTGTCGCAAAGCGCAGCTAGACGGTTGCTCGTGATTTTAGCTGTCAAGGACGTTAGTTTCTCAAATACAGGAAAGCTCAATTGAACGACGAGTGCATCATAGCTCCTCGTCATCTGTTTCGTCGTCGTCCTCGACTGGTGACGGTGATAGTTGCTTTTTGGCAGACTTGTTGCGAGTAGCCGGCCTACCGAAAGGAAGTTCGCGTTTTGGTGGGGGCTCCATTGGGGCATCTTTCGAGGACTCTGCGACAGCTGTACCGCTAAGACCTGTTTCAGATGACTTGCCCCTAGGTTGCGATGCGGATGGTGCTGGTGGCCCGTCGTCATCATCGGTCTCATCGTCTGTGGTTCGGTCAGGTGTGGCTGCACCAGCACTATCTTCATCTTCCTCC
>Ga0115847_100334_pt1 | contig 12115 bp, 14 predicted proteins | sample InSIn5SAF170_FD_83861 | JGI IMG/M metagenome (GOLD analysis project Ga0115847, IMG submission 83861)
CATGGGAATATTGAGCTCTTGACATATCGGCAAGAGGTCGTGGACCGACCAGCCCATGTCATCGTTCTCCAAAACAAGCCGATTCTTGACTGGCTGCGATAGTCTTGCATAGTTCTCTCGGAAGCGATTGAGCGTTTCGCCCTTGTCGCCGAAGATACCGCCCATATGTAAAATCATGACAGCGTCTCGATTCTGCTGCTCGGGAAGCTTCAGCAAGGTGAGCATTTCATCATGGTAGTCCAGGTCTCGGATGGCATCGTCGACGACCTTCTTCCTCGGCGAACCTAATTGTGTGAACTGTGCCGCATTAGCTTGAGTTCCCATTACAACGGTGTGTATATCTTACCTGGCCAGGATGCGTCGTGACTCGATGTCCTAGCTTAGCAATAACCTTGCCCACCTCTTCAAGCGTTTCTGCTGCGAAGGGAGCCAGCTTGTATCCATACTCCTCGTGGCTTGCAAATGGGAACATCTCACTACTCAGCCGCATGAACTTGATCCCGTACTTGTCATTCCATCGAATCATCTTTGCGATATCGCGAGCATTAGCAAGACCCAGCTGCTCGACCCATCTCTGGCCAAGCGCAACGTCCGCGGGCTTCTCCTTGTCAGGTCGGTTCTTGATTGCATGCTCTGGTTGGCTGGGATCCTTCAGTGGATGTCTATGCTCCAAAATAGACGCGATGCGACATGTTCGAGAGCTGAAGACTGGAGGATTTGAGTAGCGCAGATACGTGTTTAGACATGCCTTCCATATGTTAGCCTAGATCGCATGATGATGAACCTGAAAACCTACATAACCTAATCTTCCTTTCCATGGCAGTGGCAAATAATCACTATTGATTGGCGGTGGTCGTAGCATAGCTTCTTTGATCTCTTCCTCATCAGCCTCTTCGTCCCCTTCGGCTTCAGGGTCACCCAAGCCCTCCACGCCAGGCTTGGGCTTCTTTGGAGGCACAATCACAGCTTCAGCTCGGGACTCATCCTTCACAGCCTTCGTTGTTGCCTTTTTCGGCGCCCGCTTCTTGGGGACTGGCTTTTCTGCGGCGACCTCATCAGGCAGATCCGACAGTGGGGATTCCTCTCGGGCGTTACCATTGAGAAGCACTTGCTCGTTATCTCCATGATCGGGTGATGCTCGTAATGCACCAGGCGCGTCTATAACTTGGGAATTCGTGTCAGGGTTCGTGATGCTCGTCCTCGAACTCTGCCTCGATGGTCGCTGTCGCTTTGGTGGCGGTGGCATCTGGCCTGATGCATTGTACGTGGGTCCATTAGGCAACGGAATTTCAACAGTCGTCCTTGCAGGTTCATTCTTCACAGCTGCAAGAGCAGAGGCTTTTCTCTTGGGAGCCATGGTAAGAGGCGTCTTGCGAACGAGTGGCGAGATGGACTGTCTGATGAAGACGCGTCGAACTGTACAAAGAAAAGACGCGTACATTCAATGCGAGCAACTACGATGTGCAAATGATGAAGAATGAATTGGACATTAGCAAAACTACATTCAATCACAATAATTCTTCTTTTCGCCAGTCGTGACGTGCCTGGAGATCTGATCAGATCAGATCTGAGACCCTTTTCGTCGATGGGAACCTTTCCAGCGCGATCGCGCCGCAACGTCATCGAAGGTCGCACTTTCCCATGTTGTGTGATGCATGGCATTTGCTCGTCAAGAAACAGTGCTACATGTAGGAGACGAACACTTTCGCATCAACCAAGTAACAGTTTGCCTAGAAGAAGGGACAACTGTTTTTTCCATCATCAGCCAGGCCGTCGGGAAAGAAAATGATCTGCGATCGCAGAATAATTCCGCTCATCAGGCTATTACGGACCTGCCTGGCAGTTTTATCAATTACCACCCTCCCCAGGTTTGAAGTGCCTCGGAACTTTGGAAAGCGTTCCATGAATTGTATTTTCCTGCTCTACGGTTGGCTGAATTATCTAGCTCTTCGCTTTTCTGCTTCTTGAAGGCATGCAGATCGTCACCAGGATGCAATAACAGTCTCAGACTTCCCCAGCTTTGTCTGAAAACACCCACACCCTCCATATCGGCTGGCGCACCTTTTGACATCTGACAGCGCCTCCCGACGCTATGAAAGCCAACAGGAATCGCGAGCTCACGACACGGCTCGGCCCACTCCCAAAAGACGGCAAGTGTCACGCAATTCCTAACGCACGTACAAGGAGCACCACGCATGCTATGGAACGCATCGGAAGATCTGGAAGGACAGTACCCCATGTTTCGCAAGCCAGGCTCGCTTAGTCCCCAATATGGCAACATCATGCCGTCTTGTCATCTGTGCGTGTGCAGCCATCTTTCGTTGAACGGTAGATGGAGAAGGTCGTGTGGGCGAAAGGAAACTAGGGAGACTGTACCTGAGATTCCTGCGCCGAAAAGGGAGTATTTCAATTGTTGATGCGAATATATCGGTCTCACCTTTGGCAATCGCTACCAGAAGCGAGCGCCGATCTGAATGATATATTTTCAATAAGCTATCGAGTGGAACACTGCTTAAGGGGAACAAGCACCGCGGAATCAACTCCCGGCGGATGCCGGCCCAACGATTCGCAATCTTCTCCAGGAATGGATAGATCATATCTCGCTTTGCGTGCTCAGTAGTCAGGGCCGAATGCGCATTATGGTCCTGCCTCTGATTCAGAAACATCTGCATCAGTTTATGGTCGAAGGAAGAACCCATATGGCACTAATGCAGGGTGTATCCAAACTCCTTTCAGGAACCGTTGGCCTAGCAGAGTAGGCCCGAACAATTTACGTACCTAGGCCGTTAAGAGTTACAAGCACGAGAAGGGACCGTTTATAGCAACCATGAAGCGTATCCATCAGATGCTATGGTGATCTGCAAATACCGCACCTTTTCATACATGTCTCCCCCGTGCGCGGTACCACGCTTCGTCATTGTGGGAACAGATAAGATCTAGAATATGAGCATTAGAATAGTCTTCATGTTGCCTTCCCCATCCTGTTCGTTGTCTTTGGTACGTGAGGCGAGTCACTGCTGCTGCACCCCACCGGACGCATAGACTGATTTGTGCATATCGCCCGTGATTCACATTTCGGCTTGTGCCACCTTCTGCATGGTTTCAGCGCCCGCCTCGGTCTTGGAAACCATTTCGAAGTTTCGCTGAAGAAGTTATTGAGGGGAAAGGCTTGGGACAAGGCTTAGGACGAGGCCTGGGCTGGAATTATTGACGACAGGGCTACTCCTATAATATTGAATGAGCTGTCAATAATAATACCACCCGCCCAGTGCATGCCGTTGTTCTCAAGAGGAACACTGGAAACGCAACATGGCAGGAGGTAGGAACGCACTCTACTTGAGACATCCTCGTTGCATCGAAAGACTCACGCCATGATAGGCATTCATCCTCCAGCATCGGTCTTGGAACAATGGGCGAAGATCGCCAATCCCAGTAACCCATCAGACACCCGGGGCTGGGGTCTCGCGATCTTGTGCATCCTTCTCTTCAGCCTGACGTTCGCGACAGTCGCAGCGCGGCTATGGGCCAGAGTGGTCGTCAGAAACACGGCCGGCATCGACGACGTGGTCATCGTAGCAGCGATGATCCCTTTGGCTGGGCTGGCCGTTGCTACTGCCATGGGCTCTCGCCTCTACGGGTTCAACAGACATGCGTGGGATCTATCGCCTGGAATGGCCATCTCAAGCAGGAAGGTCACCCTCGCGATTGAGGCGTGCTATATCGCGTCCACGGGCCTGACGAAGATCTCCATTCTCCTCTTCTACCGACGCATGTCGGCGGGTACGGTCAGCTCGACCTTCCGTTTCATTGTTCACGCAAGCATAGCATCTGTCATCGCATACATGATTGCCTTCCTCTTGGCAGGTAGTCTAGGATGCAGTCCACTCGAAGCTTTCTGGCTGCAAGCTGATGTCCACTGGCAACGCACACATGTGCCGGGCGTGACATACAAGTGCATCAACGAAGGCGCCTTACTCCTTTCCGCCACTGCAGTAAGCGTGGTGCAAGACTGCCTCGCGTGTGGTCTCCCACTCATGTTGTTCTGGAAGCTGCAACTACCGCGCCGTCAAAAGATCGCGCTTGGCGCAATCTTCGGTGTTGGGTTCTTCCTTTGCATTACTGGCGGGCTCCGCATGTTCTATATCCACCGCATCTTCTACACCACATATGATGTTACTTGGGCAGCTTGGGAAGCGTGGATCTGGACAGTGACTGAGGCACACGTGGCGATTATTTGCGCCTCCGCACCAGCACTGAAGACATTCGTCAAGCGCTACCTCCCGAGTTTCTCGAGCATGTCGCGGTCGATGCGACCAACTCGCAAGACGGGAATTGGATACTCAGGACAGTCTGCTTCTGCTATGGTAACGGCTCGTGGCAATCGCGAACGTGGAGAAAGATTGGAGATGGGTGGCATCAGTGTAAGACAATCAATTGAGGTCGACTCGAGAAGCATGACTATCGGAGAAGAAGGTAAGGGTTCCATCAGTGACGTCGAAAGTCAAGGCGAGAAGAGGCCGGCAACACGCTGGATGGAGATTGATACCAAGCCACCGAGAGGTTATTGATGAGTCGATGTGATTAATTTGATAATGTTACAAGCGATTTGATGTCCGTTGTTACGCTTTTCCCTTGCCTTTTGATCGTGTTTTGCGTTGAGATTCTGAAGGTTGTGCTTCGACTGTCTCGGGCTCCTCTTTGGCGTCATCACTGGCGTCGTCCCCCTCCTCATCTTCTTCGCTATCACTCATGTCGTCACCCCAACCAAAGAATTTCCTTGGCGCAGCCTGTGCAGCACTGCTACTTTTGGGAGCCTTCTCTACTTCAGGCTCGTCCTTCTCGCTGTCACTGCGCTCACCGTCCTCACTGGCACTCTCACTCGTATCACTTTCTCTCTGCTCACCAAACACACCCTTGACGTCTCCATTCCTCAGCGCCGCCAACACAGCCTCCCTCGCTTTCTCAGCCGCCTCCTCCTTGCCCTCTAACCACTCCCCATCTAACCTGCTCTTCCCTCCCGCACCTCCACTCAGTATCTCCGCCTTTCTCGCCTCGGTACTCCGCACAATCTCCTCGAGCCTCTTTCGCCGCTCGTCCTTCTCATGCTTCTCCATCTCTGGCTTGATGGCCAGATACTCAGCGAGCGCCTTCGCCTCGTTTACCGTGCGAATGCGCCGGCCGTCCAATGTGCGAGATGAACCATTCTGCTCGCCCTGTGCACGCTTCTTGCGTGAGGAGATGCGACCGCCTGCTGCACGGAGCTGCGAGCCAAAACCGCCTTTGCCGCCACAGAGAGCCGCTGACAGGCGGAGAGGCAGGAAGTTTGTGGCTTCATCTTCGGCTAGGAGATTGGTGACTGGCTCGCTTCGGTGAGAGGAAAGGAGCTTGTTTGAAGTAGTAGTGAGTACTAGGTTTGTCGCATTGGAAGGCAGGCGGTTGTTGATTAGGCGCTCGATGTCGCCTACTGTGGATGTGGACGGCACCTGGAGATTGAGAGTGCGAGGGAGGCCGAGACCAGGGAAGGTGGTGAGCAGGACGTTGATCGTAGCCATTCCGTCTTCTTCGTTCTCTCCTTCTATCAAATTTGCCTGATGTACGGAGAGAATAAAAGAGCAATTGCGATCAAAGTCTCACGATCACTAACATTCAATCAGATCACATGACTCTTACCTCCAAACATGGTCCGTGCACCGCTACCTCAAAACTTTCCTCCGCAACAACCAGAACCGAGTTTTCTCTTCACTCACAGACTTGTGCCCTCAGCGCTCCCACTTCAAGTAGGTGGTCGACGTGCTGAGCGGCCCATTCGACGCATCCTAAGGAGCCACCCGTGCCATGGTGTCAATCATCCCGTCGACAGGTCTAAGAACAACAAATTTCCGTCATGGTCCCGGAAGGCGCTTGAATTCTTCGTGAGTTCGCGCTGTGATGGGCGGGCGGTGCGCCTTATTCTATCCGTTCGCGAGAGGCCCATTGGGTCGTGAGGATTAAAGGGTAAACCAAGGCAGCGCACATTTCTTGTTTCGATAGCTTAGTTTCTGGTTCATACAATATAGACCTTGTGAAGTTGTTGTGACGGGCTCTTAGTGGAGTACTGTTACGAGAGAACCTCAAGAGCCTTGTACGCTTTGATGAAAATTGAAAGTTGAAAGTTGAATGCACGGGAAGAGAAAGAAATGCACATTTGCAGACACGCCATCCAGATATTGATCAATTCAGAGCTTTCATGTTGCTCTTGCATTCGATTTTTGCAGACGCATATTCTACGCCTAACCTAGTATGCCTCAAGTCTCAATACATGCAAGACCCAGCAGAAGCAAATACCATTCGCCGTGACCATGACCATCATATCCATGACATCTTTTACTTCCTGACAGCACGCTGGTAGAAAGCCAGCTCCTCACCCTCGAGGATGTAGCCATCAGCACGGCCGCTCTGGCCTGGCCTCGACGTCACAACAGCGTAGAGACGACCAGCCTCGAACTGCTTCTCAACGGCGTTCTCAATCTTGCCAGCCTTCTGGCGCAAGGTGTGCTTCTTCTCGACGCTCTTGCTGACCTTCTTGGCCTCGGTGGTCTCGCCAGCCTTTGTCTGGCGCTTGCGGCCAAGGGTGGTGCCATAGTGCGACTCGTACCATTGCCTGAATGGAGCAGCATCAATCTGAACGACGGCGGCCTTGGTAAGAGTGTTCGTTCGGATCAGTTCGTTGTTGGCTGTTGTCCATATTAGCACTGCATCGCTCAACCTTCACCTCTTCAATATGCCGCGACATACAAGGATGGTAGACGACACCAATGACACGGGTCTTCTTAGTGATGGCCTCAGAGCCCCATGAGAAGTTGCCGGTATCGAGACGGAGCGCACGGAACTTGCGGTTACCGCCACGGGTGCGGACCAAGTGGACACGCTTTGGACCGATACGGGTGTTCGCTGGCTGTCTGCAGCAATCATCAGTCTCTTTCTGTCGAGCGGACGTATGGGGAGAGTGTTTTACTCACCTGCCCTTCTCGAAGGCACTTTAAGACATGGAAATGTCAGTTAAAGTTCTCGAACGCAATGAAGCATTCGGGTTATGCATACCGCTTCTTACGATAGTATGCGCGCTTCGCACCGGAAGCGGACCTCTTGTGACGAGAATCACGAGAGATACTGTTTGTATTATGTATTAGCGAACGTGCTCGAAGGTGAGGACGAAGGATGGGCTGGTCGTTACCCCATGATTGCGGTTGGTGAAGGAGACTGCTGCGCTGATTAGCAATTGAATCACAATGGGGCTCTGGAGTGATTTGTGGTATACCTAGCTGGTGCTGTGCTTCTTCAAGTTGGGTTGTCGACAATTCGTGAAATTTGATCGCGGCCAAGCTCGAAAATCAGAAGTGCGATGTGAGCTGGTCCGTGCGTGTGCGTTGGCAGCCTAGTTGTATGCTATGGCAACAAGGCATCGAATGCCTGTAAATCACTGCCACTTTGTAGATTTTGACGTGAGATCAACACAATACACAAACATAGTGCCTATATTGTTCGATAGCAGTGCTTTCTGAACCTTGGTCGACCGTCGCTATCACCGCTGTCTTGCAACTTGGGATTATGTTTGCCAAGCAACTGGATGCTGGCTGACTTCTCAACACCGCCAGCCTTGCTCGCATGGGCTGCCCTGAGCCTCTCCAACCTCACACGAGAATATTTTCAACATCTCCTACCGTGGTTCATAGGATTGTCTTAAGGTGTGAATGTTCACGGGGCGCAATGATGTCACTCTACGAATCGGCACCGATGCCACATCCTGAGAGACAGATTAGACTACTAAAGCTTGAGTCCCAAACTTCTGAGCATGATTTCTCGTACTCGCTGGCGACGTATGACTTCGATGATACTTGTCCACATTATGTGGCCATATCATATACATGGTAACGCTACCTTCATGATGGCACGCCACAGCGACCTCGTACTGACAATAATCATGTAGAGGTGATGAAGCACCCACCCTGCCACTCAAGGTCAATGGTTATACCATTAGCATTCGAGTGAATTGCTGGCATGCTCTATGGCAAGTAAGAAGAGCACCTACATATCAGAATTCACCTTTCTTGTGGATCGACCGTATAGTTATTGACCAGGACAATGTTACCGAGAAGAACGCCCAAGTAGCAAAGATGAGCGACATCTTTCGCCGTGCTGAATCTGCAGCGTTATGCATTGGCACTGGCAATGCCTTGAGTTGCCTCCTCAATGCCGCAACTTTAGGGGGCGAAGAACTTAGACAAGCTATCAAGGTTCTAGGTGCCTATGCCTATTGGTACAGGACATGGATCGTCCAAGAGCTCGTTCTACCACGGCATCTCTCGTTGAACTGCGGCTCAGATACCATGGATTGGGCACACTTCCAGGACCTCATAATTCAAGTCTATCCACGGGAGATTACGGCTGTGCACGAGGAGTTAAATCATTCCGAGACAATCCCTCAGCTCCTCAGACTCGTTCGGAGACGGATCATGCACGAAGTTGTGGCCTGGGACCCGCCGTCCTCGGCGCGCCTGCTATATGAAGCCTGCATCCTACAGTGTTCAGATCTAAGAGATAAAGTGTATGCGATGCTTGCCTTGATACACTCGGACGATGATATTCTAAACATAGTCAAACCAGACTATTCACAAAGCAAATTTTCTTTGTTCTTGAAATTACAACATTATCTCAAAGATTTGTTTTTTGATAACTCTGAGCTACACCTTTTCAACATTCTCACGGCTCTTCTTGAGGCATTTGGCATCAGCATTGAAGACGAAGAGGTAGAAGCTTGATTCACCAACACGTCTGTCACTAAAGCGGATCCTCACAAGCTGTGTATTCAGTACACTGGTCCACCAAGTCGTGTCACAGCGACCGCTGTAGTCCGCATAAGCCACTACCGACGTCCCCTACACCTTCATTCATTGATTTCAGATTCAGACGAACTTTCGGGCGTGGCGGCATTACCAAAGTTGCCGTCCAAGACCAGGCTGCATCGTTCCACTGTAGAGTCCTCACGTCTCCAAGATGCCGTGGATATCCAATCGTTGTGTTGGCAGCTCAATATAGAGGACAGGAATTTCAAGTGGGTGCTGCTCGTCCGGAGTGACGTTGAGCTAGGAGACCTTATAGCTTTGGTCAAATGGTGCAAGCAGCCGGAGGAATATTCCTTCGCAATCATACGGCATTTTGGCGAGCAAGTGGAAGGCGGCAGCACTTCCGCCGGGCAAACAAGGTATCAATTACACTCCTGGGCTCCTTTAATCAAACGGTAGGAAGGCCCCTATCACCTTTTCGCAGGTCGGCCACAGCTGGATGCTTTCGATAGCGCACCTAACGTTGTACGATCAAATTTCGTAGATCGCGAAACGTTGGACACAGCGAAGCTTGTCGATTGGTCTCTGTTTCCGTCAACACAAAAGCCTACGCCGCTGAACTTCACGCCTCAACAGATCACACGCTTGGCACTCTTGAATGGCGATCCTATCTCTGCGCTCTCCGAGGCAAAGAAGTTCGGTGATTGTGCAGTACTCGACAAAGAGTCAAGCGCAAGTATTGAGTGTCTGCTCGCTAAAGGTCATCGTTCATCGCGCTGGGAGAGAGTCTCCAAGTCCATTCGTCGGAGACATTGACCTTCTCTTTGTGTCGCTAAATAACTCAGATACCGAATTTCTTTCTTCTGATTGTGCAGGAATGCAGGGGAGGAGTACATTTCTTAGACCGCTGAGACTGGATGCAACTGTGGTGTTGTCGGAGGTGAGTGCTTTGCTGAAGCGGTCTCGGTGGAAGTGTCAAAGAGCAGGTCTGTGGCATTTCATCACTAACGCTTTCAAAGGCTTTGCTTCCGTAACGATGACTTCATGTTACGACATAATGTCTTTCCAAATATCTGGATATACTCAAATTCGGGCCACTGTACCTGTCAGCTATTCGGTTCAGAAGGCTTGATATCGTGCAAGACTCACATCTTATCCTTCCTTCAACTTTTCCAGGCTTTCCCCACTGATCCTTCGTCTCTTTTGCTTCCAACACAGTGTAGAACTTGCGCAAGATCAGCCACCCAAGATCTACGTCTGCCCAGTGGCTATCGTCTCCCTCTTCTCTTGGGACGGCGCCAAGCATACACGTCCCCGTGCCAAGGTCTTCAGACATTTCAATCGCATAGTCATACGCAGTGATGTTAAGCCTTGGGGTTGGACCTGGTGGTGGCCCCGTGGATTCGTCTCCCATCGATAACAAGAAGTAAGGCAGAATATCACGCACCGAGCACGGAAACAAGGGTAGTCCAAAGTGTCCGTAACCAGTAGCTTCTCGCTCAATGACAGCTCCCAGCTCGTGGAATATCCTCTTTGGTAATGTGAGGAACGGATCCGAAGTAACGAGACGCACGCGAGCGCCACCTGGAGTCATTACGTTCCGGCGATGTGTCGCATTGTAATAGTCCAAGGTATACAGTGGAGTTCCCCATGAACGACCGCCACGTGCAAGCGGCAGGTCGAGGAAAGTTGCGTCCTCAAAATCAGGGTCGATGCCGCCGAGCGTAAGGGCTCCCAGATCTGGAGTTTCGCCTGGCCAGCGACGCGAGTATTCACGTGGTAACCGCAGGCCCATAACAGATTCCTCGCGTGATAGATCGGCTGTGAATGCTTTCCATGCAGATGAGCTGGGGGATATGCCAAGCACGCCGTCGAAACCAGCGTATGTGTAAAACCACTGCGCCGTCACCTCCTCAGCCAGTTCAAAGTCTGTGTTTGTCAACTTCTGGTCTCCCATCTTGATTTCATCTCTCCCATAATTTCCCATCCAGACGCATTCGGCAAATCTCTCGTAGAAGGTACTCTCTTGGCGAGTATACGTTGTTGAGCGGTTAGCGTAGAAGCCTGTGTGCTCTCCGTAGCCAGGGCTGCCAACGCATGGTCTCGTAGTACATTTCGCGGACTGGATTAGGAAGCACGAGCACTCAAGGCAGAGGTCTACGGGGATCTCTTGGGCAGGAGAGCCAATTGAGATGTTCAGGGCGAGCTGGTATATGCCGGCGTGCTACTACTGCATAAGCTATCCGAAGAGTGTGAGTTCAAAAGAAGGGCAGACTGACAAAAATATCGATAGGCGAATGTGGAGCTTTCGTGTCTGAGCTTGATGGACGTTGTCTTAACGTTTCCTGATTATTCATCTTCCAGTAGGACTCTTGCGCATCCAACGCTCGAGAGGGAGTCGTTCTCGCATGCAGGTCCAGTTTGACCAAGGCTGAAACATGGTCCGCTACGCCCAAGGCCAGAAACAATGCGTGAGCATGCATCATGTACACGATGCATTAACAAGTGAAGAAAGGAGTTGAGAGCGTAATCACATCGCCGCCATCCACGTCTCCATGTTTTGAACGTCAATGAGATTTAGGCTTCCGTATTAATTGTCTTGGTAGATCTACAGTGCATAACCGAACCACAAGGGTGATGTACATGTCCCTATTTATATCCCCTTCCACCCTCCAAAATGCAAAACTCATGAAAACCGTTCGCCGTACAAATGCTGGGTATATCCAAGTCTCTCTTTCTAAGAGGGACCGCTTCACACAATGTATAGATTCCACCTCCAAATCTCCACGGAGAGCTTGAGAAGCGTGCAGGAGCTCAACCGCGCCCTTGTAAATCCTCTCACCACGCCTTCATTCATTGAGCTGCCACTGAAGCTGTACGCACATCCTCTACCGAACTCGAAGGCAAAGGACGCACAGTAATCGTCGTCTTTCTCGTTACCCTTGGAGCCCCAGTTGGCGTGCTCGCAGTCCCATTCGCCAGCAACGTTGTTGTCGTGCCATTGCCCATCCCGACGATGAAGGTACCATTCCCCAAAGATGTTATGTTTAGTGTAGGTGCTTGCGTCTCCTCAAACAATGGTGCTGTGAAGCTTGCAGTTGAGCGAGCGACAAAAGGCATCCTTCGCGGGTTGTGGGCTCGAGTCGGCAATTTGAGGACGTCATCGTCATGTTCTCCGTGGACTTGGTTGACATATGGTGCAGCATTTGTGAGAGCAATCAAGGCTGCCGCAGCCATGCTCAGAGATATAGTGAACCAGAAACTAAGCTATCGAAACAAGAAATGTGCGCTGC
>Ga0115847_100336_pt1 | contig 12105 bp, 10 predicted proteins | sample InSIn5SAF170_FD_83861 | JGI IMG/M metagenome (GOLD analysis project Ga0115847, IMG submission 83861)
ATTAGAGCATACTCCACAACGGTACGCCTGAAGAAGGCATTGCGTGTGGGTATGGGTTTAGAATAGACAAGACTTTAGGTGTGCATTCTCACTCAAATACCTACCTCGTATCCTGCGAGCTTGGCGTAACAGATGCTTAACGCACCCATTGCACCGCTTCCGCCCCAGATCAGGAGCTTCTGACCTTTTGACTCAGACTTCGCGGGCGGCACGGGCGGACGCTCTAGTCCAAGAACTTTGAAGAGAGCACCGCCCGGTGTCTGTGTATTGAGCGCCACTGCATCGGTGAATGGCAATTTGGGTCCAATGTTGACCACTTCATACTCCTCTGCTATAGCATACCGCTGTAAGCTGGCACGAGCAGGATCCCCACCGTTAGCATAGTTGTTGAGGCCCGCAGCGACACGATCGCCGAGCCTAAATTTCGTGACGCCTGACCCAAGAGCGTCGACGATACCGGCACACTGCGAGCCGAGGATGCCGGGATACTGGAATCTGGGCATGATCTGGCTGTAGAACTGTTTTGCTTCCGCCGGTTGGACTGGTGCTGCCATGACCTGAATAACGGATATATCAGATTAGCTGTTCAGCATGTGCGGGAATCGATTTACGGACCTTGACTCTAATTTCTCCTGGACCTGGCTCAGGAAACTCTGCTTCTTTCAAGACAATAGCCCCTTTGGGCTCGAGCTGCCAAGCGGCGAAGTTGCTGGTAGCTGAGGTCATGATGAGCCTTCGACGTTGATGTACAAGCTTCGACCTTTCGGAGATCGCTGAAGCCCAATGGAAGTGTTCGGTGATTAGTATGAATGTTTGTCTGAGAGAGGTGCTTCGCATTGCCTATTAGCTGAGCAGTAGTAGCATCATGAAGGGCGAAGCTCATTTATAGCTCGAAGCTTGGTCTGTCTCGTTGCGGTCGAGGCATCCCCTGCCCTCATAGAATTGGACAAGCAGCAGCTCTACCTCGGTAGGTATTTGAGTGAGAATGCACACCTAAAGTCTTGTCTATTCTAAACCCATACCCACACGCAATGCCTTCTTCAGGCGTACCGTTGTGGAGTATGCTCTAATTATGGCGTATCGCTCCTCGTTCGCTTCCTCCCCGGCTGATGGAAGGGCATCTGGAACATTTTAGTGTGTAGGAACATTGAACCGGCATTGTCGAGGTACGCGACCAATACGCTGCTAGGTGCGATGTGAAGAGGTTTGGAGCTCAAATGAGATAGCTTGGCAGCTGGTGATGAACATGACCGTGACATTGGAGAGAAGAGTTACTGATTAGTAAGCAAGCGACGTCGACATTTGGCAAGTGTTCCAAGTCTGATATACGCTGGCAGGACTGGACCGAGTCCTTTGAGAGAAGTATTCAATCGCCATGCATGTAGTATACTGACTGATTTCCGATATTTTTGGTATTATGCTATCTATCTCGTGTATGATAGCAGTGTCATGATCTTGAAGCTCCATGAGCATTCAGTTGAAGATGCAACCATATCATGGTCCATATTCCATGCGTGTCAATCTCGGGGTATCTAGAACACAGAACAAAATAGAAATCGCACACCCAGTGGACAACAATCATCCATGAAGATCACCAGTACTCCGCCCATTCAAGTGGTACAACATAAGCCGGATGTGCCAGCACCTGCAGAAGAACTTTTGCGACACGGAGGATGAAAGAAGAGAGCATCAACTGCGTTCGGGCAGTTTAGGCAGCAGTGGCCTCAGCAGCGTCCTTCTTATCCTCCTCTTTCGTGCCGTTGGATTGCTGCTTCATGTATTCGTCGTAGACGTTCAAGGCTTCTTGAACCTTGCCGCGAAGAGCTTCATCGTCGTCCACCCTAAGGTAATGTTAGCAATTGTCATTTGACAAGTGGGAAATTTGACTTACAGTCCGAGGAGCTCCGAATTCTCCATCTCGAGCAGCATACCAGTGATCTTGCCAGCAAGTTCTGGTTGCATAGCAGCGATCTTGGGGTAGATGGTCTCACCAAGCATCTGCTTCTGGGCTTGTGGATTCATAGCAGCGAGGTTGGAGAGAGTGCTTGGAGCAGGAGCCTCATCGCGACCAGGACCGCCTTGAGGGAACTGACCGCGGCCTTGGGGACCACCTCGACCACCTTGTTGTGGGAAGACACCTCGACCAGCTTGGGGAAAGTTGCCGCCACGTCCGCCATTCTGCATATTTGGTGGCATCTGCATGCCCATTTGGCCACGGCCGGCACCACGACCCATCTGCTGAGCCATCTGCATCTGTGGGTTGTAGCCGTTCATCATGCCTGGCTGTGCCATGAATGGCATCTGGCCTGGCATACCGAAGTTGGGTGGGAGCTGCTGACCTTGTGGCATGCCTCGTCCACCTTGTGGGAAGCCACCTGGGAACTGACCACGACCTTGTGGCATGCCTGGCATCATCATGCCTTGCTGACCTGCGAATGGCACACCTCGCTGAGCACCAGGAGGAAGGAACTGCTGACCAGGGGCGCCATAGAACATCTGGGGAACATAAGCGCCGCCCATAGCAGCGGTGGCAGCTTGCTGCTGCTGTCGAAGAGTGTTCCGTGCAGAAATGCTGGCCTCGAGCTGGCTCTTTCGGACATCCTTTCGCTGAGCAAGAGCAACATAAAGCGGCTTGCCGTTGATCATCTTCTGGTTCATCTCAGAAACTGCTTTGGAAGCCTCATCGGGGTTGCTGAAGCAGACGAAACCGAAGCCCTTGGACTTGCCGAAGGTTCGCTGAACGCTCTTGCCATCTTTCTTGATCTCCTTGACATCTTCCTTGGTATCGTCCTTGTCTTCAGTGGTCTCTTCCTCTTTCTTCTCCTCTTCCTTTTTCTCTTCCTTCTCCTCTTCGGCAGGCTTCTCCTCGTCGTTCTTGTTTTCTTTCTCTTTATCGGAGTCGGGGGAGGCCGGTCGATCGGTAGTATCTCGCATAACCTTGGCGGAGGTGATGGTGCCGTAGGCAGCGAAGATATCTCGCAGCTTGTCATCATCGACATCATCAGCCAAGTTTTTGACGTAGAGGTTGACGCCTTGGTATTTGTTGGCCTTCTCCATGCGGGCAGCCTCGTACTGCTTGCGCAACTCTTCCTCTCGCTCGTGCTTCTTCTGGGCTCGACCAACATACAAGTTCTTCCCCTTGAAGTCCAAGTCGTTGAGCTCATCAACAGCCTTGGACGCAGCCTCGTGATCAGTGTAGTTGACGAAACCGAAGCCACGGCTCTTGCCTTGATCATCACGAGTGATGGCGGCGGAGATGATATCGCCATACTTCTCGAAGAGCTTGCTGAACTCGTCGTCAGTAGCAGACTCGTCGATGTTCTTGATGTACAGGTTGGTGAAGTTGGCCTTCATCTCGTCGAACTTGCTCTGTCGGTCGCGCTTGGCGATGTGGTGGCCAACGTAGACTTTCTTGTCGTTTAACAACATGCCATTGACAGCCTTGATGGCGTTGTTGGCAGCCTCAGCAGTCTCGTAGTGGACAAAACCATAGCCCTTGGAGTTGCCGAACTCATCTTGAGCGACCTTGCAGGACAGGATGTTGCCGAATTGAGAGAAAGTATCGTGGAGAGCCTTGTTGTCGATGGCATTATCAAGGTTCTTGATGAAGACGTTGCCCTGACCAGTCTTTCGGAGAGCAGGATCCCGCTGAGACCACATGATTCGGCAAGGACGGCCTTTAATGATAGTGTAGTTCAGATCTTCCAAAGCGCGTTCGCCGTCTGCGATATTGTTGTAGTTAACATATGCATAACCGAGAGAGCGACGGGTGACTGCGTCGCGGCAGACACGGATTGAGGCAACCTGGCCGATGGAGGAAAAGAGCTCGAAAAGCATGGCTTCAGTGACCGAAGGGTCGAGTTCACCAACATAAAGGGAGGCAGAGTGCGCGTCTTTGGGGTTGGCAGAGGCGGGAGTTTGAGCATCGTCAGCAGCACCGTCGACCTGGGTGTTGATGGGAGCAGCGCCGTTCTGTGCTGGGGCCTCAGTGCCATTCTGGCCCTCGGTCGGGTTGGTAGCAGTTTCAGCAGACATGTTTGCTGTTGGTGGTCAGATTCCGATCTTAGGAACTCGAAACTGTGCTTTAGAGATCGCAAGAAGGACCGACCTTTTCGACTGGAAGGATGAAATCTGTATGGAAGAAAGGATGAAAAGTGTAGCTGAGATGTCGCACAAAGCTATGGGATGTCGTCGTACCTTTCGATATGGATTAGCCTTGAACAAAGACGTCGCCTGCGGGCAAAGGAGGTGACGGTTTTGTGCTGCGGTTACTTACTTTGCGACCTGGGTTTTCTGAATTTTCTGAATTTTTTTGGGGCCACGAATGTTTTAGCGTAGGGGTACGGGCAATAATTGACTGCAGGCAAGTGCTGGCTGACAACCACAAAAAGATTCGAGGCTGTTGGGGACAATGTGTAGACAGAGGAGTGTGGATGATTTTCAAGAATGATGGCAGGCACTCAAAAGATTTCCACTTGGCACTAACCGGAAGGAGCTAGTGCAGGTGCCTTCCCTATTTATCCGAATTCCGTTACGGCAGTGGCGACCACGAACGCACTTCAGATTACATGTGCAGACGATGCTGCTGCAATAGTAGTCATGCATATCTCAGAACTGGCACGTTATTCAGCACAGTTGAATGGAAAAGGATGGGTTGAGGTACTGGGCCTCATTCCGCGTCCATGTCGCTCAAGGTCCAGGAAGACCACATGATAGAAGGGAGTCACGCGTCGCGAGGTTGCATTCGATAGCTCCCTCACCATGATGCGTGATGCGTGACGCACCTTCCTCGCTGGAGCACATGCTTTCACCTGCACATATCAGACACAGTTCCCAATGGCTCGATATCTCGGGAAGCGTCTCCCTTGTGAAGTTGTTGTCGTGTCATCGCTGCTACTGCCACTGAAACATTGCTGCTGGTTCCGAGGGTGATGCGAAACGACAACATCAGAGCCAGATCACAACTTCCTTTCTTCCAGTCAGGCTAGCAGGAGGCACTTTAATTTGCATCATACCATTAATCATGTGCCCGTTGGAAAGGCGGCACTGAACAGCCCCTTCGAGGGCGATTGCGCATCGAAGCATTCCAGGTAATACCAGAGTACGTGGCAGGTATGAATTGCACAACACCTCTTCTCCGTGCATCGACGACTGCCGGGTAATGACCTCACACTTTTCCCACTCGAAAAAGGAAGCGAGCATTGCCTGGCTCGACAAGAATGTTGTGGACTGAAGTTTGTTGGAGTCAACTCGGACAATGAAGGAAAGCATGGGCCTCATACATCAAACAGATTCCCTTGTGTAGCCACGATTAGCACAAAGCTGCACATTAATCATATTCGATATCAAATATGTGAGGCACATTCTACTTGCGCCGCACAAGTTTACATCCCAAGTACAAATCGAACCAGCTCTTCTGATACCTTGTCCGTCTCCAAAACCACAGCTACAAAGATGGGGCCCAACCACAATGACAAGAATGTAGGTGACTCAGCACCGAACGACAACAACTATTGCACCAGAGCAGATTCGTTAAGCGACGAAGAGGCTCCTTTGCTAACAAGACTCAGAAGAGGCTCCGTGCCTGTCACAATCAAAACGGACAAGAAGACTCAGCCGTCCATACCTTCACCTTCGCAGAAGACAAGGATCAAGCGTTTCGTATCATCACCATCTCCAACCAACGAAGCTTTGCGCTACGATGCAACGGTCGAGACCACGCTTCGTTTCGCTCAAGCCCGCTTGACAAGCCCTCGATCTTCCAGCAATGGCTTAGCACACATACCAAATACACCAAAGATGAAGGTGAATGGCTTGGAAGATCCATTTGTTGACCCGCCAGGTCCGAGCTGGTCATACCTCTTCCCCGCGCCACAGTCAAGCATGAAATTGAATATCAGGGAGGAGAAGGTTGCGAAGAAGAAGAAGCACCTCAGCACACTAGAAATGAGAGAGGAAATCGCTGCTAATGATGTAGAGAGGATGAGGTGCGTGCGGAAATTCCTCTAAGCTGACCTGTGCAGGTTCAATGAGCGTGACATCACCGTGGCAAACTCCAAATAGATAGGTCTGCACCTTGCGCTGGCCGCGAATGTCGTTCATTGCACCCTATTCCTCCTTTAATCTCTGTCTACGCACGCGTAGCCCATGTGGGCTCCCCTTGAGTCATGCAAGCAAAATTCGATAATGCGAACGCATAGGTACTTCGGCGACCGTCGCTTCCCCCACGATCCTCAATGACTCGGCAACCAACGTGACACGTCTTAGTGGTGCGTTGACAAAGCAAGGGCAAGCGCACTGATCACTCATTGCACAAAGTGGTCCAAGGGCGCAGATTCTGAGCGTTCCCCTTTGCCCCAGGTTCGTCTGTGCACCAGGAGACCCTCCCACGTGCCCGCTTGCCCAAAGCAGAATTATTCCTTTGTCTCGTAATCAGCGCTCACGTGTTGTCTCAGAGTCTATGCATGGCAGATAAGCTTTGCCAACCACCTCATTCTCAGACAGATCTCTCCATTCCTTGAGCCTCATACTGCGATTCGTCTTGCATAGCTGCTCCAGCCAGCCTACAAAGCCGCAAGTGTAGTGTATACTGCACGCGATCTTTCAATCTCAAGCAAGAAACAGCACCACTGTCCAACAATGTCACCTCTCAGACCAGCATCACCAGAAGGCACAGGCCGCAGAAATAGCTTCGATCTTGACAGCTGGAAAGTCATCTCCTCATTCAGGGAAACCTTGAAGAACACCGCAGCCGAACGGCAAGCCAGGAAACTTGACAGACAAAGACAGCTGGAATGTTTCATATGGAGGACAGGCACATGAGACTCCCGTAGAACGAAAGCTTATACAGTCATCATGCATATGAGCTTCAACAGCCAGATAAGCGTATTCGCTCTATGGATCTGAATGCCATGCATTATCGAATAGCCCAACCAATGCTCTATAGGTATGGCAAACCCCACCACTACGCCTACGAACACCTTATGATAGGTAAATTAGACACCGCGTGTCATTTGCAGCCGAGCGTGCAGGAGCTGCCCCAAGCAACACACAATTCTGGGTTGGCGGACAAGCACCATCTTGCCGGCGGTTCTAGGGCCATCCTGGCCTCATCATCACATGGAGACGCGCTCGATCATCGATTTGAAGCAGGGAATACGGTGGTTAACGATACAGTCCTTCTTAGTGTACAGCATGCAGCCACTGTATTCTGGGAAATGCGTTGTTGCCTTGAAGTCGGACAAAAGCTCCAGTGCCAGGTGATGCTTAGCGAAAACCACAACGATATCGCGACCACTAGGATTGAACATCGAACCCTCTCAGCTGGCCAGTGATCCCAAATTGGTCAGGAATGGCATCGACATTCGTCGCAGATGCTTGGAGCCGGTAATCCTGTGTCTGCTGCGTCGCACAGAAAGCCCATACCAAAGGTCGTCGCGGGAACAAATACAAAACGAGCTGTATCACAATACGTATGACCGTCAAACGAGCATGGAGGTTGATCACCTGAAGTGAATCTAACGAATGTCCATTCGATATCAACCGCAGCAAAAACGCCTCTGCACAGCCAAGCGCTCCAAGTCCTGCTCACTTGCCAGCAGGCCACTAAAGAGCGAAAGCAGCCTGAATGAACATTCCAGTCCTGGTTCTAGGTTTCCACTCGCATACCAAGCACACTGCTAGTACCCATAAGCCCACCAACGGAGCTGCTCAGTGCTCACTTGCAGTTACAACCAAGGTAATCCTCCGTGCAGCGTCCATCTTCGCCCTCACAGCCATTGTCGTTGCAGTGTCCAGTCTCCGACCCGCACCCATACCCACACTCGCAGCCGATGTATTTTCCTGTCAGGAGTGCAGCATGTCAGAATCAGACTCAACTTGAGGCCCAGACGCAGTGAAGTATGCTTCCGCGACCGAGAACAGAGGTAGTGAAACACCGACAAACTCACCAGCGGTACAGGTGATCCGGTCCGCGCTGGCAAAGCCATCGCAGCCGTTGCTGTTACAGTCGCCGTTGGGGTATCCGCAATTCAGATTGAGAGTACCAGCGACTGCGCGGAGGGTAACCGCCGAGGCGGAGGCGGAGCTAAACGTCGCGAGGGCAGTGAGTGTTACGAGGAGGAGACGCATCCTGTACGTATCTGGTGGGATGGCAGTGAAGCAAGCCTGAAAGAGTTCTTCAGCTGTTTAGTCTGGAGGTTAAGATGTGGAATGCAATGGGATGCTTGAGCACGTAGCATGGATGGACCAAGGCATTGACTTTATGTACTGTTTTTCTTGTTGCTGTGCAATGTTGAGTACGCAATGTAAGCTGCTTATGCTGCTTGTGCTGCCGGGAAGACACCTGACGACCTCGATCACGAACGCGGAATACCACCCTGTTCTCGGGGAGTCGTGCAACACATCGGTTAGATCCATTGGACCCGGAAGACTGGCGGTGTAAGCTTCAGCCTCTGGTGTCTGTGTGCGAAGCAAATACCACCGCTTATTGCATGATGTGGTAGGACCAGCGGGTTGTCACGTTTTGACATCTGCTCTCTGGTCAGCAAGGACTTCGGCACTACAGAAAAGGTTGGAAGAGCACCACAGCGTACGCAGAAGGTGCGGTGAAGACGTGTCCCATGCCAGGCGGTAGGTTGGATCTGTAAAGATCGAACTGTGGTTCGCGCGCTTCGTGCTCCCCATATGGCGGGAGTGAAGTGTTTTGACTGGTTGAAGTGACTGGAGGTAGCTGCTGATCGGGGGTCCAGTTGCGCGAATTTGCATTGGCAGTGCGAGTGGTGCGACGCATGGCAGGAATCTGAGATTGTCAAGGAAGTTGCAGGGACCGAGTGAAGTACCAGCACTTTCCTCGTGGAAGCAAGAGCATATAGTCAACGGGACGTGCGTAAGTGGCGTTGGAACACAGCAGCTGTTAAGGACTACCCTCGGGCAATAACCATGCTTTCGCTTGCTCATGATGTCTCAGCAGACGAGATGCTTCTGAGCTCATGCAGATGAATCGAGCAGGGTTGATGAAATGACTGTTCTCTTGATTGGTACAGTGCCGACCGTCGATGACAAACATGTGACATCGACCTCCGTTGCCTCGTTGGTTCTCCTATCTATACAGTATGGTACCCACGACTTTATCCCAGTGTACAGTAGCAGTAGCTGTACATTCCTCCCGCGCCTGGTATACATGCATATGCAAACTCAAACACCACCGCTAAATGCAAATATTCTCCGCAGCCATAAGCTCAAAACTACATCGTGAAATGTGACTGCTGAGCACTCTGCTCAAGAAAAGAAATAAACACTATCCTTCAGCCTCCGCACATCCCAGTCTCCTTTCTTCGGCACATCCTTAAACGTCAACGGCAACCACAACCACACCCCAGTCTGATCTGACCTATCCTTCAATTTGCTCTTTGTCCGGCGTTTAAGAGGCGTCGAGGCGTTATGTTCCTGCTCTTTCTGCTCAGCCGCTGACGCTCCAACAAGGGGCTCAAGCGTGCTCATCATGTCGACATCATGTTCCTCGAATACGTCATCGTTCTGAAGTGCTTCCTCGATAACGCTGTCGGCGGGCTCGTCTCGAGGAACATTGCCGAGAGCTGTCTCACCAAGTGAATTTTTCCCTTTAAGGTATTTTTCGCCTTGGTTCGACTCGAAGAGAGATGCAGCGGTGACCATCTTCTCACCCTTTGCTCTCTCTGCTGGATCCTCAGAAGCAAGAAATTGTTGCCGTTCGTATTCCTGCATCAACTCGTAGTACTGTCGCTTCTTCTCGACCGCACCAGGCCCATCCCTCTTCTTCGAATTCGAAACGTCGAATTCCTCCTTCTTGATTGAGGCACGGTAGCTCGAGATCTTCTCCGCCAATGGACTATTTGCTTTAACCTTGGCAAGATAGAGGTGGCCCTTGTAGCGCATCTCGAACTCTGCAGCGAGGCGGCCGACAATGTCCTCGGTGTGCATTCTGATGAAGGCATCGCGGAGGAGAAGATTGAGAGAGTCAATATCGGCGGCATGCGTCCAGAAACTGTCGTGCACAGCTGAGAATGTAATACCTTGCTCACGGGACTTGATGGCGGAGAGCAACATGTGGGTTGCATCTAGCGAGTGGATGAAGTTTGGTGGGAATCCTTGGAGTTGTCGCCTCTTGTCGACCGAGTCAGTGACGTTGGGTTCGGCAAGAACGATACCGGCCAGGTGTGTCTTGATCGTTTGGGCTCCGCTAATACGATATGGCTGCACGACAGGCAACTTGAGCGGTGTAGTCCAGACTACTGTAGATCGAAAATCAGTTTGATCAACTGCTTTGCGTTCTGCGAGACCGACGAAACGCTTGATTCTCCTGTCACCGCTTCCAGCCTGTTGGCTGAGGTTTGCTGCGGAGATTTGCTCTAGCTGTGCCGGAGAGATCGAATTTGTTATCCTGTTTGCGCAGTCTCCGAGCCAGTACTGAATGCTGTGTGCCCCTTCAAAAAGCTTCCCAAGCCCCTTGAATATCTTTCTCGCAATATATGAGGAAGCAGGAGTGACAAGCTTTCGCTCGTTGAGGTCAGGATGCAGGTCGTTGAGTTGTTTCTTGACCTGTTCCATTGCACCTCTGAATGTAACACCGTAAACGTTGGTCATAACTGTTTGCTTGACGATCTTTCGAGTTATCCTTCCGTCGAGCTCCTTCGCCATTGCATCACCTGCCATGGCGTCTTGCTTGATGTCTGCCTTGACCATTTCTGCGACACCTGTGTAGACATCAGCAGGCCTATCACCCGGCTCAAGATTGACCTGACGCGCTCCAGCTATGTCACCTCCAAGAGCCGCATAGTGCTGGAGACCGTTACAGGTACCATCCTGATGGATGGGCAGGTGCGACACGTAGGTCAGGGGATTGCCCGAGTCTATAGCCTTGATGAGCTCATGGCAAGTGGCCAAGCATTGCCATGGATCTTCAGCTTCAAGCCACCACCTCTTTCCGTCAAGCGGATTCTGCACCGAATCACGAATGTCCGCAATGTGGTCGTCAGCGAACTGCGCTCGGTCTGTCAAGCTAGCTTTATCGTAACCGCAGACGTTGGAAAGGTGAACCTTCAGCCACTTGAGACCCTTTTCGCCAAGCTCCCGCCCTTTGTCAAATAGCAACAGACCTCGAGCGTTGTCTGCACCCATCTGGTTCAAGTATGGCGGTATTGGGTAGGCTCTGCCTCGAAAGTCGAGATTGTGAGGGAAATAGAAGGTCTCATCATGAAATGATCTCGCGATCTCCATCTGGAAATTTTGGAAACATCGATTCGAATGAAGTCCACTTCTCTCGTTGTTGACTGCCTGGGTTTGCTTGTAGTACTCATATTTCTCCCTCATTGGTGCATCCGGTGCCGGCTTCTCGAGTTCGGGGAATATCTTCCCGAGGGGCGGCAAATTGGCGATGGCTTCGCCAGAGTTCCATGCATCGACCATGACCCTAAAGACGTCTTGGTTTATTCGCCAGCCCGTTTGCCCTAGCACGTCGAGACCAGCGTATATCTCGTCCAGGTCACCACGCTCTGCAGCGGCTTTGGTATACGCTCTTTGAGCTGAATCCGCATGCTTGACACGAAGAATTGTGCTTCGTGACTCCAGATAACCACCGTCGTCGTAACCAGCCCACGGGTCCGGTTTGCAAACCATAGGTAGTTGCTTCGCTATCACATCAGCGACCGGCTCCTTTGTCAGGAGAGCCTGAACATCGGGGTGTATGGAAACCACGCCTATTCGTCGTCCACCCGAGAAGATGGACCTCCTGTCAAAAGCAGGCCGCCGTAACATGGTTTCAGGCGTCTCTGGTGTTGCTTCATGGGTCACATTGACCTTTGCTGAATTTAGAAGCATTTCGCAAAGGATGGAGCCAAGCTTTGCTTGTTGAGCAACAGACCATTGCGTAGGTGATGACGACCTTGAATCGAGCTCTTCCAGTTGTGCTTTCAAGTCATTTGCAAGGCCCGGATTGGCGCGGGGGTGGCTCTTTTGTCTTATCGTTTTACTGAGCGCGTCTCTTTGCTTCTTCAACTGAGCTTGCACTTCTGTCTCGACCGTGCGACCAAGGTCGGTCACCAGGCGAACGAGCTTGACATCGTTCTT
>Ga0115847_100339_pt1 | contig 12057 bp, 11 predicted proteins | sample InSIn5SAF170_FD_83861 | JGI IMG/M metagenome (GOLD analysis project Ga0115847, IMG submission 83861)
GCGATCTCAGCTTCGTCATTAACGTCCAAATTTCTCGGCGAGTCTGAGAAACTGGTGCGGGCACTCTTCTCACTAGCTAAGGCGTTGGCACCGTCAATCATCTTTGTGGACGAAATCGACTCTTTACTTGCTTCACGTGGTGACACGGGCGAGCATGAAGCAACTCGACGGATCAAGACAGAATTTCTGATACAGTGGTCTGATCTTGCTCGAGCAGCTGCTGGGCGAGAACAATCGGATAAGGATAAAGAGCGCGGAGATGCAAGTCGTGTGCTTGTGCTGGCAGCAACGAATATGCCGTGGGCAATTGATGAGGCGGCGCGACGTCGGTTTGTCAGAAGGCAATATATACCACTGCCGGAAGATCATGTGCGGAAATTACAGCTAGAGACGCTCCTCAGCCATCAGAAGCACAACTTGACGCCCAGGGAGATTGATCGGTTGGTTCGTCTGACTGAAGGTGAGTGCAATAACTAGGTTCCTTTTCAATGAGAAAATCACTGATTGATGGCATCAGGTTTCTCAGGATCGGATATAACAGCACTTGCGAAAGATGCAGCGATGGGACCTTTAAGGTCGTTGGGTGAGGCACTATTGAGCATGACTATGGACCAGATACGCCCTATTGGGCTGGAAGACTTTTTGAGTAGTCTAAAGAGTATTCGGCCGTCTGTTAGCAAGCAGGGGTTGAAGCAATTCGATGATTGGGCCAAGGAGTACGGCGAGAGAGGAGGTTAGGACATCTATTGACATGGCGGCTAGTATGACGGCAGCCATTGTGTGCTAAAATAGGGTGGAGCAGTTAGCTTTCAACGACAGAGATACCGCGTGCATGCTTAATACTATGAACGCAAATACTACAATTAAATTCCTTCGTGTGTCATGCAGACGTGTCGTGATGATAACATTGCCCATTAAGAGTCATGAGCATGTAAAGAGTCGATTTCGTCCACAAAGATGATTGACGGTGCCAACGCCTTAGCTAGTGAGAAGAGTGCCCGCACCAGTTTCTCAGACTCGCCGAGAAATTTGGACGTTAATGACGAAGCTGAGATCGCAAAGAATGTCGACTTGGACTCGGTGGCAACTGCACGCGCAAGCATGGTCTTGCCGGTCCCTGGAGGGCCGAATAGCAACATGCCCCTTGCAGGCTCCCGAAGCCCTTGGAAAAGATCTGGCCGGAGAAAGGGATATACAACTGTCTCCTTGAGAGCGTGCTTTGCAACATCGAGACCAGCGACATCACCCCATCGTACCGGATCGCCCTGTACCACGATTTCGTTGAGAATTTGCTGCGCGGCAGCCTTATCCACGCCTTTAGGGAGATTTTTCATCAGCCGTGTTACCTTCTCTTTCCACAGCCGTTCCTCTGGAGTTGCTAAACTGTCTACTCCATCATTCTCATCAGTCTTGGAGGTGGGTGAGGAGGAAGAATCGTCACCTATGATGACGGGTTCATCCTCTGGTTGTCGTTTCGGGACAGGCTTGCGCCGCCTAATCTTCCTTTCGTCTTGGCTGCTTCCTGAGACCTCGAAGCTTCGCCTTACAGGACCGTCATCGTCAGAGCCTGGTCGCGCTGGTGAGGTGCCAGGGGAGGATCTTCTACCATGTCGCCTCCTGGCCGTTGCAATTGCTTGTGCGCTGTCAACAGTAATATTTGGTGGTGGCGACGCATACTCCTTTCGATACGGAAGCAGAGCTGGCTCAGAAGTCCGTGGTCGATCTCTGTCTCGTGGTAACTTGGTGTTGGCAGCGTGAGATGGGGACAAACCAGACCGACTCGCTGCCTTGGCGGCTTCGTCTGAAGGCTGATTTGGTAAGCTTGTGGAAGACGACGGTCGCGCAGGCACCCATGCTTGCGCAGCTGCTTTCGCTGCTGGCACCGGAGCCTTCGGTCGTACCGGCAGCGCCTTCTTGCGCTCTCCACCGGGCCTCAATGTTCTTAGCATACCTCGCTCCTGTTTGTCTGGACTGGGCGTCCTTGATGGCTTTGGAGGAGGCTTTGGATTGCTCGCAAAGGGTGTTAACGCTGGTAGCTCAGGTTGAGGCAGCAATGATGTCGCACTGCTGGTCCTCTGTGCCGCCCCACCGTCCAGACTCCCATTACGTGGCGTTAGAGGTGGTCTCACTGGCAGCGGCGGTGGCCTTGACAGGCTTTCATACGTGCTTGGAGGTATCGTGCCGCCACCCAACCATCCATCCACGCCCTCGTTACGTACCACCGGCGCTCTCAGCGGTAGACTCGCACTGCTACCTTCCTTTGCCTTCTCTTCAGCCTCCTCTCTGCTATTCTTCAATGCTTCCAGCAGATCCACCCTCTCCTTGCACTGGTCTTCCATCTGCCTCAAACTATCCATGAGCGCTCGCTCGGTCTCGCTCCGAGCCTTATAACCCGCGGGCAGTCTGTATGCATTGTGATAGTTGATCTGTTCGAGCGCGTTCTTCCAGCTTCGTAAGGCTTCGGCTTCGTTGTTCTGGGTCTCAAAGTAAACAGCCGTGGAGCAGACAAGGTAGCAATCGTCGTACGTCTTTTGCATGGACGACAGCGCCTTGTTGCGGGACAGCATTCTTGATCTGGTATGTGTCTCTTTCTTCAACGTTCTCTGATGATTCTGGCCTTCGGGCGCATGTCGACAAGGCGTTACTTGCAGTTGCGTGCATACATTCCAGAGCGCAGGAACGTCCGGAAACCCAAAATCACAACGTAGTCAGGCTGTGTTTCGATGGTGGGTCGTGGTCGCCCAGAGTTGGGTTTAAGCTACGTCATGTGGCAGTAGATCCCATAACTACACGCCCGCAGCTGCAACACCACTCGCGTGCCTCGAGTTGAAGACATTGCATAGACAGAAATTATCGATCTGATTCAAGAATCAAGATGTACTACGCGGTCACGGCTGAAAAGTGTTCTGATAAGAGCGCATTGGAGGAGTGAGCTCAATGAAGATAGCAGACGCATGCACACGAAATGACCCAGCCACGATCCCATGGGATCACGTAGATACCACTAGATATGATTACATTCGACGTCCTCTGCCTATATGCCGCAGCACAAAGCGCCAACTACAGAAAAGCGCTCTCTCAAAGCAGCCCAGAAGATAACGTAGCCACCTAAAGATCGACTCGACGCCATGCCACGCTATATGTCTATATGCAGTCGAACAATATGTGTGCAATCCAAGGCCGACTTTGCGCAGAATAGGATCTCCTCTGTTGGCCGCGAGGAGCTTTGTGAACAATAGACAAGACTCCGCGAACGCCTGTCCTTGCTCCTTGGGCGCGAACCCAGCTCTATTCCCGATCTCATATACCACCAGTCGTGCTGCGGGCGATGAAGAACGCTTTGGCCATCTCATATGCCGTCCAGCAGATTGCAGTACTGGGCATAGTTGTCACGATCCTCGGCTTCAGGCCCCTGAAGAATCCCTTCCAACCGTCCCTTCTCTTAATGATTGCGGCAGCCTCCCACAGTCCCTTGACATTCCGCAGCTCAGCATCTTGTGCCGTGCCTCTCGTTTGCAACAGCGTCTTGATCACATCCAATGGTGTAGTAATACCAGCCGCGACACCACCAGCAATTCCTCCTGCGAAACAATGAGTGTAGGGGTCGTACTTTCCGGTAGGGTTGAGGACTTTGACAGAGGATTCGTAGACGGTGAACTGGATGGCAGTGAAGGGAACAGTCATCGCGAGGGTAGTTGGATAAGACACATAGAAGGCTCGTAGACCTTCCTTGCGGAAGACGTCGCCCGCGCATTGTCCTACTGATCGGTAACTTGAGCCGTGTAATTGCATCCGCTGCTTAATGACTGATGTATATTAGAAGTAGATTCTGAAGCATCAGCACTAGTTCTCACCATCGAATGGGTTCATCAGCGCGTCGCTTGCGATAGTTGCTGAAGCTCCGGAGACGGCTACGGAGGTGTTAGCACATGAGAGCGTGACTGGCGAGGGGGCCGAACGTCTTACCCGCCGCTAGAGGATGATGATCTCCATGTGCTCCTGCATTTCCGCCCATTGCATGCTTGACTGCTTCGTATGTAGCAAAATACACCGCATGAGCTGGCCCTATACACCGCCAAGTGTCAGCGGCGAATGCTTTGCCGGAGTGCCTCATCATAACCTACCTGCCCCGAGAACAACGCTGGAGACGCCTCGCCATAATGTCCGAAAGCCTTCTGCTCTTGATATGGTAATCATGGCATTGCTTATGCCCGAGTATACTGCTGTTGGAGATGGGTTGACGATCTGCATTCGCGTCTGTTCGGAGACCGTCAGCAAGCCGGCCACCACTTTCGGGAAATCTTCACCAACATACCTTCATCAAGTCTATCGGATACATGACCGTGTGCTCCTACAGATTCCAATTAGGCTGATTCCAGTTCATACCGCATGGCTATCCGGCTCAACGTACTGCGATACCCGCGAAAGCGCCGGCGACCATGTTCGCCGTCAGCGAGAAATTTGGTGGAAGGCCCTCATAGCTAGCGGTACTGTGTTAGCTCTTCAAATTGATCCAAGGCACTGTTACACCGGCAACATACTCATAAGGTTCTTCCTCAACCGGTGCAGCCATAGGCCGCGGCGAGAGGGCTGGTACTTGTGCGGAAGCCAGTGTGTTGTTTCCGAACGGCGATGCAGCCTCTCGAGCCTCACTAAAATCGCTCTAGATAGAGAAATGGACTACGACGACGCGCGCTGCCGGATCAATGGTGTTGCGCAGGCGAATGGCAGATGCGGTATCAATCAGTTTGATCAGATAAAAAAAATAAGCGTCGGAGAAGTGGTGATGGTTTCATTGATCCAATTACGTCGAAACAGGCAATATGTTCACAGTTCGGTCCAGAGCACGGACACCGAGCTGCTGGGGGGATTTCTCTGTTAGTCGAGTTTTTTTGGAGCTCTTTAGGCCGAACTCGCTGATGCAAATGTCGGGTTCCAGACTCTCGACGCTGAGTGAGGTTGGTGATGAAGAAACAATCACAGCATGACGCGTACATAAGGCTATTCTCATGTAACAGGCTTTTAACAAGCAAGCAATGGATGCAACAGTCGCCTACCTCTTTAGATCTACGGCAGAGTTCTGTTAATCTATGATGCGCTAATCCCTTCCACATCACCAGCCTTCGCGAGCTGAAATGTGCGCGACCACGTTTTTCTCGCCCGAATATCAGCCAGTGTTCGGGCCATGCTTTGATGCTATGCTAATAGGATGGTACTGCTGAGTTTGCAATAAATAGACGGATTTGTGCGGTTCCTGTCCAGTCTGTCACGCTGACAACCCTCTTCTCAGCCTTGCATTAGGCCCATCGAGTCAGGCTCCGCAGAACCTGAACAGCCATTCTCCGAGGGCCAGCGAAAAATCGTGCCCCTCCAGAACTCGTATCAACACCGCCCCTCCTTAGACAAAGCAGCATCTCCGCGCAGAATTGTCCGCATTTCACAGCTGCCGATTGGGCATAGGCAGCTCGTGTGTCCGTTGGCCGACTGCGTGGCATCTAGATGATAGGTCTTTAACGCTGTGGAGATGCACTCCGTGAAGCTCCCGTTTAGAAAGGCAATGGGAATCTGAGCAGAAGCACGGGACAAGGGAACACAGAGGTATTGCGATAGAGCAGGTCCTTTGTCGTGTGCAGCCAAAGGTAAAAAATTCTCAGATTGGTACAGGTTCACTTAGGGCTCACTCACACCCATCTTGACACGGATGAGGCTCTAGGGTGCTACAGCCTGAGCTTGCATTACAAGAAACCATAAGGGCAAGGTATGTCTTGAGGCCGAGCGTGCAATCGAGTGGTTTGTAGCCTCGTGATAATGGAAGGATCAACCCGTCATCGGGTACTCAGAGTTACTTACGAGGTAGTCTTAGAACTTCGGCAGCCTGGCGCAAATGTAGCACGCCGTGCATGATTGTGATACATATTATCTGTACATATAGTGTTATACATCACTCCCTCAGACTAAGTGCGGCCTGGTGACCGACAACCTCGTCGTACAATCCATGCAAGCCAATCTCGCGTGGTCGGCATCGAAGCAGCAATGATCTGAGATCAGGATGTTGGGTCACAAAGATCACGTCTCAGGGTCAAGCACTGCCAGCGGTGACTTACGTTCCACGGGTTTTCCTTTTGGAGTCGTCATTGTTGCGTCTCACTCCGAACGCATGGATAAAGTAATGGACTGAGACATTCAGGACCTCGATATCGAACTGCGCGGTCCGAGCCGCAGATTATGTGTGCGGTGGTCAAGATCCAAGCAAGTCTGCCGGACTTGAGTGAGACAGGTGGGGAAAGTTTGTTTGAGGCCAGCCGTACCCCATGCTTTTTCCAGAAGCGTCCGTTCAGCAGTCGCATCTACCGTGCCATCTAGGAAAGCTGACCACATCGCGTATGCTCGAGACTCCAGACAGATAACAAAGTAGTCGATCGAACCCAAGACCAAAGCCGCCGTGCGGGACACTGCCGTAGCGCCTCAGATCGACGTACCACTGCAGCGCAGCAGGGACCGCTCCGACAAGATCGTTCCCAGATTGGCCTTTCTTAGTTGAGTCTAGTAATCCGTGCGCGTCCATCGCCTTGAGTAGATGCTCCAAGCGGTGTTCACGTATGGAGCCGCCAACTATTTCGCATATCTCAGGGACTAGTAGATCAAAACACGCCACAGTGGGTAGATGTGAATGATGCTGCGTAGGGGAAGGAGACATATAGAAAGCCTTGACGTCTCGTGGGTAGTCGGTAACAAAGACTGGGCAGCCACCGCGAACATTCTCAGCCAAGAATTTCTCGTGTTCAGCCTGGAGGCTGTTGCCAAGCTGCGGAGTGTGCTCAAATCGTACCAGATTTCGATTTTGTGCATCTTGAAGGAAAGATATGGCTTCTGTGTATGTAATTCGTGGCCAGGCTGGGCCGCTGATGCTATCCCATCTCGCTTTGAGGTGTTCTGATGTGGTGCTGGCCGGCTCGTCTTGATGCTTTCGGCTGCTGGCTTCCAGTAGCTGTATTCCGGTTGCCGAGTTCTGCAAGCCAGTGACTATGGCTCGCAACAGCCCCTCAACGACGTCCATGACTTGGTGGATATCTTCAACGAAGCACAGCTCAGCTTCCAGCATGTAGAACTCGCTTAGGTGGCGAGGCGTGTCACTATGCTCTGCCCTGAATGTCGGCGACAGGGTCCATACTCTGCCCACAGATTGCGCTAGAGCCTCAAGGTGAAGCTGCGAAGACACGGTAAGGTATTTCTGGGCTCGAAAAAAACTGTCTTCCTCCTTTTTGCCTTTCTGCTCCGACTCTAGGGATGTGTTCACGCCGAATACTTCCCCTGCGCCTTCGCAGTCGGATGATGTGATGATTGGCGGATGCGTCTGCACATAGTCGTAGCGTGCAAAGTAGTCTGTGGCATGACGGATAGCCTCTGACCTGAGTCGGAGCACAAGTGCATTCCACGGAATTCGGGATCGCAGGTGCGGCAGCGTGCGTAGGAAGTCCGTGGAGTGAAACTTCTTCTGGATGGGATACGTCTGTTGGAGAATTAGTTGTCCGCAGTCTTTACAACGACTCAAGTTGCCGTACCTCTGCATCGTTCTCTCCCAGTATCCGCACATCACTAGCGACCAGCTCGTGGGTCTGCTCTTTCCCGGACGGACTTGGCTGCCATTGTCCGATTATCCGCAGTGCTGCACCAGTGGAGAGATTTGCAGCTTGGGCCGGAGTCAGGACGGCCTGAACTGCGTCCAACGACGTGCCATCACCAATGGCAGCAAAAGCGACGCGTTTCTGCTTTCTAACCGTCCGTACAAAGCCGTTCAGTGTCACGGGACCGCTGGACGACCCAGCTTCCGACTCCACCTTGGAGCTCAAGAGCTGTGCGACCGTGTGGACGCGCTCTGAGGTCGATATATACCTGCGGGATCTGCAGATTGCGGCAGTGTGGGAGCGTGCGAGAGAGCAGCCAGCGTTCTGCAACGGCCGCAGCATCTAGTGTGTGCAGCTTGAAATGGGCACCGGATGGTGGATGCCCCCAAATGATCTTGCTCTGACGCTGCAAACAATTTCTGGTAGCTCCTGTAGCGGCGGCAGATGGGGTTGCTGGCGACGGGCACGCCAAGGCGGATGTGATCCTCGCCCACCACTGAATCATCACTTCGACCATCTTCAACCCTGGTACCCTTGAAACTTTTCTCCATCCCGTCTTTGCCATTGTTACTGAGCAATAAGCTATCGAGCAAGTGCTGCGCTACAGCGCGTGCTAATGCATAATGCACTGCGAGAAGTCCAATGACCACTCCGTCATCAAGCTCTTGGCCAAAGGTCACCGCATTTCGAGCGGCATTTCCGAGAGGTCAGATTTCCTGTTGTACTTATGTCTATGTCAACCCTCCCAAATCCAGATCCTCCCATTGTCCCAGTACGGGGTGCACTCCGCTTGGACTCAGTGCGGCTACCACTCAATCTGCGTCTCGAGATACCCCTGCGCGAATACAGGCCTCGAATGTACATCAAGATCGATGAACAGGTTGTCACATCATCTCGCAAGATCTCGCTACACCATTTTCGCCTTTGGCGGTGAGACATTTTGCATAACAACTTCTAGCATTCGTCAAGCTTCAGCCGCCTGCCCTCCGCCCTGATGGGCCCCGGCGATCAGGTGAAGCGAAGTTGCAGGGCTGACCCGCGGCCTGCTGCCGACGAAAACGATTGTGTTGCGACAAGGCACGCGCTACGTGTTTCTGCCCAAAACGGGAAATGCTTGAGACATGTAAATTAATAGAAGCTAGTCTCAGTTGCGATCTTGTGTGACATTCTACTTGAGATCCTTTCTTCCGACAAACTGCCTGAGGCTTGAGGTACTGCTGGGTAATGGTGCGAGCAACCCGCACAGCACCAGCAGCCGCATCCGCTAGGCGCAAAAATGATGTGCGGTAAGCTTTGAGATCTATGAAATATGTCATAGATTCTGCTAACCTGTAGCGCGCGCCCAAGCGTCAGCTTGCACACCATTATGGCAGACCCTGCGATTTTGAAGAAACAAGATCGACGACAAGGTTTCCATGCTTCCAGCCTATCAGCGTCTGATCAGCTTTCGGAACATCCAGCCCTGGCCCTGTCGTCCTGCAAGATACGGCGGGCCTGTTGTTACCAGCGATCTGAACAGATCCAACGCTAATGCACCTCTCTGCAACTTAAATCACCAGACACTTCTGTGAGCAGCATGCCAAAACCAGGCGCTACAATCTCGCGGCTGGTGGCCAGCACACCCAGGCTTGTTGCTTTCCTTCTTGTTTGTTCCTTTTCAGAGTAGTTTCTTTTTGCTGTCACTGAGTCGCGCCCTTGGGCGTCTGGATGCAACGGCTGCTTCATCGCCTTGTCTTGCAAAAACTCGCCTGGACGACCTATTTTCCACGCCATCTAGTTTCGTGCGGCTATCGTTTTGCCGCGGAATGTTAGCTGCAGAATCTTGAGTCCTTTTTGGGGCCCCGATCGACGCCAGACGTTCGGTTGGAGCCGAACGAATGCAACACCGCATCGATAACACAGCGCCCGCGTTAAAGAATCTCCATCCTTACCTAATTCGATCCAATGCACTAGCAGCCACATCAACTGCCCTGGTCTCTTATATGTCTCTGAGCCTTGGAACGTATCCCTCCACATACTTCTCACCTTCCCTATCCCGCAGTCCGTCGCCTCCCACTAAATACGCAGGCACCTGGGATCCTAGCCAGAGCTAATCTCAATATTTTCACTCCACCTACTGCTCACCTGCTTGTGATCATGCCGCAAAGTAAACCCAAACCGTCGGAGATAGCGCTTGAGGCGAAGCGCAAGTACCTTCCAGCTCTAGAGGCATCTGAACAATGGAGACCATTTATGTGCGGATCTCTTCTCATCAGAGACACCGCCGAGTGCCCCATTACTGAAGACAAGAGGGCATATGGGCGACCACGAGTCACAGTGGAAGATGGCGACCCTGTCAACACCGTCATCGGGGCTCGTGCCTACGGCTCAATGGCTCTAGTCAACACTGCAAATGAACGAAAACCAGGAGGCGATTGGGAGTCAGGCTTCACTGCTGCCGAAGAGTGCCTAGCCAGGAGAAGTACATTGACACATGCACTCAAGCACGACTATCACAAGGCTGGAAAGCCCGACAGATTCTATCCTCTACCCCAATGTGGCGCTATATACTCGCCTCATGTCGGTGAGTGTTTCAAACAAACTGGATAATTTTCTCGTGGTTAATTCAAGTACAGTCATCTTTAGGGATGGTGAGAAGGGATCATACAAGCCTTACGACCAGTATCAAGATATTCCAGTCATCTCGGTGGCACCGATCCGTGGGCCACGGCTCGACGTAAGCGGGAGTGATTACTCCTTTCCTGAGGAGCGAGAGCTTATGGAGACCAAAATGAAATCTATCCTTCGGACGGCCGCATGGGCGGGCATCCCGCGTCTCTGCATAGCTTCATTTGGGATAGGCCCTGTTTTCAAAAACCCTGCCCGCATCACTGCTCAGATGTGGAAGCAACTCCTCTTCCATGATCAAGAATTCTATGGTGCGTTTGAGGACATTGTCTTCGCCATCGATACATCACCATCCAGTGCGTCGAAGACCTCACAAGACGACTTGGAGTCTTACAGAGAAGTGTTTCATCCTAGCAATGTTGTCCCAAGTCAATACCGCACAAGTCATTTCAGTTATGACTAGCTAGGACGGAAGTTATCAGTGGACAACATTACGACCTATCCGACGAGACCACTGCGAAGTTCGGTTTGTGGTAGCATCCAGCGTTATGGCAATCATTTTTATGGCAAATTTGGCACGGCGAGACCTCGTGCATTTGGAGAAATGTATCAGATCGGGAATACTTCCGGTCTTTCGGATGACTCATGATTCGGCAGTTTTATACACCTTTGGGCACTTTGTACATGGTAGACAACAACCTCAGCTTCACAGCCACGATAGCTAGGTCAAAAAGAACATAATGGGATACCGATATCTCCCAATTCTGTTGAACTTGAAGTCGGCTACCGATGTCAAACATCACAGCATCTTTCCAGAAGAATTTCCAGATCCCAGAATCTGGGAACATCATCGTGCATGAAGTTGTGGTACCAGTGGTCGTTACACAGCATGCATGGCTTTCTCGGCAAGCCGCCTGACCTGCACAATGCATTTTTTTGAAGGTAGACGCGGCTATTGATTCATGGTGAGCGGGTCACCAAAAATGTGTAAATGTGGGCGGCTTTTACCGACCACTGACAAAAATGCTGGTTACGGTCGTGTTTATTAGCTGAGCATAATTGCTTGAACGCATCTTCTGCTTCCGCTTCGGCGACTGCCGGGAAATCAACTTCCCATGTCTCCTTACGCTGAGGATTGGTCGGCAAGGTGCAGGATCTGGTGGAAATGCTGCACTCTGTTCCTATCAGCCAAAATCCTCGCCAATCTGCAAGGCGTCGGCAGAGACACCTTCCGAGTAGCACGGGTGGAGTAATTTGAAAGTCAGACCGCTTTCAGCTGTGGGGAATTCATACGTTCCGCCTTGAAATTTGGAATGGAGCTGCAGCTGGCTCACCACGCGTCCGCTGCCTGCCCGTTCTCTGTCGGCGCATGCATTCATCTTCGGAGGTGCCACCAACATGTTCTTTGTGGCTTGCGAACTGTGCAGCATCGAACGCAGTATGGAATTTGGAACTCCACGAAATCTCAGACATATACACGCATGTACGGGGGAGGCAGATCTTCTGCGCAGCGATACGCAAAACGGCACTAAGTTTCTCTGCATTAGGCCAGTCATGTGCTGAGAAAGCCGCTTGACTGTCATTCTGATCGCACATGCCCTCGCCTGAACTGTCTTCTGTACATGATTGATCCGTTTCTGCGCTTTCTTGGAGATTTGGAGATCTGAGTGCCAAATTTAGACACGATAAGCGAGTTGAACGATCTGCCGGATTCCGAAGCATGGACCCCATGAGGCTGTGTGTGAACACTTATTCGATGGCCATTCGGAGACTTTTGACGGAGCCTGGCATGAGACAGTCCCGAATCTTGTACACAGTCGACTGT
>Ga0115847_100340_pt1 | contig 12037 bp, 7 predicted proteins | sample InSIn5SAF170_FD_83861 | JGI IMG/M metagenome (GOLD analysis project Ga0115847, IMG submission 83861)
GTTATACTTAACCAGGCAAGCGCGGAAATCGAAAATTCGAAGATTTCACTAACGCAGATAAGTCCAAAAACTATCTTTGAACAACATGGATACGAAGGCGTTCAACAAGGGGAATCCGGAAAGTTATATTTACGAGCGACGACACAGTCGTAGCAAGAAGTGTAAAGTGGAGACTGTACATAAGTAAACTTCTATGAACAACATAGCGATGGTATTTGAGAAGGGGGTCCAACAAAGGGAATCGGGAATCCCATGTTATTGAGCAACGACGCAGTCGTAGCAAGAACCGTGAAGTGGAGACTGTATGTATACAACTTTCCTCCGATAGTTCATAGAATTTGTTGAAGAGAGCTCTCTGCCCAATTTATGACGCGATCGCTTGCTGCTATTGTTGAAAGCATTTGCGTGAGACGGATTGCGTAACGGGTCTGCCGGTTACCCGCGCGGATGATTTGCCGTACTGGAGTGTGATGGTGGGCCCTGCTTCTTGACGAATCGGACCCAAGTCGAACTTTTAGAGCACCTAATGGAGGTACTACCCCCTATCGTGGAAGTTATCCTTTGAGAAAGGCGGGGAAAAGCCCGCCAAGCGAGGACAATCTGGGACCCACTTTCAACCCTGGACGGGAGTTGGAAAGCGAATAGTTCTTCAGTTGTTGACAAGTCACTTCGACATCAGAAACGAGAGGTTGCACGAGACGTCGATATTCCACCGAAATGGCGCCAGCGACATCACAGGCGTCACGTCGCAGGGGTTCTGAAACGAGCTAAAACGTCACAAGAGCGTGTCCGACGAGAAATGGAGGCGGCGTTCATGCTCCGCGTGCCGATCACCCCGCTCCGCCTTTCCACGAGAAGTGGTGCATGCGTCCACCAGAAAGGGTGCCTCGGTGACCGGATGCTCGCACAAGTTGGTGTGGTTGTTTGTGGCACGATGCTGCAGGACGTGGCCGCATACGAAGAGATGGAAGGTAGAACGAGGAAGCTCAGCACGTGAAGACAAGGGAGACCACGCGACTTACAGTAAGGGACTCAAGGTTGCCAAGGTTGGACCTTGGACTAATTATCACGATGCTCTAAACTCGGGATCCAGTCTACGCTTCTTGCTACACCCACGCTGTTCCAGTTTACATATGAAGAGTCTCCACTTTACGGTTCTTACTACGACTGCGTCGTTGCTCGTAAACATGAACCCTTATTGAACCCCTTCTTATATGCCGACACAATGTTGTTGTGCGAGACCCGGTCTTGCTTTTTTATATACCTTCACGCTGGATCCAGGATGCTGCTTAGCCGAAGATTATGCTCCATCTCTGTAAGCTGAAAGAGACGAACGACAAAGACTGAGGTTTAGCGAAAGAGACAATCTCTCTTATAGAGTGTGAACAGAATTTATTATTTTACCAAACGGAGGTTCGAGTGGCTGACTCATTCTTGAGCTGTTAAGACCATCTTGACACTGAACTCGTATTAGGAGATGCACAACCGAGAACTTTTACATGGCTGTTACAGAGTCTTACTAATACAGTCCTGCTATTAATGCTCGTCTTAGAATAGTACTGCTTAAAACAACGATCTTTATACTATAACCCCTATCATGGCGTTATGAAATACATGGTGTTGTGAAATGATATTCGTTTTTCTATACGGCGACTCGAATTCCCTAACCTTCTCAGGAATTAGTGACATCGGATGCGAATATCTCGAATCTCTCGCCAATACTCTACAACACTTCGAGGTCGGAGTTAAAAATTACGACTGCTGAGGCATCGAATACCGTATCGACGCCATGCAGCTCTTTCTATAGTCAAAGACGTCGGTGTACGCAGCAGCAGCGAAAGGGTTCAGAAAGTGTAGCAAAGGCTATTGAGTGGTGTGTAGAGCAATGCTGGAAATAAGTCATGTCATCCGAGGCCATCAAAGGCAATTTGGTGGAGGCTGCATCAAATCTAGAGAGCTTCTACCGAAGGTCAGGCATAGGTCTACGAACTGAAGTGGAGATCCTTTAGAGCTAAGCAATACCGCGTTTGACGTCTGACACTGATTAGATTCTCGTAATGTTGCAGTACGGGTTGCGCTGTGCTGTCCCGATTGTGGCTAAAATTCCCACCATATACGGAGGTTCGACATTCTGCCTACCAGTTTGCGCATTTGCACGCATGTCACCACGGTTTACGGCGGTATAAATTTGAGCCAATAGCTTCATTTTCAGGCCACGTTGCACCATTGTTAGCGTGATTCGGTGCGGTTCTTCATCGTTCTTTCTGGCTGCGCGATATCTCACCCCACTTTTGCTAATTATGATCCAGCTGTGATAGGTGGTTCCCCTTTGCTTCCGTGTCTCGGTAAGGCTGACAAGTAATTAACAATGGCCTTCACCACATCCTCTCAGCGATGGATCCCCGAGTCCACGGCTGTTCGATGCGCATTACGGCTCAAGCCAGTGCCAATGTTGGCTTCACCTATGCGCGATTCCCTCATCCTATCGCCGACTCTGACTCGGCTCGGACTTCCTCTCCACCGAACGAGTCGACTACAGATAGCAGCCTGAAAGAGGTGGGACATCGAAGCGGATACTACATTCAAATGAAGAACTAAGGCTTCCATGGCTCATCTACCAAGGAACTCTGACGGACACAACTATGCTGCGGTCACTGCATCCGAGAATGCACACTTGGTTCTAGGCAATGTGTATCAAAGCATCCAGGTCGCCGAGTTAACTAAGGAGCAGAAATGTCACCAGCTCTTTAAGACGAGTTCTTACGAGACCTTCAAAGACAGGAATCCACCACGAGTAGAGGGAACGTGCCTGTGGGTGTTAGAGCATGCCCACTTTCGCGATTGGCGCTCGGGTCCACATAATGCGCTTCTCTGGATCTCCGCCGATCCTGGATGTGGGAAGTCTGTTCTGTCGAAGTCGCTGGTCGATCATGACTTGCCCAGTGGTAGTGACCCGGTCACTATATGTTACTTCTTTTTCAAGGATAACGAAGAACAAGATAAGCTAGCCACCGCGCTGTGCGCGTTGTTGCACCAACTGTTTGATCAACAACCCAGCCTGATCCGTTTTGCACTACCGTCGTGGGAGAAAAATGGTGACAAACTGCGACAGGAGAGTCGAGAGATGTGGAGGATCTTCCGACAGTGCGCAGCCGACCGTGCTACGCCGCCTGTGTTGTGTGTACTGGATGCGCTCGACGAGTGTGGGAACGAGGACCGGCGTCAGCTGATCGATATGCTATGTGAGGTACAACATGGTACAGCCGACGCCTCGATAGGCTCGCTGAAGGTGCTGACCACGAGTCGCCCATACGACAATGTGCAGAGATGGTTCGACTCAACCACTAAAACGTGGCCGCACATCCGACTGCGTGGGGAGGACGAGAATGATCAGATCCACCAGGAGATTAACTTAGTCATCGATCAACACATGCGCGAGGTGGCCAACGAGTTTGATTTGTCTGATATGGTCCGTGAACGACTTCGACAACGACTGCTTCACATGCAGCATCGAACGTATCTCTGGCTCCACCTCGCGATGGAAGAAGTTCGTGAACTGTGTCGAGACAGCCTCGATGACGAGATGGAGATCGAGTCGCTGCCGAAGTCCGTCGAGGATGCCTACGAGCGCATTCTTGGTAAGATTAAGGACAAACAGAAGACGCTTGCTCGCCAGGTGCTGCTCATCATTACTGGGGCACGACGGCCATTGTCACTCACGGAAATGGCGCAGGCCCTCGGTGCAGCACGAGCTCATGAGCACCACGCACCATGCCTAAGATGGATCGACGCAGCACGATTAGAGAAGCAGGTCCGCGAGCAGTGTGGCTTGTTCGTCTTCATCAACCACTCGCAACTCTTCCTGATTCATCAGACGGCCAAGGAGTTTCTTGTGGCGAGAAGCACTAGCCTGCTAGCAGATCCTCGGCTATGGAGATCTTCTTTCGACGAGAACACGATCGAGAAGACCATGGCCACTTGGTGTGTCACGTATCTCACCCTTGCTGTACGGACTTTGAAGGTGAGCAGCAGGAGTGACCATGGCATGAGGGAGATATCAGGTAAGCCGTGGGATCCAGAGGATAGTGATAGGTTCTTCGAGTACTGTGCGGAGCATTGGACGTCACATTTACGGAATAATGATCTGAAAGAAGATGACGACATGAAAACCAGAGTTTTATCCTTGTACGACACCCATACAGACCTGTTTCAAGCGTGGTTTCCTATCATGTGGAAAACAGTCCGTCGTTATGATGCAGTTCCTGAGGTGCAGATCCAGCATGTGGTGTCTATAAGCGGTCTTGTGTTTCTCTTGGATACCATATTTCAGGGCAGTCGGTTTGATCTCACGGCTCAAGATAGCACGGGAAGAACAGCATTACATTGGGCGGCGGAGAGAGGTCACCATGCTGTAGTGGGCTGGCTGCTCGAGAAGGGGGCGGATGTCAATGCTCAAGGAGGAGGGTACGGCAATGTACTGCTGGCGGCATCAGCGGGTGGTCACGAGAAGGTGGTGCAGATGCTGCTGGAGAAGGGGGCGGATGTCAATGCTCAAGGAGGAGTGTACGGCAATGCACTGCAGGCGGCAACTTTATGTGGTCACGAGAAGGTGGTACAGATGCTGCTGGAGAAGGGAGCGGATGTCAATGCTCAAGGAGGATTGTACGGTAATGCACTGTCAGCGGCATCAGCGCGTGGTCACGAGAAGGTGGTGCAGATGCTGCTGGAGAAGGGGGCGGATGTCAATGCTCAAGGAGGAGGATACGGCAGTGCACTGCAGGCGGCATCAGAGCGTGGTCACGAGAAGGTGGTGCAGATGCTGCTAGAGAAGAGAGTGGATGTCAATGCTCAAGGAGGAGAGTACGGTAATGCGCTGCAGGCGGCATCAGCGGATGGTCACCATGCTGTAGTGGGCTGGCTGCTCGAGAAGGGGGCGGATGTGCATGCTCAAGGAGGAGAGTACGGTAATGCACTGTCAGCGGCATCAGCGGGTGGTCACGAGAAAGTGATGCAGATGCTGCTGGAGAAGGGGGCGGATATTCATGCTCAAGGAGGATACTCCAGCAGTGCACTACAGGCGGCATCAGCACGTGGTCACGAGAAGGTGGTACAGAACCTTCGCGAGTTTAGAGCTTAGATTCGAGTGTCGCCACCATCAGCATCTTCCACCTAGGATAAGTCAATCTATCAAAGTTTGAGTTCTGTTGCCTTTACTGACGAATAGGAAGTTAGCCACAAGAATGTTAATCAATATATGAACAGTGGTAAACCTTGGTGACTCGTGTACAGAGCGGCAGGCTAGAGTATCCCACCTAATCTGGTTGGAAATTCAGCCACAATAGAGGCCGGCATAGTTAGCAGTCATATCTAAAATTAGACATAGTTGTGGCTCTATATATTTTAGCTGTGGCTTGCTCCTTCTAGTGTTCCGGGTGTATGACTACGTTATTCCGACTCAATCACTTCGGTCAGACATTAAGGCATGGTATTGCTTGGCCCCACCTGTATCTATTTCGATTTATCTGACCTCAACAGAAGTGCTACAAACTGAGGTCGCTCCCACCACGCAGTATTAAACAGTTTCGGATAGTATGCATCTTGTTTACCATCACTCTACGCACTGTTTAGTAGCTTTCTCCACGTGTCTAACATGACCTCGCGGTCACTGCGAGCGACGTCGTCTTGCATCGTCGGAAGAGACCTACGTTGTCAATGCGGTATCCATTACCTTATAGCTCGTAACTTATGGTTTCGACATTGGAGTGTTGTAGAGTATTGACTAGAGAGACAGGACATCCGTATCCGAGACCATCATTTGCCTAGAACGTCAAAGGAATCATGTCGGTGTACAGCGAAACGAATTCCATTTCACTACGACTTGTGTTTCATAACGCCATGATAGGGGTTAGATGCTCGTCCAAGAATAGTGCTGCTAAAAATAATGACATCTGTGCTATCTCTAGCACCTTCTATGTATATCGAGAGCATCGTTGCGTAGCTTGATCTGGTCTTCTCGATGTACATTGTAGTCGCATCCCACTGACCCGAGACACGAGTCGACCTCAAAATTACGTGGGTCACTGTCAGTTCCCACGATCAACGCGATGCCGTATCGATTAAGAGGTTTGTTCCGACTGTGGGCGGCACCAAGCAAGCATGTGGGCAAATTCTGCAAGGTTATCGTCCAAACTCCATCGGCCCAGGTTGCATTCTTCAACCAAGTATGCGATGTCTAAGCAGGCGGAGGTGGTTGTGGGCGATTGCAAGGATGAGATAGATGGAGGTACCCTCTCGAGCTGGCTTTGTGAAAGTTATTTCAACGGAGAGAGAAAGGTGGAGTTTTCTGAAGTAGATATTCAGTATTTGGGCGATTTGCTTACCAGAATGATGCGTTACCGCCCTGCGGATCGATTATCGACTCGAGAGATACTTGAGCACAAGTGGTTCGAAAAGAATCCCTTAGCTGAGGTTTACAGTACGGTGCGTTGCAAAATCGCCTTCACCTTTACTACACATAGAATTATTGTGATAACAGGCAATCAGCTCCACCTTTAGCAAAGCTTTTCCACTTATGGTTAAGTTCTTACGTTGACAGTAAGCCAATGACTGCTCTGACCAGTCATCCACTTTAAATTACAGCTGTTCGAGGGAAAACGTCTCGCCGTCATTCAAAAATGATTTATGACTTTAGGTCACACCGAGGATCCTGAGGGTGAATTCCGACTTCTTGATCTCAATCACGTGCTCTCAGCTATCGTGTTTCAAGTTGCAAGGCTGGACCTGGAAGCGCTGAGGCAGACTTCGAATGCAGGAATGCACACTTCGGCTTTCCTGCTCTTATCCACCACCACGGCAAACCTCAAGCTCGTTGAGCAGAGGTCGCCGAAGCTCTCGTTGTCTTCTTTAATGTGACTTGGCATTAAATTGTCTATCAACAAAGTATACGTCATGGGCGATCCGCTCTCTGTCGTCACTAGCTTGGCCGGCTTCCTCTCTCTTGGGCTGCAGAGCACGGAGTACCTCTACAAATATTACACAGCTTACCGAGATCAAGATGAAGGTCTAGCCCGAGCTGCACACCAACTAGGCGACCTTCTCCAGTCCCTCCAGGTGATTGACGAGATTGTGCGCACGCGTACATGGCGACCAGGCGAACAGACAATTTTGCAGAGTGTCGAAAGATCCATCACTCGCTGTGCGGACGTTATCCTCGAGTTACAAGATAAAAGCCGCGAATTCCAGAGAGAGCCAACGGACAACTGGAAAAAGAAAGCGGTCGTAGTTGGGCGGCGAGCGGCATATCCGTTTCAGCGAAGCACACTGGTCAAGCTCGGCGAGGATGTCGACAACTTCCGCGATAATTTGTCGATTGTCCTACAGGCGCTGCAGCTAAAAGAGCATCGGAATACTCAGAACGACATCGAAGCAGTTAAGGCTATCGTCCAAAATGTACAAGCACAGAATGTCAGCGCCAGTGTACGACATTGGATGAGGGCGCCAGACGCCACTATCAACTATAATACGGCGTGTGCGAAACGGCACGCAGGAACAGGACAGTGGTTCGTCCATGGCCCAGCCTTTACCGCATGGCTCCAGCAGGACAACTCGTTGCTCTGGTTGTATGGCTTTGCCGGCTGCGGCAAGTCCGTGCTCTGTTCTACTGCCATCCAGCACGCCTTCCGCGATTCACGATCGCAAGCAGGGAGTGCTGTAGCGTTCTTCTTTTTCACTTTCAACGACGAGTCCAAACAAGATGCCTCCGCTCTTCTACAGGCATTGCTCTTGCAGCTCTCAGGACAGATCACAGGTTTGGATGCGGACTTGAAGCGACTCGAAGAGACGTACAACCATGGCACTCCCCCAGTGCCGATTCTAACCGAATATCTGCGACAAGCTGTAAACAGGTGTCGCCATATCTACCTCTTTCTGGACGCGTTGGACGAGAGTCCGGCCGAGACTTCGCGAACGGATGTGTTATCGATCATTAATACTCTTCGAGGATGGCAGCTACCGGGCTTGCATTTGCTTGTTACTAGTCGCGACATAGCTGATATTCGAGAAGGCCTAAACACCGAGACTAATTACATGGTGGCATTACAGAACAACGACGTCGACCAAGATATCCTGCGCTACGTGTCATACCAGGTCGAGCACGACTGGCAATTAAAGCGGTGGGGATCTCACTGTCAGACCATCAAACAGCATCTTACTCAGCGAGCAAATAGGATGTAAGTGCTTCTAATTAGGTCATCTTTAGTGGTTCTCGGCTGCCTAGGTACTCAACTAACTAACCGTTCGATATCCAGATTTCGATTGGTCGAACACCAGCTGCAACCCCTTCGACAGTGTCCTGTGAGCAAGTATGATCTTGAGGAATGCTTGAAGCAGTTACCCCAATCTCTCGACGAGACGTACGAGCGAATGCTGACTGGAGTTCCCTCAAATTGTTGGGAGCGAGCACAGCGAATCTTGACTTTTTTATGCTTGTCATCGCGGCCTCCGACTGTACCTGAGGTGATCGACGCTATTGCTGTCGATATAGATGCAGGGCATTATGATCCGGATCGAAAGCTGGAAAATGCCAATGATCTTCTTCGAATCTGTCCAGGAATGATCGCCATAACTGCTCCCCCCTCAGACGGAGATGACTTATCAGATGATGATGACCTCCCCTTTTTCTTAAGGCCTCTTAACGAAAGCATATCAAGAGCCGCGACTGTAAGTTTAGCGCACTTCTCGGTAAAAGAATATTTATGTTTACCTCGGATTACACAAAGCTGCGCTACTGCTTTTGCGGTATTAGAAACCAGGGGACATTATCAGATTAGTAAGACCTGTCTGATCTATCTTTGCAATCAAGACTTTCTCAACCAGGCGTTAACCAGGAGTCTAATTGAACAGTACCCCTTCGCTCGTTTCGCTGCCGAGTTCTGGCATCACCACTACCGCTTAATCGATGAAGACAGCGCAACAGAGCTTGAAGCATGGGGAATGGCATTATTCCGGACGAGAGCGCCACTTGAGCGTTGGATAAGGCTCTATGACGTCGGTGAACTATCGGATAAAAGGATCTGCTATGACGAGAGAGTCAAAACGTATGCTTCACCAGTATATTATGCTTCGTTGCTTGGGCTAGATGGTGTCTTGGCACGCATCCTGTCCGCATCAGCAGTTGATGTAAATGCTCGAGGAGGAAGCTACGGCACTGCACTGTATGCGGCATCATTTGGTGGTCACGAGAAAGTAGTGCAGATGCTGCTGGATCACGACGCGGATGTCAATGCTCGAGGAGCTTACAGCGATGCACTGTGGGCGGCATCAACCTGTGGTCACGAGAAAGTGGTACAGATACTCCTGGATCAAGGCGCGGATCCCAATGTACGAGGAAGAAACTACGGCAATGCACTGCAGGCAGCATCCAGCGGAGGTCACGAGAAGGTGGTGCAGATGCTGCTGGACAAGGGCGCCTATGTCAATACACAAGGGGAAGACTACGTTAATGCACTGCATGCGGCAACCAGAGGAGGTCACGAGAAGGTAGTGCAGATGCTACTGGATCAAGGCGCAGATATTAATCATCAAGGAGGAGACTACTGCAGTCCAATATGGATGGCATCAGCATATGGTTACGAGAAGGTGCTGCAGATACTACTGGACCAGGGCGCGGATGTTAATGAACAGGGGGGATACTGCAGTGCACTGCAGTATGCATTCGCAGGTGGTTATATGAAAATAGTGCACATACTACTCAAGCATGAAGCGAAAACTATATAGAATAACATTGAGTTGAAAGTATCAATGGCTGATTCCCTAGTCACAGCTACACGTGGGGTTCGTCCATGATAGTTCAACCGCCCATAAATAAGCGTGGATGTTCGTTTAGGTCTGGCGTGATTCTAGAACTTTTATTGTGCCGTGTGCGAAGGTCTGAAATCGAGAAGTCGCAGGTCGCTACTCTACGATCTAAGGTATCGTTCACTTCTCTCACAGTCAGTAGTGCACGCTATCGGGTGAATATCCTTGTATTGTATTGTACAGTAGCTAAGATGGGTAGTACAGTATCAGATGGACTACGAAACTGTTAAATGCCAACACCATCCTGCTTAGCACGTGGGTGAATTAAAGTGGGGATGTTGAAGGACGCTTTAGGCTTAGTGAAAGTGCTGCCTGCATGCTGGAAAGAACAGAAAGTTTAATTTCAAAGAGCAGTCATTAGCTTACGTTCAGCATTTAAGCTTAACCATGAGTAGAAAAGCGTTACAAGAGTGGAGCTGATCGTCCATCATCACAATAATTCTGCGTGTAGTAAAGGTGAAGGCGATTTTGCAACGCACTGTAGCACCTCTTACGAAAGGGAAAACTATGCTACACCGGGGCCTCAGCTCTGCCGGACCTCAAGACAGGCTCAATATGTTCTATTTCCATGCCTGCGTTTCGCAGCGGTGAAGCAAGAGATAGCACGCAAAGCGATACAGAAGATGAAGATGTCCTCCTCTTTAAGGGAAGAAATTCTCTGCGCCTCGAATGAGGCTCAGCTAACATCGCGAGTTATGAAGGACGTACTGCAAAAAAAGTAGCACCGCTAAGCTGTATATGCACCTTGCAATTTTCCCACTTAGATAATGTTCCATCAGCTGCTTAATGTCTACTTTCTCATCACCCCAACCAGGAACGTCGAGCTTTTGGATATACATATAAGATGCTAGAAATAGCAGTAGAGGTCGTCCATTTTAGCAGTACTATTCTTGGATGAGCAGGATTGTATGAGTAAGACCCTATAACAGCCAATTAGAAGTTCTCGGTTGTACATCTCCCAACGCGAGTAAGTGTCCAGACGGACCTAAATACTCAAGAATAAAGCCATCCAAGTTACGCGTCCAGTCAGCAACTCGAACTTCCGTGTGGTAAAATGAAGAATTCTGTTCCCCTCTACAAGAAGCTAAATCAGAAGGGTATCTATTATGAGACCGGTCTCGTACAACCCTATTATCAATACGGAAGCTCGTTGATTAAAGAAGTCACAAGATATCGGGGCAGATCTCACTTTACAACCATTGAATGCAGCGAGGACTCTTAACAGTGCAGAAGCAGAAACCGAAGCCAGATAAGCGCGGAAATCGAAAGCTCGAAGATTTGACTAATGCAGGGTAAATGAGGAGAACTATCGACAGACAACAATAAGGAAAATTGGGAATTTCATGTTTATGAGCAACGACGCAGTCGTAGTAAGAAGCGTAAAGTGGAAACGGTACATATGAAACCGGAACAGTGTGGTTGTAGCAAGAAATATCATGGTAGCTAAATATAAACGGTACATATGTACTCTTGGACGAGACATTGACCCCTCCTAATTTTCTCGAAGCTCCTTGTATGACGCAATTGTCCACTACTATGCAATCAGTGCGCATCACGAATTGGCCTAGGGATCAGGCATGCAGGCAATATAATTTCGATCAATTAGTTTAGCGCCAACGACTGTGTCATGGAGCCTAATTAACTGGTAAGAACTCTCGTGCCTGACGAGGCTGCGCGAACTCCGTCGGTGCCACGAACAACCGTAGTTTGTCGAGGTTGGTTTTGGCCTTACCGCTCGGCGACCTCACGAAAGGTCAGACCTTTGGGTTCACCGTTATACATAAGATCGACGAGAAGTTTACGTCGGCATCACTCGTCGCCGAAAAGATGACAGACTTTTTCTACTCCATAAGTGGTTGGCACTAACAAGAAACTCTGATACCAGTTGCTGGGTACAGCGCCTCTTCACACGCTCATAGTGGGGATCGCTATGGATCGTGCAGGATATCAGCCTGCAGGAGAACGCAGAGTTTGTTTATGGAAGTAAATGAATCGGTCGACGTCGATGCAGTGCAGCCATCAATGCATATACGGCTCATTGAATGATCCTCGTACAAAGATTCTGCAACGATGCACTATCATTTTACCAAGTATCATCTAGCAATCACCACTAGACTCCTCCATCAGAGACACAACGTTATGCTATCTTCGTGGAGAATATAGAGGTACAACCGGTTCCGCT
>Ga0115847_100342_pt1 | contig 12028 bp, 13 predicted proteins | sample InSIn5SAF170_FD_83861 | JGI IMG/M metagenome (GOLD analysis project Ga0115847, IMG submission 83861)
CTTCAGGAGTTAATGGTCCGTTAGCTGCCTCGCCAATAATTTTTGCTTTTACCCTGTTTCGCAAGGTGGCGTTCGCGGCCGTACTGAAGCTACCGGCATGGGCGTTTTTTTTGGTATCAGGGAAGTGTGTAATATTCCGTCGGTCATGGAACGGCTTGGATTAACTACAGGCATTGTGGGAAAAACGGTTGTGGTACAGGGGTTGGGAAATGTAGGTTATCACTGCGCAAAATACTTTAGAGAACACGGCGCAAAAGTGATTGCAATTGCCGAGTGGGAAGGCGCAGTGTATAACCCTGACGGATTAAATGAAGAAGATGTATTTCAACATAGGAAAGAAAAAGGCACTATATTAAATTATCCCTCGGGAGAAAACCTTCCGTTAACGTCTGACGCGTTGGAACTGGATTGTGACATATTAATTCCTGCAGCATTGGAAAATGTCATCAACGGGCAAAACGCTGCCAGGGTAAAAGCAAAAATTATTGGCGAGGCAGCTAACGGACCATTAACTCCTGAAGCCGATGAAATTTTCATTGCGAAAGGAACGCTGGTAGTTCCCGATATGTATCTGAATGCGGGCGGTGTAACGGTAAGCTATTTTGAATGGCTGAAAAACTTAAGTCATGTACGTTACGGACGGCTTGAAAAGCGCTTTACCGAAAACATGAACAAGCACATTCTCGGCCAGATTGAATCGCTTACTGGTAAAAATGTTGATTCGAAAGAAAGAATGTTTATAGAACATGGTGCAGATGAAATAGACCTCGTTCACAGTGGATTGGAAGAAACAATGGTTACAGCCACACACGAAATAATGGATGCCTGGAAAAACAACCCCGGGATACCTGACATGCGCACAGCTGCCTATGTTTGTGCAATAAATAAAGTTGCTACGAGCTATGCTGAGCTTGGAATTTTTCCTTAAAGAAATGTTTATGTTGTTGAATATTTTTTTAAAATCCCCGCCCATTGCGGGGATTTTTGTTTTAATAGTTTTATTTTTGGTATAATTGCAACTCCATTCTGTTTTTATTGATAATACATCTACTTTAAGCAACATTTAATAACCGGCAAATACGATTTGAGTATTAGTTTTTTGCTAACATTCGTGTCGAAGAACGCTTATTCACTGATTAGAATAAATCTTCTATATTCGCCATGCTTAAAAAATTCAATACAATAATTGTCGTTTCGTACCGTTTAATACGAGTTAAAATGTTTCAAATGCAAAAATTGCGTCTCAGAAATTTCATCATCCTGTTTGGGGCCCTTGCTTTAGCGGCTTCCTGTAAGAAAAAAGTTCAGAAGTCGGAAGTAACCGGCTGGAACTACAACGATAAAAACATGGGTGGTTATAATGTTGCAAAAGCCAAAGATGTTAAAACCGGACCCGGATTGGTATTTGTACAAGGAGGCACATTCAGTATGGGCGCAACCACTGAAGATATTATGGGAGACTGGAATAACATTCCGCGTCGTGTAACGGTAAACTCCTTCTTTATCGACAAAACGGAAGTGGCAAACGTTCACTACCGCGAATACATTCACTGGATTGAAAATGTATTCTCCGATCCACAATACGAAGCAGTGCTTAACGGCGCAAAACCCGATACATTGGTTTGGAGAAGCGAACTTGCCTACAACGAACCTTACGTAGAATACTACTTCCGTCATCCATCGTACAACTTTTATCCTGTGGTTGGTGTTACCTGGAAACAGGCATCTGATTTCGCTATCTGGCGTACTGACAGGGTTAATCAAAACGAGTTGATCGCAAACGGCTACCAAAATAAGAATGTAATCAAAACCGAACTTGCAGGTGGCGGACAGGAAAACTTCAACACAAAGTCTTACCTGATGGGTGAGTACCAGGGTGTTCCGGGCAAACCAAAGAAGAATGCTTTGAAAGACTCACAAGGTCGTCCACGTACCAAAGTTAATTTCGATGATGGTATATTATTACCAGGCTATCGGTTACCAACTGAAGCTGAGTGGGAATATGCAGCTTTAGGTTATATTAATCAAAATCCGTCACCTCGTAAAAGCGAGAAAAAACGTGGAGAAGAAAATAACTCCAATAAACAAATTTATGCATGGCAGAACGACGGTTTCGATAACTTACGTTCGACCCGCCGTGGTAACTGGCAAGGTAGCTTTTTAGCGAACTTTAAACGCGGTAGTGGTGATAACATGGGAGTTGCGGGTGGATTGAATGATCGCTCCGCTATTCCTGCTGAGGTTACAGCTTTTTTTCCTAATGGTTTCGGCGTGTACAACATGAGTGGTAACGTAAGTGAGTGGGTTTCCGACGTTTATCGTCCTTTGACTAACATCGATGCTGACGATTTCAACCCTTATCGCGGTAACCGTTTCCAAAAGAACGATATGAGCGGTGGAGAAGGTAATTTAAGAGATAGCATCGGTAGAATTAAAATGATTGATGAAAGCGATTCAACACTTCGCAATCGTCGTAACTACCAAAGGTCGTATGCTATCAACTTCCTTGATGGAGACTCTTTAAGCAATACAGCCTATGGTTACGGTATGACAACCCTCGTATCCGACCAATCAAGAGTAATTAAAGGTGGTAGCTGGAACGACAGACCTTACTGGCTAAGTCCTGGCACCCGCCGTTTTATGGAAGAAGATCAAAGCAGCAGCACTGTTGGTTTCCGTTGCGCAATGATTGCCCCGGGTTCTCCTGAAGGCACTGGTCGTAAAACCGGTAACTTCTTCCCTAAACGCCGTCAAAAGAGATAAGGTAAAAGGTAAATACAAAACAAAGAGCCATTCGTTAAAACGGGTGGCTTTTTTGTTTAAGTCTATTTTTCAGCCAACAGATTGTTTTATGGGCCCAACAGCAATGCTACAATGAGTCATCGTTGCGTCGCACTCTTGTACATTTTTTTCGGTACTAGCACACTCCGTCTGCTATAATTGGCCGAACCTCTTCTACCATCACAATAACATCGATTATAATTCTAATCCCTCTATTAACTAATTAGTGACAGGTCTGATTTTGGTAGTAGTAGAACAGCATTAATTGAAACAGCAGTTAATCCAACAATTATGGAAACAGGCTTTATAGGCTTAGGTAACCTGGGGAATATTATGGTAAAGAACCTGGTAGAAAGTGGAAGAAAACTCCGCATTTTTAACAGGACGATAGAAAAAACAAAACCATTTGAAGCAACTACGTCAGTAGAGAGCGATGTGCCATCTCTCGCAAAAAGCTGCGATATTATTTTTTCCATCTTATCCGATGACGCGGCAGTTGAATCGTTGTGCTTTAACCAAGGATTAATTGCAAACATGAAACCTGGAAGTGTACATGTTTGCTTAAGTACAATTGCTGCATCTACCGCTACCCGTTTAGCCGAGGAACACGCAGAAAAAGGAATTGACTATTTAACCGCCACAATCGTTGGAAGGCCCGAAGCTGCACAAGCGCGGGCACTGACAGTTTGCTTATCCGGTACATCAGCAAAAAAGGAAGCGGTTGTTGAATTGCTAACTGACCTGGGCGGAAAAAATATTAAACAATTTGGGGACGACCCAAAAAGCGCCGCGGTAGTAAAAATTTGCACCAACTTTCTTATCACTTCTGCAATTGAAGCAATGGGTGAAGCGTTTAATCTGGCAGGAAAAGCAGGGGCAGATGTGGCTTTATTTCACGAAATGATTACCGAAACCTTATTTAGTGCACCAATCTATAAAAACTACGGAAAGGTGATTATTGATGAAAGCTATGACAAGGCAGGTTTTACGTCTCAGTTAGGCTTTAAAGACACCCGACTCGCACTTGCCCTGGCAAACGATGCAGGAGTTACTTTACCTTTTGCTGACATTATAAAAAACCGTTTTATTGTTAATCATAGTCGAGGAAGAAATTTGTACGACTGGGCTTCTATTGCAAAAGTTATTAAAGAAGAAAGTGAGCCTTTGACCGATGTAAAACAATCGCAATAATTAAAACTCCTGGTACGTTTTCTTTATAAATCTTTTTGAAAAAATGATGAAAGGGAATAGAAAAAGTTCAATCAAATTTTCACAAGTAAGGTTTTGCCCCCATTAATCAGTAATTTTGTACCCAACTCCGAAAAAGGCGTATTACTATAATAATTATGAAAATAGAATTTATAAAAAACATACAGTTCACCAAATTGGTTAAAGCAGACGGACAGCTAAGGGAATTCAATTTCAGAAAAATCAGCGGATCAAAAGAAGGAATGTTTTCTGTTGATGTAAGCGACGACCGCGGTAACCGTAAGATGTTTAAAATGCAAAAAAAGGATAATACTTGGTCGATAGTAGCCGACGATCAATTACCTGATTGGATTTGGAAAAACGAAAGCATCTTTAATGACCTAATTGAAGAAGAATTAAAAATAAACGGTTAAGACAGGATAAAATATAAAGGCTGTCTCGCAAAAGGGACAGCCTTTTTTATTTAGAACCTTTGCTATTTTCAAGTCAACCTAAAGCTAAGTGAACTATCCAGAGCGGCCTAATGTAAGGCCTCAAAACCGTACTTCGCAGAACTCCAAAACTCGTCTAAAGCAATAATGCGAGGTTTAAAAAAGGAAATAAGCGCAGGCCAATCTTCTTTTCTGAAAATACTCACACCTTGTAATTCAGTATAAATGCGGCTAACAGTTTTATGGCTTTCATTTGTCTGATGGAGAATCCAATCCCACTCTTCCCCTAACGATTGATGCAACATCGTTTTTAGCTGGACAAATTGTTCAAAATACAACTGTTGCATTTCCAAATCCTGGTGGACTATTTCTATTGCTATTAGCGCAAACCCATTGCCCGCGTCCATCTTAAAAAACACATCTTTCTCACCCGTTTTATAATTTAACCAGTTTACTTTTTCACCCCCGGCTGAAGGAACAGGCTTCATATAATTGCCGAAAGCGGTCCAAAACTCTTTTTTTAATTGTGCAGTCTCCTGTCGCGAATACATGTAGTAAACTTAGGGTGAGTTAAAATAGCAACAGCTTCATGGAAAAGATGCTTATTACTTTGCGGTATAAGTGAGTGACACAACGATGATGCCATGAAAACTGCAGCAGGCCCCAAAAAAATACAGCAGCATTTTTGAGATGCTGCTGTAGAATGAGTTAGCTAAAGCCTTATTTGAGGGCTTTAATAATTTGGATAAATTCGTCGGCAATTAATGACGAACCGCCAACAAGGCCACCGTCAACATCCGGTTTTCCGAAGATGTCTTTTGCATTAGAAGCTTTTACGCTTCCTCCGTATAAAATAGAAATGCTATTCGCCACTTCCTCTCCGTACTGCTCGGCAATCTGCTTCCGTATATGAGCGTGCATCTCCTGTGCCTGGTCGCTGCTGGCCGTTTTACCCGTACCAATCGCCCAGATAGGCTCATAAGCAATCACCACTTTTACAATTTGTTCGGCAGATAAATCGAACAGGCTTTCCCGAAGTTGCGTTGTTACAAAATCGTTTTGACCATTAGATTCACGAACAGGTAAAGCTTCACCGCAGCAGAAAATAGGTGTGATATTTTCTTCGATACACACTTTTACTTTTTCTGCAAGCATTTCATTGCTTTCATTAAAATATTCCCTTCTTTCACTATGGCCTACGAGTGCATGATCTACACGTATGCTTGACAGCATTTTTACTGATGTTTCGCCGGTGTAAGCTCCAGACTTTTTTGAGTAAACATTTTGAGCGGCAACATAAACGTTTCCTGAATTTGCAATTTTATTTTTCGCCATATCGAGGTATGGAGCAGGTACCGCAAAAACAACCCTCCTGTTATCAGAAAGATCAAAGGCTTCTTTTAAAATAGTATCCAAAAGAGTTTCCCCTTCCTGGAAAGACAAATTCATTTTCCAATTTGCAGCCGCAATTTGTTTTCTCATATAATTTTTTATTTCTCTTTTTCATGATTAATTAATGCTGCACGTGCTTTTGTAGAAGACAAACCTGTTGCAGTAAATACTATTAATCGTTATGATGTTCAAAGATATGTTTCAAAACCTGTGTTTCGGTTTCACTAACATCTTTATTCTTCATCTTTTTCCAGTTGCCAATATCTTTAATTGCTTTTTCAAAGTCGTACCGTGCAGCGTCTCCAAAACCCCAGCTAAAATCGGGAACAAATTTTGGAGTTAACCCCTGGCCGAAAACATTACAACAAACACCAATCACCGTTCCTGTATTTATTGAAGAGTTAATAGCCATTCTTGAATAATCGCCTATGATCACTCCGCACTTATTTCCGGCAGGAAGAAAATTTTCCGTAGAATAATTCCACAAGCTTACCTGGCCTGCGGTATTTTTTACATTGCTATTGCTCGTACCGGCACCCATATTACACCATTCACCCACGACGCTATCGCCAAGATAACCATCGTGGCCTTTGTTACTGTATCTCATCATTACACTGTTTTTAATTTCTCCGCCACCAGTGCAATAAGGACCAACAGTTGTTGCGCCATATATTTTAGTACCCATTTTTAAAGTTGCACCCTCACCAAGAACAAAAGGACCTCTTATAAGACACCCTTCCATTACCGTTGCATTTTTGCCAATATAAATTGGCCCGGTCAAAGCATTTAGTATGCTGAAAGAAACGACTGCCCCTTCTTCGATAAATACCTGTGAAGGTTCTGCTACCTGAACAGTTGCATTAATTTGTGATGATGTTCTGTTTTGTGTTACCAGCTTATAATCGAATTGTATTGCTTCTTTATTCCATTTAAAAATATCTTGCGGAAAAGTTATTCGCTGAACCGGTTCCGTAGAAAAAGCATTCTTAAAAAGCGAGGAAACCTCGCTAATGGAAGGAAGTGCCTGAATAGTAGTTTTTCCACTGATGAGACCCGCATCATCTTTAATAATTTGGTTAAAAGGTAATGCAAGTAACATTGAAACTAAGGCGGAGTTAGGCATTACACGAGCATCTACAAACAGATAGTCGCCTGCCGGAATGGTTTCGTATAAATTCTGCAAGTACACATCCGTTAGTACAAAAACAGCGCTACCGGTAAGCTTTTCCCATCTTTCCTTAATTGTAAAAATGCCCATTCTAATGTCTGCAACAGCCCGGGTAAGGGTAATGGGAAACAGTTTATTTCGTTCATTGGTATCAAATAATATTATGTTCATCATTCTTTATTAAAGGCGTCCATTGGCTTTGCATTAATTCAAATACTATTGCGTATGCAGGCTATCTCCCTATCAATTTATTTAAAGTATCCCTGACGGCTTTTATTAAACCTGGTTGTAAGGAGGCGGAAGAACAAACTTCCACAAGTTCACAGTCACCTTCAATAGCAAAAGCCAAGGAAGAGGATGTTTCACCTGCTATTTCTATAATGTAATCGGTTCTGCAACTTACTTCACTGGTAAAAATTTGGTAAGAACATGCTATTTGTTTATCGTCGAATTGTACCTGAAAAGTATACTCCTGCATTTTTAGAAAAAATATTATAAGGAAAATAAGTTAGAAAAAAAATAATATTTGAAAATGGTAAAACGTTAAAGAAGGTAAATATCCTACTTAATAACTAAAGAAAATCCGTAACAAATGTCACAAATCGAACAAACCCTGGTACAAAGTAAAATCGCAGAAATAATTGATACTTCTAAGCATGGTGAAGAAATGTTTTTTACCGACAGCAAAGCTGCAGCTTCTATTATTTTGAAGTATTTGCAAAAAGAAAATTTAATTCCCTCTTTGCTTTCAGCAAATTAAAATAAAGCGGGTGAAGGAGATCGGTGAAATAAAAACACTAACAACTGATTAATGCCTTAGTGTAAAAACAAGAGCTGCCCCAGATGAGGCAGCTCTTGTTTTTACAAACTATTTCCGTAGAATCGTGAATCAAAAAAAAACAACTTCTGGCAAATTCTTAATAGGTTAAAATTAGCACCTTTATTAAAGGCAGACACGAGGACAACTACCCGATTATTGTACTTCAGAAAACTGAAAAACAAATAGTAAAACTACGGTGTGCAGGCAAGTTAGCAGACATACAAAAAGCAAAGCAGTAACTTTAAAATTATTAATTTGCAACATGCTTTCAAGAACTGAAATAGAAAACAAACTACAGGAAATTAAACCGCTGCTTGCAGAAAAATTTCATGTGAGTAAAATTGGTTATTTTGGTTCATCTGCGAATGGTGAACAAACCAGCAAAAGTGACCTAGATTTACTTGTCGAATTTTCCAAACCTATAGGTTGGGGATTTTTTACTTTAGAAAGGTTTTTGGAACAGGAGTTAGGCCTTCCGGTAGATTTAGTAACAAAAAGTGCTTTAAAAGAGCGAATTAAAGAACCAATCCTTAATCACGTGATCTACCTTTGAAAGCCAGCCAACGAGACCCCATTTTATACATGGAAGACATTGTTTTTTCCATCGCGCGAGTGCAGGAATACATTATTGACATTGATTTTGAACAGTTCAAGCGCGATTATAAAACCAGTGATGCCGTAATAAGGAATTTTGAAATTATTGGGGAGGCTTCGAAGAACTTGCCCGAAAGTATTAAAAACAAGTACTCTTATGTTCCGTGGGAGGAAATGTATCGTTTGCGAAACCGCATTTCTCACGAATAGTTTGGAGTAGATTATGAGATTATTTGGAACATTGCTACTCAACACTTACCCCTCAATTACAGAGACATTATTGACATTTTAAACGTTGAAAAGTCGGAGAAAGAATAAGCGCTTGTAGTAATAAGTATTTATAAAATCTAAGCTACAACGAGTCATCTAACTTTAGATCGCACTTCTACTTTGGGAGTAATAAAAGTGCTTACAATTAAAAGCCTTTCTGCCTGACAACTACAACGACTCCTGGAAGTATTTTAATTGATGATTGTTCATTATAAACTGGAAGAGGGGAATATATTGAACTTTTGTCAGCTTTAGTTTGTACTCTGCCAATACTTCGTTCTCCTTTTTGCTGAGCTTATACCTTGTAAAAGTAATGTTCCTTTGTTTCAGTTCGTCTTCAAGTTGCTGCAGCGAGTACTCATTTTTATCAAATGAAAACTTAAAGTCGCGAAGATAAATTTTGGCATCCATGATCCTCTCCACGTTTGAAAGTGCAGTGAGTACAACCAGCGTTAAAATTAATGTTGTTAATCCTAACCAATAATTACCAAAGCCCATCGCCATTCCGATTGCGGCGGCTACCCAAATAGTGGCGGCAGTGGTAAGTCCCCGAACATTCATTCCTTCCTTGAAAATAACACCGGCTCCCACAAAACCAACACCAGTAACAACGGTACTTGCTATACGATCTTGTGAATCGGAAACGATTGTGAGATTTAATAAGGAAAACAATGCAGCCCCGACTGTAATCAGTATTATTGTTCGTAACCCCGCGGGTTTATCACGGTATTCGCGTTCTAAACCAAGGGAGGTTCCCGCAACAAAAGCGAATATGATTCGTATAATATAATCCCAGGGAATTTCCATAACTGACGGGCTTTTAAAATTAAAAAACGGTTAGCAATAAAGACTACAGTTGCTACCCTCCCTACAGATAAAGTGATTGCGACGCAAGGATGACGCTATGAAAAACTACTGTTGGTATTTAAACAATTAATTTAAAACAAATTCCTGGTGCATCGACGGCATTTCCACTTTCTCAAAACCTTTCCTGTTTAACCGGGCTGAAAGTTCCTGCTGAACAAGGTATTCGCCGTGTACAAGAAATACAGTGCGAACCTTTTCTGCATCCTGGCAGCCAACAAACCGGCAAAGATCATCCTGGTCGCCGTGCGCGCTCAAACTTTTTAACTGACCAACTTCGGCAAGCACACTGCAAGAATCGCCAAAAATCTCCACCTTACTTGCCCCATTTAATAACTGGCCCCCAAGAGAAGACGCAGCGCAATAACCGGACATTAAAATGGCATGCGGCTCTTCATCAACACAACTTAAAATATGGTGTTTTACCCGGCCTGCATCCGCAGTTCCGCTGGCCGAAATTATTACGCACGGCTCTTTGTAGGCAGCAAGTTGCCTGCTTTCTTCCACCGTTTCCACATGTTTTAATCCTTTAAACTGGAACGGATCTTCGTCGATTTTTAAAATGTTCTGCAAATGGTCGTTGTATTCATCGGTGTAACTCTTAATGACTGAAGTGGCTTTGGCACTTAACGGGCTGTCAACAAAATAACTAAGCTCAGGAAGACGGTGTTCTAATTCAAGCTGGTTTAACGAATACAGTAATTCCTGCGTTCGGCCAACACTGAAAGCCGGAATAATTAATTTTCCGCCCTTATCAACGCAGGTTTTCTTGATCCACTTGTACAAGCTATCGATAGTGCTCGAAGCAATGTCGTGCATTTTATCGCCATAAGTGCTTTCAAGTATCACATAATCGGCCTGGGGGAACTCAGCAGGCGGTTGCAACAGTGCGCTGCGGTAACGACCCACATCTCCGCTAAAGGTAACTGATGTGGTTTTCCCGTCTTCAGTAACCTTTAGGTGAATGGCCGCACTTCCTATAAGATGACCTGCGTTTGTGTACAACACTTCAACATCTTCGTCTATCTTATACCATTCATTATACTGTACTGTCTCAAAAAGTTCCATTGTCTTTACGACGTCATCAATAATATAAAGAGGCACCGCAGGGTCGATAGCTTCACTCCTCTTCTTATTAATGTATTCTGCTTCATGCATTTGAATTTCTGCACTGTCTGCAAGTAATATTTCGGTGAGGTCTTTTGTTGCGGCAGTACTGTATATTTTACCGGCAAAACCCTCTTTTACCAACTTTGGCAGCAAGCCTGAGTGATCGATGTGTGCATGCGATAAAAAAAGACAGGTCACTTCTTTTGGATCAAAACCAAATTCATTATTTAAATTATCTGTTTCAGCTCCCATTCCCTGGAACATTCCGCAGTCTAATAAATATTTTTTTCCGTTTTCTAATGTTAATAAATGTTTTGTTCCTGTAACCGTTCTTGCCGCTCCGTGAAAAGATAACTTCATAATGTATTTAGCTAATAAATTTAATTGAAGGATTTTAGGTTCAACATTTACAAATGCTTATCTTGAAACCGGTTAATTAAATCCTTGTGGAGAGGTTAGTAGCATAATTCATACCCGGAATTTCAACGTTAAATCCGTTTTCGGCCAATCGTTTTGCAAAGTCTGTTTGTACATCATATTCCCCATGTACTAAAAAAAGCATTTTTACTTTTTGTGCATTTTGAGAAGATAGAAAATGAAGCAGGTCGTCGTAATCGCCATGGGCACTCATGCTGGCCATACTTCCCACTTCCGCTTTTACAATATAATCGTCTCCGTAAATATCTACCTGTTTTGCGCCATTCAATAGTTTTCCGGCTAACGACCACGATGATGCATAACCAACCATCAAAATGGTGTTTCTTTCATCGCGGATATTGTTTTTTATATGGTGCTTAATCCTTCCTGCTTCCGCCATTCCGCTTGAGCTTATGATTACGCATGGCTCATTATAGAAATTGATTTGTTTGCTTTCATCGGCAGTTTTGATGTAAGTGAGGCCATTAAAATCAAACGGATTTTTATCGTGCAGCAAGACAGCCTGCAGTTCTTTATTAAAATTTTCCGGATGACTTTTTATTACCTGTGTAGCTTCCAGGCTTAAAGGGCTGTCTACAAAGTATTTTACCGATGGCAGTTTCCCCTCGTTTTCTAACTGGTTTAACGCATACAGCAACTCTTGTGTGCGGCCAACGCTAAAGGCCGGAATAACAAGTTTTCCTTGTTTCTGAATACATGTCTTTTCAATCCACCGTAAAAATGTGTCAGCAGAGCTCTCTACTTCTTTATGTAGTTTATTTCCATAAGTACTTTCCATTATGATAAAATCTGCTTGCGGAAATTCTTCTGGTGACTTTAAGATTGCATCGTTATAACGTCCAACATCTCCGCTAAAGGCTATTCGCGTCGTTTCTTCTCCCTCCATTATTTGAAGGCTTACAGCAGCACTTCCAATAATATGTCCTGCATCGGTAAACAAAACTTTTATGT
>Ga0115847_100343_pt1 | contig 12027 bp, 10 predicted proteins | sample InSIn5SAF170_FD_83861 | JGI IMG/M metagenome (GOLD analysis project Ga0115847, IMG submission 83861)
TATCTTACAGGGTCAGAGCGATTATCATGTTAATGAGCTCTCATCGAAACCAATTTATGTACGACCACAGCATGAGATGGCAGATAATAGCCGGTCTGGATTCCAACCTGCTGAACTTCCTGGCCATCGAAATATACACCAGCTCCCATAGTTCATGTGGAGCTTCACAGCTATTCACTTACTACGTATTTGTCATACTTAGATGATCGGCCTGTGGGAACGAGAAGAAGACATTGATCGAGTATCCGTTTTCTGTTACCCTAATTAGGCCTACTCTTCTCACCACTAGCGGACCTGGTCTTGTATTTCATGAGAAGATTGCGAGTCGAAAACAAGGCTCATCTCGGCAGATCAGCAACACAACAATTAGAAACAGTTTCTGGCAATTCGGAATTGAGAGCGCTACCATTACAAAAGAACGGACTTAGCCATTGGCTTACAGAGTTTGTTTTGCTGACGCGCTTGCTTAAACCGCTCGATTAGCGTCTAGAAACTTTCTAAGTTAGCCGGTCCTCAACAGTCGTAGATCTAAGCCTTGCGTATTGCTATGGCCTGTCCAGATTACGCCGCGGATTATTCCAGTAAGAAAGACATATCCATGTTTTTTTTTAGGAAGAAATCTGGAAAACGCTGATAGAATCAATAATGTCTGAATTTTGAAAATCTTCAAAATTTGTGAATTTGACAATCGCCTGCACGGCAGGCGTACTTTTTATGCTAAAAATATATGTTCAAGAACTATTTACAGTTTTGTTCACACATCTCCCCTCCTCCAAGCTACAGAGCACTGATATAGAGATGAACCGTTTAGCATGCTGGAAGTCCAGTAAGCTTGCCTTGGGCACCCAAGCAGTTGGCGGTAGTGGAGACCTTTGCTGGGTCGCCAGAGGTGACCTTCTTGTCGATTCCCTTGTATTCCTGGCACACCTTCTTGACACCGGTACCGCAAGATCCAGAGACGGTGGCAGTGTCGCCGTAGTTGGAGTTAATTCCGGCAAGATCAGAGGTGATCGTGTTTGCCTTGAGGCCAGTGATGACGACCTTACGTGGTCCTCCGTTTCCTGCCATCCAATATTAGCAAAGTGTCTTGGGGATCTGAAAACATTCCACATGTCGATATCTTGACAGGTTTGGTAGGAGAAGTTGATGAGACTATGAACTTACCACTGCAGTTACCGCATGAACGGTAGACCTTGCCAACGTTCTTGACAGTGTAGCTGTAATGTATGGTTAGCAGTCTTCGGCAAGGATGTGGCGGGGAAAATTACTTCTTGATCGTGACGGTTCCCTTTCCTATCGAATGAGTCAGCTTAGCTCGTGGTTTCATGATATCACAGTATAGAGGCGGAAGTTCCCTAGATTTCGGGTTCAGACATACCATTGTGCTGAACGACCTTGTCCTTTGCCTCCTGGGCTCCACCACCCTCGATGAGAACATCACCGGTGCCGAGCACTGAAATAGCATCTGAGTTGACATATTTAGTAACGTTCTTGCTGATGTCTTAAAGATTAGGGACTCACCCTCGCACACATCACGGAACCAAACATTCTTCAAGGTACAAGCACCCAAGCAGTGGACACCCTCGAGCTGGTTGGCACCGATAATGACGTTGGAGATGGATGCGCCATTGTTCAAGATGAAAACGGCGTTTGCTGATCCAGTGTCTGCATCAGTGTCGCAAGCTTGTCCACGGTCGAACTCCTTGTTTCCGAAGTCGACTGAGCCAGAGATCGTGGAAGCCTTTGAGAGGGAAACAATGCTACCAGATCGGGTTGGGATGTTGAGTGTTTGGGCAGAGGCCAAGGAGGCAAAGAGGCCAGCTACGACTGTAGTTGTGAAATGCATGTCGGAAGATGTGTATGAACAAAGACTGAATGCTAGAAAAGAATGATTTGAATGAACAGTGAATGAGGATGATGTTGTTTTTCAGAGAAGATTTCCTAAATGCTTTATACTGTGGCCATGTCAGGGCAATATGTCTTGTTCCTGATACTAGCGCATGATCCAATATGGCTCTTGCCTCCCTTTGGTGGAATTCACGACTCCTGAAATTTAGACTCGTCCACATCGTGGGCTAAGCTTTCTGGGTGCTGCGGGCATGGCATACTAATGTGGGAGGATGTGCGGAGTCCTACGCTTCTCGTCCTGCGCCCATGACGAGAACAATTAATATGTACCAATGGCAGGTGGGGCCTCCTTACCCTTTAAGGCACTCCAAAACTCGGTACACCATAGGCATTACTGGTTCACCTGACAGTTTTACTTCACACAACCGTCATTGGGTGCAGATTGGTGATGCAGACCATTCAATACTGCACGTCTACTTGAACGTTGACGCCGCGCTCCTAGCTTACTCTACGGGCTTTGTGGAGGTTAATCAACACAAATGACATTTGGAGTCAAATCTATATTTTTAGATAGGGGTTTTGTCGCAGACTGTGAGCTGGGCACTTGGGACGTGCATTCATTAATGTTGAAACACAGAGCGGTAGTTGCCACTTGGCGGGAACACTGCCGATGATGGTTTAGACAAAAGCCATCACTCTCGGAAATTTCCCCACCCCTGATTTTGATGTTGAACCTCATGATCATGTCGATAATTGCCTATATCGAACCCTTGTATATAGTGCTTGTGTCAGATTAACATCTGCATTCGATTAACGGAGATGCACCGAAATGCGAGTAAATCTTTGCCACGATGATTGCAGAAGGTAGAGGCTGCTCTGTTATCACCGTGTCCACCGAGGCCGTCTCAATTCATTGGTAGGATTATTATATCCCCGAACCTTCAATGCTACAATGAGATACAGCACATCTTTCCCACACATAAATTGGTACAGTGGGCCTCATATTTTCTGTTAAACAGAGAGTCTGCAATTATCATGAACATTCTCTACAGCTCAACCATCCGTCCACTGGTAATTTCTTAACATGACACGTCTGCACTATCGACGGATAGTAATGACAACGCTGTAATCAAGAATGGTAGTTGTTTGCATGGTTACTTGTGGGTTTGGTACGTACCTTCCTAACAAATCTGTTATCAGATTATCACCACCTTGTGTTCGGAAGATTTATTTCGCATCGTCCACGGTAAAATTGCACTGTGCTTTATAGACATGCGCTGTGCATGCACACGTAACCTCGTGCACCCCATGCAACGCTGTTAAACTCTCTCCCGGCGGTACATTCTGTACTTGTGGGGTACATAACCGAGAGACATTGGTGGAAAAGCTGAAGCGCCACCATTAATCTAAATGCCTACCGTGCACCTTCCCAAAACCTGCTTCTACCACTCCCGACCTGTCGATTATCACAATCGAATCGCTTGTGTGTCTTGGAGCTCACATGGTCCTTCATCCGAGCCAGTCACTCTATGATGATGTGTGTCATGTTTGCTTGGCTATGGCACTGGACTTTGTATCGACGAAGTACCCTCTCAAGTTAACTTCCTCCTACTTTGGGCAGGTATTAACTTGTTATCTAGAGTCGCTATCAATACTTCTTCAGAGATAACGGCTCCATTATCCTGATGGCACTTACCTGTCATTACCATTTACTTCGTGGCATTCGATCTGGTTACTACTTGTTGTCTAAAAGAATAGAAGGCTGGGCTGTTAATGGTATTATGCCCTCTAACGTTGTGTCCGCAAGTCTTGAACACGTTATGTATGGCAAGCGTCATCTCTTTATACATTTCAAAAATCTGTTCCTATGGTGTTATGTGTATTCGTGAGAAAATGCTTTGCTTTTTGGTATATTTTGCTTGCGGTTCTTGTGCTCTCAGTTGGTAGACTCATACACCTGCATACGGTTATTTGTATTTGTTTAGTATGTATAATTTATTTCGATGATATCCTTGGAGAGTGGCCCAGTGATGTCAAAAACGGCAAGCGGCTTTTGTTGGCATATCTTAAATCAGAAAGATTCTTTGCAGAGAAGTTCATTCAATTTGTGGCCTAGCTACTACAAATAGTAGCATCTCAGTCTTTTATCCGTCGAGAGGGTGTACCGCAAATGGTAAACCGGCTTCTGGGTCCAAAAGGACTGAGACGCTGCTTTCTAAAGCAAGTCGATTTGCCAAAGTCTTCTGCTGTGGTAGCGACAGCACACCAATGAAAGCACGGGAATTATCATCCACAAACCTGAATGTTGTCTTATCATTCTCACCCTCCAACAAGTCAGTCTTCTTAAGACAGGAAGTGGCAGAAAACAGAGATAGTTTACAGCTTCTACAGCGAATTATATCAGGGACTATTCCTACTTATTAGCCTCATGTCCACCATCTTAGCTTTCATTACTCCAAATCACAATTTCTCCTACTATTGCCATCTAATGCAGCTCTTCAAGGTGCATGACCTTCTTACCATCCTCCATTCCTAATTCTATACCTCTTACCATTCGGGCTTATTCCCACCATATCGCAAACATGCCTCATCATCTGAGCACAGCGATAGGATCGATGTCAGACGAGTGACTCGCAAGCCTGGGACGGCTGCGGAGAGTTGCAGAGCACTCAACCTAACTCGTAGATATTCCTTGTGGGTTTTTGACCGTCTAACTCCACTTCTCGTCCATCCTTGGGCCTGACTGGCCTATCCTCTACACCTTACCAGCATTCAAACCCGCATCAAAGACATTCCAACGAAAACTCAACGATGGAACAATCCAGCACGGCCTTTGAACATCCCCACGTTGACTAGTTTGAGAAACATATTCTGTCCCTGCCTTCTGACAAGATAAAAAAGAAGCTAAGGAGAGTAGGAGATGAGATACCTGATTACTGAGATTAGGGCATTATAGAGGAAAATCCGAAAGATGGAAGCAAGTCGATCATAAATCTTAATAAGAAATACTATTTCTAAGTCGCATGGAGCTAGACAGGAGCTGCTTTCTATCTCACTTACATCGAACACTGACTCGAAGTCTTCACCATCGTGCTGCCTTATCTTGCAACGTACACAAGCCCTAAGGGCAGCTTCGGAGCTTAAAACCGGCTCTAGAAGGCAATACCTTTGAAAGGGACAATAACAAAGAATAACACAGGCATAGCATTCATCAGTATGCATATGCATCCGTTCAACTATGGGTTTTTCTAGTACGTTCAAGTTACAAATATCTTCACAATAATTGAGTACAGTCTGCTACCATGTTTGGGCGGAACCGGCAGACACTTGTACGTGACGAATTGATTGATTTGTGCGACTATCAGGAACAGAAAAACTCTGGTTATGTTGTGATATCTATCTAGGCTTGCTCTAGTACAATGTGTTACTCATATCTGGCTCAATTTGCACTCTATTTCTAGCCGGGTGTCCGCCTCGAGGCTAATCAGATACATCATGTTCGGACAAACAAATCGGCGCTGTGATACAGTATAGGTTCGTCAAAGACCTCCCAGGTGTGACCAGTGTTACTTTCCTATCAATCTTATCTGACGCCATGCACCTCAGCAAGTCCATTGACTTTGATATGGTGCCTAACACCATTGACACCGTTGAAAACTTTGTGACCGTTTAGCTCTTTCACACCATTTACACCGTTCACACCATTCACTCCGTTGACTGACCCATTTCGTACATCGACCCATCTCCCTGAAAGAGACACCACATCATCAGTCATGCGCGATGCACAACCAAGGTAGTTCTTCGGATCACACAGTCTCTTCAGTGTATCTTCCGACAGCTTGCTCCTCACCTCGTCTGACTTCATCAAGATGTCGATGAGTGAAGCTTCCTTCTCAATAGACTCACAACAAGCCTGGTAAACAATGTCATGTGCAGGATTCCTGCCGACGGACTTTGCAAGTTCCATCATGACCGCTTCCGCTACGATGAGGCCTCTAGATGAGTTCAAGTTCACTTCCATTGCACGTTCGTTCACTACCAAACCTCCCATCGCAAAGATTGTTTGATGCAAAGCACCCGAAACCATGATGAAGGATTCTGGTACAGCCACCCATTCCAGGTGCCAAGGTCCACTTGCTCGCTCAAAGTCCGAAACCATTCCGTCCAGGACAAGTCCAGCATTGGCCCTCAGCACTTTGCTAGCAGCCAGAATGACTTCACTTGAGATTGGATTACGTTTCTGCGGCATGGTTGACGAAGCTCCTCTACGGGGTACAAATGGTTCCGAAACTTCACCGAGCTCATTTGAGGACATGATGATGATGTCCAATGCTAGTTTGCCCAGAGAGCCACCAATAAGTGCTAGAAAATTCGTGATCTCAGCGACCGTGTCGCGAGCAACGTGCCAGGTGATGGGTGGGTTGGCAAGTTCAAGCTCTTCAGCCAACGCTGCCCGAACGGCGACACCCGACCCATCACTTCCGAGGGATGCAAGCGTTCCAGCTGCACCTCCGAACTGGATCAGTAGACAGCGTTCTTCCAGCTGATCTAGTCTTTCGTAATGTCTTTGAATGGAAGAGAGGTAGACTGCGCACTTGTAGCCAAAGGTTACTGGAAGTGCATGTTGTAGGTGAGTACGTCCAGCCATTGGCCTGTGTTTGTCAATCAAAACAATTACATACTTCATATGTAGTCTGAACTTACGTGTCACGATATCTTCTAGACAATGTCGTCAGAACCTTGATGGTTTCTTTCAACTGCCTCCTAACGATTTTGAGGCCAGCTCTCATCTGCAGAACGGAAGCAATGTCCATAATATCCTGAGTCGTGGCTCCCCAATGGATGTAAGCTCCAACTTCAGGGCCAATCATCTCCACGAGCTGAGTTACTAGAGGCAATACGGGATAGCCGACAATATCAGTCTCTGCTGCAAGCCTATCGAAATCTAATTTAGTGAAGTCGACATTTTTAGTGATAGCAGCTCCGGCACCTGGTGGTATGGCTCCGGTCCTAGACTGTGCTCGCCCTAGAGCGCATTCTGCGTCGATCATACATTGTACGTAGTTTGAGTCCGAGAAGACTTCGCGAATCTCTTCCGTTCCAAAGAGGTTTCTGAAGATTCTCGAGTCGACAGCGCTACAATTCATCTTGCCGACGTATACTCAGAGGATTGCCCTGATTTTGAAAGATAAATGCGTGGGAAGTGCTTGGATGGCTGTTCACGATATAAGGTGAAGTAGTCAACAGTGCGACGTGATAGGAACTCCACAAGTAGCAGGAGCCGGAGACAAAAATTATTTTCTGCCGCAAATGCGAATATCTGAAAGTAGACGTATGAGGTGGACATGTCGAGAACTGTGCGTCTGCATCTTATATAGCATACGGGTCTTGGTTTCAATGGGACTAAGTCTAATTCCACAGCAGGTCAGGTTGTGTAAAGTCTGGGGAAGGATCCACTTAGCATCGCGCCAAGCTTCGGAATAGCTCTTATGCCGTCACCACACCTTACCCTATTCCATACAGTTACGTTTTCCCTTTTTCGCTCTCAACAATAACCGAACAATCATATTTGCCCGTTTCACCTGGTGGAAAGACTTGCTACGTGTACTGTAGTGCACACAAAGTAGGGTGCGCCATACCCTGTCTCATACGGCCATACATCCGCAGGCCGGAGCCCTTCATATCAGCATGCATTGGCCGTAGCAGCTTTTCACATTGGTTCACCGTTAACCGCGCAATACATGGTTATTCCGAAACTGTCACCATGGAATCTCAAGTGGAGAATGCTCCTCGATCCGCCCAGGTCTGGTGAGTCTTGTCAGCACAAGATCTTCTAATCGCATATTGGTGATCGAGATCGTTCTCACAGCCACCAAAGCGCAGCGCGGAAAGAGATGCAATGTTCTGTATGCAGTATTAGCTGAAATTTCCAATTAACGCTCTGCAGTGATCAGTGTCGAAAGTGAGACCCCGGTATTTCTTAACGATGAAATTGATTCTCACATTTCATTCAGACGAAAGACGAAATGCGATGGCGTTCTACCAGCGGTATGGGTCACCACTCCTTCATTTGAGTTGAGTGATTAATTTGAAACTACAATAGTGCTCTCATTGTTCCTCGTTGAACACTGTTTGTCAGTTCTCTGCCATATTGAAGCGTAGAACAAAACGTCGAGGGTGATGACACCACAACGATTTATCACTCGAAGACGACTGACGACATTTATCTAGACATGATCCAAAGGACGAGACCATTCGCTCGCTACAAAACGAGATTGAGACCTTACGTCAGCAGTTGAAGGCTCAAGAGAATGCTGTCCCGGATGTCGTTCGAGAAAGTGCAGATGTGGGCACACCGCAGCCAGCAACGCTCGTTCATGCCACAGCGCCATCATCTCGAAATTATGTAAAGGCAGCGCGACGGTCACGCAATGATACACTGAAGTCGATGGAAAAGGGGACGAATCCTGTGTTCCGACATCTGGGACGACTGATTTGCCCTGAAGATGGGGTAGATCAATTCGCGGGCTCCAGCACTGGTGTACATTTTACACTATCTGCCCAAACAACCTATCAATCCAAATTCTCTTCACATGAGAGTTTTCCAGAATCCGTGTTCAGCCTCTATCTTTTGTCTCCAAGCCTAAACAATCTTCGGACAGGGCAATCTTCATGGAAACAACCTTTACCTCATTTGTTTGAAATTTTGAGCGAGACAAAATCTTACTATATTGGTGCGGTCAAGGAGTATTTTGACACTTGGTTCTTCATGTAAGAGCTTTTGTTTCCTGCAGGAGTCCTTTATTAACGCTCTCTGTTCTTTTGCAGATGTCCTGTACTCACGCGAAAACAATTTCTACTTGACATCGACCGCATTTTCCTAGTCCGAGATAGCACAGATCCAAATATACAAGCTGAAACCCCAGAAGAACCTGTGTTCTACCAACTTCTGGTTATCCTTGCGATCATCAAATGTGGCGTCACTACCGAAATCACGAAAGTCTCCGAGTACTTATCATATGCATCCAGATTGCATGAAAAAGTTACGTCAATTGGAAATATTGGTAGTCTGCAAGCACTTTTACTGTTGCTAGTGTTTTACCAGATCACTGCACAACATCACTTAATACATAGCACAATAGGATCGGCGGTACGAATAGCGCAGTCTCTAGGACTTCACCGCCACCATCGGAGGTTTCGATTTGGAGTTGGAGAGACAGAACTACGGAAACGATTGTGGTGGTGTACATATATTTTTGATGTGTAAGTGGACTATATTGACATGCAAAGTCCCGAGACTGAACAATCACAGAACCACTAGTCTTCACTACGGACTTCCAAAACTGATCAGTGACGACGATGATGATAATGATCTCCCAGCAGATTGTGATTTTGACGACTCGACAATAACACAGTTACCATTTCCATTTCCTGGTGAGACCACTCAAATAAGTCCCTTCATCTGCTACATCAAACTTGCTCGGATACTATCTCATGTTCTAAAAGAACTATACACGACCACACGTCGACGAAATGGTGTTGAGAAAATAGAACAGCTTACTAGAGAGCTTCAGATATGGGAAGCTTCGTCAGAGCCTATCATTGGTCGCTTCTCGGACATAATCGATCATGAGGAAAGTCACATGGAGGGTACTTTTCAGAACACCTTCTCGAATTGGCTGCATATTATGGCTCAAATGAGTCAGGTTTACATACACAGACCAGCATTAACTTTCGAACCGACCGAGTCTCAATTCAAACTTAGTGTACGAGCCTGCGGCAAGTCATCTATAGGAGTATTGTGTCTACTGAATTCGTTTCATGGAGATGAGCGCATTCTGAGTTTCCTACCCTCGTCGCCAAATATGATCTTCCAATGTGCTCTTTTATGTTTATATCAAATGTGGAATCAACCCCTTCTTTGTGATCCTACCAGTCCTTCGTCTGTGGATACGGCAGGCGAGGAGCTTACAGACCATGAAGAATGGGTTGGGATAGCAATCTCCATGTTAGATCAAATGAGTACAAAAGACTTCTCAGGCCGAAGGATGAATCATCAAGAGACTACTTCAAGAATATTGCCTTTAGTGCAAGCCTCTGGAACTCTTCGTCATGTATTGAAAGCAACAATTCACGGGCTTTCACATCATTCAGACAATGTTGTAGCAGATTTGAATGATTTAAACACCCAAGGGCGTCTTCTAAATCAGAGTCGAATATCTGTAGGTACGGACACTGGCAATTATACGTCGAACAGTGTTTCATCGTCCACGGCATTACCAGCACCAACTGTTGAGCCATTCGACTTAGACGCAGCAATGTCAGATGAATCTCTTTACGGCAATGGGCATAACCTAGACTTTCTCAATCAACTGGATGAAAGCACTTGGGCGTTCTTGAACGAGATCAGGGGATACTCTGGAGACGCTTCTGATGCCTTTATGAGTTTCCACTGATGTACTTGTAATATACTATCAGGATTTCTTAACCAAGAAAAAACAATGAAATTTAGTGCAATATTTGTCATCAACTTCCTCCCGATGATATGATGATTTTTGCTTCAAAGAAGCATCCAACAATCGCATTGTAAGATTGTTCTCTCCTCATTTTTCCGCCTCTACTATTTCAGTTAGAACAACGACCTCGTCACCAAGATTGTAAGCGATTACAATTGAGTAATACTGACTTTCTAACATCGCATAGTGCTTGTGATTTCTCTCCCACTCTAGATCCAGACTCATCGTCCGTTCGGCTTTGCCTCTCCTTTGCTATGGCTGATACTGTTGTTATTGCGACGGACCACGGAATAGGCCTTATTGCGAGCCATTGCACGAAAACGGGTGGGGGCTCTCCACATCCCATACCCCAACTTTTCGGAACTGATCTTACCCCAGATTATACTCAGAAACTCATGACTCTCGCATGTCCATTCCATAATCTATAAGAACGAGGTTGCCATGTCTTTGTCAATGTGTCCAACAAGTTCGGCTCGACACATCATCTTCATCTTTGTATTTTGGTTCATACCTTCAATAAAGTAACCATCCCACACATCCGGGCTGCTCAATCCCAATGGAATCGCAAAAGAAAGACCTTCGTACCTCAAGCGACATGTGTGAGCATGCTGAAAAGGGTATCAGTCTAAAGGAAGAGGGTGTTATGACTGGCAATCTTGACTACTCAGGGGCAACTGCGAAATCAGATCCTCTCGAGATCTCTCTTGTGAAAAAGCTTGATTATCGTATCATGCCAACGCTATGGGCGATGTACTTTCTCAATTATGTAAGTTGCATCCGGTTATCTCATGTCCATTGGCAAAGACGTTCTGATTGTTCTATTAGCTTGACCGTAATGCAATCGCAAGTGCACGACTTAACGATCTCGAGGAGGACTTGGGGCTTGTCGGATCGCAATATAACACCTGTATTTCTGTACTGTTCGTTGGGTAAGACTCTTCAAAGGCATGATCATATGTATGACAGTATGAGCTAACCTGGGTACAGTTATCTTTTGATGCAAGTCCCATCAAACATGATCATGAACTCCGGCAAAATTCGTCCTTCCATTTACATGGGTCTATGCATGGCTCTGTGGGCTATCGTCTCTGCCTTGACAGCGTTGGTCAAGAATTACACTGGTCTCGTGCTCGTACGCTTCTTTCTGGGAGTTACGGAGGCTCCATTCTACCCTGGTGCTCTTTACCTTTTATCCATCTTCTATACTCGCAAGGAGATCGCTGCGAGAATTGCCATTCTGTACTCTGGTAATATCTTCGCAACCTCGTTCGCTGGGTTGATTGCAGCAGCCACTTTTGAGACCTTGGATAACGTTCATGGAGTACATGGATGGCAATGGTGAGTGTATCGTTTTCCAAAAACTCGCATAACTGACTAACGTCAATGAAGGTTGTTCATTATTGAGGGCGTAGTCACTTTCGGAGTCTCCCTGATTGCAGTTTTTCTTCTCCCCGACGACCCGCTTACAACAAGATGGCTGACACCAGAGGAGCGACAACTCGCTCACGATCGTATCGCTCGCGACACCGTCGGACTTGCACCTAACAAAGGAGCTATCGCAGGCTTGAAACAGTCTCTCTCAGATCCTCTCCTCACGCAATCTGAAACTGTCAAAAGTCAAAGTGATCCTACAACAGTAGGGAAGAAGTTATTGAACGAACAT
>Ga0115847_100344_pt1 | contig 12012 bp, 5 predicted proteins | sample InSIn5SAF170_FD_83861 | JGI IMG/M metagenome (GOLD analysis project Ga0115847, IMG submission 83861)
GACCGAGTGGATCAATTGGTGTCAGAGCCATGCTAGTAATGCCTGATTGCAAATTGAACGAGGGTTAAATAAGCAAAGAAAAGTATCAGAAATAATGGCACAAAGGTATCTTTACTCGACCAGATTAAGAGCTTTGTGTAATACTTGTAATCAATAATGCCAAGGCTTACTATGGAGTTTGAATAACAAGCTTTGAGGATTTTCCCTTCCGTATTCCCTGCGTCTGACTGCCGCGCCTAAACTTTCTTTCATGAACCATACGCACGTACTCACGCTCAGAGTTCGCAGAAGCAGATCCGAGAAGACTTCGGCATTATGAAAAGTTTAGGACTTAGTCGTGTTTTTTTCGGTCTTGCCTCGGTAAGTCCGCATTTACCGCCCGGTTGATTACCAATTTATTCTGCCTATGGAGGGATGTGGAGCATATCGTCATGGCAAGTGTAATTTTCTGTTTCGTTCATACGTATGATTTATAAGCAATTGACTTCTTCTTGTCCCTATATATTCGTCAATTGCCTATTCTCGTTTGCCATAGACGATTTTGCACTCTATCATTCATCATTTCCAACTACCATCCTCAATTGTGCGGATTGCAAGTCATCATGGGTTCAGTGTCGAGATCAGATTTCAAAACCAATGTTCCGGCACCTCATACTCCCTACTTTACTCCAATTCAATCTCCGAGAGCAGGAACAGCTTTGGAGGTTAATGAATCTACACCAACGATATTTACACCATTGAAAATCCGCGATGTCGAGTTCCAGAACAGAATTTGTAAGTCTCCCAAACCACCCCCCGCTGCCCCACCATCAAATTGCCATCGACTAACAGATCACTTGTAGGGGTTGCGCCAATGTGCATGTATTCGGCTGATCGAGGTCATCTAACCGATTTCCACTTCTCACACTTGTCAGCATTCGCATACCGTGGAGCATCCCTCACCATCATCGAAGCCACTGCCGTCCTTGATAATGGTGGCATCACACCACAAGACTCTGGACTTTGGGAAGATTCACAAATCGAGCCAATTCGCCGTCTTGCCACATATGTGCATTCACAAGGACAAAAGCTCGGTATTCAGCTTGCACATGCTGGTCGTAAAGCAAGCACAGTTGCCCCATGGCTGGTCGCACGTGGTGGAAGCCGCGTGGCAACAGAGGCCGAAGGCGGATGGGAAGATAGAGTCTGGGGTGCATCTCCTATCGTATGGGGAGAAGGACATGCCCAACCTAAAGAGATGACCCTGGAAGACATCAAGACATTCATTGAGGGCTTTGCTGCTTCTGCCCGGAGAGCCGTCAAGGCTGGCATCGACGTTATTGAAATCCATGCTGCCCATGGATATTTACTCTCCTCCTTCTTGTCGCCACTTTCGAACGTCCGAACAGACAAATATGGCGGCTCTTTCGAGAACCGTATCCGTATTCTTCTCGAAGTTATCGAGGCTGTTCGCGCAGTCATTCCGTCAGGCATGCCACTTCTTGTCCGTGTGAGCGCAACAGAGTGGATGGAACACCAGTCTGCTCCATCATGGGACGTCCCATCTACCATCGCACTCGCAAAGAAACTTCCAGCTCTTGGTGTTGACTTGCTGGATGTGTCATCGGGAGGCAACAACGAAGGACAGGTCTTCTCGCCATTCAACGATCGTCAGATCGCCTTCGCCTCCAGAATCCGAAACGAGCTTCGTCAGGCGGGCATCGACAACCTTCTCATCGGTGCAGTGGGTATGATCACTGAGGCAGACCAGGCAGCGTCAATCCTGCAGTCATCGTCATCAGCGATTGCAGCCACCGCTAAGAGTGTTCTCAACAGCGTCAAGAACCTCGTCGTGGGTGAGACAGTTCAGCCACAGACAGGAGCGGCTCAACCTACCGAGGGCAAAGACCAGAAAGAGTTGGTGGAGATCAACGACGAGCAGGGTGCGATTGCCAAGGCTGATGTTGTGCTTGTTGCGAGACAGTTCTTGAGAGAGCCGGAGTGGGTGCTTAGAGTTGCGCATAAGCTTGGTGTTGATGTCGCTTGGCCCACACAGTATGGGTATGCTTCCAAGTTCAGACCTGGAAGTAAGATTTAGATGGTGATAGATGTTTAGAGTAGAGATGAAGGCGTATACAAGAGGCATTTGTTTGAGCTGAGATAAAGACAGGAGTTGTGGCGTTGGGGTAGAGTTTAGATGATTAACGAAGTTATAGACGAGGTAAAAACTCTGTGCACACGAATTTAAGAAATCATGTTAATATCATTACCACGTTGTGTGAACGCATTTCTTTTTGGCAAACTCAGATTTTTCTCATTTCTACAGCTCTTCTATTTTTGGGAGAGATTTCAAAGATTATATTCAACTGCTCAACGCCAATCTCCGACCATCCCACTTCCCAATGATAGCAAAGGCCTGCTTTCATCACCATCCCACACCAATAAGTAACAACGTTCACTTGCTCTACGCCCTTCAAATGACAGAAACCATCTACTCCCATCATCACCTCGTGAAACGCCATACCACCCAACCAAGCCCACCCAGAGCTACAGCTTTCAGAAATGAAGTAGAGAGTCAGCTCCCCCTGCGAGCGGAAGGTGGGTATTCCTTAGATCCGACTGTGAATTTCGGCGTGCACTATTTCCACCGAGTGTATTAGCAGTGCGCGGTGAGGTTTGGAAGTGGATGGAATCCTAAGGAATGGGGATTTGGATGAGTGGAACGTACGGTGCACCATTGATCCTCTGGAACGGAATCCATCACGCTTGGGACGTGGGAGCCACAGCCTGCCCAGGAGAGTTTACCTGTGATCATGTTAGTATGAATGTCTGGAGATGAGATGTTTGATAAAGAGAAGAGAGTATGAGGATGGTAAAGGTGAGAGGGGAAGTGAAGTATGAATGACCGCACGAAGGAGGGTTGAGGAGAACAGAGGGGATAAAGAAGAGGACGTACTGCACTCTGGACATGTCATTTGGAAACACATCTTGACTGATTTGTTTGGTTACGCTTTTGAGAAGATGTTAAGAGGTAAGGTCGAGATTGAGTCGTTGGATATCTGAATATCAAGTGCTTAAGCTTAAACTTGACTGTTCCTATAGTCGATATGGACAGGTTGAGGTTGAAAGATTGAGAAAGCGTCAGCAACCGAGTGAGATTTTGTAAATCTCAGGTGGAAGCTTGTAAAAAAGAGAAGCGACGTTGAGATAAAGTATCATCTGAAGTGGAGGTCGGCGAACTGACGGAGTGAAGTAATGGAGATGTGTCTTGGCAATCGGCGACCTGAGAGTCAAGCGTGATTGGCTCCATTCTCCTTATACAGTCAACGACATCACAAGTTATCAAAATCCCAAGACGTCTGACACAATGATCAATATGAAACTCTATACAATCTAAAAGGGAGATATCGGACTAAGATCTAACACGCTGAAATAGACTCATGTAGCACACTCATGGCCACATTGCCCCCCAGAACATCTCTCCTTCCTCCTCGGGTCCGTAGATGGTCGATATACCATCTTCAAACGCTTGCTTTACCCAGTTGGGAACTGGTAATCCGGCGTTCGATCCGACTGTTGAAACAACTGGTGGCGCTTCAATTGTCTCTTCCTCTTCCTCTTCAGTCGCAACAGTGTCGGCAGCCGCCGCCGCTGCCGTCTTTTCAAGCGGTTTTGTTGCATGTTTCGGGGGTCGTGCACCACCGGTGCCAACTTTTGCAGCAATGTGTGCTTTTTTCGGTGGTGGTAAATCATTTTCATTGTCTTCTTCACTTGAGGTTTCTTCCTCTTTGGAGCTTGTGTGACCTTTCACGTTTTTGCTCGTCGGAATTGTCGCCTCTGCATCATCCTCGTCATCATCCTTAGAGGAGGGAGTAACCTGTTTGATGCCGTTTTCCTTCTTGGTTGATTTCGAGTTGTCAGACTCAGCGGTATCAGTATCCTCGTCATCCTCGGTTACATGACCCTTGCCTTTCTCGATCGTTTGGGTAGCGGATTTGCTATCGGTAGTCTTAACCTCTTCATCGTCTTCTGCAACTTTCGAGTCTTTGTCTTTGAGGGGTGTAGCGGTTTTGGGTTTGCTACTTGCTTTTGACGAGGCTTTGGTGTTGATAACAGCGTCTTCTTCCTCCTCTTCTACCTCATCATCTACTTGCTTATCTGAAATCTTCCCATCAGCTTTGGCAGCAGTTTCAATCAGATCTGCATCATCCTCTTGTGATTTTGTGTCGATTTGAAGTTTACTGGTCGGTTTTTGGACAACATCAACGGTTTCCGGCTCCACTTCTTTCTCGTTGGGCATAACAGGTTGCTTGCTAAGGGCACGTCGACTCAGAGCAGAAGTCTGAGGCTGCGTTGGAATTTGTTCGCTCATTACAGGTAAGATCTCAGACCTCAACCCCCATTTTGGATCTTTTACTACTCTGTGTCTCGCCATGACCACGCCCCAACTAAAACTGCTCTCCCAAGTTCCACCCATTACACTAGCACGACTAAGAACGATCCAATCGACACAACTCTTGAAACTGCTGTCCCATATGTTCCATTGATTATATTCGGCTTTCATTTGTCCGTTCAACGCTGACGCGGACAGAGCTTGCAACGCATTTGTGACTTCGATACCTCGATCTTTGGCTTCCTGTGCAAAGAGCAGTGTGTCTTCTTTGTCGTCGCTCGAGACGTAGATAAGTGTCAACTCCGCTTTAGCAGTGCCAGATAGGTAGTTTTGTGATTGAACGCTGTAGGATGTCCAGCCTGCTGAAATGGCATCTGGCCCAGTGCGAAGATGCGCCCCATAGAAGAGACGTGGTTGAACCTTTGTGGCATCGTATAGTGGGTCGTAGCGTAAGCGATGTGCTTGATCGAGTGCGTATAAGATGCCAGCAGCCAGACGACGGATTTCCGGTTTGAACTTGAGGAGCAGACCAAAGTTCTCCACGAACGAGGGCGTATCGTGGGTCAGTGGCCATTGTAGTAGAAGTGGTGATTGCAGGGAGACGAGGATTGGTGAAGCTTCAGAATAGGGAGTGGGACGAACCCTACGGATGTATGTAGAGAAGGCCGCGGACCATGTCACAGGTGATTGTAAGAATGCAACTTGGTGGTAACCATGTTTATCTCTGGGAGCGGTGGTAGTGTCGAGCTCCCGAGGGAATAGGTTGATCGCAGGTGAGGTGGAGGGTTTATCCCATAACACGTTGAGATCGCTCAGGAAGGAGATCTGTGGACATGAGTTCTGAAGATTATATTCGAAGTGATCAACGTCGAAGAAGTGCGCGAGGGAGACGGGATCGGGTTTGATTCTCGCAGATTTCTGAAGAGGGATGACAGTAGGAAGAACGAGCTGTGTTGCTGCTAACAGTTACTCGTCATGCGGTCCACGATCTGGGTGAGACTCACCTCCTGCTTCAATTGCATACCGCACACAATTCAAGATGATGTTGCGGATATTTCCAATTCCTCCTTCTGCGGGATCACAACTAAATATCAATCCTCTATGCCACACTTTCCTTGCACAAACTTCCGTCAATGCACTCCCATTGACCTTTGGGTTTAGGTCATGATTCAACAATTGCTGAATGAACAAATCCTTCTTCCCATTGCTACCGCCGCTACCTAACGAGGGGCGCCAGACGGTCGAAGGTGTTGTGTCGAGCGCACTTGGGGAGATGGAGCTGCTCAGAAGATACCAAGCGAATAGAGAGAAGGGAACTGCGATGATGATGGTTCGCAAAATATGCGATGTCAACCATCGTGTTGGGACAAGCATTTTGGGAACATTTGGCACATCAGACAACAATTCACAGACAAATTTTAGAGATTACCGTCGTGATTGTGGAATGTGCATCATGTTCAGGGGGCTGAGTATCGCCCTCCCTTGCATCACGACTAGCTGATCAAAAGCCGAGGCGCGAATGAAATATGATATATCATCTTTCTGATTTGTTCTTCTAAGCTGTGAACGACTGTAGGGAATCACAAAAACCATAAAAACTTGTGTGGTTGAGAGATGTGGTTGACAGCGTTAGTGAAAGAATAACTGGTAGTATCAACACATGTCTGTTTCTGGTAATTCCGCATCTTCACACGAGGGTGAGACCGGACTTGGAACCCAATTGCACACCTACTTTACATCCACTTGGATGACACATCACCGACAATCTGGATAAGGGATTTGACGGTTGATCGCGGTGCATGAGACAAGTTGAAGAGAGTTGTCTTTGACATAAGGTTAGTAGGAGTTGGATAGCATCCTTGATTTGAAAGTAGGGTTACTGGGCACACGTGATGAAATGGAAGAATGCCAAAGATCTGAGTGCCGTTATCTTATAGCTTGAAGTCGTGAGCCATAGTTGGCTAAATACGGTCCAAGCTGCAGTACTATATGATTTTATGCTGAACAGCTAGTATACAAACAAGTATTGAGAAAGCCACATTTGTGGAGCGGTGCATGGACGTGGCTCGAACTCGTTTGGAGCTCCGAAGTGTACATCATGCAGACTTCCTCTGGCTCCACGCACGAGGTAAGGATGTCCCCAACGCGTGCAGGCGGAGACTTGTCTGTGGGAAAGAGGAGAACAGCCCTATGTTTTGAATCACAAACAACAAAACATTGAATGTCAACAAAGTGGCACGTCAACACCATGATGTGGATAGAAGAAGTCAGCTTACATACCTAGAAGAGAGTTCCTGCGATGGGTCGGAAGCTGCTGTTCAAAAGTGATCTCGATGACATCTCTTTGCACTGGGAGGGCAACGTTGAGATAAAGTCAAGGAGGAGTTGCAATGACACGCGCATTCACGCGGGAGACGCGCTTTGTGACGCGCAAGACATGATTGACCAATCAGATAAAAGACACCGATAAGCCAGTCTCGACGTTCAAGTAGTTGAATGAACCCGAATTATAGAGACATTCGACATCGAGAAGGTAGCAGAAGGAGAACAGACTGTTTGATACGTCGATGTCATGATCCGAGGTTGACTATATTCTTCGCTCTACACAGAATTTCAGACGCGTGAAGTGGCAGGAGAGTTATGCCAAGAAGAAGCATCCTTCCTTCTTAGCGCGACTTGGTTCCATCTCTTGACGCGTCGTTCGCGTCTTTCCCTGTTTCTTCCCACTTTCTCTACATCACTCCTCCATCACAATCACGTCTCAGTCTCATCTACCCGCCCACGTTTCTCTCGACCCCGTCTCACTACTCAATCCCGACTTGCCATCGGTTGTTCCCAAGTATCCACAATCTCTGCTACTGTTACCGTACGCGCTGCACAGAGACCTGGGACAGCACAGCACGAAGAGGAACGAGACTCTACCCACTCTTCCTCCCCTTGCGCCATATACCCTATCAGCTATCGGACGACAGCTCTCTCCGCTGGTTCGAGCGCCTTCCCAACAACGGCTACGCCAGCCAACATTCTTGGGAGCCGGCGCTACTTCTTGCTTGCAGATTGAACATCAGGGTCTCGTTCGCTCCCGCACATTCTTGAGGAGCTTTGCCCGTCCACACCTCCTCTCCCACGTTCTTCCACTCAATCACCCTCGTTAATACTACCTCTCCACGACTGACCGCCGCCCAACTCGACGTTCGTCTCTCTTCAAGACACCCTTCATCTTCTTCTCACCTAATACTATCAGATTCGAAATTGCAACCCTTCGACGGTGCTGGCGTTGTTGTTTGTGAGATTTTGCGCCAACTCAACCCATCTCACCGCGACTTCAGCCAAAGAATCTCGCAAATCCCAACCACACTGCGCAACGATTCGTACCTGTCATCAGGACATATTACGGAATTGGCAACACACCTTGAAAAACACAACCTCGTCTGGTGCAGTTCCGGATCGTTAGACCATTTGTCGCATCCAAGCTGGCATATTGCCCTTTTGCAAGGACGATTGTTGTGGAATTCTGACAGCGAGCGCGTATTTGCGATTTGCCTTGGACTTTACTGAAATACCGAGTCTGCTCATATCTTATGGATCGTACATAAGGATCAACGATTGGAGCATTGCACCATATACTTCTCTACACGACCTTGGATTCGCCACACCTACTTCCTTCGACGTCAGCCGTTGAACTGTACACCTCTGTAAAATCCTTTTGCTCAACAAGGTGTAGAATTTTGAAATTGCCTCTAGATTGGACATACTCCAGTCGCAAAATCACTCACCATGGACTCAAATCCCTTCTCAACACTCCCAAGAGACTTCAAATACACATACACAGAAGAGCCTAGGACACCTGAATCAGCTCCTCCCGAAGAGCCACTTATGCCGCGTCCAGCTCGATTGAGACTCAAACGCCGCAATGTCTCAGGCTTCAATGCGCCTACTCAACAGTTTTTGGCTTCTGTTGCAGCGGCAGATAATCCCCTACCCACAATCGAGGTTGCTGATACCGAAATGGTTGATCAGCATCCACAACCAATAAATGAAAGCCTTCTTGCAGCACATACTCGTAATCGAGACCATTCACCACCAAAAACCCCAGTACCAGAAATGCCAGAGTTAGATCAATCTCTTCAGTTCCCAGATTGGTCACGAGATACACCATCCCCTGGTCCAGAGGTTGTTGAAAGACCCACCTCTTCACGCTCAACTGCTTCTGACTGTTCAAATGACTCCTTCTACAGTACTAGTCGTCTCTCCAGACCTTCCGAAAGCACATGTACATCTCCAGATGCGGAATTGGCTGATCCCTTCGCATCGCCTTGCTCCTCAAAAGGCAGAGGACGAAGTTCGCGAGAATCTGTTAACATGAGCAATACTATCACAAGTCTTCTTGCAGACAAGGTTGTCCTCAACCAGAGTATGAGAAGCAAATTTCGGCCAGATGCCGGTTGGACCAAAGCACAAACAGCGCATTTGTGGTCAACATATATGCAATATCTACAGGATCCGACCTTGACACCATTTCGATTTGGGCCAACATGTATCCCTCCTGATGGCGTGGTTCACAGAGTTGCTCGGCAAGCAAAGCGTAGCTGGAAGGGACCACAGTCGCCACGTGCACAGCCCATATTCCCTCCACCAAGTCAAGCAAGTCATACTCCCACTCAAGAAGCTGGCTTGTTGGCTTACGGTGCATGGCCACATTCGAAAACAGCGACAAGGAACCATTTGAAAGAGCTCTGTAGATTGAGAAGCACAACCGCTGTTCATTGTCATCGTCATCGCCAGAGCCGAAGCACGACGCCGTTCAGCAAGCTTTCAAAGTATGATGCTGATGCTGGACCATTTGCTACCAACGAAATCGCTTTATCACTGACGACCAGTGTTTCAGAATCAATGCAACCAGATGGACCATTAGCACGACTTGCTCTCGACCCTTCGCCGCCACCAAATGAAAATGTATCAAAATCCACGCTACAGCCAGCATTCGGGAATGAACCAGAACCCCTACCATATCGCAGCGTTGCGGAGCCATGGGCTCAAACTTACGGGCCAAGCTCATCAAAACACTTGTCCGTGGCAAGTGGTCAAAAATCACTACCACTACGATCTCCAATAACCTTCTCACACTCACGCTCGCTCAGCAATACACACAAACGAGCGGCGCAGTATGATCTGGAGGCAGAATCGAGCCCAAACGACTACGTGCGACGTCCAAGCATTCTCAACGATCAACTGTTTGGCCCACACATGGAGCGACGACGAGTTCGAAGCCGCGGGTTCAGCTTGGGTGACGAACTTCTTCGGGCCCGTGGTAATGAGCATGTCTGGAATCCATTGTCAGAACTATCGAGAGATGGCTTGGACTCTGGAATGTCTACTATTTCATCTTCATCATCGATGTCTCACGCAGCGCTTTCGGAGCGGTTTGGTCCACCACCTCGGCTTCGATCGCCTTTTGAATCTGGAACCAATAATAACACCTTTCCTCGTGTTCACTTCCAAGACAAGAATAATACGGCCCGTAAAGCTCCTTATGCCACCCATCGCCCTCGTCGCTCGATCGAGTCATTTGATTTTGGACCAAGCTTGAGATCACGTCTATCTCAGCTTGATACCGGACTTAAAGAGATTCGTGAGCGAGAAGAGCATATGAAGAATGATGATGTTTAAGGAATGCCATGTGTAGGTGGCGTTGACCACTCTTCATCGTGCCACATAATACGATTTCTGACGTTGCCTTCGTACCTGAGCGTCTTTGCTTAATTCACCACCAACAATAAGATATCCCGTAGTCTCATATGGGAACACTGCACGACATAATGTCATGAACTGAATCACAGTTCATTATCATACACACAGAGACGGCGCATTGGAGTTTATCCTTTGAAAATACCCGAGTTGTTTTACTATACTCTGAACAATCTTTTTATTGGCCTCTTCTGCCAACACCTGCATGACACTGTTTGCTCTAAGCACTATTGCTTGGAGATTGAGATGGAGATTTCTCCTCAAAACTGCATCACTATTGACGCACTAATTTTGATCATTATAATTTAACATAAGCTGATCAACAACATGTTATCACAATCAAAAATTTCCTTCTTACGAATGTAACGACAGTACGAATATAATGCATTGCTATATGTAATTGCATTTCATGGATGATGCCACGATATATGGGTTTTGAAACAACTCATTACGATGATGACTGGATATGGGTAAACGGGACCTGGATATGGCGTTGTTGGTCATACACGTTAAAGTTATACTATTGAAGGAGAACATGGAGATAAGATCTGTTCATGATGTTTTATTCTACTGATGTATTTCATGAGACAAAGCAGATTGAATGAATGGAAGATTGAAACCAATCCCACAGTTATTTTGTGCTGTCTGACAGAACCTCCTTACATATGCTTGCAATTCAATTCACTATCTTCCCCTATATCACTATACAATCTGTCCTCTCTCGCTTGTAACGTTCCGCAATTGACAGGTCAAACAGGGTAACTCAATCGCGGTGTATTTTTGCAACATTTACCACTTTCTTACTGAGAAAATTCGGGCAGGCGATATTGCCCATAATGCTAACGAGGGGGAAAAGTACATGACATTTGCTGGCTCGCGTAACAATATTGAACCCTTGTTAGTATTTGATGGGATGACATCCGATGGTATCATGCGTGTCTTGCTAACATTCCATGCATAGAAGGATACGCAAACAGATTCTCAAAATTGGTCATATGGTTGAAATTATACACAAAAAGCATACACTACTCTGATATTTCTTGTTACATGTGGTAAAGATCATGCTGTGAATGCCAAGTAAACACCGAGACACATGTACAGCTCGTGTGCAACGTATTACTTACCTGCGCCGTTGATTATACTCAAACCTCCAGCCTAAACCGCTTGCTTCTTGACGAAATCGCTTGTCACGATCGCTCTGATCAACTCACAGACTATATCAACACCCTTCGCGACGTGCTCATCGTCAGATTCAACGGGGACGTGGAAGAAGAGCACGCGCTTCCTCTCTTCTCGCTTTGTGAGTTCTGCAAGGGATGAGTAGTAGATGAAGTCGCAAAGGTAGCGACCAGCGTCTTCTGAGATCCGCGCGTCCGTATCCTAGGGCGTTGTCAGTGTTCACGTCTACCTGAAGGCGACTTCCTCAACTTACGGGCAAACCAACTCTCCACCGTTTCCAGATATCGTCGACATCGAGATCTGTCTTGATCTCCTTTGGTAGACCTTCCCATATCCACTTCTCACTCAACTCCCCTACCTCCGTCGAGTCACTAGGGCGTCGGAATTTAGCAGTGCTGGTGTTGTGCCCACCGTACCGAGCCTTTTGCGCTAACCACGCCTCGCTCGGTGCATCTTCTTGACGGGTGGCAGTCTGAGATTCTTGAAGTTCCTTAGGTGTCTTCTGTCTTTTGGTATCATCGTTCGAAGCGTCCTTCTTCGACAAAGTGGTCTGCCCTTTGTCCGGTTGCGGTTCCTCAGGCGCGATGTTCTTGGTGGCTTGCTTTCGCACGATTTCCTCAACCGAATCACCTGACGTGCCGACCCCGTTTATCCAACCTTCGACACCTTCGCGCTGTGCTGGGGGTGTTGAGAAGGGATTTGAGTCCATGGTG
>Ga0115847_100345_pt1 | contig 11996 bp, 16 predicted proteins | sample InSIn5SAF170_FD_83861 | JGI IMG/M metagenome (GOLD analysis project Ga0115847, IMG submission 83861)
GACCCACAAAAACCGGAAGCCCAAAGCGCGCGTAACGGTGACTGCGTCGCGGATCGTCCTGGAGAGTTTGTCGACGGGCAAACATCGCTTGTAGGCTTCGAGGTTGGCAGTCGTTAGTTCGCCATTCGAGAGATGATATGTAGATCGCGGAATTCAGCTTCTCGATGCAGAATATTGTGCATAGTATACCAACGTGAAACCTCTGGACCGAAGAGAACAGTGATGTCTTTGGCCAACAATACCTCTTGAACGATCCAAAGGCGTCTCCAGTAGTCGCTTTTACCAATCTCCCGAACAATGCGGTGCTCGAGAAGGGAAATATGTTTGCCAGAGTCTTTAGCTTCGTTGGGCGGAACTCCTTTCCCGTCTCCAGCCCAGATTAAAACAAGTTCCGCCACTGTGTAGATATCATTCATCATTTGTACCTGATGATTCCGCTCATCAATCGCTGCTTGATGAACGCATATCTGGTCTATCCAAAACCATCTACTAATTTCTTCGCCAATATATCCAGTCGAAGAGCTTTTTTTGCTGGGGAAATACTTTCTGGCTGTAATATAACGAAGACAACACCACAGATTTGTGCTGATATGGATCGTGCTCCCGTTTATGTACAGAGTTTTCGACTCATCTCGGGAGCCCCAGGTGTACGATAGTGCCGTGAAGCTTTGAGGTGCTTGATTTAGATCAAAAGTCTGAAGCTTACAATGAAGCTTACGGTCTACGAGCCCACTCTTAGAAAATGGGATGTAGACGAGTCGGATCTGTCTAGACTGGTGATCGAGAGGTGTATACTCGAACTTGAGCTTGTTACTAAGTTGAACATTAATCCTTCCTTCTGCGATCATACCTTGGCCATTGCACTTCATGTGGTGTGTGAAGAGGCTTGAAGACAAAGCGTCTGTTCAGTTGTTAATGTTCGGGAGCTGATACTTGCTCATTAAGTGTGGGTGGAATAATGCTGGCTGTTTCGATTCGGAATGCGCTTAAATGGTGAACGAACGGAAACAAGTCAAAAGGCTTTAGATTGGGGAGTTCGTAGTCGACCTAGCTTATGCCCCTAAGGTCTTAAACGTTGATGTGTCTATCAATGGTAGACCTATCATGATTGATACCAGGCCGGCATTCTTGCTCTCGATGGTGGTAGAAAGTTGGCCATCTCCATCAGCCAGACTAGGACAGAACGGGTCTAGCGGGCTGAGTCCTCGCAAACATATCATTCCCGACCTTGTAAGTCAATTTCTACGTTGCCGTAGTACTCTTAGTGTAGAATGCTCGTACTTTCATTCATAAACATCAAACTAACTTGACACTTTACTTATTATCAGCTCTAACCTCTAAAGTAGACTTAGAACTTTAGAAGCTCTAATCTAAACCTCAACTACCTAATCAGAGTCTCCTCACACGCCCACACTCTTCACACTAGCCTATACTATTACCTTCTCTCTAAAGAGTATATATTAGGCTTAAATAACAAGATAGTCTAGGTATAAGACACTAGTACAGGTGTGCTAGAGCGAATATTCAAGAGGTATAGCGGCACAGTCCACACTGTCACTTTTCTCACCGGAAGGCGCGCGCATCGTGACGAGCACTGGCATTTATGGTCTATACAAGGGGGATGACTTTGGGTCTCTTTCGGAACATGCCACCCAATCTGCTGCACGATATTCTAAGTTTTGAGCCAAACTGAAACAGCCTCGTCACTCACGACACCATTACGCCAAGCTCCGCTGATACGACACAGCCGCAAGGCTGAGAATGCCCCTTTTCTTGCTCAAAACTGTAAACGAAGATCAAGAAAGTGTGAAATAAATATTCAAAAATTCCTCTGCGTTCAAAATAACGTTGTTGTCCTGGATGTTGGACAATCCCGGAAATAGCAGACGCTAGGATAACGTATGTACTGGCACCGACCATTCAGACCAAGATGTTGTGCAACTTCTGCTCAAAGATTTCCTTTCAGTCGCTTTCGAAATGCCGCTTCTCCTTTCGTCCAGATGCCGACCCGAAGGTCGTCCAAGAATATGCGGCGAAGAAGTTTTACTTCCACCACTGCTGCATCGCATGCGTCAACAAAGCCTCACTCGAAGAAGGGTGCCAGCTCTGCTCATTCTTTCTCACCTGCTATATAGGCTGGATCAACATCTCCCGAGATGACAAGCTGGGTGCTGCGCTGGAGCTCCCTGGCGCTGGCGTGTGGGTTGTCCTTACTCAAGACGCAGTCGAACCGGCGACCACGGTGGATGGGAGGAGGTTTGCCGCGAGGGCACAGGCGAAAAATTGGACAGGAAGCTTCACGTTCCACTATGACAAGATCGCGGCGCGGATCGATCTCACGCCGATGCTAGGTATATGAGCACCGTATCTATCTGCGCTCTAACCTGCTGACAATGTAATGCAGCTGGCTTTGACGACGAGATCTTGGTGAACTGTCCGCCTTCCGTGCCGAAAGACACACGGCTTGAGGACGACAAAGCGTGGCTCGAGAACTCGATGAAGATGGCCAAGGCATGGTATAAGAACTGTCTAGAGTCTGGCTACCACGGAGCATGTGCGTCGGCATCAACGAAGACGGTAAAACTGCCTGCCCGTGTAATCGATGTTGGTCCCGAACAGAGTCCTTCTGCTGTATCACGCCGCCCTTATGTTGGATCGCATTGGAGAACAAGAATCCCACGTTCAACCACCAGCGACACTTTGCAAGTATTTAACGCGCATCCCGAGATACACGCTGCTTTTCAAGGAGCTGGAGGCAGCAAATGGTTGAATGAAGCGATGGCCAGCCTTCCGAAATCCGACAATGTCTGGGGAGAACACCCGAGAGCTTCTTCAACATCCATTCAGCCACTAACAGCTGGAATGTCAAAGCTGTATCTTAAGTATTTACAAGCAGAAGCTCCGACGAAATTTCCACGCATCCTCGAAACCAACGGCAGGCCGGGCAGATACCTTACGCTCAGTTACTGCTGGGGCTCAACGCAGAAGGGCGAACTAACGACTGCCAACCTCGAAGCCTACAAGCGATGTTTGCCCGTCGACAAACTCTCCAGGACGATCCGCGACGCAGTCACCGTTACGCGCGCTTTGGGCTTCCGGTTTTTGTGGGTCGACGCGCTCTGCATCATCCAGGACTCAGACGCGGACAAGAAATCACAACTCCCACTTATGGGCTCCATCTATCAAGACTCAACAATTACGCTGGCCGCCGCCGTCGGCGACCACGCAGATGCCGGCCTCTTCGCGATCCGTGATCCGCATGCCTGGCGCCCATGTCCAGTCTATAAAGAGAGCCGCCCCAACGGTGAGTCCCTCCAGATCTACGCCCAGCTCCCCCGCGACGATCTATATGATACGCCCCTCGACACGCGAGCCTGGATCTTCCAAGAGGAAATCCTCGCACGGCGGACGCTCAAATTCACACCCAAGGGACTCCGCTGGTCTTGCGCATCCTTCTGCATGGCTGAGGCAACGCCGGGCATTGGCCTGCATCCGCGGGCGCGTCCGCACCATAACTTTCGCGAATGGCTGAGCCGGCCGGACTGGAAGCCGGACTGGGCGGAGGCCCTGGATCCCAGGAGAAGGTACTTTGAGGATTGGTATGAGGCTGTGGCGAATTTTACCCAGAGGGGAATCAAGTTTTCGAGTGACAGGCTGCCGGCAATGGCGGGGTTGGCGACGAGGGTGGGGGAGTTGAGAGGATATACGTATCTCCAGGGACTGTGGAAGGAGGACTTGGAGTTTGGCCTGCTGTGGTTTGTGAGCAAGCCGGGGCCCCGTGGTGATTTCCTCAGCGAGATTTTGCGTGGGTCGGAGTACTACCGTGTCGCGCCCGCTTCTGGATCGTTGTCTGCCGCGAATCTGGTTGCCAGAGGCGGAGGCACCACGCAAAAGTGGCCTGACACCTCGGCCGACTTCATGAGCGACGCGCCGAAGCCTAGAGTCCCCAGCAATTACCCCAGGGACCTGCTCGTCCTGCGCGTCGCGCTCGGCGACGAGGTACTACATAACCTGCCAAGCTGGACGTGGGCCCGCCTCAGCGACCCCATCGAATTCCTCTACACCATCCGCGGCCTGAACGCGAGCGGCAAGCCGATGGCGCAATGCCTCGAGGTCGGGGCGGCACCGAAAGAAAATGCGTACCTCGGTGATCCCTCAGGCTACGTCGTGCTTAAGGGCGCGTTGCAGACTGTCGTGGTCAGGCCCTGCGAGATACGGAACGCTGGGCCTTCTGTCGCGAACGGGCGCTGGACGGCGCAGCTGCTTCGTGTGAGCTGGGAGTTTGGACAGCTGACGGGGACGGTCATTGGCTTTGCTGCCCTCGACGAGGATCCGCAGAAGAGTAATATCTCTGGCAAGTCTATGCGGGTTCTATTGATGCGGGATGACTCGGTGGCGCCGTATATGGAGGATCGTGTAACACCCTCAGGGTTCTTGAGGCCGGCAAGCATCGTGCCGTTGAGCTTCGCAGTGAAGGGAAGGGGAGGGGTGGGTGGGGATGGGGCGAAGGAGAAGGGGGGGTGGTTGACGTGTCTTCTGTTGCAGGAGACGAGAAAGTGGGCAAAGGGTGTTTATAGGAGGGTTGGGCTCTGTCAGATGTATCGCGGTGTCTGGGAGAAGGAGATGAAGGATACAGGGCGGAGGCAGGAGACTGTTGCTCTTATTTAAGGAGTGGGTAGGTCGAAGAAAAATTGCTAGTACGATCAGTGGGATTTAATGACCTTTCGATATGCAACATGGACTGGACTGTCTCTGCTGAGCTGATCGATCAATACACGTTATTTAACTGCAAGGTCTCCTACCGTTGAGATCGCTCACTCATGGTGCGATGTTCATTGTAATTCTCAAATTAGCAACCAATCCTGCAATAGTATTATTCTTCTTCCTTCAACTTTTGTTTCGTCTCATTGTGTCTAAGTCCTTAGTTGTTCTATTATTCTATTATTCATTGTATAGCAAGGGTGACGTGTAATATTACCTGTCTCTCAGGTTCACAGAGTATGCAATGGCAGGACCAAGGCGCGAGTAAGTTTGGTGTTAGAGACGACATGAGAGCGAATGTAAGGCTGAAGAACTTAACATATAATCAATACTCTCAATCTTACCACGACGGGAAAACTGAAGGTGCTTGGAGATAGATCTGTCCCATATCGGGGTGCGTCCCATGACATTGGGACCTACATTAGCTGTTTTCAACCTAACTTTAAGTTCTGCCACCGTTTGAACTCCAGCTTCCTTACTGGACCTCATTTCGTACCGATGCTTTTGCAAGGGTAACGATTAAGACGTAAGCTCCTCCATTCTGCTCCAGTCATTTGCTTCCGACAGTCCACATTCCTCTGCCTATGCCGACAACAATTCTGCTGAAGCCCGATGCACAATCCGCCCCATTCTTTAAACTATGCCAGAGCTTATATCTCTCGTGGTCTGAAAACCAACCGTAGTGGCCCAGGCTCAAGCGTGAAATGATCTCTGCATTTCCCTATCAAGTCCGCACCTGTCTCTCCTGGCGCATATGAGATATCATAAGCCAGGAGCAGCTTCGCCATAACAGTTCTGAGTTCCATCATTGCCAGCGGCTTTCCGATACATCCCATGGGACCTATGTCAATGTCAATAACGAATTCATGCGATCTTGAATGTTTTGGGCAATATACCAAGCGAGAACGGAAAGAAGACATTCTTTTGTAAGATGAGTTCTGGTTGCGTAGACCATCTCTCCGGAATAAACGACTCAGCATTGACGTAGTTGGACTCAGCTGATAGGATTTAGCACTATCATCCACAATAGCGCAGAGAAGTAGAAAAGACATACAGCGTCCCATCACGAACGACGGGCACCAGACACAAGTATCTCCTGGGATATGTGTATCCCCGACCTGTAAACCCTCTGGTGGCGCCAGACGTTGCAACGCCGTTGGCACAGGTGGATGCATGCGCAGTGCCTCATTAATGCATCCGTTGACAAATTCGGCGTGATTTGCTGCTCGACTATCGAGGGCGCCGTCTTCGTGTAGGAGATGTTGGAGCTCCTTTCGTGCTTTTTCGACAAGGGAGGCATCCTGTGCGAGATAATTAAAGATGTGCACTAACGTCGTCGATGTCGTGTCGCTAAGTGATCTGTCAATGTGCATTCCAAGAAAGGAGAATAGATATCAGACCTCCCAGCTACAATGGCAAGTCTCGAATCTGCATGCAAGTATGAAAGCTCGAGTCCTTTTGGTTTTCGATTCTGGAACGGTTCGAGTATTGGAGTCATGATATCGCTGACTTCTGGCCTTGTACTCATCCGCTCTGACACCTGTTGCTCACAGTACTTGACAAACTTGTGATAACCTGCAGCGATACCCGGAATTGCTATCAGGAATCGGAAGAACCAAATTGGCACCGCGAAGTTGTCAGTCCCAATTTCATTCTCGAAGTTGATCCTGCTCACGAAAATATGCCATTGGTTGCATTCCTTCACTCAGAAGTTGCACCGCGAAATGCTCCTTCCCGCTCGTGAGCATACCAAAGTCCTTTCCAAAGGCAAGATCGCCCATAACATCGTAGCCGAAAAAGTTGAACTGTGATCCTTTAGTACTCTAGATTGTCACCTGTTGTGTCCAGGGAACTGACAAGCTGAGACACGTTTACAGGATCACCCTTGTAATTGTTTATACACTCCATCAAGGCGTCTGCGTACCCTTTGACACGCTGTTCATAGCCACGCAAGGCTTTATCAGAGAAGGCAGGACTCCAAAGGCGACGCCTTCTATCGTGTGTCGGACGATCGCGGGATGTGTGCATGGAGGTCAAAGGAGCATCTGCATCATACCTGTAGTGATTCAGCATCAGCATAATTACGGAGCATTGAATCCGGCGCTCACACACCACGCTGCTTTGCGACATCTCGATCCAGGGCCGTACAGCAAATTAGGCCCATCTGGATGTGCAATGGATACAACATTCGGGCCGATGCGCACAAAGCTACCATACTTTGCATGCAGTTTCTGCGCCTTAAGAAAAGCACGCGACTCCATCCCAATGTGAAAAGTCCACCAGAAGCTTGACAAGCGGGCTATGAACGGTCCTGGAATTCTGTTTGATGGGTTCAAGCACAGCCGCCAGAGAACAAGGCTCGAGTATAGGCCAGCAAAGTAGTACCCTTCCGTCACCAACACGGTGACCAAAGCGTCGGATAAATCATGGTTGAGCAGCTTGTGCAAAGCTAACACGGATGTGAAGGTAAACAGGATGAAGGCTTGAACGTAGCGGAGACCATGCATGTGGTGCTCCCCCCGATTGAAGTAAAGTAAATGCGAGGCGATGCCCGCGGTAGCGGCTACTAAGGCAATGAGGTCTTCCATCTGAGAACTGAATATCCTGACAAGAGTTGGTGAGGATGACCCGTTGATCAATATAAGGTTAAGGTTCGGACTACCTTGCTAATCAGAACACCTGCTAAGGATTGTCTTTCTTGTCCACTGAGTGGACATGCAGTGTACGCACGGACCATGGAGTGATTCTGCCAATGTGTTTGCCAATGTAGATAGCACCTGGAGATAGCACCTGGAGCCAGCTTGTTATGAACCCATCTGCGGATAAAATGTGATCATGTAATGTAAATGCCTCAAGGGATGCTCGAAAGCAAGGCAATGGAGCAGTTCGTCCCTTGAACATCGCCGTAGCGTTGCAGATCGGTATTCATTCGATATCGCATTGCTTTGCAGAGCAATCTGTGAGAACTGACTTGCGCTGCTGCTGAACAGCTGATATTCTAGAGCCAATTCGAAAAGCACTCTGTTTGAAGATCTAAAATATCTGCTGTACCTCCCTCAGTGGCTTCATCCGCACTAGCTTTCGGCATCCCGTCACCAGTGTCCCCATAGCCCCAGAATGTTCCCCGCAGATCCAGGGTCGGTGGCATCGCATCATGCATGGGTACGAAGCCTACAAGCTGGGGATAGTGCGTAAAAAAGTCGGACAACAGTGTCCACCGTCCAATGTCCCGAAATTCCAAGTCGAAAGCAGGGGTCAAGGTGTACCAAGTCGTGGTACTGTCCTGGGAGTAAACATTGAAAGCGGATTTGTCGCAGACAAACTTAACGTTCTTAGAGAAGCGAGAAGAGAATTCTGCAGCTTGGTACAGTGAAGGAGAAAGTATTAGGTAATCTCGAAGGTTAGGCCTACGAGACCGTCAGAAAAGCCCCATCACAGTTGTACCACCACATCTACTTACCAGGGGAAAAAGTCCAAGAGCACAGGATGTTGGACCATTTGTTGTGCCGGACTGTGCTAGTCAGGTTTCGAGTCGACAGGTGACTACAAAGGGTCCACCTGCCTGTTGGCGTAAAAAGCAGGTCCATCAGACTCTATGCCAGAGCAGCCCGCCAGTTTCTCCTTTCCGTCAGCAATGTACGACTCGGCTCTCAAAACTACTGACCAACATGTTCCCATGCATAGCGTGAAGAATCGCCAGCCTGGTTAGTGGACTGCAGTCGCAAAACAATTTCTGGTCAATCTCCTTCAGAGTCAGCCAATCAATGTCCAAGGAATGCATGGATTCGACGTTTGCCCATCCATCTGCAATAACACGTATTGCAATATCCATATTTCTTCGATATTGGTTGGACTGCCCATTTTGACGTAAATGCTGGACAGCACGCTCGAGAGCCGTGTTAACTGAACTCCACACCGCAGTACTCTCATGAGGAGCGACTTGGCTGGCTGCGTCGTCTCGTATGCACTGGCCAAGACTGCAATCAAGCTGTGCGGTTAAGCATAACGAAGTAGGAGGAGTTGATTCTTGGTGCGGTAATTTGATGTCGCTTGTTTCGCACACTCGATTAGCGTGGCTCAACTTCTCGTTCTGCCTGTCAAGTCCAGATTCTGCGATTACTTCCGCCCAGAGGTGCTCATTATCAGCGAGCAGCTGATGTATGTCTTTCAGAAAACTCTTCAACTTTCTACCTTGTTCTTGCTGCTGGATGAGCAAGTGCATTGCGCCTCCAAGTCGCTCGTCACTGTGTGTCGCTTGGAGCGATTCGACCATTTGCTCCAGATCTCGAACCTGAGCCTTAGTTTTCGCTCTTGCATTTCGCTTTGAAGTCCTTTCGATCCTCCTGCGTTTGGCGAGCTGCTCGTCCGACATTCCCTCTCGTTGCCGCATGACTGAACCTTTTTCGGCGCCGAATCTTCAGCTCATGCAATAATGTCCTTGCGATTTAGGAAAAGGGATGAAGTCATTCGCTTTTACTTTATGGCTCCAATAGATTATCGAACCTTCTTGCGCTCAGCATGGCTGATATCGTGCTAGCATCATGCGGCGGATGATTCCAAACAAAACACGTAGATGTTCCACATGCGATGCCGAGGTGGAATCAAAGTTTCTCCAGGGACGCGGTTGCAGCTATTTAGCCTTTCATGGTTACCCCAGAATTGCAAGCTAAGCTAGATTTCTTGAGTCAAGACCATTGATTTGCGGGGCTACTAAATGGTTGTTTCACTATAAATCCAATGTGTCGCCCTTTGACATGCGTGGAACACTGATTGTGCGTTCGTTATCTTGTTCTTGCTAATTTGCGGAGGTTGTCTTCTCAAGCTTACAATTTTGCCTTAGGCTTCAGGCTGCGACACCATGTCATCAAAAACTACTTCAATTTACTATGATTTGCACAGTCGATTGTCGAATGATGCGTGACTCAGACTAGCCATTGCCGCATGGAACAGGGATATCATTCTCTCTTCTGATTTCAAGAATTTAATCGCCTGCAGTCTGCGAGTTATATTTCCGGCAAGCTATGTCTTGAACACTCTACCTAGCCATTCTCCTCTTTGATATGGAAGATATGATTTATTGTATTGTTTCACGAGCTTCGTCCTGGCAAATATAGATATATCTATGCTCTCATGCCCCAAAGTCGAGTATGGGTTCTGCCAGCTACCACAGCTAACTACCTATTGCCGCCAGGATGTCAACCTCGTACGATGTAAACCAACAGGGTGTTTTCGCTTTCGTGGGAACAGTGCCATGATATAGCTCATTTATGCCAGTAACCTCATCTGCCATAGACAAAGGTGTTGATGGTTTCGATGAGCGTTTTGATTGCGTGGTCATCGCGTCTACTGCTGGCCAAACCATCTGTCCAGGACGCTGAGACTGATTGTCATCTCCTAAGCGTAACTCCCAATTCCGGAGATTGTGATATACACAGTCAAACTCGTTCGAAAAGGCATGTTTCTTGGTTTTGGGATTTACTCGGTATACGTCTCGATTTTCGTATGGCCACGAAAATTGGAGCGCTTGAAAGTACTGGCTGAAAATGTCGTCGCTCAAAGACATGGGTTCCCGTGTTTTCAACAAATCTCTGAAACTCGGCCTGAAGAGGACAGATCAGTCCCTTACACGCTTATAGAGTTAAGGAGCACTCCTTTACCACACTATGATGTCTATGAGTGGGGATGAATGTGCCTGGTTCTGCAAAATACTTTTAAAACCGGGTTATCGCTGTACTTGGCATATCAGAAGACGGTGGTGTATTTACCTTGACTTCATGTATTCCGGCAATCTTGAACGTTCTCCCATAGAAGGATGGGTAATCTTCTACATCACGTACGCATTAGAAGCATATATAATGGTGTGCGAGAGACTCACAAGCAGGACAGCTCGCAGGATTCTCAGCATTGCAATTCTCTCTACTACACCGCACGAGGACAGCAGGATATGATCTATTTCACGGACCAAATACCATACGGGATCAAAATCACGCTGCCCGATAGAGTTCCATCCTGATATAGATGCTTTGATGCAGACATCGTCGTCGTATTCCTCACTTGGAAGTGTCCTCGATTGATCAGTGGTCACACAGCACTTCAAAATGCTTGCTTCTAGTCCCACAGTCCGCTCTATTTCATTAGAGTCTAGAGGAAAATATAGGATAAAAAGCTTCCAGGCTTCGGGGTCACTAGGCGATCGGCTATGGAGCACTTTTTTGCTGAAGAAGTCACAATGAACATGCTCCCAATGGAAGACATCCGAGCATGAGCGTTTTTGCGGTTTGCTTTGCGGGCAGCCTGTGCTCCATCGCGCCAGGCGTTGGCGCTGCTCCATTTCTCTGTCCCTAGCGTTTGTCTCAGATGTGGTTGGCATTGTGTAGCATGTATGACTATGAAAAAGCCTGGTGGGCCTCGAAGTCAGCCCTGCCCTTCTACATTAGTAGTTAACCTAGCACGACCTAGAAACTCTGCCTCATCTTACCAGTTCGACTTTCGGTTACGGTGTTCCGACGACAAGCAGAGAGGTCACGCAGTTGGGCAAGCGCCAGTTCGCAGTCGGCAAGGCGAGATTCGAGGTGCGTTATCACGCGGAGTTGTTGTGCGCATTTTGCACATACTTCGGCTTTGGAGCTATCTGGTTGATCTAATGCTCGTGACTGTGGCATCAAAGGAATGAAAGGACTAGATTTGAACTGTACCCTTTTCTGTTCAACTCCAACAAAGGAATTATAGGTAGGACGTCAAGCGGGATGGATGATCGGCCTTACCTACAATGCATGGGCCACAAGTGGAAGCGGCACATGGTTGACAACAAGTCAACCATGTGGACTCCACCCTAGCTTCTCTGCCTCATTCGGCGACATGAGTCGCATCGAAGTATCGTACTTCATGTCCGATGAAAAAGAGACATTTAGAATAAGCTATTCCTTACAGCTATTTTCTTTAAATCATGGCAGGTGCAACTTCGCTCTAATCATAAACAGTAACCTGGTCCTAACGCCATGGTTGAACGGCGATGTGTCTCTCCACAATCACAACAATACCATTCGAAGTCAACAGATTGGCCAAGGCAAGACCTATATCCAGGACCTCGTTCTCCATTCGAAATGAGATATCCCTCCTGGTGCTTAGGACCACCCTGTGCAGGAAGCCACAATTGATTCTGAAGGTCCCGCCAACGCCCTATTCGCAGATATATTAGTTTTTCGTGCTTTACTCCAAGTGAGGAATACGATGAC
>Ga0115847_100348_pt1 | contig 11971 bp, 8 predicted proteins | sample InSIn5SAF170_FD_83861 | JGI IMG/M metagenome (GOLD analysis project Ga0115847, IMG submission 83861)
ACGTGATCAGTTTTCCTCCATCTGAATCTGTCAAATTACATTGTAGGACATCTACTGCTTGATAAACGCTTCCAACTCATGAACATCGCTCAAACTTCCAATCCACTCGATATATCCGACGGCGGCGTCAACAGTATCTCTTCAGCCTATAGTGAAGTTGGAGGAGAAGCCTGGCAAAGGCGTGAGTGTGGTTCAAAGCTCGGTTTCAGAAGGTCCGTCAGAAAGAGATCAGTTTCTAGGATATCCTCATTCGCCCCCGATTCCTAGACCTTATGGTGATGCTAACCGTTATTCGACGGTATCGTTGAATCGTGAAGGCTATTGAATCTGTACTTAAAATCGAAAATAATAGATAATTTGCTGCAATAGCCCAGTATTTCAATCAATACTTGAATCACCAACAAATCATCACTGAAGACTTTTATAGCCAGGTTGGAAAGGAAGCAAATGGCAAGACTACTGACCCTATACCATTTCTAAGCTCTAAAAGGGCCGTGTCAAGTCGAACTTGAGAATGCTCGTTGATTGGTCAGGCATATATACTCGAGTAGTCCTCAGCTTTTGATCATCTGCAAGCATACTCGGTTTCCTTCCCGAAAGCGAGCCAACAGAGTGGTCACATGACCAAACCACTCAGTGTATGGTATCTGTAATACGGACCTGCATGAAGCCGAGAATAGTATGTTGCATGTAGCTTGTTCAACGCCTCCTCTTGCCATCCACATCTATACTGATATATAATAGTAGTCGTTGGCCGCAAAGTTGTACCGACCTTGCTGATCACATTTGTTCGGAGACCACGTCAGTATAAATCTGTGCACTGCGCTCAAGGAAGACGAATTCCCATCAAGATATCCGCTGACAATTCTCCATTTCATATGCTTTGATATGGCACCGGATCCCGTTCTTATTGTTGGTGCCGGTCCGACTGGTCTCATGCTCTCACTTGAGCTAAGTCTTCACGGTATTCCCCATAGAATCATCGACGCATCGACTAAACCATCTCCCTTCTCCCGAGCCCTAGTGTTGCACTCCAGATCCCTAGAGCTGCTCTCCCGACATGAAGGCTTGGTCGAAGAGCTCACCCCACTAGGTAGATTCAATATGGCCGTGAGGATATTCGTCAATCAAAAATTCGTGTCAGAATTGGATGTCGAAGAGTTTGAGATGACTGATACGAGGTAATCCCCAAGTAGGTAGTCTAAGTAAATAAGACTAATTGTGCTAACTAGATTTCCTACACCTCTTCTGATCAGCCAGGCAGAAACTGAACGTGTGCTTGAGACATTCGTGGTTAAGAATGGCATCAAAGTCGAGAGGGGCGTCAAAGCAGAGGGTATTGAGCAAGAGAGTGATTATGTAAAGGTCAAGATCATCAATGAAGGCGGCGTTGCGGACGAGATCTTTTGTCAGTACATAGTTGGCTGCGATGGTGCTCATAGCATCGTGCGAAAGTCGACAAACCTTTCTTTCGTCGGGGATGCATATCCACAAGACTTCATCCTTGCTGATCTGCGACTTACATGGGCGTTGAAGGATAACATTTCGCTGTTTATGGGTTCTTATGGTTTCATGGCATTGTTTCCGATGAAGGATGATGTCTGGCGCGTCTTGTGCAGTCGAGTACATGAAAGGGACAGCAATACAGAACCGACTATTCCTGACTTTGAAGAATCGATCAGACGTTTGTTGCCACCCGAAGCAAATGTGATCTTCGCCAAAGAGAAGCCATTCTGGATGAGCAGGTTCAGGCTGCATCACCGAATCGTGGACAACTATCGAGAAGGACGATGTTTCTTAGCTGGGGATGCCGCGCACATCCATAGTCCTGCCGGAGGTCAAGGTATGAACACGGGGATGCAAGACAGCGTCAATTTAGCATGGAAGCTTGCAACAGTCATCAAGGGCGAGCAAGAGGAAAGTCTTCTTGACTCGTACAATGTCGAGCGACACCGAATCGGAAAACATCTGCTTGACGTCACCGATAGAGGGTTTGAGCTCATGGCAACGAGCAATCCTGTATATCTGTGGCTGCGAAACACTCTGGCTCCTTGGGTACTTGCGTTGATGGACTTAAGCGAGGCCAGCAAGCGAAATAGGTTTCGGTTTGTTAGTGAGCTTGGTGTGAGGTATAGGCATAGTTCTATTGTCAGTCAAGGGTCAACCTGGAAGAACAAGGCTATAAGAGGTGGTAACAGGATGCCAGATGGCAAACTTATGGCTGTTGATGGTGAAGTGTGGCTTCAATCGTTACTCAAAGCTCCGAAGTCTCATCTGGTTGGATTTTCCGGCGTAAGAGATCGGATGACCACAGAGGACGTGTTGAGTCATATTCTGCAAGAGATCGCAGATCAGCGACAAGGAATGATGTGCCATATCATTCTTGATAGCAGGCCAGCGAGTAAAACCACCTTCAATGATGAGCTGGGTGTGATGCATAACATGCTTGGGATGTCTGGAGGTGGAATCGTGCTGGTAAGACCTGATGGATATATCGAGTGGATTGGAAGTTTGAGCGATGTTCATGAGTTGGAAGCGTTTATCAAGCAGTAGATGTCCTACAATGTAATTTGACAGATTCAGATGGAGGAAAACTGATCACGTGATGTACATACTACTTTTGTTCTGATGTTTGGAGTCTCAATAAGAGCTCAATGATGAGGTTCATTTGCTTTGCGATCTTTCGAGTTATTGTCGGTTTTACTCAAACTGGCCCTGATTGACCCACATCATGCTTGATAGTCTTGGCGAAATTTGGAAAAGAGAAAATTTATAGCCAGTCCATACAGATGTTACGACGTATCCAATGATACAAGATGTCATGCTGACACTCCACCGGCTCATTCTCAGAACTCCCCATCGATTTCTGGTAACCACAAAAAGTTTTTACAGCACAAGATCGAGCAACAAAATGGCGCCAATAAAACCTCTTCCACATAGTCCAGAATTCCAGAATGCAGATGAGTATGTTGACTCATTGCTCAAATTCTGCGCTGCATCAACGGTCTTCCAAACACTCTGCGGCGGCGTACATATTCTCGACTTCTTCACACGCGAACCAAGTCTCTTTCACAGCGTCATCCCAGAAGACTGGCGAGAATGGTTGATGGCACGTGATTCCATGGCACTACTCGATTTCTTGATGAGAGATGATCTTTCTAGCAGCCATGCTAATGATGCGCCGGCCAGTCTTCTGAAATATGTGCATGATATTCGTCGACACTCACTTGATCGGACGTATAGAAGGGAAAGTACAAAGGACGCCAAACTTCCATTGCATGTGGCTGTTGGTATGAATATCAAGAAGACTCACGAGGTTTCCAATTTTGCGAATTATGTCTCACGAGTGGCGGACTCAGTGTCTGAAAATGGTAAGGAGATCACGCACTTCGTTGACTTTGGGAGCGGGCAGAATTATCTTGGAAGAACACTTGCTAGTCCGCCCTACAACAAGCATATCATTGCCGTAGAGAGCAAGGAGTTGAATATCAATGGTGCAAAAGGAATGGATGTCATGGCTGGATTGGCAAAGAGGGAGAAGGTCATGAGGAATAAGAAAATTCATCGAGCGCAATTAGACAGTCTCAAATCTGAGGAAGAGTTGAATGAGAAAGCCTTGAGAAGAAAGGGCAGGAAGATTGAGTTACCTGATGATAGTGAGGCAGATCTGAGACCAGTCAGTGCCTTGAACACTATCTATACGCCAGAAGAAGGGAAAGGATATGTCCAATATGTCGAGCATGTTGTGAAGGATGGAAACCTTGATAATGTGGTTGAGCAGATTGAGCGGCTGAAAATTGCAGGACCGAATGGTGCTTTGACTCTCGTTAATGGCGATGGTATTGCTACGAAAGCAGAAGACACACTTGCAGAGATTGCCAAGGAGGAAGACTTGCGACTAATGGCTATTTCGATTCATTCCTGTGGCAATCTTTCTCATCATGGCATTCGATCTCTACTCCTCAACCCGTCTGTGCACGCGATCGCCATCGTGGGTTGCTGCTACAATCTCCTTACTGAAAGATTTGGTCCATCTACGTATAAGCTACCAACTCTTCGTCCGAATCTGACAGCAATCAATTCCGTAGATTCTTCGCGAAACATTCATGCCTCAGATAATCATGGCTTCCCTATGAGCGAAACAGTAGCCACGCACGGCGGTGAAGGATTGCGGCTAAACATAACGTCAAGAATGATGGCCGTGCAAGCGCCACAGAATTGGACAGAAAAGGAAAGTGATTCCTTCTTCACTAGACATTTCTATCGCGCCTTGCTCCAGAGAGTCTTCTTAGACTATGGCGTCGTCAAGAAGATTATCCAAAAGGATGAGAATGGGAACCCAACAGGGATGGAGAATACTGAAGCTGTGATCATTGGCTCTCTGCGTAAAGGCTGTTATGGTTCATTCAAGGCATATGTGCGAGGGGCGTTGGAGAAGATGACACTTGATCCGGAAAGGGGCGAGAAGATCACTAGCAAAATGAGTGCTATCACAGATCAGGAGATTGAGGAGTATGATGTTAAATATCGAGAACTCAAGAAAGAGTTGAGTGTTGGTTGGAGTCTAATGGCATTCAGTGCTGGAGTGGTGGAGAGCTTGATTGTGGTTGATAGATGGCTGTTCCTGAAAGAGCATATGGGAAAGGACGGGGTTGATGGGGTTGTTGGTGATTGCTGGGTTGAAGCTGTCTTCGATTATGGCTTGAGCCCAAGGAATCTGGTGGTTGTTGGTGTTAAGAAATAGACATATCTTATGATACAGATCACATGTCTGGTTTGAAATTCAGTGTTTCAGCATAACAAGGATTATCAAATGTCATGATTATTTCGTCTTAGATTCGAAGAACTTAGATGGTTTGGATACAACTCACATCTGGCCGTCACTCAATGGCGGTCGACGTCGCAAGTTCACACATTTTACATCCTTACTGCAAACGACCAATACCTCGCAGCAAAACAGACATTATAATTGACACACCGTCGTCTAATATAGAGCTTCCATAAATGGAAGAATCAAGATCCAGAGATAAGGTTCGAGGTCTTCTTGGCATGATTTGGGAAACAAGTACGAACTTCGTCCGATTACTTCCCTTTTCAAAGGGTGCCTAATCGTTCATCCGCTCAGATTCTCATGGCAATGGACGTGGCTTTCCAGATACTGAAGATGTGTAGCCAACAGAGCAGTTTTCGTGCCGAGATTTCCTCCACTTACTTGCCCTCTTAATTGTTGCCTACCCCAATCCTACTCAGTTCCACGTCAATAATGGACGGGGGCTTGCATATAGCAGAATTAGGCGTCACTTAAATGCAAATGAATCTCCAAATTTCACCAAGATCTTGTCAAATCTCACCTTAACATTCACCTCTTGGCAAGAATTCATTGTGTATGTTTGGACCCACTCGATTTACGATCGAGCGAATCCGAATTCACATCTATGAGATTACCAAGTGTGATGATGCTTATTCACTACGACGGAATTTGTACTGATGTCGATGGAAGTCGCCAAAAAAAAAAAATAGACTTATCTTGGGAATTGAGAATGTGATGCTTCCTACACAAGATCGCCATGTTAACAAGAAATCATGGAAACATTACTCAGCATGGGAATCACCGAAATGGTGACAGGTAAGAATTTACACCGGCCTATAAGCAGACAGTACGAAATGAACTTGTAAGAACGAAACCATAAAGATTCTGCTATACACCTACCTGAAATAGGTGTTGAAGACGAGTGATTCAATATGAGCAATGTAGTATGCACTAAAATCCTGTGCTAGGCCAATCACTAGTCTGTATGTCATAAGTGGGACTTTTACTTGGAACTTTGAGGTCTCATTAGCTAACTCCACCATCCCTTTGTCGTACGCCCCAGCTGCGCCTTTACAGTGCGTTAGCCAATGTTGTAGGGAAGTTGGTAAGAGGTCGAGTGTGCCTTCTGACAGCACGTTTTCCTCCACGGTCAGTTCAGAATGTTCAAGTGAAATAGTAACTGCCGAAATGGTCGTGATAACAGATCTTAGGCAGCAGAATGAGCTGTTGAAGATGTTGCCTCGAATACTATATAAACTTGGTGTACTTCTCATATGAAGACGTCTATGGGCTTGAGTCGGTAGTCAAATCACATACTTTTACACTTCAAACTTACGCAAAGAACAACTAGCAACATAAGCATGGTATGATGTGTAGGAATCCAAGACTTAGGTGGAGAGTTAACGTTGTTTAGCAATTGAAAATCATACTTACCGGGCTCGCCCTCTGTACCACTTCTATCCTGGCCACTCCAATTGCAGAACCAGGAGTTTCTGCTGAAGTTGCGGCATATCGCGCTTCTATCGAGAATGGCCCACGTCTCTTGAATTTAGCAAAACATCAAGAGGTGATGTCTGAGAACAATGCAACACTTCTTGCAAGACAATGGACATCAGGCTGGGATTGCAGTGTCGAAGCCTGGCGTAAGTTTCGTTTCATATGCAACAAGAATGCATGGATCCCTATGACAAGATTTAGCTAAATTCGTGTATAGACGTCTCCTCATATGATATGAAAACAATGCAAGAAATGTTTGGACGGTATGTAAAGCCAGGGTCCTTGTTTAGATATTTAGATCCTCGAGCGTAGCATCACATAATATTGCGCTTTTGTAGACAGAATGCTGTTTAATCTCGGAGCGCTGAGGAGAGGGAAACTGCAGAAGAGGTTCACAATACTGACATGCAGATTAGGCTCTTTGGTAAAAACTCCTACCAGCGTTTGGACGCAGGTCATTGTGTTATGGCGCGATGTTATTACAAGTATTTCGGTAAGTGATAATACTTTTGCTCCAACGAGTAATTTGTATCGGTCACTTTAGAAAATCACCAGCCTATGGCATGCAGGAAAGCTTACAAGGTATAAGCTGCTAACGCTACTCGTAATCGTAGGCTTTTGCAACTCTCACACTACGATGCAAGTCAATGAAGTGGATTATGCACGGGATCGAGTTTGGGAGCAGCCCTGCTACGGATGGGACTGCACGAATGTAAATAGTGACCCTTACACAGGCTATGTATTTGGAAGAGATGGCGAAGGTCCCGGAAGATATGGTGACGACTGGCGTTATTGCTAAAATTGCAAATGTGTAAGGATCAGCAAGACTGAAAATATCTGGTCAAGAAATCGTTCTTACCAGAGAGAACACATGATTGGAGTGAGAAGGAATAGGATGTATGGTTTTATTCTTAACTTTCGTTAACAAACTTGGGTTTCGCGGACCCTAATAAAATATGTTTCAAACCAGAAGTGTTGGATATACTGGTCTCAGTATACCTGACAATCTCTCTTAAAGTGTACGTTTATGTGAGATACTATTCCTTGTCTGATAATGGGAACGATTTCATAACGTTAATGATATTTGCCATGTTTGCATGCTAAAAGTGAAAACCTGTCAAGTAATAAGCAGTCATGTACTGACAGTGTTATAGCACAGAAGATCTCAGCATGAGTATGGCTTGTAATATAGTCGAGGAGAGACGTGATGAGAAACCCAGTTTCACTGATTCACCCTACACATCCTTCGGAACACGCTGCCCTCTAGATTTTTGTATCAGCTGTCGCCACTCTTTTGCAAGTGACCATAACAAATCCTAATATCACGACAAACTTTTTCGTCTTTCTAAAACGCTTTCCAATTACTTCATTTTACTTCAACGCCATTTGTGAAGTGGTCTTGTTTGACCATTTTACATATTGTTCACTTTAAATACTTGCGTGCAATTTCCGGTTCAAAAATGGCCAGTCCAAGATACAAGAGAAAGAAAGAGGACAATACGAGCCAAGGTCTATTGGAAGACAAACAACAAGAAGAAGTAGGTCATTATGTCTGCCATTATTGCTTGCATAATGCAAAAACGTAGATCGACAACGTTGTCAGCAAAGAGACAGGCTCACCTAATACTTTGGGTCCAGAACTACGATAGACAGTCACAACGGCATAGTGATACACATGTCGTCACTAAGACTCCAGCTATCACAACTGCAAAGACAAATGGCATAAATTGTATGCAGAGAGCTAACAATCATGAACTAAATGATAAAGACTCAGGTGACAAGGGATCTGATATCATGACAACCTCAGGTAAGCATTGATGACCTTGTGGGAAATCCCTTCCCCTGCAGCTGAAAACCAAACTAGGCTCTCTCCGACCATTATTCTCGTCTCCTACCTCACAACTTAGTCAAGACCAACGCCTTGCAGATCATGAGATATCGCAAGGTCCACGCGAAGACGGTCAAGCCGGCATGTATACCCTTCCAGATCCGTCAGTCATCACAAGCGGCAAGTGGCTGGTGGAAAGTATGCGCATCATTGAGACTGATCTGGCACGACTCCAAGAAAGTTCTCCAAATTACAATGATGATCTACTGAAGTGGAGAGAATTTTGGAGACGAACCAATGTCTTTAGGTTGTATGAAAAGCATTATGACCATGTCACTAAGACTAAGGATTGCAGTATCTTGGAGGCAGAAGTTCCTCAAGTACAAAAGATTGCAACGTCGGGAATTGCCGATGATGAAGGGAAAGTGGTAGTTCGTATTGGAGATCGTTTTGTTGTACGCTCGGAACGGGATGCTGATCGACTTCTCTTGTATGTACCTAGGTCAGTGACGCTCCACACTACAAAACCCTCACTTCAATCTCGTTTGACTCCTGCTGTTAGTAGGTCGAGAGAAGCATTAAACTTGTCAGACGAAGACAATCACAACACCATGATGGCAGACAGTCCTATGGAGATTCGTCCGGATGCGATCCATCCATCACAAGTTGCACTCATGCCTCTACAGAACGAAATGCCTTCACCACTCATGGAACGTAATGAGAATGGACGAATGAGACTTGCTGGATGGGACAATGTTCATGGTCCAAATGGTACACAACCAAAAGAAGACCCAATGCTTACGATCAAGAAAAGACGCACGCAGAAGCAAACCTCGTCAGCTGCCCCAAAACAACTCCAGACTCTTAGAAAGCAGCTGACTTGCGCGTCTCCATCTGTGTCAGCTGAACCTGATGAGACGGGTTCTTCTTTCAAGGCTGTTGTCTCCAGGACCATTAACCCATCATCACCGTCATCAGTATCATGTGGAACCGATTCGAGCGTTTCTACTCCATCGTCGATATATGATGAAATCAAGACACAGTGTGAACGAAGCGAACAAGACTTGACTGACACCTCTACCAGACTACACAAGCCTACCACTCCGCGAAGACCACGAACATCAAAGGTTGTTCCAGGCATGGCTATCTTCAAGTTTTTACCAGAACAGACTCATGATGATTTCAGCCGCAAGATACTTCTCCCACGGGCTCTGAATAAAGGAGTTCCAGACTCCACTACACCGTCTCTGGGAGACGATGGTGGAACTACCAATTCGAGCAAGTCTCCAACTTCATTGAGCGCAGTTTCGTTTGAGGCTCTTCAGCACTTCAAACGACCGGGAGGTGTCATAAACATTGCTACTGACAAGCGAGTCAGCACGTCCTTCGCCTCGAACGATGCGTCTGAACATCAGTCAGAGTCCTCAACGGCATTATTTTCGCTGGGAAACGATGCTTTTAACATGGAGCCAGGTAGATCTTCGGGTCCATCAGGTACGCTCATATCTGGTGGGTTGCAGAAGCGGAAAGCATCACAGGAAGCTCTTCATACTCCGAAAAAGCGTGCTTTCAAGTTCACACTCGGTGCTGGGGGTGATATGAAGCTTGACTGAGGTATATAGCGATAAAGTTCGCGTTCCACAGAGGGGATTTTGGAACAGCCTGTATAGGTTCTCATCGTTCAAATCCAAACGGAGCATGTTAACTATCTTTCTTCCCTGACCGCTGGATGGGATGAATCTGGTGGATATAGATTGGAAACCGGATACTTGATGCTCATTGATTCTACAGGGCAATTGAGACCATTTCGCAGAAGTGATATATATTGCATGTCTCTTTCTCATTCGCGCGGAGCTGCAAATCTTTGGGCATATGTGAAATAGAAATGGAACCAATTACACAAAAAGCATTTTTTATAGAATTAATACATTTGAATTTCTTACAAGCAACATGCCCGCCCTACCATATTTCCTACTACTTGACAAGATCCTTCCAAACGAAAATTATGACTAACCGAAGTGCCATGTTGTAAACAACTCATCAAAAGGACAGATTCAATGGTGTGCGTATTTGTTTATTTTTTTTGTACATCTACGAAGATTGTTGTCCAATGAGGCATGCATCGCAATCTTAAGCATGTGTGAGCTGGCAGTGGCAATACTTACATAAAGTTCATGCATAGAAGCTCCTACCAAGCGTAGGTGGACCCTATGTGTACCAAGGGGACGATTCTGCTGGGTTCTCCTGTGCCTGGGACGTGGCTAAAATAACGGCCAGCTCATCGTGTATTGCTGGATCAGCCTATATGAGATTTGATGATATCGATGATGCTGTGCTTTCGAGAGCCGTTTCTATTTTACGACGGTCATGGCATGTGATCGTGTAGCCATAGGAGAACACCAGCACATTGCGGAAGGAGGCGATTCCGTGTTATGATGGTTGAGAGAACTTTCAGCGGTTTATGGTGCCAGTTCCTCATGGTTCGTGTTCTTGTGGTCGCTTGCTACCAACCTACAACATCTCTGTCTCCAGCTATGTAGTCGTGTACAAGAGGTGGAACGAACGCAAGGATGTCGTCGCATCGAGAGTGGCATCTCTAACTCATCATCTTGAATGCTATTTAAGCTACCGATAACCGTCTTTGGAAATATAACGTCAAAATATGTATGCGGCTGAAAGAAGAAGCCATCTTAGAATATACTTGTCGAAATTTTGAGTTGTATTCTTCCTCAATGACACCCGTTCGAGATTGGCTGGCAGTCTTGGTGAGGTCTGCGTTGGCTGGAAGGGGAGATCACCAGGTGATTGGGCAGGGGCGAGACAGGGTTGTTCCTGCTGCATGGATTTGTTGGCAGGATGGGCTCGTGCCGACCAGTGAGCTTCGCATCTGCAATGTGCAGCTGCCAACCAGCATATGCATATGGTTGGTGATTGATGGTTTTTGGTCATATTTCGTTCGATTCTTGCACTCTCTTTCCCTTCCCTATTCACTTCTCTCCCTTCTCCTTGCTCTCTGTTAGCAGTATCGCATGTTTCTGTGATATCTTGGTTGAAAGTCAGTCTTTGCGCTTTTGCTCGTTATCGTTATCGTTGTTTTGTTGTTGTCGATACTCGAACCCCTCCATCAGAGTCGCATTTGTCCACAAGTTCACTACTCAGCAAAACTGCGCATTGCTGGAACCATAGGACTCCGCAAAGGTTTATCTCGATGCGAGGCAGCACGAGATAGCACCTTTACTTTCAGTCAGATGGAGTCATGACGACTATGCAGCGTAGTCTTTCCCTTCCAGGCCCCGGGCACACCACTCCCCGTTCGTAACCTTCAAAGCATTGATCGAGCTGCCATGTCACTCTTTAAAACTCTGCTAATACTATGTAGCTGTTTCACCAACGATCACACATGTGTCCTCTCGAAGTCCTACCCCTTCTCCACCTGAAAAGCAGCAACTTCCACCACGGCTGCATCGATATCGATCTCGTAGTCCACAACGTGCTGCACACTCACAATATGAATCCTTCAACCGCGAGGTACCGCGCAGAATTCGGAAACATGTCTCGCCATCTCCAGATGGCCACAGACAGAATGGAGCCAGATTGCCTGTGGAGTTGAAGGGGAATGCCACGAAAACAGCCCCTGCATCAAAACCAAAACATATGCCCCTCCTTCAAGACATATCTCAGTATACCAACTCGGAGATATTTGAGGCTCCTGCACCTGTAAATACCACTTTGGAAGAACTAGCACATTTGGTAAGGCTTTCCACCTACCAGGAGCGGAAGCGCTTGCATTCTCGTGTCCGTTTGCAAAGGTCCTTGGTTGCTACTGCTCTGTCTGC
>Ga0115847_100351_pt1 | contig 11939 bp, 6 predicted proteins | sample InSIn5SAF170_FD_83861 | JGI IMG/M metagenome (GOLD analysis project Ga0115847, IMG submission 83861)
GCACCGCAGTCAATCCAACCACACAAGCTCGTGAGCGTGTCTACAAGATCTTCTCGTCCGCACCCATATCCGAGCAGCAACTTCATAAATTCATCCATGTTCCTTCTACCACTGCACTCAATACGACCAAAGAATGCAGCTGGAGAGTATAAGATCTTACCATTCGATCGCTTACCAGACAAGATCACGATGCCGGGATATTACATGGAAGTGCAGAACCCTATGGCTGTCGACATTATCAAGAGAAAGTTCAAGAGAAAAAAGTACACCTCGGTTGAGCAGTTTATGCAAGATGTCGACCTCATGTTTGAAAATGCGAAACGCTTCAACGAAGACGATAGTCAGATATATAAGGATGCTGTGGACTTGCAGAAAGAAGCTCGCAGACTTGTCACCGAAGAAATGTCAAAACCTGATTCTGAGTTTGCGATGGAAGACGGTCGTATCCCTCTTCCCAATGGCATATCACATAATGGTGACATATACAAAGTTGGAGACTGGGTACACATTCAAAATGCCAACGATCTTACCAAGCCTATTGTGACACAGATCTACCGCACTTGGAAGGACGTTTCAGGCAACCAATACGTAAATGTATGCTGGTATTACAGGCCGGAGCAAACAGTACACAGATTCGATAAGCACTTCTACGAGAATGAGGTTGTCAAGACTGGGCAATACAGAGATCACTCAATTGAAGAAGTCATCAATCGTTGCTTCGTCATGTTCATCACTAGATGGCACAAAGGTCGACCGCGAGGTTATCCCAACAACAAGGAGATCTATGTCTGTGAATCACGATACAACGAGGAGAAACTAACATTCAACAAAATTAAGACATGGGCTAGTTGTTTACCTGACGAAGTGAGGGATAAGGACTATGAGATGGAACTGTATGCTGAGCCCAAAAAGATGAAGAAGCTGCCTAGTCCCATCGCATATCTACTGAAGGATGACTTGAAAGAGACAGATGAGTTACCGAAGCCAGAGTGGGGAGCAGACAACGCACCACCGAAGATTGGTGCAGTACATCGCCGGCCAAGAGACGCAAGAGTAAGCATATTATTAGGCGGTTTCCCCAAGTCAGACTAACAAAACCCTCAGGACTCACCACCTCCTCTACCTACGCCCAGCCCACCTCCGCAGCCAGTCCCACCACCACCTCAACCAACAAGACAGATGTCCACAACCATAAGCCAACCACTCCAGCAGTTTCGCAATCAAGCTTCGGGGTTCTCAACGTCAACCCCAGCACGACAGACACCTAATACATCCACACCACAACCTTTGCAATCGTTACAGGTTCCTTCACAAAATATTTCGCATGCTTCTGCATCACCTGTCCCACAAAGCACCTCCAGCCGACCGATAGCCCCAGTCCGTGGTCCAAGCTACAATACTACTGCACAAACACCTCAATCATCCTATGCAAGTTCTCATCTCAATACTAGCCTCCACCCCAGAACTTCTCTCGCGATCAGCCTAAGCAACACCAATTTTAACAACAACAACAATCGCTACACCAATACAACATCATCATCAAACACACACCCAAGCACGATACAACCTTACGCACCGTATACATCTGGTATCACAAACTACAAAGCACCACAACCAATTGAGGTATGGTCGTTGAACGATGCCGCCAACGCCAGTATACCACCCGATATTCGACATCAGTTTAGGTGTGATAATGCGGGGAGAGTATTGTTCTTTACTGCACCACCTGTCGAATTCGCAGAGCAGGAATCAACTATGGGTGCGCCCGGGGAGGGACCATTACTTGGCCACTCTATCGAATATACAGCCTCCAAGATTCGCCGCAAGGCTGAATTCGAGGAACGAAAGAAGCGAAGAGCAGAAGCACAAGTGGAGCGGACAGAGAAAAGGCAGAAAATACAGGAGGAACAGATCACGGAATTTAGTGATAAGGTCCAAGTCCTGTTACAGGAGGCGGTCAAAGCGCTGGAGACACAATTGAAGAGGGCGCCAGAAACGAGTTGATGAGGTATAAAGAGGTGGTGAAAACAGAGGACGACGCAACGAATCCAGGTACTAAAAGCATGTTATACCCCAAGTAGAGTATCGAAAACGCGTTCATCAGCTGCAGCTAGACGATGTATCTTGCTACAGACCAATATGTTCATACATGAGTATGTGTTTCAGCACTCTTGTTTCAAGTTTTAAAAGGGGCGGAATTGTGACGTAACCGAAATATCCAAGACAACATGGCAATCACAAACCTAGGTAGCAAACGAGCAAATATGAAATTATGTACATATCAAACGAAAACATAAAAGGTTAACAGATCGTCTACACCTCGCATCGAAGAAAAAACTCGTGCTGTCACTATTGCATTGCAATCTCGCCAACCTTCTTGTGAAACAAAGTAACATCATCCCGAGGCTGTCCCCAGTGACACAAAATGGCACTGCCCCTTCTTGTAGCAGCTATCGGAGGTCTTGCATATTACACAATAAGGTTATTCTGGAAACAACGACAGCCATCACGACCATCTCAACCAGATCAAGCACCACACATGCCAGTCCATCGACGACCATCTCCAGCTTCAAATCCTCAAAGCTCCTACTACCCACGCACACCAAAGGACATTACCAAAGTTATAGAAGTCCTCTGCAACTACTTGCCAGCGGAACTGGCACTCGAAGTTATCAAAGCTGCTGAATATTGGGTATGCGAGGAAGCGTCACGTGATGAGAGGTTGGTGATTGCAGAGCCTTCAGCTGGGACGGCATATCTACGAAGCTGGCCTATTCTTTGGGCATCAGGAGGTGCTACATCCAATTCACCACCGTATCCCGGCACTTCGTTGACCTTTGACGACCTTGCCGAGGATGCACCTGAAAGTTCGCCGTTGTCACCCAAACACAGAAGTAGGTCGGACGAATCACCAGGACCAGTCAAGCAGATAACATTCACCATATCTGCACGAGATCAAGGCTGGTCTTCCTTCCCGCAATGGCATGGCACATACGAAGGAAGTCATACTTGGTTTGAGGCACGGGTCATACAGCCTTCTGCTTCACAACAACCAATTGCAGAAGAAGCTGGAGGTGGAAACGGTGTACCGAGACGAAGAATGACTTTTACGTGTGATCTGAGCAGAGAGGAGATGGAGCTGTGGCGGCCGAGATTGGTGCAAGTGAATCTACATGCTTCACGACAAGAGAAGACGCATATTGTTACATGGAGATGGGACGCTGAGGATGAGGAGGAAAGGAAGTGGGTGAGGGATCTGAAGCAGGGAGAATGTGTTGAGCTCACGATTTGGGCGAGGTATCCTGGATGGGCTAACCATGTGCAGAGTGCGAAGATTGATGTGTTCGTGGAGGATTAGCGAGCACGTTGCCTCTTCAGGCTCTTCTATACATTAATACCACTTTTTGCTTACAGTCACTGCTGTGCTTACCTTTCTGCTTAGTTGTCTCCACTTTGAGTCCCTATTTTGATCACTTCATCTCTTCTCGTTCACAACAACAACAAGTATTATCACCACAATGATTCTCGCTCGTTTACCTTCGACTTTGCTTCTACTCATCGTTACGGCTCTCGCTTATGATGTGCCGCCTTCTGAACAAGTACCACTTCAAGCGCCTCACTCTCAAAAGCAGCCTCATAAGATAGCTATTATAGGTAACGCCATCGAGCTATGGACTCGAGCGCATGAATGATGCTGACTCTCAAATAGGTGCTGGATCAGCAGGTTCATCAGCAGCATACTACCTCTCGCAATATCTTGCCAACCACACCTCCTTTTCCCTCCCACCACTCAACATCACCATCTTCGAGCGGGGCGAGTACATTGGTGGTCGTAGCACTACCGTCCCAGTCTTCGGCAACCTCTCACAGCCCGTCGAACTCGGCGCCTCCATCTTTGTCTCAGTCAACCACAACCTCGTCCATGCCGTGAACACCTTGAACTTAAGCACCACAGACGACGATGAAGATGGCGATGATGGTAGACAAGTCCTGGGCATCTGGAATGGAAAAGAGTTCGTTTATACACAGGACTTAGTAGCTGGACGTTGGAAGTCATGGTGGAATACTGCGAAGCTGTTCTATCGATATGGAGTTATGGAGCCGTACCGTACACGGAATGCGATGCAGGAGACTGTTCGACGCTTTCTGCAGATGTACAAGGATCCGGTCTTCCCGTTTCGTTCACTCACCGATGCTGTGAGAGCTGTGGATCTAGAAACTGTTGTTGGCGTCACTGGAGCAGAACACTTGGAGAAAGCTGGTGTGACGGGACTATTCGCACAAGAGCTCATCCAAGCCAGTACACGAGTCAATTATGCTCAGGATCTGGCAAACATACATGGTGTCGAGGCCATGGTGTGCATGGCGACTGACGGCGCGATGGCTGTGAAAGGTGGGAACTGGCAGATGTTTGCTGAGATGATCATGGCGAGTGGTGCTGGCGTCCTACTGAACACAACTGTCATAATCATCAACAAGACATCAGAAGGAAGACATGGGTTAAGATGGAAGTCACAAATGCTTGAAGGAGAATCAGTCGACGAATTTGATGCTGTGATACTCGCGGCACCATATCACCAAACCAATATTCAGTTCACACCAGCCTTGACGAACCCTCCAGCAAAGCATGATTATGTTAATCTTTACACTACCTTGTTCAGCACACCATATACCTTGTCACCGACCTACTTCAACCTTCCTGTCATAGCTCGAGTCCCAGATATGGTTCTTACCACCTTGCCACCAACGGGCGAGCATGCCAACCACAACCAAAACACTGGTCTAGGACCCGACTCTATCTTCAGTATTTCGCAAGTCCGCACCGCAGTCAATCCAACCACACAAGCTCGTGAGCGTGTCTACAAGATCTTCTCGTCCGCACCCATATCCGAGCAGCAACTTCATAAATTCATCCATGTTCCTTCTACCACTGCACTCAATACGACAAAAGAATTGCCACAACCAATATCATGGCATCACGAAAAGCTCTGGCAATCATATCCTTACCTGCCCCCTGTGACCGAAGGGTTTGACAACATTCGACTCATTGGAGATGACTTGGAGACACCAGCAAGGGGCGTGTGGTATACCAGTGGAATTGAGCAATTTATTAGCACGATGGAGACGTCAAGTTTGATGGGCATGAATGTGGCGAGGTTGATTGTTGATGAGTTGATTGAGCTGGAGAGGAAGAAGGAGCTATAGCTGGACTGATCAGGGTGATTTGCCTTCTGAGTATGAGCTATGATTTACGAAATTATGTTATGATGAAGCAGTGGATTCTGCAGATCCGAGCTGGTGCCGCGTGCTATGATGAGGTGGTTGCAACTAATCCAACGAAGCATATCCGTAACGCCTAAGAGGTAAACGAGAAAGAAAATTGGAGGTTCTGTTGTCTGTGAATGCCATCTCCATATATTTTTCTTTTAAGTTGTTGTCTTGACTTGATCAGAATCATCGATACTCTTCACAGACAGCAGAACCTTTCTTTACAAATATCATCGGCACCCTTCACAAGCATGATTGGTAGCGTTCGAGAACGATAAAGCCTTTCTCTAGGAGATGAGATCTTCCTCTCTTCAGTCACCTTTGGATCGGCTATATATACAAATCGGCCCTGGCTTTGTCCATGCTCCACCTGGAGACCTATATGGTGATGACGCCCACCTATACGCTCACGAAGGAGAATAGCGTATACCCTCACGCCACAACGACAAGCCGCCCTCCTTAGCCCGTAACATTTACAAAGTGAAGATGAGGACGAAGAAGAAGCAGATGATGAGGACGAAGATGATGAAGAGGCAGAGGCCGAAGACGATGAGGAGGAGGATATTACAATGTTTGACGAGGATGGGCACGACCGCTCAATCACTAACACCACCCTCCCAACTACACAACAAGTAGTTCCGTCATCTACCCCAAGAGCTCCACTCTCTTTGCCAGTCGCTACTGCCAGACCAGTCACTGGTCGTCCTCCTCAAGATGCCACCATGGCCCCTCCAACCCGTCCTCACATTCGACACCTATCTGCGACATCTGCTGTTCCTACCCTGGCTCCCTCAATCCCAGCTATGCCACTCGCTCGCTTGAAAGCACCACTCGTCTTCGGCACCGGTACTTCCGCCCCAGCCCTGCCTGGTATATATCATCCTCCCCATCCGACACGCCAGGAATGGCGTCGTGGACTCGCTAAAGACGGCACCCAATACGAGTCAATGCGGTATCTCGCCACTGCCTTTGGCATGGCGCACGTTGCTATTGGGGTTGTTTTTCGTCACGTCCCAGGCCAGCATGTCGAGTTCGTCGTTGTGGCGGGTCGTGATACCAACAAACGCATCAACTATCGCGTTCTTAGTCGTTCTCTGGCTAATAGAACTCACCACACCACGCATTGGGCCACTAAGAATTTCAACTCGTCGGCTATCAAGTATCGTGACATCAATCAGTCTGGCTTCACTATTGGTCGGTTCCCAGGAAAGAATAAGGGCAATGAGCAGATTGTCAGAGACGTCATCAATACATGTGCAAATAAACGTGGGATGGATGAATGGCCCGTGGGGAAGGACGGGGAGTCGGGAGAGGAAGTGACAGATCCTGATATGGAGGATCACCCACTCGACTGAAACCCTGGACCAAGTTCTTCAGGGACTGGTCCCAGTCGCCGCGCTGGCTGGTGCCGGTTTCTTCGTGGCTTCTGATGTGCCTGTAGTTTAGTCGTGTCTTTCGAAGATGGACGTCTCTAAGTAAGTAAACTGGTGGAATGGGCTTGTGATCATCCTTGGCGGGTATTTATAAGGAGTCTCGCTGGGGAGCATTACCTTTGGTATCTTTTTTTCATTCACTTATAAATCATCAATGCCGAACTTTCCTCTATATTACTCCAAAAATGATACCTACAATGTCACGATACATCTTGCCTCCACGATTACAATTATGTTTGGCTCCTTGTCTCTTGCATCTCGGGCAAACAATGCAAAACAAGGCTGAAACACCTACTCATGTATGAACATATTGGTCTGTAGCAAGATACATCGTCTAGCTGCAGCTGATGAACGCGTTTTCGATACTCTACTTGGGGTATAACATGCTTTTAGTACCTGGATTCGTTGCGTCGTCCTCTGTTTTCACCACCTCTTTATACCTCATCAACTCGTTTCTGGCGCCCTCTTCAATTGTGTCTCCAGCGCTTTGACCGCCTCCTGTAACAGGACTTGGACCTTATCACTAAATTCCGTGATCTGTTCCTCCTGTATTTTCTGCCTTTTCTCTGTCCGCTCCACTTGTGCTTCTGCTCTTCGCTTCTTTCGTTCCTCGAATTCAGCCTTGCGGCGAATCTTGGAGGCTGTATATTCGATAGAGTGGCCAAGTAATGGTCCCTCCCCGGGCGCACCCATAGTTGATTCCTGCTCTGCGAATTCGACAGGTGGTGCAGTAAAGAACAATACTCTCCCCGCATTATCACACCTAAACTGATGTCGAATATCGGGTGGTATACTGGCGTTGGCGGCATCGTTCAACGACCATACCTCAATTGGTTGTGGTGCTTTGTAGTTTGTGATACCAGATGTATACGGTGCGTAAGGTTGTATCGTGCTTGGGTGTGTGTTTGATGATGATGTTGTATTGGTGTAGCGATTGTTGTTGTTGTTAAAATTGGTGTTGCTTAGGCTGATCGCGAGAGAAGTTCTGGGGTGGAGGCTAGTATTGAGATGAGAACTTGCATAGGATGATTGAGGTGTTTGTGCAGTAGTATTGTAGCTTGGACCACGGACTGGGGCTATCGGTCGGCTGGAGGTGCTTTGTGGGACAGGTGATGCAGAAGCATGCGAAATATTTTGTGAAGGAACCTGTAACGATTGCAAAGGTTGTGGTGTGGATGTATTAGGTGTCTGTCGTGCTGGGGTTGACGTTGAGAACCCCGAAGCTTGATTGCGAAACTGCTGGAGTGGTTGGCTTATGGTTGTGGACATCTGTCTTGTTGGTTGAGGTGGTGGTGGGACTGGCTGCGGAGGTGGGCTGGGCGTAGGTAGAGGAGGTGGTGAGTCCTGAGGGTTTTGTTAGTCTGACTTGGGGAAACCGCCTAATAATATGCTTACTCTTGCGTCTCTTGGCCGGCGATGTACTGCACCAATCTTCGGTGGTGCGTTGTCTGCTCCCCACTCTGGCTTCGGTAACTCATCTGTCTCTTTCAAGTCATCCTTCAGTAGATATGCGATGGGACTAGGCAGCTTCTTCATCTTTTTGGGCTCAGCATACAGTTCCATCTCATAGTCCTTATCCCTCACTTCGTCAGGTAAACAACTAGCCCATGTCTTAATTTTGTTGAATGTTAGTTTCTCCTCGTTGTATCGTGATTCACAGACATAGATCTCCTTGTTGTTGGGATAACCTCGCGGTCGACCTTTGTGCCATCTAGTGATGAACATGACGAAGCAACGATTGATGACTTCTTCAATTGAGTGATCTCTGTATTGCCCAGTCTTGACAACCTCATTCTCGTAGAAGTGCTTATCGAATCTGTGTACTGTTTGCTCCGGCCTGTAATACCAGCATACATTTACGTATTGGTTGCCTGAAACGTCCTTCCAAGTGCGGTAGATCTGTGTCACAATAGGCTTGGTAAGATCGTTGGCATTTTGAATGTGTACCCAGTCTCCAACTTTGTATATGTCACCATTATGTGATATGCCATTGGGAAGAGGGATACGACCGTCTTCCATCGCAAACTCAGAATCAGGTTTTGACATTTCTTCGGTGACAAGTCTGCGAGCTTCTTTCTGCAAGTCCACAGCATCCTTATATATCTGACTATCGTCTTCGTTGAAGCGTTTCGCATTTTCAAACATGAGGTCGACATCTTGCATAAACTGCTCAACCGAGGTGTACTTTTTTCTCTTGAACTTTCTCTTGATAATGTCGACAGCCATAGGGTTCTGCACTTCCATGTAATATCCCGGCATCGTGATCTTGTCTGGTAAGCGATCGAATGGTAAGATCTTATACTCTCCAGCTGCATTCTTTGGTCGTATTGAGTGCAGTGGTAGAAGGAACATGGATGAATTTATGAAGTTGCTGCTCGGATATGGGTGCGGACGAGAAGATCTTGTAGACACGCTCACGAGCTTGTGTGGTTGGATTGACTGCGGTGCGGACTTGCGAAATACTGAAGATAGAGTCGGGTCCTAGACCAGTGTTTTGGTTGTGGTTGGCATGCTCGCCCGTTGGTGGCAAGGTGGTAAGAACCATATCTGGGACTCGAGCTATGACAGGAAGGTTGAAGTAGGTCGGTGACAAGGTATATGGTGTGCTGAACAAGGTAGTGTAAAGATTAACATAATCATGCTTTGCTGGAGGGTTCGTCAAGGCTGGTGTGAACTGAATATTGGTTTGGTGATATGGTGCCGCGAGTATCACAGCATCAAATTCGTCGACTGATTCTCCTTCAAGCATTTGTGACTTCCATCTTAACCCATGTCTTCCTTCTGATGTCTTGTTGATGATTATGACAGTTGTGTTCAGTAGGACGCCAGCACCACTCGCCATGATCATCTCAGCAAACATCTGCCAGTTCCCACCTTTCACAGCCATCGCGCCGTCAGTCGCCATGCACACCATGGCCTCGACACCATGTATGTTTGCCAGATCCTGAGCATAATTGACTCGTGTACTGGCTTGGATGAGCTCTTGTGCGAATAGTCCCGTCACACCAGCTTTCTCCAAGTGTTCTGCTCCAGTGACGCCAACAACAGTTTCTAGATCCACAGCTCTCACAGCATCGGTGAGTGAACGAAACGGGAAGACCGGATCCTTGTACATCTGCAGAAAGCGTCGAACAGTCTCCTGCATCGCATTCCGTGTACGGTACGGCTCCATAACTCCATATCGATAGAACAGCTTCGCAGTATTCCACCATGACTTCCAACGTCCAGCTACTAAGTCCTGTGTATAAACGAACTCTTTTCCATTCCAGATGCCCAGGACTTGTCTACCATCATCGCCATCTTCATCGTCGTCTGTGGTGCTTAAGTTCAAGGTGTTCACGGCATGGACGAGGTTGTGGTTGACTGAGACAAAGATGGAGGCGCCGAGTTCGACGGGCTGTGAGAGGTTGCCGAAGACTGGGACGGTAGTGCTACGACCACCAATGTACTCGCCCCGCTCGAAGATGGTGATGTTGAGTGGTGGGAGGGAAAAGGAGGTGTGGTTGGCAAGATATTGCGAGAGGTAGTATGCTGCTGATGAACCTGCTGATCCAGCACCTATTTGAGAGTCAGCATCATTCATGCGCTCGAGTCCATAGCTCGATGGCGTTACCTATAATAGCTATCTTATGAGGCTGCTTTTGAGAGTGAGGCGCTTGAAGTGGTACTTGTTCAGAAGGCGGCACATCATAAGCGAGAGCCGTAACGATGAGTAGAAGCAAAGTCGAAGGTAAACGAGCGAGAATCATTGTGGTGATAATACTTGTTGTTGTTGTGAACGAGAAGAGATGAAGTGATCAAAATAGGGACTCAAAGTGGAGACAACTAAGCAGAAAGGTAAGCACAGCAGTGACTGTAAGCAAAAAGTGGTATTAATGTATAGAAGAGCCTGAAGAGGCAACGTGCTCGCTAATCCTCCACGAACACATCAATCTTCGCACTCTGCACATGGTTAGCCCATCCAGGATACCTCGCCCAAATCGTGAGCTCAACACATTCTCCCTGCTTCAGATCCCTCACCCACTTCCTTTCCTCCTCATCCTCAGCGTCCCATCTCCATGTAACAATATGCGTCTTCTCTTGTCGTGAAGCATGTAGATTCACTTGCACCAATCTCGGCCGCCACAGCTCCATCTCCTCTCTGCTCAGATCACACGTAAAAGTCATTCTTCGTCTCGGTACACCGTTTCCACCTCCAGCTTCTTCTGCAATTGGTTGTTGTGAAGCAGAAGGCTGTATGACCCGTGCCTCAAACCAAGTATGACTTCCTTCGTATGTGCCATGCCATTGCGGGAAGGAAGACCAGCCTTGATCTCGTGCAGATATGGTGAATGTTATCTGCTTGACTGGTCCTGGTGATTCGTCCGACCTACTTCTGTGTTTGGGTGACAACGGCGAACTTTCAGGTGCATCCTCGGCAAGGTCGTCAAAGGTCAACGAAGTGCCGGGATACGGTGGTGAATTGGATGTAGCACCTCCTGATGCCCAAAGAATAGGCCAGCTTCGTAGATATGCCGTCCCAGCTGAAGGCTCTGCAATCACCAACCTCTCATCACGTGACGCTTCCTCGCATACCCAATATTCAGCAGCTTTGATAACTTCGAGTGCCAGTTCCGCTGGCAAGTAGTTGCAGAGGACTTCTATAACTTTGGTAATGTCCTTTGGTGTGCGTGGGTAGTAGGAGCTTTGAGGATTTGAAGCTGGAGATGGTCGTCGATGGACTGGCATGTGTGGTGCTTGATCTGGTTGAGATGGTCGTGATGGCTGTCGTTGTTTCCAGAATAACCTTATTGTGTAATATGCAAGACCTCCGATAGCTGCTACAAGAAGGGGCAGTGCCATTTTGTGTCACTGGGGACAGCCTCGGGATGATGTTACTTTGTTTCACAAGAAGGTTGGCGAGATTGCAATGCAATAGTGACAGCACGAGTTTTTTCTTCGATGCGAGGTGTAGACGATCTGTTAACCTTTTATGTTTTCGTTTGATATGTACATAATTTCATATTTGCTCGTTTGCTACCTAGGTTTGTGATTGCCATGTTGTCTTGGATATTTCGGTTACGTCACAATTCCGCCCCTTTTAAAACTTGAAACAAGAGTGCTGAAACACATACTCATGTATGAACATATTGGTCTGTAGCAAGATACATCGTCTAGCTGCAGCTGATGAACGCGTTTTCGATACTCTACTTGGGGTATAACATGCTTTTAGTACCTGGATTCGTTGCGTCGTCCTCT
>Ga0115847_100225_pt1 | contig 11921 bp, 6 predicted proteins | sample InSIn5SAF170_FD_83861 | JGI IMG/M metagenome (GOLD analysis project Ga0115847, IMG submission 83861)
CAAGAGCGGATGATGTCGAGGGTGTAAGAATAGCTGTCGAAGGAGTCAACGATTACAAGACATTCTTCGATGCTTCAGGTCTTGGTCAAGACACGTCAGGTGCTGGAAACATGAGCGGTGGCACTGGTGGTGACGGAAAGAGTCTGGAGGATTTGTTCTACCAGAAAGAGATGGAAATCTCGAAGATGGCGTTCACGAGACAATTCACATACGCTATTGTTTACTCCTGGGTGAAGTTAAGGGAACAGGTATGTTGGAGACTCAGCTGAGCTTACAGTGCTAATGAACGTCTAGGAAATTCGAAACATCACATGGATCGCAGAGTGCATAGCACAGAACCAGAAGGAGAGGATCAACAACTACATCAGTGTATTTTAGGTGTAAAGTTGATGTGATGAGTAGTACTTGTAGCGTAATTCATAGATATTTGTTTCAATAGTTTGGCGTAAGGGTTCTCAAGCATGGGAAAATGGACTCGAGATCGTTTTACACAGATCGTACACTCTATTCTACACTGTTTCGTGATATACATACACATCCTTAAAAGCTGATCTCTCCTTTGTATGTCGCCTCTCCTAATCCCAAAGTCTCTGTCAACACTTTCCATCTATCACTTCCCCTCTCCTTTCGCTTTAAATAATTCAACAATTTCTGCCGTCGGTGAACCATCAACCTCAGATCTCTATGTCCAACATGATCCTTAGTCCCTTTTGCATCAAGCTGATCAGCAAGAACCTTGATCTTTGCCGTCAGAACCGCAATCTGCACCTCCGAACTTCCAGTATCAGGACCAGCGCGCGGTGTTTTCTGCGGCAGTGGCCCCTTGATGACATCCATGTTCAATGCTGGCTTAGGGGTATACGTCTTGTCGGTATTATGTCTCCCGAAAGTCTCAATACATCTCCTTACATTTGCAGCTGTCCTCCCCTTTTGACTCGCATTCGCCAGGCTTGTGATTCGAGTAAGCGCCGTTGTTGCTCGCGCATGTAACTCCGCATGCTCTTTCAACTCAGCAGCTTCGACAGCTGGATCAATGAACTCTCTATGCTTGCTCCAATTCTTTGGCACCGTAAGCATATAAGAATGCTTGATGCTCTCCTGCAACTCCTCCGGACTCAAGAAGTGATCAAGCAACACATCTTTTGGGAAGTGCATCTCAGCTGGTCTACCATCTTCTGTATCATGGGATGTTGCGTGTGCGTCGAGAATTACGGTAGAGCCACCAACATTGTCCAGAGACTCTATGAATGATGTGGTTGTCCCTCGGATAGGATCACCTGCTGCGATCTTGCGCTGCTCGCGGAGCTCAGCTTGACGTGAAATATTAGCCTCGCGGATTCTCTTGGATTGTGCCAGCTCGTATTGGTCTCTGTGTCTTCTCTTAGGACGTTTCGTTGAGGCGTTGAAGGTGCTGGTTATCGGGAGGAAAGGCTTAGGTGCTGGTCTGAGGCAAACTTGGAGTACATTAGCAGCTGAAAAGACAGTTCCTAAGTGAGTAAAACCTACGATTCGAGACGCTCAACGGCGAGGGGAGAGGTAATCGGGGCGGCATATTTGCGTGGTTATGCTGTTCCTGAACTCCTCTTCTCGTGTTCGAGATGGAATATATTTTGAGCTCGGACCACACACGTGACCATGTATTTGCAAGTTTCTAATAACCGCAAGCATGTAATCTTGCTGAAAAGTTACAAATAAAGTAGGAAATACACCTAAGTCATCTGTCTCGGAATGCCTCTGATTAGTGCTCTATTCAACATCTATCTCGAAGACGTTGAGGATATTGCTCGATCCTGATTGCATTGTCACGGATAACACTAGTTGATACTTCAGTCCCAGCAGGATTTCACATAACTCTGCATGGCAGGATTACTATCTGCTTTCAAAAGCAGGAGTGGCTTTTCAAGCAATCATTTGATGTGGTTGTCAGTGTGTGCTTCTCATCAGAACACCTACTCTACTCAGCTAAACCCGGCTTTTGGTATTCTCGAATGAATAGCGAGGTAGTATGATGAATATTTCTGTTCTAGTAAGGAATAACGTGACACCATAGAGCCAATATTCAATAAATCCGGTATAGTAAGTGTCAGAACAACTGTCTGCTGTTGTGTGTTTCTGTGAATAACGACCAACTGTTATTTCCTTTTAATATTTATCAAAGACAGAAAAATATACTTCTGAGGTCTCCTCGAGTATACTATATTGACAGTACAATAACTCAGTCTTTTGCAACATGGTATTGTAAAAAAATCACTATTGTATGTAATTGTTAACTTGGAGGATACCATTATGTTCTCTGCTGAAGAGCTAATATTTCATTACACGGCAAGGCTTAAGTTACATTGTGATCATAGTGGTGGCGTTCATATTTTCACTTGTCAGTGATCAGAAATGTATGCGCATAACAGCTTCGTAGTATTATGAAATTCAACATGTTGTACGTTACATAACGCAGTGTCAAGATTTAAATGGATGGTGAAAGAGTTAAGTGTCAACCCAAGTAAATGGACTTCTAAGGCGTCATTTAATGTTTTCTTGAACTAAGCGAAGGAGATTCATAGTCAATCATCAAATTCGTGCCTCAGGACCAGTGTGTACCTTCAATCCACTCAGACTGAATCGATCTTGATGGGACGACAAAAAGCACTCCTTGTACCATTAGGCGTGGTAGGAGTAATGCGGTTTTCACCCATCCTGCTAAATTGATGTCGGTATTCGAGGGCATTTACGTTGTAGATAAAAGGGGCGGAGAACGTCTCTAAGTTCCTCATCTAGCACTCGCGATTGAATCCTACTCTCACTCTGTCGACTCGAACCATACTAATATCATTCTCGAGGTGGACTAGACACGTTGAAGCCTTGCGATTGAGGCCAAAACACTGATTAGGGCATGCCAAGATATCGCGATCGATTATTTCGCACCACCAAAATCTACGAACTTTTTTGGACTCAGAACCTCCAACCCCACGACAACCTCACCGAACGACAGATTTTCCACGAACAAAACAAAAAAATCCGTCAAGATGGCTCCTTCCGATCAACCAAGCCAGCTTCCAGCTATCTTCAACCCAACTTCCCAGGACATTGAGAACCTTCTCAGCGCTCAATGCCATCTTGGTAGCAAGAACTTGCAGGTTCAGTACGCGATCCCAACATTTTACAATACAAGAAATGCAAGGAAGGATGGGGCTGATTGGGATATAGCATGTCACCATACTTGTACAAGACCAGACCAGATGGTGTTAACGTTATCAACATTGGAAAGACCTGGTACGTTGTAACATTTCGTGGAGTGGCATTGTTCATTTCTCTGCCAAGACTTCACACTGTGTGTTGCTTGAGCACGACACAACATAATTACTCCCTTTGTGGAGAGTAACAAGACATAGGCGGCAACAATCTGTTGTTGAACCTTTCACTGATGATTTGAGTAGGGAGAAGATTGTCCTTGCCGCTCGTATCATCGCTGCCATCGACAACCCAGCCGACATTGTAAGTACACATCACGTGATATCAATTCATTTTGACATTGACAACACATTTATTCCGTATACTAATTCAATTTTGCATCTAGGTTGTCATCTCTGCTCGTCCTTATGGTCAACGTGCCGTTCTCAAGTTCGCTCACCACACTGGTGCCGTCGCTATCGCCGGTCGTTTCACTCCCGGTAACTTTACCAACTATATCACTCGATCCTTCAAGGAACCACGTTTGATCATCGTCACCGACCCAAGAACTGACCGACAGGCAATTCTCGAGGCTTCATATGTATGTATTTCAGTTCCATTGTTGATGGTGTTTTTGAGTTGTGGCTAATTCAAAATCCAGGTCAACATCCCAGTTATCGCTCTCTGCGACACCGACTCCCCAACCGAGTTCGTCGATGTTGCTATTCCAACCAACAACAAGGGACGTCACGCTATCGGTTTGATCTGGTGGTTGTTGGCTCGTGAGGTCCTCCGTCTCCGTGGTACCATTGCTTCCCGTGAGGCTGAGTGGGACGTCATGGTTGATTTGTACTTCTACCGTGACCCAGAGGCTGAGGAGACCAAGAACGAAGCTATCGAGAAGGAGGGTGAGGAGCCAGCTGTCACTGAAGCTGGTTTCGGTGCTGCCGGCGGTGACTGGGAGGTGAGTTATTATCAAACTGTGTGATGTTCATCGTTTCTAATATGAATCAGGTTTCTGGTCCAGGCGCCTCGACTGCCTTCGCTGGTGCAAGCTCTGCTGCTGCTGGCGGAGCTGACTGGAACGTTGCTGGAACTGATGACTGGGCCGCTTCATCTGGTGCTGCTGGTGGCGAGTGGGGAGCTGAGACCAAGGGTTCCGAGCAGTGGTAAATTGTCGTTACCACACTCTTCTCACCTTAAAATTTGCTGCATCTGGTTGGACTTCTGCGTGGCTGGATCGTTTGTTTTTCTGGAGGGTCACTTGACATGTGCTAATGTGGGAAAGAGCTCGCCTGCTGTACACTCTTTTCAGCTTGAGAGGAAAGCCCAGTGCTGTCAAAAGGAGAAGACTTAAAAGTGCTCCGCCTTCTATGGTTGGCGATCGTTCTTAGTATGTTCGCATATGAATGAAGTCGATAAAAACGAATGCAAACTATTTCTTCGGACTTTAGTGCCCTCAGATGCAGTGTCGTCTTTCCTCTTGCTAAGATTGACATGCCAAATGCTTTGCTATACAGTGATGATCAGTAATCAGGCCAAGATACGCCTTTCACGACAGTCACAGCGAGCGGGGCGGTTATTAAGGGTATGCGAGAAATGTTATTCCACGTGAATGTATCATTAAAATGTCATTTGAATCATCCTCAACTATCAACAGTCATGTAAATCCGTCAAGACGCCTAAAATTATGCTCCCAAAACAACCATGTAATCTTAACCGCTAGTATACCATCTATGGTCCGAACACCAGAGCTCTCACTTCGATACTCTCTCTACCGACAGCACCCTCAGGTGTATCAGGATGTACGAAAGCAGTATGAGGCACTCTTCCACCCTTGACCTTGGATCCAGGCTTCAATGCCTCACTATCAAAGCACTCAATGAACAATCTCTCATCATTCCTCATGCCCGACAGGTAATGCCACTTCTGCCCCTCATTATGCTTGATACCGGCTGTCCAACCGGTATGAGTTGGATAGCGATGCTCAACAGGGATTACATCCTCATCGCTTACAGTCGCAGAACTCGCTAGTGCAAGCGGGTTAGATTGGACGGGTCCATTGAGTGGTCGCCAGATGTTGATGATTCTGTATCGTCCTTGCAGTAACCTCTCTGCCTCATCCCCTAGATGACGCTCAACGCGAAGCTTGGTTGCCTTCTCAGTCTGATCAATATGAACTTTCTGTACTGGCGCTCTGCTGGCGTTTGGATTCGAGCGACGAATGGTGTGGTCAAAAATCACGACCTTGTTTGAACCAGGAACGTTGTCAAGAATCAATTTCTCGACTTCGGGATAATAGTTCTTGGAGATGGAGTCATCGTCTACAAAATCCTTCTCTGCTGACTCGGGAAGGCCAGAAACAACAGCGAAAGCTTGTTCGTCGAGTGTGTATTGCGATTCTTGACCACGGATGTCATGGATTTTGACTTTGTGTAACTCGTCGCCGAAGTTGCGCTGCGGTTGGCCTTCAGGTGGTGATTCAACATAATTGAATGGGACACTACCGTCTTCTGGTGGTGAAAAGTCTGTGTTATTTATTAGCAATCCATCAGGGGCTTATGCTAGCCATTGAACCTACAGTTTAGGGTTGCGAAGATGTCGCCGTGTGGGATATAGCTCTTATCGACCTTTTCTGAGTATGCCGCTTCCGTCTTGGATGATTGAGACAGGTTATGGGCTGCTGTAGCCTGGATTGGTGCTGCTGTGGTCATTGTAACAGGGGAAATGGTATAAGTAATGACAATAATAGAGATTGGATGTTGTGAAAGACTATGGACTTGTATAGAGGGGGAGAGGAGGGGCAACTTCACGAAATATATAATTCCGAGAACCACCTACAAGCAGTTTACAAATGAGCCCATGGTAACATAAGCTTGGTATGTCATTGGTGTATTAATAATCAGCTGTACTACTCTGAGGAGGTCATAATGACCGCATGTCGAGTTATCTCCGATTTTTAGGGCGTAGAGAGAAGGACCAAAGGCGTTTGAAGCAGATGGCGTGCGAGCGCCCTATGGCCGAGGTGTCGATTTTGCCACAGGGATTGTAAATCCTGCATTAGACCGCCATGTAAGTCATGTGATCTGGCATCTGGAACGAGAGCGCTTTGTTTACGCCAAGCCCAGGAACCATTTGTTTTGATTTGCAACGGTTAAGCACACATCGAAGCCTTGAACAAGTATAATTAACACCCTGAAATTGATGATAGGGCATTATTGCGTCTTTAACTCGGAATTCTATGCATAAAGTATAGAGCGCGTTGCTCCTTGGTTTTACTTGCGTAATCAGCATGGACTACGTCCACAGTTCTTCTCCTGATCCGCTGAACGACTCCCCCACATACCACTCCTCTCAGAAGATTCGGCGATCAGCATACTCGACCAGAACATTTCCTTTGAAAGGCAGTTCACCAACGAAGCAGACGTTCGAGCTTGATGTGGGAAATCAATCTTCACCGCAAAGGTTGATTGTTACAGTGGAAGCAGACACGCATAGTACGTCGCAAGCGTATGAACGGGGAGTTGGCACGCAGTCTTCACCATCGCGACGTGCGCTCAAGACTCGCGAAAGGACCATCACAACTACTGTCCCATTAAAGGGATTGTCAGATTCCGAAGATGAAGGGCAGAATACGACAACACCAACAAGAGCTAGGGGACGGCCAAGAAAATTGAATGGAACTCCTGCACAGTCAAAAGCTGGTCGCAAGACTCCACCAGCCAGGAATAATTCACGGTCAAGAAGGTCAATAGGTGATTTGGTTGATGGCGATGATGAGGAGGATATGGATTTTCAAATTGGTCGAAACATTGAGGTTCGACGGGGAAAAGGAAGGTCGCGATCAAGATCTCTTAAAAACGCCTCGCGAAAGTCCTTGTCTGAACTCAGTAATACTGGAGAAGCATTGACAGTATCAAGTTCTGCGCCGAGAAGAGGAAGGGGAAGACCCCGGAAATCACATTCTCCTACCAAACCTCTTTCACTTGATGATGAAGGACCATCTATGGGCATCGACGGGATGGAGAGTGGAGCTACGGACGAAAACTTATCTAACAAACCACAAAAAGTTTTGGGGAAGCCTTCACCGTCGCCTCAAAGTCAGAAAATATACGATGTAGCACTAGAAAGTGCTTACCCAGAGAGTCCAGGGGAGGAGAGTGGCGCAGGTTTGCTGCTACATCCTGCTGCAGAAGATGTAGATGATTCTGCAAATCTCACTGTAGATGATGTCATCGAGGTTGACGATGAAGAGGATGAACTGGGTGACTTGCGAGAGTTCGACACGATTTTGGAGAGTGAAGAGTTCAGCATGATCTCTGTCGACTCAGTCCCATCACTGAGGCAGCACTTAAGCAGTCCAGCCAATCAAGAGGATATTGCTCCACCAAGATCTGTTTCCAAGTCACTGGAAGCTTTGAAAGCGACTGAGGCATACAATGATTCATTCTCAGATATTCCGAACATGATTTTGGAGGCTGCTACACCTGTTCGTCCCAGACGTCATGATTTGCTGGCAGCACCTGCTATAGAAGATAACTCCTTCTCTAGTGTTCCACCCCAAATCCTTGAAGCTGCTACGCCAGGATGGAAGAATCACATCTCGAAGTTCAAGAGCACTGCACAAGTAGTGGATGACTCGTTCTCGAGTGTTGCCCTAGACATCCTGGAGGCAGCCATACCAGGTCGTGTACTGTTGAAAGATGCACCTGCATCACGGAATCAATTTGAATCCAGTCAGTTTAAGCTAGATGTTCCAGAAGTCCGTTCGGCGAAAAAAGATGACTCTGCCTTTCTCAAGGAGCAACATGATTTAGTTCAAACGCAAAGAGTGGATAATTACTTCGAACACGAGAACAGCCGGAGGCCTATAACTACTGCTCTGTCAACCACAAATACTAGACTTCTAACGCCAGATGAGACGCCATCACCGAGTGAAGGATCGAGCCAAAACCCATCCGAATCTAAAGGCAATGTCTATTTTGAACACAATGAAATTCACAAGGCAGACATGGGCACAAATGGACAAGAAGTATCGATGATGCATTCGTATCTGCCTTCTTCTCCACCTACGTTGTCTCAAGCTCTACAACGGAACGGTCGAACACAGATCTCATCCAACATCCAGACACCATTTGCTGCTTTCTCCTCCCCCAGCCTACCATCGCCCAAAGTAGCTGTCGATAATAGAGACACGTCAACGTCCCGTCTTGATACGCGACCCGAATTGGCACCAGCAGCTCGAGCTGGACATGCACTTCAACAATCTGTTCTTGTGCCGTCATCACCAAGAGATCGGTCAAACAGTCTTGGTAGTCCTTTCAAAAGTCCAGTATCCGAGAGACGATCATCAGTATCATATCCATATTTGCCTTCGCCATCACAAGAGCAAATGGGGCGATCTGAACCACGTCTTAATCATGATTATCAGAATGAATCACCAAATGATCCATTCAACGAAGAACAACAAGCACAAATCTCCTCACTTCAGGTAGTGGTGTCTGACCATGTCCAACCTTCGAGTAGTCACAGTAAGACAAAGATAAAGAATTCGCGCTTCTCAAGTGTTCGATCGGCGGACGTGTCGACAATGAGTGGAAGTGCCATGAGTTGGCAGCCTGAACAAGAGATCATGATTTCAATTGATAGAAACCCTAAGCAATCAACGTCCGATATTTCTGAAGTACTCAAGAGAAAGTGGCAGCAAGAAAGAGCTGCAGTCAGCAGCCAGGTAGAGATTGCCAACTCCGCTGATGTTGTTGTCCTTGGTTCGGACGCATCTAGTGCCATTGAGGCAAATGATGATGATGAAGGATTACAACTCTTGCTGGAGACTATCAACTCACCTTCTCCCGCAAAACAGCGACAAGAATACTCTGATGAACCTGTAGAAGGGCCTAGGCGTAGCAAGATCCCAAGTCCCTGGAGGAAGAATGGTAAGAGTGTGGTGTACAATGATGAGATTGATAAGGGCGAGTTGCCTCTCCATCAACGACAAGCTGTCCTTACTACGAGCCACATAAACCAGCACGTTGCAGAACCAATTGCACGACAACGCCAAGAAGAGACGCCTATTCTCAGTGATGAGGTGCAAGATGTTGACCTGTCAGGATATCAGATTCCACAGAAGTCAAATTTCAAGCCTCGACCAAGACAGAGTGGAAATCTTGACTTCGCAGCATTGTTGTCACCAATCAAACCCTTGCCAGTACTTTCCGGAGGTCAAACTCGTTCACAACCAAAGTTTGATGCATTCATATCTCGTACGACTGTAACGTCAAGTGAACAGAATCATATGTTAGATGAGGGTGAACACAGCATTTCATTCGCTCCAATACCTCAAAAGGCTGGCTTTAACCCATCTCCTCGAAAATTGTCTAACTCAGGCCTCTTCAACATACCTGTCCAACCTCGACTATTCACTCCGAGTACTGAGGAAGACTCTGCTACAATAATAACGGAGCGAACGCCACTTGTGTTGAAGCAAACCCAAGCGCTCAACCGTGTAACAACACTGGCACAAGAAGGGCCATCTTCCCCAAGCTTTAGCGAGGCGTCAATTGATTTTATCCCGGCATCAGATTCGAACTCGCACAACCAAGAAAACACACCCTTTAACCAGAAATCTCGCACACTACAATGGACACAAAGCCTCCATTTAGCCACGAAGATAATCCAAACTCCAATACCATGCAAGCATGCCTCACCAACAAAAAGTTGTTTCCGCACTCCTTCCGTTGGTCTTCCCCAAAATGTAAATCAAAGTCCGAGCAAAAACGTTGTCTTCGTCTCCTCGTCCCCACAAATGCCCTCACCCTCACCAGAAGAGACTTTGTCTGCAACGACATGGTCTAAGAAACACTGGCTTCTTCTCGACTCCATCCTGATTTCTCACCAACCCTCTGCTTCCGAGGGAGGTCAGGAGATAATTGGTGAAGAGGGGAAGAGAAGGAGGAGAAATTCAACGAGAGTGATTTCGAAACTATTGGGAAGAAAGGTTAGCAGTCAGGGTGCTGAGATGCGATTCGAGCAGTGGCATCTCGAAGCTGTGGATGAGTTCAGGGAGAAAGTTCCTGGGTGGGAAGAGAAAGTGATTGCTATGAGGGCTTTCGCTTTGCTTGTTGGCGCCGAAAGGAGAAGCCTAAAGGGCAGGTGTTGAGTCGAGAGGTGACAAACAAAGTCAGCAAAGATGTCGTACAGAGGGGGATGCATGTATTCCTTTTGATTCGAAATACCCTATTGGAATAAATGAGCGGAATTATGGAGTTTTGTGATCTTGGGTGCACATTAGCTTTCTTTCGAGTTTCAATGATACCACTATGTTTGTACAATCAGCCATGCCTAAATTCTTGACCTCTAATGATATACAGTGATTATGCTCTTGTCTGGCACTATCATTTAATATTTCTTCCTTATAACTCTATCGTCTCCACTCCACCAGTCCAGGAACTTTTACTCAAGCTGGGAGGCTTGATTAGCATACAATACATCCACCACATTACTCAACTTCTCAATCGTTGCCAATGCAGCATCATAACCCTCATCCCTCTCCGTTTCATCAAAGATAATCAAGCACCCCGCTCCCTGATCCAGGACACCAATAATGACTTTATCTAGGATCATCTGGCTCAACTTCCTCTCCACTTGCTGCGTATCCAAACCTACGATCTTGGCAACATGCGCAATCTCAACGCGCGAGAACGGCTCAATCACCTTGATGAGATTCTGCTCTAACATTGCATCGTACAAACGGCGGAGGTGGTTGCGGATGAATGGATCAGAGCCAAGTTCATGTCTGTAATCGCCTAGTGCGCGTTCGTATTCTTCTAGTGAACGATTGGAGTGTGCTCGTGCAACAGCTTTCATGGCTTCAAGGTTCTTGCCAGCGTATTTGACAGCCTGCTTCGAGGTCATGATTTGATTGACATCGTCGCCAAGATTGAGCATGATTTTGCACAAAAGCATGTATTGTAGCGCCGCTGTGGCCTTCTCTGGCTCGTCTTGTGTATGGTAACCATCTAGTGCTTCGATGAAATAGGAAAATGCCGTGTTAAAGTCCCTGTCTTCTGCATGTAGTTTTCCAGATTGCATGTCTAAACCTGCTTGCAGGAGTGGTGGTGTATACACTGATGCTGCAGATGTTCTAGCTGACGTGAGTGCTGCGCGACCTTTGGCATTATTTCCTAGAGCATGGTAGACACGGGATTCGAGCAGCTGTACTTCTACTAGGACCAACTTATCATCGAGACGTTTAAGCTCTTTCAGAAGGTTGTTGATGAGGGTGAGGGCGTCGTAGTATGAAGCTTTGCTCATGTAGAGTGTGACAAGACGGGTTTCGAGATTCTGGCGTAAGAAGCCTCTTCGTTCGGAGGTGGCCCATTCGATACATGATTTCGTAACACTTATTTGAGTATCTGTTGTATTCGGAATCTGGTTGAACAGGTCAAGCAATTGTCGGACTGTGAAATGCAAGGTCAGAACTTGAATTGCTTCGATAGATAAATCACGAACCTAGTTTTGCTGTTTTCGCCTTTGCGAACGAAGAGAGAGTTGTCCGACTTGTCTTGATCAAATCTACTAAAGCATCCACGTTTCTAGACGACATCAGCTTTGACTTAGTTATAGAGACAACCCATCTTACTTCTCGTCTCTGTACAACTCTCCTAAACTGACCAACGCCGTCTCATATTCTCGTACTGCTGCATCTGAGTTGACTGATGGAGGTTTCGAGATGATGTCCTTGTATTGCGCCTCAG
>Ga0115847_100352_pt1 | contig 11876 bp, 7 predicted proteins | sample InSIn5SAF170_FD_83861 | JGI IMG/M metagenome (GOLD analysis project Ga0115847, IMG submission 83861)
GCCTGTACCTGTGTTGTCAATGCGCACCTTCAGATTCGAGGGCTCTGCGCTGTCCTCGTTGAGCAGCTTGATTGTGTACGATTCCCTGCCCTCGATGCGCAATGTAATGTCGCCTTGCATGAAGATTTTGGTGTCCGCCCTCTCCTCCAGCAAGCCCATTACGTCCACCAGCATGTTCTTGAGGCTCCGGCCAGCGAAAACAACCAATTGCGCATCCGACGGCTTCTCGTTCGGCTTCGTAGTCGCGCTTTCGTCCGTGGGCGTACCGTACGTGGAGTCATCTGGCGAACCATGCGCCGACTCATCCTGCGGCGACTTCATGATCGATCAATTGCGTTATTGTCTTATACAAGACTGGAGATTTCGCTGAATGTTTCTGGCGCATTGACATTGGTGATCGCTATGTTGCGATCTCGCAATCCGCAATTGGTCGTTGCGGATATGAATAGAATCCGCCCGCCGCGAATGAGGACAGCTGCACCCATGTGTGGGCCGTTCCTTTAGGCAAGAGCTAAGCTCATTTGACTGGTATCAGTTTTAGTGGCTCGGAGCTTTTCCATCGTGAGGAAGCGCAAAGGGCTGATTGAGTACGTTAATAAGTCTGCGAGGCCCGCTCTTCGACTAACGAAGCTTCAACAAGCTATGTACAAACTGCTGACGACTTTTTGACCAAAGATTTGCGATGTCGCGCAGCGTTCTAGACACCTTTCTATCGCATGATCAAAAGGATCGATTGAAGGCGCCATGACCCTTCCAGAGCGCCATCGCTGCATCAGACCCAGTTCTAAGCTCTCCTGACGAACCCTGCGCGCCGTTGCGTGAGTAGCCTCCGTACCAGATGAGGCAGAGATGTTCTTCATCACTCGACGCAGGAGACGTGGCTTTCACTTGCTGCCACTGAAGTCAATCGTTGTTTGACCATAACGACTCTTTTGCAAGCTCGTGTCTATTGTTTCTGTCTTATCCTCATACAAACTATTCCTATCTCCACAGATCTACTCCAACATTGTCAGCACTACCATACGCCTCCCCCTGGACGCAAACTACTGTTCTAGTCTCGATTCTTCATGACTCAAATCTAAGGTCCCAGCATCCGGCTGAAGAACGGGGAATGAGGACGTGGATCATTTTCTGCCCACTTTGTTCTTCTTCGTGCAGGACGTCCAAATTCTATTTTGCATGCCTCCAGTCACTCCTTATGTTTGTATGATTTCATAGAGTAGGCTGTGGATCAGCCATTTCCACTCGTTTCACGGCACGAAACATAAACAATGTCTGAAGTGGAGAAGACGCAAGAGCAGTTGAAGGCGGCTCTCATGGCCGCCCAGGGTGGTGAACCGCGTACAGTCAGCCGGACAGATGTCTCCAGATCGCCACGGCCTGGAGCACCACGACATCCTATACGGTCCATGCAAGGACCCTTCGAAGAATCAATTGAAGATGCGAGCAACCCGCCGGACACGAGAGCGCAAGAAGACTTCAACAAACTAGATCCACGAAAACGGAGGCAAAGACTGCTGGATGCAGACTCAACGAATGGCACATACAACGAGCAATGGCGCACAAGAGCGTCGACAGCGAAGTTCCACCCGCTTACCAAGATCATCTCACAGATTGCTTTTGGGGTCCATTTGCTGCACCAGCAATTGGCGAAGTCGGACGAAGAGGTGGTCAAGATTCTACAAAAACATGTCGACGACGTGGACAATTTTGTCCAACGCGCAGAAGAGGATCTCGACCTTGCCATATCAGACGTTCGGGAGCGTATAAACTATCTAAAGCTACCACTCGAGCACACCGGTGTCTTTGATGTTATGCTGGACGACAGAGCATTCAGAAATCAGATTGTGGAGGGCAATGAGAAGATAGAGAAGGTGGTTGATGCGACAGCGGGACTTGTCAAGGACTTGCAGGTAGACGTGCAAAAGGGCATGGAGTCTACCATTGATTTCGGTAAATACCTCGACGACATTGCGGATAATTGGCCACAAAACGATCGTGGCTCGATAGATATATTTCGCACGATGCAGGCAAATGTTGAGGGCTGGGTGCAGTGCATGAGTACCTTGCAGATGAAGGGAAACGGTCTCAGCGTTGCAGTCGTTCAGCTTGGTAGCATATTGAATGAGATGGCAAAGCGGGCTGGATCAGCGAGTCGTCGCGAGCAGGTAGGTCTATCATAATGACGCAATTGGAACGAACTGACAAACTTTCACAGAGGAGAGCAGAACGTGTTGCCAATGGTAGCGGTGGGAGCAGGTCTCGAACTTCTTCATCACATGGACATTCGCACAGTTCTGCGAGGTCTGAACGACGGCGATCCCATAAACCGTTACCGCAAGACCCAGACTCTGTCGTGCAAGTTGTGGAAGCCACATTGCCGGGCGCAAAATTGCATAGGGAATCCACGCGGGAAAAGTCGTACAATGAACCGCGTCAGGTTCCTCGAGCACCCAGGTCTGTTGCAACCTCAGTGAGATCAGGAAAATCTGCGAGGCCCATGAAATCGACACGAGACGCGAAGAAGCCTGCACCAATACAGATCGACAAAGTACCTGCGCTCAAGAAGACGGACACGCTAAAGTCGGAAACCATGAAGAACTTCAAACTGCCTGATTTTGCAAGCGTGTTCCGATTCCATGCATCCTCCGCTCCCTCTGCAAGCGCTTCAGTGGCTCCATCACCGCTGGGTTCGCCCGGACTATCACCTCCCACCTTTCCACACTCTCAAACTGTGTCTCCAGTACACACACCAAGATCATCATCGCTGTCTGTGGCACGTAAACCTATACCTGTCGCCAGAATCCCCACTGAGCCTGTGGAGATGGAAGCCAATTCGAATGCAATTTTCGAACTTGACAGCACTCCCCAAGCAACACTGACAGAAGCACGTTCAAGACTCCGGGAACAACAATCACAAGAAGCACTTTCAGCAAGCAGATTGCAATCACCAGTCGCGGAAGGGTCAAACGAAGTTGTCTCTCCCTCCACTAAAACAGGAGAGCCACCTGATTCAGCTTACGCATCAAGTCCCGAGCCAGCAGTGGTGAAGTATTTCTCACCACCAGTCCTTGTCGAAGAAGACTCGCCGTCGACGGAATCTTCGACTGCGCCAATAAAGCATTTCTCGCCTCCAGCTCTTGTCGAGCCGACCGAGGCAAGACCAACCACATCGCCTAGTCCACGACCCCCTGCAATTGGTGCTCTAGGCATCTTTCCATCTGCTTCACTGACGAGTCTTCCTTCCATGGTGACAGTGGAACAAGATCGCCAGTCAGATAAGATGAGTGTCTCCTCGCTCAATCTCACAGCATTGCCTGCTTTATCATCGCCACCTCTCAGCAAGGCCACTACTGGGCCAGCGGCTAGCAACACGACCGCACCGAAAGAGCCATCACGATTACGACATGGGTCTGTGCCCACTGTTTTACCGACTTTGAAGAAGCGAACGAGCTTGTCAGCCTTGAAGAAATTCTTCACGCGACGAACGGCGAGCACGGGTCCAGGTGATAGAGTACAGATGGTTGAGGAGGAGGACAACCAGAAGAGCAAAGACATGGACAAGGAGAATAAGGCACCTATCACAGCTGTTACGGAGAAGAAAGAGCCGGCTCCCACCGAGCCGATCGAGTTACCTGGCTGAACTAGATGCGTCGCAACAAGCAGTCAATTCCCGAACACACAAAAGCCACACATAGCGATAGTTGGCATGATTTGTTGATGTGGCATAGCATGGCACTGGCGCACGGTTCTGTATGTTGAATTTTCGATATGTATTATACCATTTTTAGGACATGTGATGATGGGTCGAGCGGAATACATTATCTTTCGCAAGGCGACACGATAGGCCAGAATCCCTCTGGGATCCTAAAACTTGTGATCTTGGGTGCCATGGCGTGGAAATAGATGAAGAACACTTTGCTATCCTACTTCAGATCAGTTACCTGGCGATTAGATCCAGATTCTCGTTTGCGCACAAACCATAGATCGCTCTGTCTATTAAGAGGACTTTTCAGTCTGCAATTCTTGCTCATGCTTTCTTCTAATTTATTCTGCACATTCTCTGATCCCGCATTAACTGGCCTCTGTTCGACGACAGCATGATAGAACTTCTGAACTTAATGTGGGGCTAATTAAATTGCTTCAGTTCATTGGTTTTTTCCATAACCAGGAACATCAGATATCTACTGTCTCGACAAGCAATTGAAATGCTTAAGTACCCCCGAGAGCCATTCTGACACTCACTATCGTGTCTTCCCATCGAGAGCACGCGAGGTGAGTGGTGTGTGGAGAAGTTGCTGTGTCTAAAGTCTGATTTATGTATTATAAAACAAAACATGCAAATCTTACTTGTTAGGCGTGTGACGATATTGAACGGATTGATTCCTTGCCTTTTACCAGAAATCACCGAGTATCGCGCACTTCACGCCATTAAAGAATCTTTGGAACTCACCCATTGCGGGTTAAAGCATTAGCTTTTTGCCCTTTTTGTGTGAAGTCCTCCTATACCGGACGATTGGAGGGAGTGCAGTTAACGCTAGCCAATTAGCACGCTTCCTGGACTTCCCCTGGAGTGGCTGCAGGTAGGTGTATTTTTAATCGTTCCTTTTGCTTTTCCGCAGGTGCTGGTGCCACACGGGGACTCGATGGACTTAATTAATTAGCTCCCAGGTTCGATTCGTGCAGGCAAGTCGTGCATTTATGACGACAGCTATCGCCAATGTGCCCAACTCAGCTCCAACGCACTTTCGTCTGATCAGATCGCAATCGCAATCGCACTGCATAGTCGGCGATAGCTTAGCGATGCCTCCGCAATCAAGATTTCTTTTTATTTCGAGACTAGAAAAGGCCCTTCATGGCCGGTGAAGATGATGCCGATGTGCACAATGCCATCCCCAGCGTGAAGGACTCCGAGCTCACCACCAGCACGTCTGCCTCAGAACAGCCTTCGCGCGAGACAACCCCGCCACCGCTGCCGCCTCGCAGGCCCCTTCAGAGAACGTTTGATAGCCCTTCACAGTCCCTACGGGTCAGCCCGTCACGACCTAGCACCAGTGCATCGATACGGCCCACGCTGCAGAGCAAGGCAACCACCGCGCTCTCCCTCGCGGACATACATGTGCAATCTCGCGGACATGACGAGGCACGGACGCCAGCAAACCGGCAGATCAGCCTGGCTGGGTTGAGATTCGGCATAGGAATGGGCAGAAGTCGCAGCACGAGCGAAGGAGACGACTCGTACAGTGTGCGCAGCTATGCGCCAACACTAGAGCCAGGCGATGGTGGAGAGAGCATGCTCGGTGATGTGCTACAGGAGAACACAGGAGCTGGTCTGAAGCCAATGACGCCTGCTGCTGCGAATACTACAGTGGAGCCACAGGTGTTCTTCCCAGAGGATCCGCAATTTGACGATGCGTTTGACGCTGAATTCAACGAGCTGGACGATCTCACTTCGGACGGACTGAATGAAACAGCCGTTATAAACCAGTGGAAATCCAAGCTTAAGCACTACATGATCTTGTCTAATGCTGGCAAGCCCATTTGGTCCCGTCACGGCACTGACACGCTCATCACATCCTACATTGGCATCATTCAAACGCTCATTTCATTCTACCAGGACAGCGCTGAGAATCTTCGTGCTTTTACCGCTGGAGGCGTTAGGTTCGTTGTGCTCTCACGCTCCTCCCTGAACCTGGTCACCATTTCGAAGATAGGTGAGAGCGATGCACAGTTGCGTGCCCAGCTTGAAGCGCTGTATATGCAGATCTTATCAACCCTCACATTGCCAGTCATGGAGCGAATGTTCCGCGCGCGTGCATCTACTGACTTGCGCCGGCCCTTGCAGGGCACAGAATCTCTGCTATCTGCCCTTGCTGACGGCTTCACTCGTGGCTCTCCTTCCACTCTTCTAGGTGCACTAGAATGTCTGAAGCTGCGAAAAGCTCATCGCAACACCATCAATAATTCCTTGCTCAAGACACGCACACCCGCCCTTCTCTACGGACTCCTTGTTGCTGGCGGTAGACTTGTCAGCGTTGTGCGTCCTCGCAAACACAGTCTCCATCCGGGTGACCTGCATCTCATTTTCAACATGCTGTTCGAGGCTGGCGGGGTCAAAGCAGGTGAAGGCGAGAATTGGGTCCCGCTGTGTTTGCCTGGTTTCAACAATACCGGTTATCTGTACATGTATGTCAGCTTCCTGAATCTGGACAATCCCTTTGAAGAGGTCACGGAACGACCGAGGAGTAAAGAGGGAGAACTGGGAATGGGTGAGGAGGAAGTGGCGATTCTACTGATCAGTGCTGAGAGGGAAGGGTTCTATGAAATGCGTGGGATGCGCGACGAGCTGGTCAAGGTTCGTGTACATTTCGTACAGCCTCTCCCAGGCACAATCTTTTTCCAAACTAATAGATGTGGCCGGCTAACATCCAAGACAGCTCCTCCACAAGAACCACTCCCTAAACTTCATCCGTACGGCCATCCATGCAGGCCGACAATCCTGCTCTTCCATGCTCAGCCCCACCACTAATCAAACAGCCACTCCTATAGCCCACTTCCTCTACAAATCCCGAGGCAATGTCCAATTTGTCATGCCCTCCTTCTCTCCCCACTTCCCAACAACATTGGCACGCCGCAAATTGCTCACTCTATACACGCATCTACAAGCTGCATTACACGCCTCGTCTGCTGCCGGCGGCAGACCAAAAATACACTATGCCACAGCGACCACACATAGTTGTTTGGCGTGGAGCACGCCTGTATTCGAGCTGTACCTTGTAGCGGGTAGAGGGATTGAAAGGAGTGTTTTGGCAGGCGCGGCGAATGAAGTTGTTAGATGGGTTCGGAGAGAAGAGGAGCGTGTCTTCATCATAGGAGGCGCAGTGTTCTGAACAATAAGGTCACTAGCATCCAATATGTAATTGAGCAGCTGATTAATCCGCAGTGGATGAGTTCCAAAGATTCTTTAATGGCGTGAAGTGCGCGAAGGAATAAAGATCACGAAAGCAGTTCTTGCATTCAATATTGAGTCAGACTTTTGTATTCATCTAAGGTAGAACCTGCTCATGTTTGTATGTGGCATCGTTCTTTGGTATCTCAAGCATTGCAATATAATCAAACATAAAAAGAAAAGCCAGCCATTTAGTGACCACCAATTTGACCCTTGGGGATTGGTCGAACCCAGGCAAGCAGAAGATTGACTCCAATGATAAGTGCGCCAATGATCCAGATGGCCTTGGGGAAGTCTTGGGTGCCCTTTGGTGTCAGGTTGAATCTGAAGATGAGAGCAAAGACAATGCCACCAAGGTTGCCGCAAGCACCGGTGAATCCGGAGACCACACCGTTCGATGCAGGGAAGACATGCGGCACATAGGCGAAGTTCAAGCCGTTGGAGCCGTCCATGAAGAAAGCCATGCCAGCGATCAGCCCGAACATGGTGCTCGTGTTGTGGGAATCAAGCTTGCCGATGATGAGGAGGAAGACACCTGTGATGGTGACGTAGGTGTGAAGGAGCACGCGCTTCGACCATACACTGTTTGTCTTCTTGTAGATCAGATCAGCTACAACACCACCGAGTGGACGGAATGCAGCGTTGAGGAGACCAAACATGGCAGCCCAGTTTCCGTTCTCTTGCTGCGACAGTTGCGGGAAGTTCTTCTTGTAGTAGTTGCCCAGAATGCTGTTGATAGCGAGCTCACCGCCGAAAGAGCAGAAGTAGCACGCGCCACAGACGAGCACCTGCAGCGAGAAGCAGACCTTGACAATCTCGCGAAGAGTGGGCTTCTGGATGACCTCGCCCTTGGCAGCTTCCATCATTTGCTCGGCGCCGATGTGTGCCTCGTTGTCGGCATAGTACTTCTCCGCTTGGCCAACCTTGACGTCTTTGTTGGAGCCAACATCGCTGCTTGAGCCGCTGGAAGCGCCTGGAACGTTGACAATGGCACCTTCGCTAACGCTATGAGCGCGGAAATTAGCTTGTGTGGCAGCCTCGCGCTCCGACCACTTTCCAGTTGGGCAATCGTCGGTGAAGATCAACATCAGTGCAGCGGTTGCAACGATCAGAATACCTGGTACAACGAAGGTAACACGCCATGCGACGTGAGGAGTAAGACCACGTTGTGTCAAGCTGTGGTAGATTGCTGGCATAGCGAAGTAGGTGATACCACCACCAGAGTTACCAAAACCACCGGTAAGAGCATTCGCTGTGCCGACAATATTCTTGTCAAAGAAACCTGTCGACCAAACCTGGCAAGGCACGAATGAGCCACCAAGGATACCGATGAAGAATCGCAGGGCCATCAGGCCAGACGCGCTCTTGACAGTACCGGCAAGGAAGGTAGGAATAGCTCCGGCGAACAGCAGCGCGGCAAAGGTATATCTTGGTCCGACCTTATCACACATGGGGCCTGCAACCAGACGGACAAGGAGTGTAGCGGTCAAGGCAATGATGTTGGAGTTCGCGATTTCGTATTGCTTCAGACCCAAGTCTGCTGCAATGACATCGTGCAGAAGCGGTGGGAAAGCATACCACGACCAAAAGGCGATCATGAACTGGACACAGGATTAGCACCATACATGAGCAATGGGTTTGGTTATACTAACGCCGAACCATGAGAAGAAGAACACGCGACCATATCGGTCAAAGGGGTTGAGAGCAGGAATAGACCTGGCTTTCCTGTTGACAGGATTGACTTGTGGTGCCTTCCATAGCACCGTGATATCGAAACCCATGGTGAGATATGTGCTGAGGATTTAGATGGCAGGATATTCTTGAGGTTTAGAAGATCGCAAACTGCCAAAGCACTTGCTTATGAGATGTTATTGTTCGATGTCTGTGATGTCTACTCCCAAAATCACTGGCATCCCCAGGTTTATATCTGCTCCATAATCTCACCAACGAGATTCAGAACAAGCTTCTCCGCTGCTAAGATTCAGATCCCGAATGAACAAATCCGCGGTCGATCGTTAGCGCAGATCTGGTCCCGGCCCTCCTGCAGCCCCCGTTGTTGGCGCTTCTGATTCGAGCTTGTTGATGACGGAGAAATCCTTCGATTGCAGATCTGCAACGAGCGACAGATAAGGCTGCGCTGAGTAGAGGAGCCTGGGTCTTGTCCTTTATCGCAAATTGCCTCTGGAAAAATTTAGAGTGCAGGGCTTGACTGTGAGTTTTGTCTTCTCTAAGCTCATTCACAGTGAATTGTACTTCCTCACCATGATTTCCATTTGTTGAATATAGGCTGACCAGGCTGCTCCAATCATTGGTTGAACCATGAGATGGGCATCCAGGTCCTCAGCGCACAGCGTGGGATTTTTGCTTATCGCAAAAAATTGTGGGTCCAATTGCGGCTGTCTCACAGTTCCTTATCTTTGACGTGTCTTGGCCTTGGCCTCTCCATGTGCAATTCTCCATATAAAGTCGCGATGTTTCCTTCTCCGCGGGCGTTTGATCACTCCGGAATGCACTCGTGTCGCTCCTTTCTTGTGATGTCCTGCATACAGCGCGTGTGGACACTCGACGCCTCCAGAAAGCTTGTCACTATTGCTCAGCTCAATTTCATGCTATGCCCTATATTGCGGGAGATACTATGGCCCATGGGCCAGGCCTGGACCTTCATGTGCTTCTTTGTGGTGTTGTTTGATTTTCTTATGCTTCGCGGCTCAAGACTTGAGGTTTGAAGAAGCGTCTTGATCTAGCTTAGCGCCATGCGATGAGGCAGCAAGCTTATCAGCGCCCAAACTCCCAATCAAGCACAGCACATAGCATGAAATCAAATGCTCGGAAATGTCGATCCTACCCAGCTGTTCCAGACCTTGACGTGACTGCGATAAGTCAACTTACTTGGAGGACGCTATTGCTCCGATAGATCCTCCAGAACAACTCAGCACAGAAATCCGAGGAGTGGTATAGCAGGTAGAGACTTGCAGCATCGTGTTGCTTAGCCATGGCAATCAGTCTGTGGTCGTTTGGATTAAATATCTTATGCCATAGCCGCTCCAGCGTAGCCTCTGAATGCCGGCGCCCAAGATTATCGCAAAGTTTGACCCGATGTCGCTAAGGTTCACGTTGTCAGCTCAATCGCTGAGGGATATCTGTCGTAGCACAGGAGCACAGCTGTCGTATCCTCCTCCAGTATGCCCCGCATTCGTTTCCTCTATCTCCGGGCCCAGAAGGCTGAAGCCGGGTGCCTTATCAGCACATTCTAGAGATCTGATGTCCAAATTTGATCGCCAGCTCGTTCCACGGGACAGGCATATCTCAAACCCCGTTCAGCGAATCGCTTCCATTCGCATCATTACATAGTCGTGCACTGTGATCGGTCCATACTTCCTGGGCTTGTCTGCATCGTTCCAGCAGCCTGGCAGCGGTTCGATTAGCGCGTCTGGATTGGGCGCTGCAAAGAATGGAATCGAGAATCTGCTCCTGAGGATTTCTTCTCCCGCATCATCGGTCCTGGCTCTATCGACGGGAGGAGCAACAACACGATGTACGCCCGATCTCCATCGTCCATTGCTCCAGCGCTCCAACAGATCTCCACAATTGACAATCACCGTGTTAGCGATCGACGGAACAGGGAAAAAGTTGCCTGGACGCTGGGGATCTTCCACTTCGAGACCGCTATTGGCGTCTTGAAAGAGGAGAGTCAAGGTGCCAAAGTCTGAGTGGGCAGCACATCGGTCCTGAACGCCAGTTCGAAGTACAGAAGCTGCAACAGAAGGATAGTACGCGAGTCGTAGCTGGTACAACTGTCGGGAGTGATTATTGCTCAGGATCGTCTCGTCGTCAGAGTTGAGAGATATTGCTAATGCCTTGAGGACTTGTTCGATCAGATCTGCGCATTTTTGAAAGAAGACCTCTATATACGCTCTGAAGCCTGGGAGGTGGTGCTCGGACAGCCAAATGTTAGGCTGCATGTCGTCCGTCGTGTTTCCGCTCTCAAATGTCTCTTTGATCTCCTGAACGTGTCTGAGATGTTTGAGCTCGTCTTTATCGTATACGTGTTGGCTGACCTTCTCCCGGCCTACTCCAGACCAGCCTCGATGGTGAGTATGACCGGGGGGATGCGGTGCTAGCTGCTTCACATCTGTCGGAAGAGCAAAGAACTGCTTGCTCCGTTGAAAGGCTTGCTTCACGTCTGTTGATGATAGTCCATGATTCTGTAGGATCACAAAACCAAGGTCTTGGAACGCCTGATCAATTTGTTGTGCTATGACCTTGCGTGCTTTATTTGAACCTGAATCGAACGCAGCGAAGTCAACGATCGGTATGTTGGATACGGTGAAGGAAGTTCTTCCGCTTCTGGCCATGGCTCATGCTTCTCAGCTGCCTTTGGTAGAAAGAACGCGGGATCGGATGGTGGCTGAGAGACTGAGATGCGAGCCTTCGCGGCGAATGTCTCTGGGAGATCGGCCGCATTCACTCTTTGCGGGGCTTTTGCAGCCAAAGAGGAAACGCTTGCAAACGGATTTGCTGAGGAAGCTCCTCCTCCAGAAAAGGGATTCGATGAGAATGGGTTCCCGCCTGTGCTGCCAGCATTTGAGGCGCCGCCAAACAGTTGATTACCAATATTTGTCGATGCTATGGATTTATGCTCAACCTGATGGACTTTCGATCCCGGAGATGACTTTGCATGCGTCTTTGAAATCCTGCTTGCCCGCACACCTCGCACACTACCTTCCTTCCGGCGGCATGTTTTCCTCCGGCATCCAAAGACATAGAGCCTACGCTCATGGCCTGGTAACCTCTCTGGTAGATCCCCATTGAGTTGAAGTAAAAGGCTCATATGGTCATTGCAGACTTTGCATTTCGCGAGGGCTGCAGATGGTGCTGTCTTGCTGTCTAGCCATGTCTGAATATGCGTTAGGTTATTTCCGACCGA
>Ga0115847_100357_pt1 | contig 11739 bp, 12 predicted proteins | sample InSIn5SAF170_FD_83861 | JGI IMG/M metagenome (GOLD analysis project Ga0115847, IMG submission 83861)
GACTCAAGTCGATCAAGTTCGAGTCTTGTTTCCTTTACTGTGACATGTTAGTGGCATCCGATAAATCTTATGATACTTACATATTGCAGCAGTCTTTCCTTCGACATGTACTATGTGTCTCACTGGATCAAATCTCCAATTGCAACAGTCAACTCCACATCATGACAACTCCAGGGTCCCTCATCAAGAACAACCGCACGAGTCCATGTTGTTGTCCGATCCTATTCCTGATGCAACAGCTTCCAGATCTGGAGCTGGAAAGGAATTGTTGACAGCTGCTGCCAATACCACTCGATCGAGTAACAGACTTTCTGAAGAGAGGGTTTGGGGTCCAAAACAAGCTGCACAGCGGCCTGCAAATCTTATTACATACCATCAGTCCAAGCGTTCAGACACAACAGTCAATGTGGAAGCAGCATCTGTGATTGAGCCTGTTTCTGCAGCTGTGGGGCAGTTCAAGTGCAATACAGTCATATCTCACCCACCTCGACTACCAACAACACTCGGTAATCTTCAATCAGAATCCCCTGCGCAGGAATTTTATTTCGCGTCAAGAAGTGGCTCGTAAGTCTCGAGATTGAGAAATATCAGAATGAACTAATTTATAAGCTCAGAGCCCGACGAAAAAGTCGTTTGCGAAAAGATATTAGACCACCGATAATTCTCCCATCTAATAACCGTTTTGTAGCCACCGACCCTGAAGTGCATGCAGGTACATTCGGTCAGGACCAATCGTTGCCCAAACCTCAATCCAACATGTCCTTCAACCGTTCTAGGCCTGTCGGAAGTTGTCCATTTCCTGAGCAACCCATTGACCCACCAAAACGCAACCAGAATCTGGTTAACTCAAGTGGATCAAGAGCTTCTATATTGAACACATCCCATATCCATGATCAACCTGACAATCTAGCACCGATTATTGTTACTGGAGGCAATCACGGGGCTGTAAACGATGCCCATCGCCAGACAGCTGATTGTCAGCGGCTTGATGAGTCACGACCAGATACGCCAGCATCAGTGGCAAACGAAGGAAGACGTAGAGCTCACTCGATTGATCATGAAAATCAGGTCAATCTTATACCACCAAGAGTAATTCCAAAGGGAAGCTACGCCGCAAGCATTGAGCTCTTCACGGACCAACTCCATGAACAATCGAAAACCACGCAAAATCATCTTGGAGCTCTCATATGCAAACAACCTGCCGCAATGAGACCAAATGATGGATCTCATGCTCGAAAGAATTCTGAATGTTGTGCAAATTTTGCAAAAGAACCTGATTTTCTAAAATCATCCCCCTTTGGGAGCCAAAAGATAGTAGCCGTAGACCAGGGCATGCATGAAGAACTGGAATTCCGTGTTGAAGATAGTACCAGAACATTGTCCAATCGTCGCAATGCCAGTCATTCTAGATCGTCTTCGACTTCTGTAGGCACTGCTCGAAATGAAGACACATGTCAACAGGTAGGTTCTGGGTGTCATACTGAACAGCAGCGCGATCGTCAGCGTATCGGGGACTTACCCAATCGGCCAGTCAGAGCGGGAAAGCTAGATCCGCATGATTTTGACCAAAGTGCTCCCAAGACTGTTCATCCTATGAAAGTTGTCAAATCTAAGCAAGCTCATCACCAGAAGTCTGTTCCATGTATACGTGTGCGTGGTGCAGCACAATTATCATACTTGAGTTTCATGGAAGCTATCGAGCCTCACATTCAACGCACGTTAGTGCAACCGATAGTTACAGAAAAGGATGTGCATATTAAGGAGCTTAATGAAAAGAATGCTCGTCTAGAGGCTGCGAAAGAGAAGGCGATCAAAGCTTGTGAAAATCTTGTTCGTCGGCTTGAGATTGTCAAGAAGCGAGAGAAAAGCTTCATTGACAATGCGAATCAAGGCGCTGAAATAACAAGGTCTGTTAAGGCAGAGTTGATCAGATTTGACAACGAATTTGCTCCAGTGAGACACATAGTACATGTCGAAGGAAAGACTGCTGCAATATGTAAGTATCATAAGATTTATCGGATGCCACTAACATGTCACAGTAAAGGAAACAAGACTCGAACTTGATCGACTTGAGTCAAAAGTCAATCTACGTAAGACATGCAATTTAATCAAGGCTTCTCCTACTAATCAACTTTGTAAAGTGACGAGATCCAGAGACGAACTTGCCGTGACGGCTTGCATCCTTAAGGAGTCATTGAAAGAAGAGAAGTGCAAGACAGAGAATCTGAACAAGCAACTCCAGCAAGTACAGTTAGAGAACACTGCTCAATCAGACTTTGTAAATGCTTTGAAAGACATCCCAGCAGCAGTCTCGAACGAGCTTCGAAAAAAGAATGGTGTATTTGACCAGCTACTTGAATCAAGTAACGAATTCAACAGCAGGCAGGTTTCTAATTCGTATGAGATACATACCACTAATCCTCATAGATATGACAAAGTAGTCACATTGTTAACAGATACGCATGATCTCACGAAGAAGTTATCTCCAACACTCACTAAGGCATTTAAGGACTTTATAACTAGGTAATAACTAGACATCTCGACGATCTTAAAGTATCTCGCTAACCAGGTCTAGCATCGATACGCAGCTTTCTACAAAAGCTATTGAAGATGAAGCCACAACGACCATCATCAAGCATCTGAGTCAACTCAAGGAATATTTGGACCAAAGACTCTCAGACCAGGCTCTACGTGGAACTCTTACCAGCCAGATATCGGAATTAGAAGTCAGGAACGACAGTTTGCGTGCTGATAATGGCTCTCAGAGTGATAAGATCGATCAATTGGAGCAGCAGATCAAGTGTCTTAATTCGAAGTTGCAAGAAATCCAGATCGCATCAGCAGGGAAAGATGTAGAATTAAGAATGCTGCAAGCACGACAAAGTGAAGAGTCACAACTTAGTCAGAAGATTATTGAGCTAGAGAACGCTGCTATGAGCTTGCATAATCAACTTGCAGAAGCCGTCAAAACGAAGGATAAATTGAATGTAGATCTCCTCGAGAAAGATCAGATGCACAAGATTGCGCATGCCAAGTATCATGATGATATCGAAGCAAAACATAAAAACGTTTTGAACGTTTTGGAGAAGGAGAAGGACCGATTACTCATAGCTGCCGATCAGACAAAAGCCAGCAACGCCGCCAAAGTTCAAGGACTTGAGTCAGACATTGCGACTCTTATTGACAAGAGGGACCAGTTCAAGCAGAAAATCACGGATCTCACGACTGAGCTGAATGAGAATCAGATTTTGGCAGGTCAGCTACGAACAGAGCTCAATAGGGCACAGGATCATATCAAGCGGACAAGTTTGAATCTTCACGCCATTTCTCAGCATATGAGAAGCAAAGATGGTTGGAATCAATTAGAAAAGGATATTCGTCACGGACATGATTTGATCGTTGAAGCACAAATCTGGTATGAAAACATGAAGCATGAATATCAACAATGTGGGACAGCACCAAAAAACTCAGGAGCTGAGACAAGCGAAGTTCACAAAGAACTTAACAATAGTAGCCAGAAGCATCTGCAACAGACAGGTGATAGTTCTTTGGAACCTACAGTATTCCCACAGAAGGATCAGAGATTTGATGACAAGTATGCTAGAATTGAATCGCATAGCACTGTAACTTCATCAGAGCTGAGCGATCTATACGATGACCAAGGCGAACTGACTAGTGTTGCCCCATTGACAAATCGAAAAACGGGCGGCATAACTCAGAGCCTACAGGACAACAAAATGCAAACAAGCACTGAAAGAACACTTGACCCCAAAGCGATGAAGCCGCGGCCAACATTTGCAGCTGCAAATTCATCTACTGCCCTGCATTCGCCGCGTGCTGAAAGCATTTCACATGAGGAAGAGTCCTTTCGACGACGCACGTTCAAACCGGAAAAGTCTGCGATGAAGAGTAGTAACAAAGATATAGCTATACAGTCTTCCCTAACTCATGTTAGCCACAACAATCACGGATCTCAATACACCACAAAGCCGCAGCAGCACGACCAGCCAAACGTGGCTAGACGACCTAGCGGACGCACTCGCGAGAATGGACCCGTCACTGTGAAGAATGCTACAATTGTTGTCAAGACTCATTCTCAAGAGACCATTTCAAGGTCAGCGACAGTTAGACAGACCAACAAGAAACGGCCATATCAATCTGCACTCCTTCCTGCTCCAAAGCGCTCTCGTGTGGATCGAAATCGAACAATTCCAGATTCACAAGAGCTTAGAACGTTCAATTAGGGTTGAGCAATAGACAAACGCCTCCACTATTGACTTTTCGAGATTTTAGAGGTTATTCTATATCCTTCCGGCTGATTTGTAGAAGTGCAACCTTTATGGCGGGCTTAGAAGTCGTGACATGCCAGCTAATATAAATTGTGATATTAGGAGAGTATCAAATTAGACCAAGGAAAACATTTTGCTTTGCACAACCTCGATAGAGCAATATTTGGGATGTGGTACAAACTTGCATTGCTCTGAAGCTGTATTTATACAAGATCAATATACACTGCATTTACCATGCACCTCCTAAAACGCCGTATCATGCTTGTTGTGCTTATCCCTTATCGTGACATGTTCTTTTCCATCACCCATTCTAATATTGGTATACTCCATCGTTCCATGGATTCAGGTATTCCATGCAACATGGCCATGATGGTATGTCGAGGTACCCACGCTATGCGTATGTAATTTGGAGTAACTCATTTTCCTCGTTTTTGCTCCAGAAACAGGACTTGTTTTCGTACTACGCGACGCGATGATTAGCCATATTCATTACCAATTCGGAAAAAAACATCTGTTGCAACGAGATTCATGTTCCAATATCTGCCCTCCCGAAGGAGACGTCGAAAGTATCCTTTATCGCGCCTGATCTCTCGACAGCCTTTTCCCAGAGCTTCCTAACCGCAATTTCCACACTATTCTCGACTCCGGCCCATTTCTCTGCGTCTTCTAACCCTAACCGTGCCAGCTCTACTCTACTCCTCCACCTCCCCCGACTGCCAAAGGGTGTCTCTGGAAAGAGTCTAAACGTACCAACAGGATCATATTTGAGCATGCTAAGCGGTCGATGCGTGCGCGGGCGAACCATGGTCTTGTAGTATCCCGTCATGGCCATCGAGATCAATCGGACGGCGATCGTTCTGGACTTTGCTGTTCCACGCAAACGACGTTAGCTTCTTGCGCGCAGGAAATTGGCAGTTGATAAAATTGAGGAAGGGGAAGGACGGAGAAGAGGGTAGCATACGTTTTTTCGCCATTGTGAGGGATGGGAGCGAGAGACAGAGGTGTTGAGATGTGGTGATGGCAGCTGTATGATTTTCTGGAGGCCGATGCGGTTGGGGTCTTGGCGAGAGGTGCAAGTCTGGGTCTTGGCATGTGAGTATGAAAGATAGGTTCTACACCGTCAAGATTTCATGGAAAGATCATACATTTATTTTATGTCAGAAATTCGAATTTGTGACTACTATATTGTGAAAAGACTTAAATATCTGTCCTTCTTCAACAGCTCCCGCCAATGATCATACATAAGCAAATGCTGCTCTCCAAGAGCAAATTCAATTTAGGTCGCTTCACAGGATTGTACTCACAACACGATGATGTACGGGCGTTATTGTATTATCTATGTGACAACTTAAAGGCTAGTATGTTATTTCATAGACTCTTGACAGGTTTGTGTACTTCGAGCTTCGTTGATGTGAAGCATCCAGCCGTAAGTCAGTTTGAGTTCACTCGGTTGTATGACCTGGTCGACAAAACCTCACGGTGTTACCTCTCAGCAATGAGACGTAACGTTTTCCAGATTCTTGCGCGGCCGACATGTTTGATTTAAAGGTCACAAGATATCCTTCATACCGTTGACAGAAGTCATATGGCTAATGAGACAGATATCTTCAAGAATGTTGTATGGAGGAGGGAGCCAAGCACAACACAGCAGCTGCGCCATCCATCGTGGCTTGAGCTTCGAGTGTGGTTCAATTACTCAAGTTTGTTGTTGAACAGACAACTCTTCTTCATCAATCAGAGTTACCACATATACACATTGTCGCGTCGAAAGCGTTCAGATTTCATTTCAAATCCAAGGAATCACGTGTGGGAGGATGGTATTGCTAATCATTCCACATCCGTCTTACTTTCAAGTTGTTTCCCAGGACTTTCGAGCATGATCATTCTGTTAATAAGGACTTCCGCAAGGCACACTCAGTCTCAGTTTCTGTGGTGCAACACTTTCTTCATGAGACAAGAATCCGTTTCGATTCAGCTCTACAGGCATTTGTCTTAGTCAGGTGAAGTTTAGCAATTTCTTTAAGATTCTATGCCATCTCTTTCATGAACTTTGACGTTTCTCCTTACTTCTTCTGGCTTCGAGTTGGAATGCCGATGATGAAATGAAGAGTCACAATGGCCAGCCATGCATGAAATGACCATCCCGCGTCACAGTTTACGCGTCTTCTACTGTTGGGCGGTTGGAGTGACGCTGCAGGCAGTTTGCACAGGACAGATCTTCGGATCTTCTGTCAAACTCAAGCATTCTCCTTCGATCTCATGATGTGTCTCTTCAAATCTGTTTTCTTTGGCCTCACTGTATGCTAAACAAGAATGACAGTCACCACCCCTGTCAATTCCGTCTCAAGCATTTCGTGCCACTTTGCGATTGCCACATCTATCAAACTTGTCATGCTATTTTTGAGAGATTGCTATAATCGTCAGAGAACCAAAGCTCTTTGGGTTACAATGTTTCAAGATTGTTAATCTTCTCAATGTTCAGAAGATGATCAAGATTGACGGGATTCGGTGAAATGCACTGCACCGCGGCTGTGCCTTGCATGGCCTCCTCCAGTCCCTCATCTTGGCATAAATCTCACCACCCACCGAGAACCAAGGACAGCCTCAGTCCACACTCGTGAGGTGGTACAAGGAGTGTTTTAAGCGCGAAAATGATACCGAGAAGCAGTCTTCCTAGTATCGTTTGTCGTAGATTCCCAAACTTGGAATCTTACCCTGGTAGATTGGTAGCTTCTTTCTGGCATGGCCGAAACGGTCAAGTCCGTTGCTAAAACCGTCTATGGACACCATCATAGTCTTGCCTTTCTGAGAATCTCCTAAAAAGCAGTAGATACAAACTTTGAAGCTATGTGCATGAAAAAGTATGTTTGCCACCATTATACCGATGGTGAAGGGGTGTCACTCCTGCTTTTGTAGCAGTACCGAAGCATACACAGCCTTGCATTTTCCGATTCACCGAGGACAATGATGGATGGTACGCTCATAGATCATGTGCTACAAGGCTTTCCTCTCAACAATGACTTAGTAGGACTCTTCCACGCTTTTCATTATATCTAACTCATTGGCTCGTGCCCTTGCTCCGTTTTCCGTTCCATCCTATCGTATAGCACTCTACAGCGTATACTCCAACCAAACACTTTCACTTTCACTGCATTACTTAAGAACGTTACCTTTGCTGTCATTCGACCACGAGAACGGACAGCAAACTTGAATAACGACACAAACTTATCAAGATAGGAAGCAACAAAAGCAAGATGTCTCGTCGTCGAGGCTACTGGGAGCGCGACTCCCACGGCAATGAACGTGTGGTAATCGTCAACCATCGACGATCCTCGTCCCAAACCAGATCAGCTCGTGAACTTCTTCAAGAAGCAGAAGCTCGCGAGCAAGCACTCATCGCTCAAGTGTCGTCTCTCACTACACGTCTCTCCTACTCCGAACGTAACGAGTGGGCTCTTCGTCAACAACACACGGCCCTCGTTCACGAACATGCAGGCTGTCGACAAGTTCGTGCTCAGAATGAAGCACAAGCCAACGAGATCCGTCGTCTTGACGGTCTTTTGCTTATTGAGGAGGACAAGACCAGCAATTTGAAGGATAAGATCAAGGGACTCGAGGAGAAGGTCCGGATGTTGAAGAGAAGCGTGGTTCCAGATTACAAGGATCGATACGACACCGCGATGAGAGACTTGGATCTCTTGACCCAGAGATTGGTGGAGAAGAATGAGGAGTTGAGGTTGAAGGATTTGAGGATTGATGAGAAGGGAAGGACGATTGCTTACCTGCGCGACTATTTGCAACAGCGTGGATACTCTGTTCGTATTTGAAGAGCGAGTTTTGTTTGCTTGAGATGAACCTGGCTAGATCGATTTGATGCGGAGTTTGCGATGCGGCTTCTGCTTTGGATTTTTTTACTTTCTTTGGGCTTTGATTTATGGTACGTCGCTTGAAAAGCTTCCAAATTCATGGAGGGGACACTGATCCCTTCCGACAGACTTCACGATCAACGGACTGTTTGCGAACTTGCTTTCGACGCGGGAGTTATGAAGTTTACAAGTAGTGGTTTAGGATGGCTAGTGCCAGAGGTTTGATGATCATGGAATATGCCATTTGGTGCGTTTGGCGAGTTTTGGGACATTTATCAATAAAGCTACGCGGCACGGTTGCTTGCGATAGAATGATTTACGTTTGTCAACGACTATTTGGTGTCGTGGATTTTGAAATATTCAGATAGATTACAGCATTCATTGAGACTTACCAAGTCAATGTGTTTGGTGGTGAAAGCATTTGTAGCTTGCATGAATGACTTCTCTGATGGCTAAAAAAATAAATAGAGTGTATATGTGAACACTTTAGACCAACCTTCCTTCTTTGCTTTGACAGACTTAGCCACGCAAAGAAGAAGGCAGGTGAGGAACAACAAGCTTGGAGCAATCATGTTTCTAGCGGTCTCAGAGACTCTCGTATTATTTGTCGCTCTCAATTTCAGATATTCACTTTGCACAATCTCAACTTCACGGTTCCATGCTGTTCTGTTGAAAGACTTTGACCTTGATGTCACATACCATGGCAATCAGGAATTCGGCGATCACCATCTTCCCTCCACTCCCACCGAGTGTCTGTAGGCAGAAAGAACACATATTGTATAGCAAAAGTTCACGGGAAAGGAAACGATAAGAAGACTCATCACTCGACCGGATCATTGACCAGTGTGAACTGGGTCGCATGAAAGGCCATGGCCGTATGGTCACGTGACACCTACCTTCGCATAACTCTTCCTGGCGTCTGGACTCTTGTCGACAGGCAACAGTCAGCACTTGAGTTTGCAAGCGTGCAAACCTCTTGTAGAACATGTTTGGGTTCCCTCGACTGCTTATGTATTCTTTGGGGGCCAGACGGAAATGCAAGGATGAAATCAGGCAACATTGGCTCTTGGCGTCGTCTAACTGAGATAGTGGGGAGGCGGTGCTTCTCCTCCCCCTTTTCACACTGCCGCCGCCTCTCTCCCTCATCGGTACGACACTCCAAACCACCGAGAACGCCGGAGTGGCAAAAACGACATGGATCGATCTTATCGTTATCCGTAGGGCTGACTGCACGCAATCACAACGTGTACGTATGTTGAGCAGTGACTCAGGACTTGCTTAGACACCTTTCCCACACGAGTCCTGTGTCAAGGTCTACCGAATGCAGGAAAGTCTGCCCCATGGAGCGTTCTAGCGACTTCTGCCTGTCTGTGTGATCCATGACCCAATCATGGATGTTCCAGTGGCTGGCACAAAGACTGTCCTTCGGTGTGTAGATCGCTGATGTCCTGGAAATGAGCAGTCTCGTGCTCAAGGCTCTCGTCGCGGCTATCGCGTCAGGGTGGAGTGGATGGCGAGACACACCGACGGTCAGTCTTTGGCTTTGAGTGAAAAAGTGTGAGGGAGGGAGGTGTGAATGGTAGGCAACACATCTCTTAGCTCGATTGCTGAGTCCTACTATGATTCGATGGCTCCTCATTTTCTTTGGCTCTGGCTGTATCTTTTTCGTTCTTTCATTTATATACTGTACGCGTGGCTTTTCTTCGATTGACTTTTACTTCCTTCATTCTTCACGTTCTTGGTCGACTCTGATATACTCCATCTACCTGCAGCCTGATCTTGCATATCGCAGCCCCAAGTATACTACTCCATACCAGCCCTTCCACAGCCTGACACCACACATCATTGGTGAGAACACCACACCGCTTCATAACTTATTGCGTTGAAGCATATCCACTTCAATCACCATGTCGTCCTCTAAACAGAAGAAGATCCACCACGAACGTGGCGGCTCATCATCCAAACCATCCTCCTCCTCGCAACACAAGCATCATCACTCACGTGACTCTGCCATTGGGTCCTCCATCACCACAGCAAGTGATCGAGCCTCAGTGGGTACAGCTGTTGACACTGAGCCACTCACAGCTTCGATGACCGAAGACCATCGTTACAATCTTCGAGTGGTCCAAGAAGCGCTCGATGCCGCCAATGACAGGATCAAAGTTCTGGAAGCGACAAACAAGAGCTTAAACGAATCTTTGGCTGAGAGCCACAAGGAAAATCGCAAGCTCAAGAAGGAGAAGAGCGGCTTGTTCAGGGAGAGGGACGATTTACTTGGTGCTATTGAAGACTTGAACAAGCGTCTTGGACGCGACACATCACCAAGATCGATGGCCGCTGCCGCTGAAGCAAGACAGGAGCGCGAGAGCAGATCTTCACCCTCGATCAGAGAGAGGAGACCTGAGCCACCACGCCAGCAACAACACCATCAAGCCATCTATGAAGAGATGGCTCCTCTGCCTTCTACGCGTCAACCTTCATCTTCATCCTCTTCGTCAAGACCCGCTCCAATCTCAGAGCGCGACCGACGCTCTTCTCTGTACGAAAGACACAATCCCCCATCCGTGCCAACACCACCCGTGAACCATCACCCAAACCCGTTCTTGCCACGTTCGACACCAGCGGTGACCTACTCGCCCGCCATGGTGTTGCCAAGTTCAGCGGGATACTCGTCCAGCAATGCGGGATACACGACCGCGCCGCCAACCAATGTGGTGCCTGCTTATGCGCTCAGCACATCGACGATGAGTTCCAACTCTAGCAACAGCTCGAGGAGGAGGGACAAGAATGATGGACGGTACCACCTGGAGCCTTTGTGAGAGTGAACAAGCGACTACAGATTGTCCGTTGAGAAATAGATGCAAGATTGATTAGAGCTGCTCTGTACGTGTCTTCAGAGCTGGGATTCTTTTGGGTTTTGTTTTAGACCATGGTAGAAGAATAGAAGACGCTTCACAGCAATATGAGATTGGTAAGCTTTCAAACCTCTGCTGCATTTCCAAGTCTCCAACTAACAAGTCTGTAGATCACATTCGAGTTGAGAGTTGGAGTTTATCATTGATAGGGACGCTTGGATTGTTGCGAGTTTTATATTCACCTTGCTTTTGTTGCTTGCAACGTTGGTCTTCTTCTGGTTATGCTTTTGCTTGGGTGTTGTTCGTGGGTACATGGTCAGCTTCGCAGCTCGTTTTTTCTTGTTTGGTCTTGGTTCCAATTAGTTTATTTGCTTGTCTTCTGATATCCTTTTGCTTGCCTCATCGTACCTTAAATCTTTTCGCAGGCTGCAATATACACGTGGAGTTTTTTTTTTTCTTTCTAAATTTGTTTCGTGCTTGTATTTTGGAGAATTAGTGCGTGGCTGTGAAGATAGATGCACTTTTGAACCATCTATGTTATGTAGAATAGCTTGCGATTGTAAATATATCGCGAGAGAATGGCATCAAAACTTTTGTGTATCGGCGTCTAATCGATCACTGCGACGACTCTTCTGACCTTGGAAGAAACATTAAGTCATGTTTATATTCATCGTCACAATCTAATTGTACAAGGTAATTATTCCAAAAGCGAAACTCCCATAAATGCAT
>Ga0115847_100358_pt1 | contig 11735 bp, 15 predicted proteins | sample InSIn5SAF170_FD_83861 | JGI IMG/M metagenome (GOLD analysis project Ga0115847, IMG submission 83861)
ATCTTTCATCACGTGTTTCTGCGTTTTGATTTTCTCATACCAAGCGACGAAGTACTTTCCTTAGAAATCGTATGAAAGACCTAATTTGGAAGTACTCTACACCTGAGCTGCTGAGGCATGTTATCAACGCAGTATTGAGCGTAGGGTTGACGCTTGCTGAGTTAGCTGGTATCAAATGGGATGGGGGTTTGATTGGGAAGGTATTCGTCAAGAAGAATGAAGTAAGTAAAGTGGTGGATGCAAAGAAGGGGGTTGCGGAGGAGGATGCGAAATTGAAGCTGAGGTGAGAACTGTGAGTCTGAGTGAGTTGCATGCTTAATAGAGGCTCAAACATGTCATGCAGTATGCGTGGATGACAGAGTGTATGGAAAACGAGATCCAAGAACCATATCTCATGAAAAAAGCTACTGGTTCTTTGTATTATCTATAACGACATTATATTTTCAGTTCTCTCCCATTAGCGGGGGAAGACTAGAAGCAAGTTAATACATGGTATAATCTCTAAAATGTGCTTATCTAATTACAGTGTATCAATATTTAACACGTCTCGACACTGTCTGACGCGCTCCTCTCACTCCAGCGTTCCTTACAAACGTTCCCTTGAATCTTCTCTTCCAACGCCCCGACATCCCACACGACTTCTTCAGGTAGCTCAACCCCTAATTTGAATTCTTTCAGTCCTCTGACGCTCTCGCTACAAGTACCCAACAACTTCTCAAACTGCGCTCCATCAACCGTCCATCTCTTCCTCGCATACTTCAGGAACGGGCCTGATCTCAACTTCTCCCTCTCGTCATCATAGATCAGCATCCTTACCCTCAACGTCTTCAGCCCACGCATCTTTTGGGAGATTATGCGCCACGCCTCGTTCCACGTTTGCAAGTCGTCCGGAGCCTTGGCGGGGTTATGTTCTATGAACGGCAACACACCCGACCACGTCAAGTTGAGATGCTTGATCGAGGCGAGCCGCGCAGGTCTCAGCGTCCTCGCGAGGAAGAGGAGCGTCTGTGGATGATTGACGTCAAATGTGTTGGTCTCATATAACACCCTCGACGCCTCGTGGTAGAGTTGACGATTCGTGAGGAGAAGAGAGAGAGCGTCGTCGGAGCCGCTCTCGTGGTCTAGAAACTCGCCGTGGCGATACGTCTGGATTGTCCTGTCTGGATGGAAACACGTTCGCGAGCAGATCACGTTGGCATGTGTTCGTGTTGATTGTGGGGTAGAGCAGGTGCAGCGGATGTGGCCTAGACGACGGGCAAGCTGTGTAATGTGTAGTGTTTTCTCGCCAAGGAGTTCTGTGATGATTTGGTGGCGGAGCTCGTAAGGGAGGTCGAGGAGTGGTGAGGTGCGAGCCTTTGACGATTGGCTTTGCTTGTTCATTGATTGTAATGAGAATCTTGAGAATGCTGAGGGTGCTGAAGGAGGTGGTGTCGTGGTAGGGATTTCAGGTCGTGTTGATCGTAATTCTCTCGGTTCACATTTCCTTCTCTCGACCATGGCTGCTTTGACGGCCTTCTCATACTGCTTCGCCTTCTTATCTGCCTCACGAATATATGAACTTCCTCCATCATTACAAGCATAGACGTAAAGCATCACGATCGGGTAAGCCAGAAGCATAAGCAGAGAATCACTGATTTTGTTCCAAAGCGCTATCATCTTGACAGTTCTTGAAGACAACCGCAACGCAGAGATATTTCGCGGAAAAGGGATCAACCAGACAGAGTCTAAAGGAATTCCAATCGTACTCCACGGACTATACAACTCATATATGATAACTGTCGGAAGGGATACTTTATCTTGGCATTGGGCAGATAAGCGAGCTTACAGTCAGCTCAATGCAAGGAGCCACCACAACGGTCTTGTCCGTAAGCTGAGCGCCCCATCTTTCAGTCAGCCCTAAACGGCTCCTGACATTGGACAGTCAGCGGTTGAGTAATTAGCCAATGCAACACAACCACATATATTTATAGGAAAGTGACATTTTGACAAGTGCTTATACGAGCGCGTGCGTTGATAGGTGGAAACGCATGCCAAATCATGATCGACAGCTTTGCAAAAGGGGAAACGTGTACTGCAGACCTTACTAGAAAAGGAGAATGGCCTCACCAGCTTAGGTGTAGAGTACTTCCAAATTAGGTCTTTCATACGATTTCTAAGGAAAGTACTTCGTCGCTTGGTATGAGAAAATCAAAACGCAGAAACACGTGATGAAAGATAACAACGACATAATTATATATCAATGTCATAACAAAGCTCACATGTGCTGGTTGATGACTTTTATTGTAAGCTGACCTATGACTGTTCAAACATGAAATAAATCCGTAGGAGATCACGCCTGCATCTAAAGCCTGGTCATCTTCGTAGTAATGGATCTTGCAGCCGTCATTGCCGTGATAACAATTAGACGTGGAGGACAACACAGGAATGGACCAGGCATATAAACGTCGCAAGGTCAAGAACTGCTTACAGATCTTCTTGGTTCACAATCTTGTCGCCAGGATAGATGGCATAAATCTCGCGGATGTTGAAATAGGTGTCATCATGTTGTACAGCTGTTGGGTGGATCCTGAAGCTCTCCGTATTGTATCGTGGCAGACCGGCTTCATTGGTAAACAGGCAGACAGTCAGTTCTTGAGTTGCTCCACTGACTCGGCAGACCTCAAATGCCAACCCGTTAGCCATGTTTTCAGCCGTGATTGTGTAGTCTCTAAGGTCAGAGAGGATATAAAATCCAGCATAGTATGTCGAAATCTGAAAAGCAACCGATACCTGCGCAGGATAACCCTGATCTACAAGCTTTTGCCAGCCAGATGTGTTCGCATCACCATCCACGAGAGCCGGTCCGTTCCATCCTCCATATATGTCTGGATGTCTATAAATGTCTTTCGGCCACTCGTTCAATAACAGGTCTGGATGCGATGGAAGAGATGTCTGGGTAATAATTCTTGTGCTTGTTTGTGTTGGCGATGGTTGAGGAGTGTGACCAGGCGGATAAACGATTTCTTCATCTTGATAGATGGGATAGATTTCATTGACGATGGTACGGCTACCATTTGTCGTATTGCGATAGACGCCCAAGTGACTGTCGAAGATCTTGGTAAACTCAATTTGGAACCATTCTGCCCGTGCTATGGGCTGCTCTGCAGCGTTCCAGAAATTGGCAACAGTCTGCGATAGAGGTCAGTATGATGAGAGATGGTGTTTGACTGGCTTCAGACGCACAAAGTTCGACTTCGCGCCAGTAACCTGACCAATAACATTCACTCCCTCACGGCCGTTGTAGCCCGTTATGGTGTAGTCTGTGATATATGGCCAAGAAGACTGGACATAGAATCCTTTGTAATTGTCTGCGCGATTGAGAAGGATCATCAGGTATCCGGGCACACCATCTTGAAAGTAGGTTTTAGGATTGCCATCCAATGCATCGTCACCCAGATGACCTTGAGTCCCACCAATTCCAAATGTTACCTGCCGCCATCCATTGAGTGTTTGACCTCGGGCAGTTAGAATCGAGAGTGTAATAGTCAATATAGTTAAGCAGTACATTGTGTGAAAAGCTTGCGGGAAAAGAATGAGAAATCGTGTTGTTGGCAGACTGAGCTCAATTCATAATGCTAGAGACAGCTTTATATGAAATTGATATGCATCAACCGGATTATTGTCACTCTCACCGTGGAAGAGCGCACCGTAAGTTGAATTCATGTCAGGGGTGCGTTCGTTGCCCTGCTTGGTATTCAGGGGGAACCAGGCAGCGTCCTGCAGGCTTCCCATCATTTAAACTATCGACAAAGTCTGCAGGACAAAGATCAACCAAATGCCATGTCGATTGGTCCAATGCCTATTTGGCTGTCCTCGTCTAAAGCCACCCGAGCTGCTGGAGGTAGGTCAAGCTCACCGAGTTGCAGATTTACGTAGATTACGACCCTGTTAACACTTTAGCCTAATGGATCTGAGAAGCTTTTTATTTTCTTCCGCAAAGTGTCAGACGGAAAGAACATGCATAGTCCAGTAGCTCAGCCCCTTCGTATGTTTGCTTTGTTCGCAGCCTTACAGTGTACCTTGCATAGAGTAGGGACAGACATCAGGGGTCGTTTTGACAAGAATATATTGAAGACCAATTGCTAAAGGCTGGTTGGACCTTATCAATGGCCAACTTCGCGATATGTCCTTTTTGACCATATCCTATGCTGGCACGAGTCTTAGAACTTCGTTCTCCATCGAATCAATCCTCGTCTTGCTTGGTGCAGAGGGTTGCGCTCATAATGAAGACATATCATTATTCATGCAACATCTGTCATCATGTCCGGTCTGAAATTAGTATAGGGCCTCATCGTAGCCCAGATTGACGATTGACCTGGCATGTCCGAATCGTTGTAATATGAGGATTCCAAACCGTTCTATTTTGCAGAACTTGATATGGACATGAAGATGTTGACGGTGTAGAGGAAGTCTACCTTTCGGTTCCCGAGATGTGGAGCGGCTTGGCGAAGACTCCAAATGCCGACATCGCCAAAGTGGGACAGAAATTGTCAATAGCAAAACCGCACATAGTCATTGTCACTTCCAGAGTGCGTTATGGCATTAGAATCGAATGCAGCAATGAATAGATACGCTGTGTAACCTGCTTCCACTTTCAATAAGTACGATTAGCCTCAACGTTCTTGGAAAATGTAAGTAATCTCTCATGGATCGATTGGCCTTGGAAAGACATTGACCAAGTCGATTAGCGATGGTAGTGAAGCAATATATCATCGGAACGCATCATCTTCCAAGACACACGTCATACGCTGTAAAGGACAAGTCTACACTGTTCGATTGCATGCCTTCGTTCACAAAGTGTAACTTACCACTATACCCGTTGAAATGGCGTCGACGAAGGAAGGCACACCTATCATCTCATTCTTAGGTCCATCCACTTCTTATACACATCAGGTACATCATAAGTCCTCTTTGCATCCCAAATCCACCACCTACTCCGCCTTTCACATTGGTCGAACATACGAAGCCAGCTTGGGTCTATGGACTAACTAATTGTGATCTTGCACAGGCAGCCCTAGGTGCGTTCGAGGGAAAGAACTATGACTTCAGACCTGCAAATACTATTACAGGTATGAAGAAACCGGCTGATGGGATAATGGCCACCTCAGTAACACGATTGAAACAGATGTCTTCGAAGATGTCCAATTCGGTAATGCTCAGCTTGGAGTTGTACCATTTGAGAACTCAACGAATGGGGCTGTGATCTTCACTCTAGATTTACTTGCCGACAGACACTCTCGATTCCCTGATATCACAATCTCAGGTGAAGCTTACTTGGAGGTTTCTCACTACCTTCTTGGTCACAAACCACCTCATCCCACCACAGACTCCCCAACACTATCAGGAACATGCACTCCAACAACGACAGTACCAGCACCCATCAAGCCTCGGACCCAGCCATTGTATGATCTCAAACACATTCAGCGCATCTACACTCACCCTCAAGCATGGGGTCAATGTGAGATATTTCTAGGAGCTTACTTGAAAGGCATCGAAAGAATCGATGTATCATCAACAAGTCGAGCGGCAGAGATGGTAAAGGAAGATCCAACAGGGACCAGTGCAGCAATTGCATCAGTCATAGCAGCTGAGATTCAAGGCCTCGATATCCTTGCTCGAAGTATCGAGGATAGACAGGACAACACGACCCGCTTTATGATCTTAAGAAAAGGTGTCGATCCAGCTGCGGCAAACTCAGTTGCCAAGACGAAGAGTCTGATTACCTTCACCGTTGATCATCAACGACCAGGAGCACTGAGCTCGGTTCTTGATTGTTTTCAAGTAAGAGGGATTAACTTAACAAGTATAAATAGTCGTCCAACGAGGATAATACCATTTCAGTACATCTTCTTCGTTGAGTTTGAGGGTAGTAAGCTAAATGCGGATGGTGACAAAGTCAAGGATGTGCTCGCTGCTTTGGACAAATTCGTGATTACATGGCGATGGTTAGGTAGTTGGGATGACAAGCTAGTGGGCAAAGAATGGAAAACCGATTGAGAATGTCTCCCAGATACTCAGGTGTATTGCGATTTGACAATAATGTGACGGATATTCATGGGATAGCTGACTTCCCAAAATGGAAATAACCTCTTATCGTCGATAAGGCAGACCCTTACCATAGCTCTTTTTACGTGTAATGACAACAAGCAGCACTTTGCTAAGGACCATAACATCAATCAGTTGAAGTCATGCAGCTCTACTGTACAATATCATGACACGAGCCTTTTCTTTCATACGAGTCGCTCAACGCCATGTTGTGCACAAACTTACCCTCCGTCCTCTGACCATAACCCGCCACTCGTCCTCCTCGATAACAATATCAGAAAACGACCTTCAACAAAAACTCCTCTCTCGCCCAACACATATCATTCACGACTATCTATCATCTACACCTTCGCATCTGCTGAACCTATCGCTCGCAGATTACCTACCATCAGCATGCCACCCACAACATTTCGAGACCGCAACTGCACACCTGCCAGGCCGATACGATGAGATACCTCTCCCTCAAGGACATCATTTGGTGTATTTTCCCGCACAATTGCCTGGCTTGCAACTCCTGAGTGATGGAACCGATACGCTTCATTCACCCGGGGCACCATTTCACAGGCGGATGTGGGGTGGGGGTTCGATCTTATTCAACACGGAGAAGAAGTATAGCTTAGATCTAGATGGAACGAGAGCAGTATGCTTGGAAAAGATTACAGATGTAAAAGTCAAGGGAATGGAGGGCAACGAGAAAGTTATTGTTGGGTTGGAGAGGAAGATCGGTTTGATTGGACGAAAGTTGAGTGATAGGGCGCATGACGGGTATGATGAGGAGTGGCCATTGAACATGGAAGACAGGTTGAGACTTCTTGAAAGCCTTAGTGGTGGTGAGGAACCTGGTGGAATGGATGGACTGGCTGTTGTTGAGAGACGAGAGCTGGTGTTTCTTCGAGAAAGGCCTTTAGGAGAGGAGATCAGGACTACCAGAGTGGTTAAGCGTGAGTCTTCCAAATTGGTTTTTGCTACCGACTACCTCCTAATGCGTAATCTAGCACCACATGAACCAGACTACAGTGTTGTCTTGACTCCAGAGCCATCCCTTCTCTTTCGCTTCTCAGCCCTCTCGTTCAATGCTCACCAGATTCATCTTAACCCTCATTATTCACGTGAAGTGGAAGGTTATAGAAACATGTTGGTTCATGGACCTCTATCTGTGGTTATGATGCTCTCGGTACTACGAGCACAACTTGCCCCTGGAGAGATGGTTGTCAAATTCGATTATAGGAACCTTGCTCCTCTCTTTGTTAGCGAGGAGATGAGGATATGCGTAAGAAAAGACAAGTCTGGACAAAACAAGTGGGACGTATGGATTACTGGTAAGGAGGGCGGTTATGCTGCCAAGGGATCTGCCCAGATTGGGATGATTGATGTTGTGAGGGAGTGATTTCAAGGATGATATCGAACTCGACAATATGAGTCGGTCTTGCAAATGGAGCAATCAGGCTATCAAGGTGGGACTCCACTCTGGCATGATTGTAAGTTGACCGCTAGGTCATCATGATAACATCGATTTGCGTATTGCTATTCGTATATTAGCCAACTTTGACACTGGCGGGTTTCTGCAGAATGTTGAAACGCTGACGATCGTCATTAGTCTGTGATGGAATTTGTGTGTCTCTCGTCTGCTAAAATGATTGTCGAAAATAAAGTAAATACGCCTCTTAGAGTAGAGTGAAAAGCATATATAAGAATTGTATTGTGAGAATATAATTACTCAACTCCTATATGAAATCGGTGTGACTAGGGACACGCCGATGGGCTACCTTTTTTGAATGGTCACTTCTCACATTATGATAATTTGTTTACAAAATGCCGTATTTGGCTAACTAGTCACTTTACGTCAGTCTGTCTTGGAAGCGTCAATGTGATGCGATACGGCAGACCCCAGCAATGCAGGACAACCACCACCAACAACAGGGCACGCAATTCTTACACACCTGGGACGTACATTTTCGACTGCTATCGTATCACCTCGATCTCGCTCATCAATATAAACCCAAAGTCCTGCATACTCTTCCTATAATATTTGATTCCTGATTTGCGACCATGGAATTGGTATTCTAGTACCATGTCACTGACGAGCTAGAATTCCTGATAGGGCCGAACCGTTAAGATACGCCGCAGAACTTTCTCAAGGAGTCGCGTTGCGCTACAAGACAACCATCTTCACGCCCAATAATGTGGCAGTCTGTCCTTATTCAATTCCACTTCAATTCTAGAGCCATTCCTTTGCATTTGCACTTTGTTTGATCCTCAATCACAGTTATCACCAATTCTTATCTCATTGCATAGAAAGCTCCCACCAAGCACCCCACCACGGATTTGTGCCCTCCACGCGCTCATCTCCATTTAAGAGCTTCTGGGTTCCTGCTTTACGAGGCCTTCATTTTGCATTGACGCGCCGTTCTCTGGCGTCACCTCAAGCCACCGATGAGGTTCTCACCCTCATGAAGTACCCCACGATCCGATTGTCACGAGCAGCTTGAGCTTCTGCAAACATGGGTTCTTCGAAGGAATCTAGCAGTGTTGGGCGTCGCAGCTCAAGCTTCTTTTCGCGACCACACCTCTCTCAACTCAATACGGACCTGGACAACGGAAAGAAGGACACCAAGAAGCTATATAAACGAAGCTCTGTGTTTGGAGTAGTTAGTCCACAGTTGACACAAGATTCGACACTAAGCCCTACCACTAGCGAACAATCTCTAAAACTTCGACCTAAAACATTGCAGAAGGGGCGGCCGAACAGCATATTTGGTTCATTGGGCAGGAAGAGCACGTTCACATATGCAGAAGATGGGGATGGGGATGCTTCAGATGGACTGATTGGGACCACGCCTGAAAGTCCTGTGCAGGAATATTCACACCTATACACACCCGGCAAGTCAGTATTGCATCATGGGGAAGTACAGACTACGAGCGGAATGTTTCGTAAGAAGAAGGAGTACTTGGTTTTGACAGACACACACCTCGTACGATTCAAGAGCCAGTCAAGAGCTGCGGAAATGTTTCCATCAATACCTCCAGTATATGGACGAACGACACGGCACCCTTCTACGACATCAATCGGAAGCTTACATGAGGTTCAGTCAACCAACTCTCATGCATCAAATGAGAATGACAATAAAATACCTCTAAGACAGATTGTAACGGCATATAAGCTCGAAGATGGCAGACCATTCTTTACCACTGAGGTAGTGTGGCTGGACGAGGAATATCATGGTGTAGGTTCTCTTCAGCTCATGTTACATGATCCTAAAGAAGCAGATCTATGGCATACTTCAATACGAGGAGCAGCACAGAAGGCAAGACTTATGATGGAAGAGCCCTATCCTGAAAGAGTTGTAGCATATCTAGTTCGGGCACTCGAGCTCGTCTCAGACTATGACGCGGAACATTTTCAGGTGTTCAGAATAGTCAAGCGGACACCGAAAAGTGGCAAGTCCTCGTCAGATGATTTACAAAAGTTGAGCGGGTCTGTGTTTTATATGGTGATAGGAATCAATCGCGTACATTTGATCCCATTACCAGATTTTACAGAACCCCATGGGCGTCAACTCTCGTCTAAGGCAACTAGAAATGTCTTCGGCACTCTCACCTTGACTTCAATGACTGTAAATTACACAGATGATCGATTCGAGTTGGTCTTTCGGATCCCTATGCAAGCTCCTTCGCGTCTAGAAATGGCTGCATCGGCAACTCCAGATATTCTTACTGTGCTTGTGAGGTCGATATTGTGGCTTAAGCCGCAATGGCTTGACTACAACTTTCAATTTGTTGGCCCACGTAGATTACTTGAGGGTGTAGATGCACCACATATCTATGAAGAAGATATTGGAGGCTTTGATCGCACCTTGGTGGCATATTGCATGTCTTATAATGTAAGCTATAATATAGGTAGACAAGACAAGTGTTAATATCGATAGGTCAACCCTTCGAACATCCAGTATGCAATTGATTTAGAAGCAGATGACGCTCCTGAATTCAAGCTTTGTAATTCCGCTTCGGGAAAGCCGTATTCTCGTTTGGAACTCCTTGCCATTTTCCGATCATTGCGGTATAATGAGTCTTTTGGCGCAATCTCATTTCGGGGAATCAATTTAGAACCCCTTCATAGCAAATATGACACTCTTGGTGGAGATCACATTGCTTGGACAAGCCGCTCTGGTATACCTATCACAAAGTATTTCAAAATCACGCCACAGGACAAGTCACTTTTGTATCAGGAAGTCCAAGCCCTGGCGCTGAAATCACATCGTTTGCGCAAGCTGGACTTTGGCTATTGCCTGCCTACAAGACGACCCAAAGATACTTTCGACAACGAAGGTGGAGATCTTGACAAGGACCCCGGAACCGAGATTGCTGGTGGTTTGATGCCACTCTGTCGTGGACAACTAACAAGTGTTGACTGGATTGTGTTTAGCGGTATCGAGCTCGGGGAGACCGACTTCGATGATATAAGTAAGTCATCCCAATATGAACACATTATGCTGTACTTATGATCATGTAGTCCCCGCATTAGATGAAATGTCCTCCAAGCTCAGAGCTTTAGAGTGTGCAAATTGCCATCTTAACGACAGAGGTATCATGCAACTGCTAGGACATATGGAAAGACAGAATGCAACACTTGAAGCCATCAATATCGCTGATAACCCTGGAAAAGTTCATGTTGAACGATTCCAAGTTTCGATGAGCCGTTTCTCAAAAATCCGACGACTTGACCTATCAAGGATTACTAAAACTTTTGGCGATGAGCCTTTGTTCAAACCTGAAGTCATGCTGTCATGGAGATTGGAAGAGCTCAACATGAATGGTGTTCCTGTAAGTTGTCTCCCTATCTGTCGACTCAACCAATACTTACACCAGATAGACGAATGAGCTGACGCTCGAGTCAATATGCACATATCTTGCTAGCCCCATGTCAGAAAGTTTAAGATATTTACGTATGGATCAGTGTAACTTAAGCGGTTCACATATTGCACTTTTAATGCGTTCTATGAGTCGTACGTCAGGAGAACCGCGAAACATCCATCTATCAGTGAGTGCAAATCGACTTGAAAAGGGTATCCGCGATATTATCCAAGCGATTAAGGACAACATGACGCCAGCTTTTCTATCCATTCGCATGATAGAGTTTGTGAAGGAGGATCACTGCAAGCAATTTCTTCAAGCAGTCAAAAATAATAAGACATTATGCATGCTCGATATGTCAAAGGCTTCACTGCCGTACGATGCAAGTGACGAGACTTGCGATGCACTCAGAGATCTCTTCGCAGAAAACACCACACTCGAGGAATTTGACATTTCTGGTGAACATGCGCACCTTGAAGTTGCCCGTTTTGGCATTGGTCTTTCGCAGGCTCTCAATGGTTTAAAACAAAATAGAACCCTTAAGGTTCTGCGAATCGAATATCAAAATCTTGGTCTAGAAGGCGCAAACACATTGTCTTCAGTTTTGGAGATCAACAATACTTTGACGCACATCTATTGCGAGCACAACGATATAAACTTACAAGGTTTCACCACTCTTGTCAATTCTCTTGCTAGCCCCATGTCAGAAAGTTTAAGATATTTACGTATGGATCAGTGTAACTTAAGCGGTTCACATATTGCACTTTTAATGCGTTCTATGAGTCGTACGTCAGGAGAAC
>Ga0115847_100359_pt1 | contig 11727 bp, 13 predicted proteins | sample InSIn5SAF170_FD_83861 | JGI IMG/M metagenome (GOLD analysis project Ga0115847, IMG submission 83861)
CAATTGTCGTTGATGGTCCACAAATGATCCAAAAATCTCCAGAAATCTATACATAAACGGTCGAGTCCCTACTATAATGCTGCCTTCATACTCTGGTTCGGTCTGCCAAAGTGTGACACTAGTCAACGAGTTGTCTAGATTTCTGGAGATTTTTGGATCATTTGTGGACCATCAACGACAATTGCCTGATATGTTTATGCTGTCGATTGGCCTCGTCCAAACTGTAGAGAATCAAATTATGTAATTGAACTATCAAGTGAAGAAGAAAGTGTTCGCACGACCACCCTCTAAACAAGCCCCGCTTCACACTGTTGTACAGGTTGGACTTAGTGCTACTCCAAATATTGTCTCCGAGACCCCCTCACTGGTCGGCGGCAATGTTGCAGATCAAATACCCGAGCTTGCTCTCAAGGCCGAGGACAACGTCACCGCTCTTAAAACAAAGTTCTCTTCTACCGGCAGAGTTCTAAAGAAACTCATTGATATTGTTCTCAGATTCCAGAAATAATTCCTGCTGGTGATACTGTTTGTTGTTGATAAACGCTCTCCTTGAATCAGCTCGGTCTATACATATCAAGTATACTAGCAATAACTACGATGCAGGAACTCAAGGTAAGTACATTGCCGAGACACCGGCATTCCTCGGTTAACCATGTGTGCATAGTTGCGAAATCCATCACTGGTCGAACCAGCAATCTTGACTTCGAGTGCAGATGACAAGCAGAAACTCTTCGAAATTGAGGGTCGGTTTTGTCAATCAATCTCACATGTTGACAAGGCTCACTGAATCGTATAGATCCTGCAACGGGGAAGGTGTTTGCAGCATGCAAAGACAACGGCCCGGCCGACGTTGACGCGGCTGTTCAGGAGGCGCACAAGGCGTTCCAGACTTTTCGCAATGAAAACCCTCGGTCGAGAGCGCGGAAGCTGTTGGCTTGGGACCAATTGATAAGAGATAACCGAGATGATCTAGCCCTCACTCTAACCTACGAGACCGGGAAGCCGCTCAGTGAAGCACAGGGTGAAATTGACTATTCCCTCGGGTTCACCTGGTGGTTTGCTGGCGAGGCTGAGAGAATCCGCGGCGATGTCAGTATACCTGCGGCACCAAACCGCAGGGTTCTGATAGTGAAGCAGCCCATTGGCGTCTGTGCTGCTCTTGTGCCTTGGAACTTCCCAATCGCGTAAGTTGATTGTGAACCTTCAGGGACCACCATTGCTACAACGAGACTGACCGCGGTTAGCATGATCCTGCGCAAGGTCGGCGCTGCCCTTGCTGCAGGCTGTACCATAATTGCCAAGCCTTCCCCTGAGACTCCCCTCACGACGTTGATGCTGGCAAATCTTGCAATCAAAGCAGGTTTTGAACCAGGAGTATTCAGTGTCTTGACGACCTCGAATGAGAACACGCCATCTCTTTCCGAGGCACTTTGCAAGCATCCGTTGGTACAAAAAGTTACCTTCACAGGATCAACTCGTGTCGGAAGCCTCGTTGCGAAGCATTGTTCTGAGCAGCTCAAGAAAGTAACGCTCGAGCTTGGCGGCAACTGTCCCTTTATCGTCTTCGGTGATTGCGACCAGTCACAAGCATTGGAACAACTTCTTGCGTTGAAGTGGCGTCATGCCGGCCAGGCCTGTATCACGGCCAACCGAGTCTACGTTCAGGACACGATCTACGACAAATTTCTCGAAAAGATCCTCGAGAGGACACAAAAGATCAAAATTGGCCATGGCACTGATTCAGGGACAACCATGGGCCCAGTGACGACGGCTCGCAGTGTGAAAAAGGCACAAGAATTCGTCGACGATGCCGCAAACAAGGGCGCGGAGATCCTGACAGGAGGCAAAGCGAGTACGCAGTCGGGGGGATATTTCTTCGAACCAACCATCCTGTCCAAAGTCGATCCAACGATGCTCATCTCGCGAGAGGAGGTGTTTGCCCCAGTCTTGGCTGTCTCGTCTTTTACCAGCGAGGACGAAGTGGTCAAGCTAGCCAATGATACCAGCATGGGACTTGCAAGCTACTGCTTTACCAAGAACATTGACCGTGTGTGGCGTATGATGGACCGGCTAGAAGCTGGAATGATTGGTATCAATACAGGTAATTCATCCGCCGCGGAATCTCCTTTCGGGGGTATGAAGCACTCAGGATATGGCAAAGAGTCAGGCAAGGACGTTGCAGTGGAAGAGTATCTGGTATCCAAAACGGTCACCTTGACGCTGTCGAGCGAATAATAACCCGCCTCTATGTTCTTGGTTGTTGCCATTATTAGTCGAAGCGAGGCAGCTTTCATGTTCGCTATCTAACAATGGCTATGCTATACAGTTTTCTTACGATAACAGATTAACCGATCATCCATTTTGAAGAGACTTTGTCTTGAAAATTTACAATTCAAAAGGGTATCTAGCTTCATACTGTCAGAGAAGATAAATCAAGACTATTTAAATAGATCCTTGCATTGTGATCGAAAATGGGTCCTGCAGTATGAGTTATCACACGACTGGAATGCCCATAGTAAAATCAACTGACCAAAGAAAGGCTTACTGCCTATTGCCAGAACTGGTTGGAGAATTCTCTGCTCAGTTGCTAACAGGGGAAAGGGAAAACGAACCTTACTGAGACTTACGCCGGCCGTTGACCACCTATCTGGCCATCACTGACTGTTTGTCCAGTGTAATCTTTGAAACTCGAGAAATCGACTGATGGGCCGTCGTAGAATTTTCTGCCAGTACCTACAATCTGGTGGTCTAGTGGTATTTATCCCCACGTCTATAGACCTTAGCAATATGGTGTCCCTGGGATGTTCGCCAGCAGTTCTTGCTGTCGTTGATATTCCATAATTTCCTTAGGAATAGTTCAATGGGTGCAAGTCAGTGGTGGTTCTCGTTTGATCCTTCAGAATACCTGAATAAACTCGGAACTACTCAACCAGGATATGACACCCTTAAAATGCGTCATCGAGCACGGTTGGGTTCTGACCCCGTATAACATCAACGCCGTGAACCTGGTGTGGCGCGATAATGTCATGTTTGTCATAAGGGGTAATACGTGGATGGTTGTGACGCCTCTACTTCAGGTAAGGGACTTTTAACATGAGGATCACACACGGTTGTGAAGGATCAGACTGGTGGCGGTTATAGAAGTGATGTGGACGTAATGAAGAGCGATTCTAAGCAGGTTTTCTTTGGGATCAATTATCCATAAGTTCATAAGTTCAAGCAGAAAAGTGACGCTTAGAGCGCGTTCTACTCTCCAACTGTTATTGGAAAGTAAATATTAGGTTATCAACGGTCAGAAAGACTGGCTGATTTGGCGAATAGGTAGGTTGTCTCGCAGATCATGATATAGACAATTTGGATATCTTGGTGGCAACAAAAGAAATTAAAGAGTACATGGAACCATGGTGGATTTAGTGATATTTTATATCGATGGACTATAAGACATGGGTATAATGATTAACATTAAATGCAGCAAGGTATTATTACCAAATAGCATTGATTCTCAAAACAACTTCTCCGACCACTGCCACTGATTAATTCAAGTGGGTATAATCTTCATGATCTATCGTTCAACCCTGTAGCCCTCTAACCAGCTTGGTAAAGACCAAGAGCACGGACGTGTGGGTTGATGAGTGACAAGTTGAAAGGCGTAACGTAAAGGGTTGAGTCAGTTAGGGCAATGAAAGCAGTGCCGTTAAGAGCGGGGTCAGTCTCAAAGGTGTCAGCCTTGGGCTGGTATGTCTTGCCACTATTGGCACCAGTCTTGGTGAGAGGGGTGTACGTGAGGTTGAATTGTCCTAACCAAGCAACGTACCGAGGCTCGCCTGCGGTGGTTGAGGTCGTGTAGCTGTTGTTGGGTCCAACGGCCAAGCCAGGCTCATCCCAAGTCAGGAAGACCTCACGACCTGGGAAGCTGAGGGGCTCGACACGATCGTGGGAGATGGCAGGAGCACAAGAGTATCCAGTCTCGGTGTTGTTGACACAGCTGTCGTCGGAGGGGATGGTAGACTTGCTAGGATCGCCGGTGCGGTTACCAACAAGCTCCCAGTCCTCAGTGTCGTTGGCATGGAGTCTGTTAGGGTTGGGCTGGTTGACAACGTGCAGAGCGGGGAAGTTCTGCCAGACGACACGGGTGTTGTTCTCAGGGCAAGAGCTAATATACTGGGAGAGAAGAGTCCAGTGCCAGCTCTGGGGAATACCAGGGGCGAACCAGATAGGCATAGGGTGGAGACCAAGAAGTTGGCGGAATATAGCTTGCTGACGAGCCTCAATGGCTTCAGCCTGTACTAGAAGGGTAGCAGCCTCACGGCTGTCCATGTGTCCGAGAAAACCCCAGTTACCGCTCTCACCCCAACGCGTCAACTTCTGCATGAAATCGATGTACTCGCGAACAGTGGTAAAGGGATAGTCATAGGTACATTGCTTGGGTGCAGCCTCGCCCAGAAGGTTTGTCAAGAGAGTGGCGTGCCCTGCTTCCTGTACAGCCATATATTGCAAGAGATCACGATCCTCCTTCGTCAAGCCAGCGGCTTCGAACTCGGACTCGTTGAATACGGCCAGACCATAGTGGAAGAGATCCAACTCGATGTATTCCTGATGAATACCAAGTGCCAAAGACTCAAAATCATGGTCACTCTCCACCTGGTACACAGGAATTTGATCATAGCCCTTACCACCTATAAGACGTCAGCACTGATTTTGTTAAACGTGAACAGGTATCTACTGACCAGACGGCTGATAGGGGATGACCTCGGGACCCGTGAGTTTGCCATTAGCATTGTAGTAAGTAGCGGTCTTTGGTAGAGGAGAAATAGTTGCACTCAATGTTGCGCTAGCGTGTTCATGACCGGTGGTGGTTGGGGTTCCAGAGTAAGGGCCATGGCTAGTGATGTCGGTTGTTGCGCTGGTTACAAGCGTAGGCAGGGGCGGAACATAGCCAACCGGCGCGTATGGTCCAAGGGTAGTTGTGGCTGTTGGTGTTGAGACCGCGTAAGAAGATGCAGCGCTTGCTGCAGCAACTGCGAGTTCGACGAAAGGAGCCATTATAAGACACTCAGCTGTATGAGACTTTTGACCTGCTCTGCCAGATATCTGCAGCCTCTGCCAAAGGTGCGAAGGGCTCCTTATATCAGAGAAAATGCCATACCATTTAGACGAGCTCCGTGACACAGCTGTGATGCAGTTATGCGTTCACCCAAGAGTAATTTTTACCAGGGCTCGGTCATAGCCAGGACTGGAGAAGATACTCTCCCAGTTGTTTCGTTTGACATGGCGGAGAATCAGACATTGCCAAGAACTAAGTGCCGGTGGAATCCATCCCAATGACATGTGTGGGGTTGCTGTCCAGCGTTCCTGGGATTTTTTTTTTTTTGTAGAATATGCAACCAAACCTGTTCATACACAATGTGGAATGTCGACATAAGCTCACATTAGACTCATGCGATAGCTCTCCACTGCACAAACTTTTGCTCCGGCAGCTGTCCGAAAAGCCAATAGTATGGTGGGGTATTGACAAGGGTATAGGAGAACAGCGCTATGGCAGAGTCACAATGACGAGATCATGAAAAGATTCCGAATCAGCCCTGCCAGCTGCTTTGGAATCTTACGCGGCTCTGTGTGGAAATATCATGATCAGCATTGGCCTTTACGGAACGATTGCTCCTGCCCATGAACTCAGATTTCGGACTGGGACTGCCAGGTACAAGCGGATCTGGAACGATTGTCTACACAAATTCTGATCAGTTTCCTAGCCTTACATCAAGCTCGCTTGTGTCACTAACATTACCCGATTGTTTCTATACCAATCAATTCCACACGCTTCCAAATGATCCGTCGGCGGGTGTGTATTGTGATGTTGAGGCTGTCATTTTACTGACATGCACCCCAGACTATCACAACCCAGCATGGTCCACCGATCCATATGTTGAACTTCTAAAGTGTATCGGAGATAAAATGCACTTTGGGACAGTGCCAGGAGGATCTCGTCCAGTTTGGCAGGGGTCAGCGCATGCGCTTCTAGACCCGGGGTTGATTCCCTCCGTGTGTTCTTGATCATGGACCTTCAACGTCATGGTCAGTTCTGATCCACGAAGGTATCTAACATTGTTCAGAGCTCATGGCTGAAAAGAAGCAGTTGGCCGTGCTGTGCAGTGTTGCATCATAAAACGTACTTTTGTCGTTTGGAATCAATTGCGTCTACCAGGCGTCAAAGTTACCAAACCCACCGCTCTTCGCCTTCTTCCTAACAGGCTCCTCCCATGCATCAGGCACATCTTCCGCGATTTTGTCCTCTACGACTTTGCCATCGCTATGTTGTCTTTTAAGAGCGTCTTGGAGATATTTCCCTACATTGCCTCCACTGCTGCTGCGATCGATTGTGCCATCTTGCCTGATCCTTTTGCCGGTCCATGTCGTTTTGTCGTCCTCAGTGCCACCCCTTCGTTCAATATCCTTCCTCTCCTCTTCTTTTCGTTCTTTGTCTTTCTTGGCTTTCTGAAACTCCTCGAAGGGATCTAGGTAGACGACGATATCTTTAATGACGATTTTGTTCAAAGGGCGATCACTGCCATCGGTCGGGACGTCCTCCATTTTGCCGAGCACATCTTTGCCACCTACCACCTTTCCAAAGATGGTATGCTTATTGTCCAGATGTTTAACGGGCCGATATGTAATAAAGAACTGACTGGAATTGGTGTTCTTGCCTTTGTTTGCCATACTAAGCATACCTCGCTCGCTATGTGTCAAAGGGCTCTCGAACTCATCGGCAAAGTTCTTCTTCCAGATACTCTCACCCCCACGACCAGTGCCTGACGGGTCTCCTCCCTGAATCATGAAATTCTTGATATTGCGGTGAAAGTTGATGCCTCTGTAATAGCCAGTTTGGGCGAGACGGACAAAATTCCAGACTGCTTTAGGAGCATATTCAGGCTGTAATTCAATGTTCAGATTGCCGAGGTTGGTTTCTATTCTCGCATAACCCTTGTGTTTTATGCGTCTAGGTTTTAGCATGAACTCCTCGTCGGTAAGTACGGCGCGTTCGCCGCTTGTCTCTGGAGTGAGCCCGGTTGACGTAAAAGAGGCCGCAGCACGTCCAGTGGTATATACGGCTGCATTATCTGCTCGCTTCTTGTCTTGAATAAGGGATTGTTTCGGGCCATTCGTTGTCGTCTTGGTAAGCGCTTTGGTACGATTGATGTCGCCGCCAACTTCTCGTTCTCTTCGTGCCTTCTCAACGGCCTCCTTTGCCCTCAAGACCTTGTCGCCAACTCTTCCCAAAGCATTAATGTTAACGTTGCCCTCCTGTCTCTCCGCTTCTTGCTGCTTGGTGAGCAGGGCATCCTCGCCATCCTTGAGGTATTTGAACTGGCTCAGGTCTCTGCTTTCGGCATTCTGAGGGTCTTGTAGTATGATTATATCTGAACGACCGAATTCCTTATCATCGAGTAGATCTCTCCACATTTTGGTTTTAATGTTCATGCGATCGACAGTTTCCCAAGCAAAGACATTGGCATAAGTTCCATGTCGGATAGCAACAATATGAGTGTTGTCCGTAAAGACCTTGAAAGTGACGGGGTCAATCAGGTCTCCCTTGCCATCACTACCTGAGCCATCCGCGCCTCTGGAGTCGACGTCGCCATTTCGCGCGAAGTTGAGCTTGATCAGATCTTTTAGCTGTAGTGGTTTTCCGTCCACCGGATTAGTGCTGTGTGAATCGAGCCATTTTGATATGACTTCAAGGTCAAATATTGTTCCATCTATCGTGCAAACGGGATTGTTGAAGGGCTGCAACGAAGCAGCGCAAAAGTTGAATGGAAGTCGTTTGAAGGAGCCGGTAGAGGCATTCGGTCGTGCGCCGCTTGAGGCGGAGAATGCGTCAGAAGAAGACCATTCTGAGTGAGTTATGTACAGTTTATCTGTGCCCTTTCCCATCCTGATGACTGCGCATGCAGATCGCGCGCTTAATTTGGAGGGCAGAAGGTTAGAAGAAAGGTTTTGGTCAATTTGATGATCGCTACTTGCTCAAGACGCCTTTAACAATATACACTCGATGTTAAGCTGTTGTGACGCTAGAGCAAGCTGAAGCGCAGGCTTAGAATTCCTTATCTTATCAGTAGTATGGTTGCCGCTGCAAGAAGACCCCAAGGGGTCGCATGACTTTAGCGTATGTTCTAGCGTACTTACAGCTCGTTAGCTCCCTCTCGGGTGCGCGTGCTTGCGCAATGATCCGCCCAAACGTCAAGGGGTAAGGATAGCTCATCAGAAATGTTTCCAAACTGTAAGCCAAGCCGTGGTACTGATGGCAGACTAGTTACTGAATTGTGAGCTGTCCAGTTCCCGGCCAACATCACAATCTCCCTCTTCCGAAATATCGTACTTCTGTTACGATAATTACATTCTTCCAGAGCTCTACGAGTTACCGTCGAACAAGTCAATTCGGCAGTCCGGCACAGTTTGGAGGACAGCACAGCAAGGCTGCAGTGGCCAGATCTACAGGCAAGCTGCTGGTGCAGCACAACTACGAGCGCGACATCGAGGAGGGAAAACGAACACCCACATCACCACACAACAGCACAGCACAATGAAAGGGTGTATATCTTCACTTCTTCTGCTAGGTGCCTCCATATGGACGGCACAAGCATTAGAAGTCAAATTGGTGAGCGCGCTTCAGTTGATCGCGACACACTCAAGCTAACCAGTGGCAGGACCAAACCGACGAGGGTCGACAAAAATGCAATGGTATGTGCCGAACGAGCTAATCTTATTCTCCCATATATCTCCACATACTAATAGACCATGTAGGAATGTATAGCAAGAATGATTGGGGTGGCTCCGTCGATCCCTTCATCTCCATTGTGATCCCTAAAGTCGAAGTTCCGGAGGGCCAAGATCCTATCGTCTCTATCTTGATCTTTGAGTGGAAAGATCAATCGCTTATCGGCGCCCCTGAGAGTTCGAACAGCTACGACTTCATTTGCAATGCGGATGCCATTAGCCATGGCTTTTGTAATGAGACAGACACTGGAAAGTTCATACTCGCACCCAATGCCACCGAGTTGAGCAACAACTTTATGCTTACTCAAGCTGTCCACCTCAAAGATGGCACCACGATCAACTACCAAATTAAGAAAACCGGCTACTATTGTGTTGAATCATACGCCTATAGTACCGAGAGTTATATGGGTGTCGTCGAATTCCGAGAGGCTTATGGCGAACTGCCTGCTACACAGATACCCAAGCTACCCTTTTATGGAGGCGTTACGATTCTGTACGCAGTAGTATGCGTCTTCTGGGCTTTCCTTTATTACCAGCATCGATACGATATCCGTAAGCTTGAAATAATCATGATCATTATATGTCCGCTAACTTGAAACCAGTTCCCGTGCAAAATTATATTACTGCTATTCTAGCCTTCTTGGTCGTTGAGATGCTCATGACCTGGGGTTTCTATGGTAAATGACCTTGAACCCACAAGCCTCGCACTTATGCTAACATTTGGCAGATTATTTGAACAGAAACGGCTCTAATGTTGGAGCTAAGGCCTTGCTGATCGTAGTAGCCGTTCTGAACGCCTTCCGAAACTCCTTCTCATTTTTCTTGCTTCTGATTGTTTGTATGGGCTACGGTGTAGTAAAACCATCTCTTGGGAAGACCATGACATACGTGAGGTACCTTGCTATTGCACACTTTGTTTTTGGTTTGGTGTATGCAATCACAAGTCTACTCGTATCACCAGACACGGCTAGTAAGTCCCGCCTTCTTTTCTCTAGCCTATCAATATGCTAACCGGACAGGCCCCTATGTTCTTCTGATCGTCCTCCCTCTTGCTGGCACGTTGACAGCTTTCTACGTCTGGACACTCAATTCCTTGAACTTCACGCTCAAGGACTTACGAGAACGCAAGCAAACCGTAAAGGAAGCCATGTATAAGAAGCTTTGGTGGTGCATCTTGATCTCCATCATGGTCATCTTTGGTTTTTTCTTCTTTAACTCGTTCTCCTTTGCCTCGGCAACAGACCCCGATTATGTTCCTTTCCACTGGAAGTCGAGATGGTTCATTCTCGATGGCTGGTTGAACTTGGTTTATTTTGCCGATGTCGCTTGGGTTGCCTATGTCTGGCGACCAACCGCCAACAACAGAAGATTCGCCATGAGTGACGAAATCGCACAAGACGAGGACGGTGGATTTGAGTTTGCAGATGTTGGTAATCCCGACGACTCGGATGATGATGAAGAGGCCATCATTGGAACCAAGCCTCCACCGCAGCGACAACCAAGCCAAGCAGCTACATATGCGGCGCCATCAGGGCCACCCCCAAGCCAACAGCAGGCAAGACAGACGAAAGATGTGAGTCCAAGAGACTCGTTCGAGGATGGTGAGACTATATTTGCAGTTGGTGAGGACGGCGACAAGTTCAGTGATGACGAGGACGACGAAGAGAGGTCAAAACTAGTACCAGGAAAGAAACAGGGGTAGAAAAATTGCGGAGGTGGGTCTTGATTCTGGGTTTAAGGAATAATTGGTATATGCACAAATGTATCATAGGGTTTACAATGTCGCAATGGCGTTCAATCGTGACTTGAAATGAGCGAATTTATGACCAAGAATGATGAGGACCGTGATCGTAATCTAGTCAGGCTTGCTTTACAAGCTATTTCGGCCACTTTTGCTGATAAGTTCGCAGTCTTTATGTGACTTATATTCTAAGTCCGATCACATTATATGTCACAATTTAGAGTTTTATCTCCAGTATCATGTGCTTCCAGCTCGTTGATATATCTCTGATAGAGACGTTGCTAGAAGAGTCACTTCGTATAGCAAAAGGCTTGCTTGTGGCGTTCAATGCAGGAGTTTTCCATGCCAAGTAGGTTTGCCTTCCTATGTCCGCCTCTGACCGACTGCTTTGCGTAGCGTTTGCAAAAGTATAAGTACCTCAAATACACCTACTAATACATACGTTCTAAATATAACATTAAGTCCACTAATTACACTACTCGGACTCGCTACGTGGCGGGTGGGAACACTTGTCATTGTCGTTGTTTTCATACGCTCGGTTGTTGATGTTATTACTACCAATAAGCTGGTGTTCGAGTTCGCCAGATATTCACTGGCGTTTCTTGTTTACATTTTTAAGTAATGCGGTCATCAAATTTAAAATGTACTGGATGATTTATGCATTACAGCCTTTATTACAGTTGTTAAGACAGCAGGAGTTTTCTTCTAGAACGGGGAAACACTTGGTTGTTTACATATAATTGTTGAGGTTGTCCAAATTCAGACTTGTGCTTTTAGATGGGTGGTCTAAAACTGGTTCGTCAAGCTATGCGACTTGGGTGCTGCCTTATGTCCCTATGGCCAGCATTGGTCTGAAATATGTGATGGGACCAATTATCAAGAAAGCACCCGTCCTGGATTGGCTTGACGAACAAAATTTGCCTGACCATGAGGTTGAATATGAGCATCTGGGATCTATGGATTCGAAACTGAACACCAAAGCTGTGCTGAGGAAAGGTGAACAAGGGCATGGCCTCTCCCTGGTCACTGCTGCCGGATTGCTGGCAGGACTGGCGGTAGTCGGCTGGAGATACTATCCTAGACAATAGAACTGCCGTCCAAAGATATATTTATGACGATTTGGCTTGATTTGCACTATTTGGGCGCTGTTCTTCAGTACCTGTAACTCTTTTTTTTTTTTTTTTTTTAAATGACACGTGTTATAGTTTTTAACA
>Ga0115847_100361_pt1 | contig 11635 bp, 13 predicted proteins | sample InSIn5SAF170_FD_83861 | JGI IMG/M metagenome (GOLD analysis project Ga0115847, IMG submission 83861)
TACCTTTTCAACTTTTTGAGGGGGGACTGCATCTTCCCGTGTAAGAGTAGGATATTCAACTAAGGCCCAAATCCCATCTGTTGGGATCTTATCAACGTCTGGCGTCGTAACATATGCTCGGTCACCACCACACTCCAAAGCTAGAGCCTCAGACATTGCCGTAAAGTATTTATACATAGGTAGTTGGTTATAGCTGGCAACTGGCATTCCTGCTACAAATCCCGCGAAAATATCCTGAAGCTGGCTGTTGGCGATTTCTTCTGGAGTCTCTGGAAGGTATTCTTTTGGCCAACAGTCCTAGTTAACACAAAGTATTAGTCTTTTATATCTATAGGAAAGATTCAAGTCCACTTACCCAGATAGTCACTGTAGCCCCTATATTATTCGGGGCCTGGACAAACTTTCTGGCGGGTCTGCTTTGCCCCGTGGTATAAAAAAGACAGACGTCATTCCCGATGGGCTTTCTGCACATCGCCTGTCGCAATTTCTGTGAACGAACAGTTTGTAAGTTAAAGAACTCATCAAATGGTGCTAGAGTAACTAACATCTGTAGTAACATCATCTAAGTCCATTGCCCTGTTTCTGGCTGTGGATGAGCACGACGGTCGAGGTATGGAATTCCTTCTGCCCACTGCTGTAGCAGACTGAATCCAGAAAATAGATAGAATATGAAATACCAAGGCGACATTTTGAAGAAAAGAACCAGGAAAAGCAGCGAATGTGTTAGAAGTAATTTGGAGGATAAGATGAGCTGGTATGTCTTAACTTTGAACTCAACATCGTCGAACTACCTTTAATATGTAATGCGAAAGATCTATCTTTTCTTCCCTACTAGTTGCTAAATAAAGCATTCACCAAAAGCATCGAAGTTTTAAATAGTCCATGTTGGTGTTCATGTTGGTTTTTCAGGCATGCTGTTGGTGTTTGATGTTGACGACGATTTTAAGCATACTGTTAGTGTTGATATTGAGTCTTAGGCATGCTAATAGCATAAATGCTAATATTAGATTTAGGCATACTGTTAACGTTGGTGTTAGAGATGGTGTTGATGTTAGTGTTGGTGTTGGTGTTGGTGATTGGTGTTGGCGTTGGTGTTGGTCGGCTGAGAACGAGCCGAATACTACTGATTCCATTGCTATATATTGAATGTCTGTCATCTCCTTGATGAAAAGCTATCATGAAATTGCTGCTATTTTCTCAACTAACGTTCTCATAATTTCAATTTTCTTCATCATGCTTTTCAGGTTTACCATTCTGCTCTTAAAGGCATGTATATACGCAATGCCTGCCCCCACACCAGATGAGGCCCCACCACCAGGTGGTTTGGATGACCCTGGGTACGAAGAAAGTGCGAGAGCCAAAAACGCAATAGGATGTACCGTTTTCTGGCCACCAGATGAACAGACTTCTCTTATGCAATGTAAAGATGTTTGTGGTGCTACCGTTGCACAAGCGGTAGCAGCTGGTAATACTTCTTCGGTGTCTTGTATATCAATTAATCCTCAATGGCAACCATTTGATGGTAAGTTGATATTTGCCAAAACTTCTTGAAGCTTGTCCACTAAGTGGTGTCTCCTAGGTGGCGTACAAGTGGCAGGCGCATATTGCTCATGCAATAACCCTTTGATTGATGAACTGGCAGATGATTTCGTGTCAGCACTACCTGCCCTTGCTGAAGTAATTATTATACTTTATTATTCGAAAAACTTAACGTGAACTAATAATTTTTAGATTGGCTGTAAAATTTTTATGTCGGCTTTTAATAGCGTCCTTGAGCTTGGGGCCACAGCGATTCCTGGTATAGGAGAGGCTATCGACGCTGGAATGAGTAAGTCTTAGCCTTGAATTATTTCTATTGTATATTAACATTAATGAATTATAGTTGCAGGAATTTCAGCTGCTAAACTGTCTGCATATAGCTATGACGCAGGTGAATTGGGGTTTTCAGCATTCTCCAATTGGTTAAACCCTTGTGTTGGTGGTCAACTCCCATCCGACGCAGAAAATGCTTTCAATATTTTAAATGATGTTGATGCCTTGCTAATTCCTGGTGGCTTTAAAATACCTAAAGGTCTGAAACCTGGTAGTGGTAAACCAGGGGATAAAGGGGACCCAGATCCACCTAAAGCTTCACAATCACTTGATCCAGTACCTACTCAACCAGAAAAACCTTCGCTTCCGGCAGAATCAGCGCCCCCGGAGAAGTCAGATCCATCTGTTGCATCACAGACGGGAGAAGACCTGAGCCAATCAACTCCAGCTCCAACAAACCCACCGAAGCCAATATTAGCATGTCCAAAAACTAAACGTGCTGTTTATGCTTTCGTTACTAAGACTATAACGTGACTCAGGCCTTCAGTTCATAGATTAATATCAATTCATGTCTCTATCGAGTTTGACCCTAAATTCCATCTCGTAGGCCACTGTGAGCATCAGAGCTTACTTCGTCTTAGAATATGCCACCTTCCCTGAACACTTCCGATCGTGAGTTCCATCTTGTAAGGATCTACGTGCAGTAACATGGCATCTCGTTGTGAAATGTGTCTAACCTATTGGAATAATATCTTTGCAATGGCATGCCTGTGTTGTTGTAGATAGAATGCTTCTGAAGTGACTACGCATAATACAATTGCCGATAAAAAGTGAATACCATTAGCGCACCTGTAGTTATCACACCAGACAACCACTTCAGAGATAGCTTAGAGCACAGGGTACAGATTACTAATCAATCACTGTGTTAATCTACGACATGTTGTTGATCTCCTAGATCAATGAGGCCTGAAATACTATAGCCATCCCTTATTCATATGTTGGCGCTTCCAAAGCCAATTATATTTCTGCGATAGCAAAAATCTAACACATCCAGCATACGCGAGGGTTGCCCGACACAGAGTAGCCAACAACACAACACAAGTAAAAAATGCACAGCCCAGCGAAATCCGCCCACAGCACACAGCCCAACACAGCCTACAGCCTACAGCCTAGTACCATCCCGTACAAATCTCAAAATACCACCCAACTTTATCAACAGATAAAAACCAAAAACTTTCATCAGCCTCAGCTGTATCGCTACTTTCATATTTTTCTCTACTCTACAGTATGACCTTGGACTTGTGCTTTGAGGAAGCAGCCTTGAAAAGGCAGCAGAAGCAAATCTCAGATGAAGAATACCTTAAATGCATTACAGCACATTTTGCTGGTACTCGCCACGGCAAGGACGAAAAATGTGGACATGACAGCGACCTCGAGTTACACTATACAGACCCACTAGGTGAGGTGGACATCTTTGCCAGCAGGGTGCGCGCGTGGTCCCAGGAGATGAAACCTGTTCTAGGTATGTTATAGCCTGTCAGATATTTGATAACCTTCTGATTATAAGAAGATACAAAACCACTATATGCCACCCTTCACGCATACTTAATTAATGACACTGAGGCTTACAAACAAAGCATGAGTGATTTAATTAAAGCATATGGTACTAAACCAGGGAATATGCATTATAAAGTATTCGAACACCTTTCAGCGATAGCTCTCGCAGAAAAAAGGGCTGATATACTACGTGTTATCTTACAGGAAGATGTTGGAAAATGGCGCCCTTTCCATGCCTTCTTTGAGAAAAACTATTATTACTACTCACGCAGTGGATCTGAACCTGAATTGTGCCAAATTGCATTGGATGGCGGATATGAGGATTTAACTGTATTGGAATGGTCCAGGCAGCGCGTAGTTGACTCATGGTTCTAAGCTGGGACTGGAGAATGGTTAGTGTGTTACCTCAAACGTTAGAAAATCTTCGCCTTCGTTTGAATAGTTACTCCATGTTCTATCCATTCCTTTTTGGATAAGCTCCAAAAACGCTTGAAGTCGTTAAGAAACAGAATAGACCAGAAGGTTACGCAGTAATATTTACTGCAAATAGAGTAAATCCAGGAGCTGGTAAGGTACTGATTAAGGCCCTCTTTCAATGTTCGCATGTGTAGCATCATCTGGTCCTGGATGAAGTAGATCAGGATGAAGAGATTCCAGCAAAATACATGAACCCGAGATAGATTTAGTAACTAGTTGTTCTTCTATGCTTCTCTGCAGAGGTTATTGTTTACGAAACCCCAATCAATTCGAGCACAACAAGCGAAAACTGAGATAATTCACCATGAGGCATATATTTGTGTAAAGTGGCCCATAGTCATAGAGGAAGGTAAGAAGAGGAGGAACCAGAATTGGGACGAAGAGCAAAGACAGAGTTAGGCATAAGTAGCCTGAGGTACCAAGATTTTAATTATAAGCCGGCATAGTTAAGCTTGAGCAGAGCGTGAGTAAAGACGAGCGACCTCGAGTAAGCCTAAGCAGAGCATGAGCAGTTGAAATGCAAGACTGAGAGCGCTGAGTCGAAGTTGAGCCGAATAGGATATTGCTGATGTGATGTGAAAGATTGACCGACCGGATTAGGCGTATGCTTGGGATAGAGTTGGACAAAACATCGTAACAGCTACTCCCCATATCATATCACATTTTAACAGCAGCAGTGACATAGTCTAGTATGCGACTGTATACTCGTCCACGATGTGCGCCTTGCAGCCAATCGCAGGCAAACTGTTTGCCAGCTTTCTGATGAAAGAGCATCTACAAACCTCCTCGCAGGACCTAGCTAACCTCAGTACTTAGGTGGTGTTTCTCTCATACCTTGTAATCTTTGGACTTTGATTGCTCCTATGTGCCATCGGCATCAACAATTCAATGCTCATCCTAAGGCGTGTCATAGCTGGAGAAGGGCTAGCAAGGTGTTCACCGGAAGCTTTTGCATCGTTGCGGCTTCTCTTAAGCTTGACAAGAGACCATTTTAAATTGGTATCCTTCAATCAACCTTTGTCGTTGCCACCGTTGTTGGGCTTCTACTAGGTGGCACATTTACGACAGGCTACTCCCTACAAAGCTGAGAATCTATATGGGTAACTTTGACTCTGACTCCCTTGCTGTCCATTTTCGGACTGGGAACGAAGAAGTCATGAGCTAATAGAACGTCTGAGAAATCAGTATCGTAAATAGAGAGTATCATGAAAGGCGCTATCTTTTATATGAACCTCAAATGGAGTGATACAAACAATTGGGCCTATCCTAAGCATCAAACAAAGTTTGCACTGGTTGAAAGATTAAACCTTACCGTAATTTTTATGTAATTCATTGAAGTGAAACGTAAATTGGCCTCGCTTCACTACTTCATAGTAGCACAGATGCAAATACAGTCGCAGCGCAGATTATTTAAAACACCCAAAAATCAGAATAAGGGTTTTTGAGTTTGGTTAATTAGTCCTTGTATGTATCTTCAATGCTATCGAGATAAGGAGAAACCATCGCTCACAGCTCATTTTCCACCACTCTTAAGTATTTCTATGCCTTCATTCTCTTGTATTACATCTCCTATCGTCGCATAGATGTCAAACAGATTTTGCTGCTGTATCAGAGGCGACCGATCACCGCAAGCGCCACCAACAACCTAAATGGAGTCGTCAGGAACTCAAGCCGAACTCTAAGTGACCAAGTAGCAGACTCACCATTGGCCGGAATCCATGGCACATAGCATCCATAGCGCTAGCTCGAACACATCCACTTGTACTTACACCACAGATGACCAAGGTGTCAATTTTCAGCAATGTGAGGTCTGTTGCGAGCGTTGTTCCAAAGAATGCAGAAGGATTCCTCTTTAGGACGACGATTTCGTCTAGCTCGGGTTCAAGACCAGGCATCAATGCATCCAATCCCCTTGTGTCGCCATCCTGCCACGCATATATTGTTTTCGTCTTCTTTGCCTGAACACCAGCATCTTTCATCTGCGGATGATTGTAACGCACTTGTGCCCATATTACTGGTACTGATGAACTCCTTGCTGCAGCTACCAGTCGTCTCATGGAATCTAGGCTTTGCGCGCCCTCTGGGTTGTGCGAGAGATCAAGCGGAGAACCCTCTCTCCAATATGCTGCGCAGACATCGATAATCAGCAGTCCTGGTCGCAAGCCGCAACCCAATTTCTGACCAAATCCTGCTTTCTGGAACTCTAGATATTGGGGGTGTTGACAGATGTCCTGTGTCTCCATTTTACAATATTTTGACCACAACAAGGTCTTTCTTAAGGTCGTTTAGATCAAAGGTCTGTAGCACGTGTAGAGAGCCCGATATCTCGCACGGTGTATATGACCGGCCGGCACCAGTCTGCCGATGGCTGCCGCTTTAGTCTGGCATACATATGGTCACCCCGATGTCGCGTGCCTAGTGGTGCAGAACATGAACCATAGGAAACTCTAGGAGACTATATGTGACTGGGACATTGCGTATTACACAATGGTGCGGACACCAATCTACCAAGATCAAAGAAAAGTAACTTGCAGAGCCGCGCAATCATGGCTGCAGACGAAAACCTACTTCACGACCAAACAAACATTTTGCCGAAGAAACGACTCATTGTTGTGTTTGCGGCTCTGGCATCTGCCCTGCTAATAACATACATCGATCAGAACTCAATAGGTGTGGTATTGCCTACGATTGGACAGGATTTGAACAGCACTTCTACCATAGTGTGGGCAGGCACTGCCTCGCTTATAGCCAACACAGCTTTCCAAGTCCTTTATGGGCGACTTTCTGACATCTTTGGCCGCAAGGTCATTCTTCTCGTCTGTCTCTGCCTATTAGCACTTGCTGATCTTTTGTGTGGCTTTACGCAGACGGGTCCGCAATTGTACGCTTTTCGAGGCATCGCTGGTGTCGCCAATGGCGGGATCATGGCTTTGACCATGATGATAGTGTCGGATGTGACAACACTGGAAATGAGAGGAAAGTACCAGGGCATCTTAGGATCATGCGTTGGACTTGGTAACACCATTGGCCCTTTCATTGCAGCAGGCTTCACGAAGGGTACGACCTGGCGTGCGACGTTTTGGTTCATTTGCCCGCTTTCCGTCTGCGTTGCAATAATCTTATTCTTTCTTCTGCCACCAGCGACTATTCCACCAGGACCTCTACGGAACAAGCTGAGGAATATTGACTATGCGGGCATTTTGCTTAGTTCCAGCGGCAATATACTCCTGCTGATACCAGTGTCAGGTATTAAGACACAATTCAGGGCATCAAGTCCACTGACGATTGCAATGCTTACCCTGGGTTCAACGCTCCTTGTACTCTTTGTGGTGAATGAGTGGAAGTGGGCCAGGTTACCATTCCTTCCCTGTAAGTTACCTTCCATGCAAACTCGAAGTCCATGCTGACGAACGTGTAGTGCGCCTCTTCCGGAATCGCGCACTTGCTGCAATGTTGACACAGAACTTTTTCATCGGAATTGTGTTCTACAGCTTACTGTACTATCTCCCTATATTCTATCAAACAGCTCGTAAATTTAGCCCTCTAGCTTCAGCGGCACTCATCGTACCACTAGTGATATTCCAAGCCATAGCGTCTGCACTGTCAGGGCAGTACATTTCTCGAAAAAAGCGCTATGGTGAAGTGTTGTGGCTAGGGTATATTTGCTGGGTTCTGGGGGCCGGTTTACAATGCATGTTTGGTCGATCGACTCCAGTTCCTGCAATTGTGTTCATCCTGATTGTTGAAGGGTTTGGTGTTGGCCTAGTTTTTCAACCGAGTGAGTAGACCCCTTACCAAAGGAGGTTTCAGGCGCTGACAATATCCTACTTTCAGCACTCGTAGCCGCACAGGCACACAGCAGGAAAGAAGATCGGGCGGTGGTCATCAGTGCGAGGAATTTCATTCGAGCTTTTGGTGGCTCTGTCGGACTTGCCATTGCACAAAACATATTTTCCAGCAGCTTGCTCGAGCACATCCCAAAAAACACACCCACCGAAGTTGCGCAGGCCATCGCAGACTCGATATTTCACTTACCAGATATTTCACAAATTACAGAAGCACAACAGATTGGAGTACTAGATGCCTACGCTACTGCGTCGAGAAATGTGTTCTATTTGTGGGCTGGTGCGATGGCAAGTTGTCTCGTCTTGATGATATTTATCAAGGACGAGGGGCTTTCTAGAAACGACTCCAAACAGACGCATGCTGAGGCCGGTGTTGCCTTGCCAACTGTAGAAGTAAAATCTGTAGAGGTGCCGTCCATGACTTCCACCTCAACAGGCAAGGTCATCAGCTGAAGCAATCATGATTGCATGGTCAAAATAAGCGTTCAGGCAGTAGTCCGAACAAAGAATCATCGAGTTGATATAGCTCGTGAGTAATTCCAGATCTTGTGGCAGTTAATGTGCTGAAGAAAAAGAATTTGCTTATCTTGCCGGATTCGACGTGCCGAAGTCGCAAGGCTAGCTGATTTCCCGAATAAATATCTTTCAGCCTCGTAGACTGTCTAATAAATCTGAGCCTTTCGTAACACTTTTTCAAACCAAACAGAGCTGCGTTTTCGATTATTTCCCTTATCAACGCGGATATGGAAACGAAAACTGTACACCAACCACTTCATGCTGCCATCAGAGCCCGGTTGGACCCGGAATACGTTGAAACTCACGATTCGATTCTGCAGTATGTTCCATGCATCGAGAATGCGCCATGGGATCCAATCTCACGACTGCAATCATCGCCAACCGCTCATTGCAGCATCAAGGAAGTAGATGTCGGATCGGCTCGAGATATTAATGTCGGCAATACTCAACTTCGAGTATTCACTCCACATGGAGCACCGCCCACAGGCGGTTGGCCGGTTCTGGTGTGGCTTCATGGTGGAGGGTGGGTTATGGGCGGACTGAATAGTGAGAATGGCTTCCTAAGACATGTTTGCAAATGTGAGGAGACCATGAATTCTTTCCGCAATGTCGACTGATAAGAACCTTTGTAGATGTTGGTTGTGTGGTGATCACTGTCAATTATCGACATGCACCGGAGCATAAATATCCAACAGCGATCGAGGACGCTTACGCCGGTCTCCGCTGGATCATGCTGAATGCGAACGCGTCTGCACTCGAGCTTAACATATCTCGTCTGGCTTTAGGAGGACTATCAGCGTAAGTGGCTGCGTAGCTGTGTCTCAGGTTCATAGCCTAATACGTTTATCCAGTGGTGGAGGGCTCACGGCAGTCCTGGCAATGAAGGCGGCAGTAGCGGCGGATCTACCAACGCAACCTGTATTCCAACTCTTGATTTGTCCCGTCATTGACAACACGGCGACGGAAGCTACCGTCTGGTCAGATACACGATTCTCGCCATGGCTAACACCATCACGAATGAAGTGGTACCGGGATAAATACTTCGCGGATCCCAAGGACACCAGCAAGTGGCAAGCTTCGCCATGTTTCGCCGATCCAATATTATTGGCCAAGAGCCCGAAAACTTTCATTTCGATAGCAGAATGCGATTTGTTGGCCAAGGAAGCACATTTGTATGGAGAAAGCCTGAAAAGATGTAGTGTAAAGACGACAGTGAATGAGTATAAAGGCAGCACTCATTCTGTTCTCATTCTTGCTGGGTAAGTGGCCTGGCCAGAATAGATGGCTTCCTCAAGTAAAGTTATGATTACGGCTGACCATCTTAGTGCCCATGCTATTGGGAAACAGTTAGTTCACGATGCGTGTACAGCACTTGCTACCGCTCTCCAGCTAAATTACCAGCCTGGGACGTCCATAATCGAGCGCGCAGGGCTGTGAAACCCACCCTCTCACACTATCCATAGCTCTATTTCTGACGAATGATCAAGTATATGGTGTAAAGGAGTATTCGCGGAATGGTACGCTTTGCATCGGAAAGACAAAGTTTGAGCAAGCGTCTGATTGCAAGGGGAAGTGGGTTTGAAATGGCGCGTTAGCAAAGCATCATTGCCGGTCCGGCAAATGGGCCAATCATGTTGCGGTCCAGCCCAGAATTCTAGGAAGTGCGGACCACCAAAAACCACCAAGCATTTGACCATCCACAAGTGTGGATCTTTGCTGATACGAACACAATATGGAATACATCACCCCAATATCCCATGCCGCAGGCAAATGTCCTAGCTGCTGACCGTTATCGGGCTTCGGAAGCGCTGCACATCCGGAATTGGTTGACTTGCTTTACGTTGAAATAGCGAGATGGAATGATGGAGCATCACAACAAAGCATTGTCTCATATCGCCTCCATTCAATTCCCTTTTGTATACCATCGAAATTACATACATATCATGACAGAAGTTTTGAATCCGTCGATGTACCCCACATATGCTGCTGAGTGCGGCGACCCATCAAGAACGAAGAAGCTCGGCTTCGGGCGACGCTTGGCTGTATTGCTCCTTGACGTATGCAACGTCTATTATTCGCCAACCTCTCCCTTGGTATTACCTCAAAGCAAATTGGAGACGGTCACTGCAGCCATGACTTCAGTTCTCAATGCAGCGAGGAGTGCAGACGGCAGCTCGGAGGAAACACCAATAGTTTTCGCCCAAACGTATTACACACATCCCAAACTTCTAGACGCTGGTCTTGCTGCTTTGAAAAGAACTCATGCAGATCTATTCTTTGCGCGTCACCCTGGAGAGTTAACGGTCGTGCCTTCTCAGCACCCATCACTCAGTCCTTTGCCTACCGATATCATTCTCAAAAAGAAGTATCCTTCGGCCTTCTTCGGGACCAACCTTGCAACGCAGCTCACAGCGCTTGGTATCGATACGCTTGTGATTATGGGTTTCACCACCAGCGTGAATGTGCGTGCGTCAACCCTTGATGCAATGCAGTCTGGCTTTCGGCCGATTGTCGTTGCCGATGCTTGCGCAGATCTCGGAGAGGAAACACACTGGGCCAATTTGATGGATCTTGGTGCAAAATATGGCGACGTAATAGGTGTAGCGGAGGTTTGCGAGCACTTTAAGAGAGGACTATAATTTAGAGCACTGAGTAACCAGGCAACTCCACAATAAGCGTATCGCTGGTCTTCCTTTTACGCTTACATTTCCCAGCCTTCCCAACCGAGTGGTGCGTAGCCTTGTACAAAGTCTGCCAGGTCATTGTCGAAAGTACTAGCAAGAAATTCAACATCAAAACGATCAGGCGCTGGGACTGGGTACGGCGCGAGGTTTGCTATAGATCCAGATTGCGTTTTCCGTCGTGAGAGGTTCATGTTGTCATATTCCGGATCCCAGCTGGCAGCTGTACCTAGTATATGTAGACTGTCATTACCTACATCCTGAAGCTGTTCTACGTTATCGACTTCTCGCCGAGGAATATCGTATGAAGATGAGGCAGGTGAACGTGAAAAGTTAGCTGAAGTCGTTTTTGATCCCGTAACGTGGTTTCCGGTTCTCTGAGAGCTAGTTCCGAGCCTCTGGGCTGCAGGCGATGCACCTGGAGATACCTGCTGTGCAATAATTAGTTCAATTAGAATTTGAAAGTTGATTCTACAGATGACTCGCAGTAGTATTCAAAAGTGCCTCGTGTGTGGAGATTTCTGATGACGGCTTGGATTGCAGACGGTTGGTGTTCGCTGTCACCTGGTGGAGCGTACTAATCCAGTCTGAAACGGCAGGCCACTTGGCTTCGAAGGTTGCCAGGACCTCAAGCGATCGCTTCAAGATATTATGTGCTGAGGAGCATAGCTGAGGACATATCTGAGGCCACTTATAGAGGTAAGAGGCCAAAGAACCACAGGTATATGTGCAAAATGCCAGCATTGC
>Ga0115847_100362_pt1 | contig 11628 bp, 8 predicted proteins | sample InSIn5SAF170_FD_83861 | JGI IMG/M metagenome (GOLD analysis project Ga0115847, IMG submission 83861)
GTTCTCGATCCAAGGGATTTGGCTGACGTACGCAGTTGATGCAGGGATGATCCAGTTGGACTTGTTGGCCTTGTGGTCGAAGCGCTGGTGCTCGGGCGGCGGGTGTGGAACAACGACCTGGCCTTCTAGGACATCGGCTTCTCCAATGATTGCTGAAAGTAGAAGAGACTTGCCAGATCCAGTTCTTCCTGCGATAACGTTGAGCTCACCCATTTCGAAGTTGATATTGAGGTTCTCTAGACGGAACACTCTTTCTTCGGGGGACTGCTCGTCGGAAGGCCAAGCTATGGTAGCGTTCTTGAAGCTGAGGGCTTCCCCGTCAAGCAAAATTGGTTCTTTTTCCTCCGAGTCGAGGTAAGTCTGGATACGTCTCGATGATACTACCGCATCGATCATCTCAGTCAACATCTCTGGCAGAACTGCCAAAGTCATCTCAATTGCTTCAAATACCGATAAGGCCGTGAAAGCGATGGATGCGGAGAGGCCGCCGTTGAAGTAGGCATAAGTTGCAAGTGAGATTGCACTCATGCAAACTGGACCAAAGATCCAAATCGAGATCAGGCAAGTATCGAAGCAAAATGACCGCCATTGTTCTCTCAGTTCTTTGCGGCGCGTCTTCAGGATACGATCGTACCAATCCTTCTCTAGCGCGCTGAACTTAATTTGCCGTATACCCTGGAGTGCCTCAGTGACAACAGCCATCTTCTGATCTCGGTATTTCATCAATTCGTCCTGCGCTTGTCCATACTTCTTGCTAATTAGCCAGTTGATCGGGCCTATTAAGACCGGGGCTACGAAGCCGCAAAGCATCGGTATCCAACCGATCAAATTGACCAGGAAGAAAACCAGCAAGCCGACGAGAACAACGCGCTGACCATTGATGATGGTGGACATGGCCTGATAAAGGTTCCCACCAACCAGTCGCACAGATCTCGGCGTATCTCTTCTCAGAGTCAGCCCGATCAGGAAGCACTGCTGCGACAGAGATCGCGCGCCAGCTTTGCCACCGAGGCTGTTGAAGATAAGCCAATCAACCAACCGACGAAGTTTACTGAGGATGAGAATCGAGAAGTTGGTGCTATAAGCCTGACCATCTACAAGACCTACATGAAGGCTTGTCGAGGTTATGTCTATTGGTGCTGTTTGGCCCTTGTATTCCTCTCCTGGGTCGGCTTTTATTTAGGTCGATCGTACTGGATCTCGCATTGGACTCGACAGTATAGTACCGAGGAGGACGCCATGACGAACCAGCGCCTTGTGACTCTTCAGAGCTCTTCATGGCACCAACATGCCCGCTACAAGTTCGAAACTATGCTCAATGACGAAAAACAAGGTGATTTGGTCTACTATATTGGCGTGTATCTCGCAATATCGCTATCTGCATGGATCGTTGGCACTATTCGCTACTTCACTGTGTTTTTTGCATCGATTCGCGGGTCACATGTTCTCTTCGAGAAATTGACAAACACCATCTTGCGCTCGCCACTTCGCTTCCTCGACACGACACCGCTGGGCCGGATTTCGAATAGATTCACCTCAGACTTCAACATGGTCGACTCTCGTTTGGCAAACGATCTGGGCTTCATGCTTCATTGCAGTATCTCGGTTCTCTCAGTCCTGATTGCAGGCCTTTTCATCTCGCCTTATATGCTTCTATTCGCTCTCATCCTCATCCTATTCTCCGCCTATTACGCAAAACTTTTTCTGCGAGGTGCTAGAGAAGTAAAGAGGTTAGAAAGCAACGCGAAGTCACCGATCTTCGAGCAATTCGGATCAGTGCTTACTGGGATAGCGACTATTCGAGCGTTCGACAGGGCTGAAGCGTACCTCGAGCGCATGCACGAAAAGATCAACACACACTGTACCTGCTACTGGCACATATATCTCTTTTCTCGTTGGATGAGCTTCAGAGCCAACATGGTCGGTGCGCTGTTCAGCTTTGCCACAGCTGCACTGATCGTGTCCTTGAAAGGCGTTGATGCATCGCTCGCGGGCTTCGTGCTCAGCTTCTCGCTCGAGCTGTCGGAAAGTGTTATTTGGGCTCTGAGACAATACTCAAACGTTGAACTCGACTTCAACGCGATTGAGCGGGTTGTAGAGTACTCCAATCTGCAAATTGAAGATCAAGGCGGCAATGATGTGCCTGCAGCTTGGCCAACGAAAGGCGAGATTGAAGCCGATGACCTTGTGGTTAGCTACGCTCCAGATCTACCTCCTGTGCTCAAACATCTCAATTTCTCAGTCAAACCCAATGAACGAGTTGGTGTCGTGGGACGAACAGGTGCCGGCAAGTCTAGCCTGACACTTGCACTTTTCCGCTTCCTCGAGGCTCAGTCAGGGTCCCTACGTATCGACGGCATTGACATCTCAAAGATCAAGCTCTACGATCTGAGGAGTCGTCTTGCAATCATCCCCCAAGATCCTGTGCTCTTCTCTGGTACGGTGCGAAGCAACCTCGACGCATTCGATCAGCATACCGATGCTGAGCTTCGGGATGCATTGGCAAGGGTGCATCTGCTTGATTCTGGTACATCTGCGGCGGCCTCTGGTACGGCAACACCAGTCCGAAGGCTCATTGGTGAGCCAGAAGATACTTTGACTGGCACATCGACACCAATCAACAAGAACACAGCATTGTCATTGAGCACACGTATATCTGAGTCGGGCTTGAACCTGTCTCAAGGACAACGTCAACTTCTCTGTCTTGCACGAGCAATTGTTTCACGACCACGTATTCTTGTGCTTGACGAGGCAACATCTTCTGTCGACATGGAGACCGACAAGCTCATCCAGCAGAGCATAAGAGAAGAGTTCGGTGGCAGATGTACACTGATCGTGATTGCGCATCGACTGAGCACAATCGCTGATTTTGAGAGGGTGCTGGTCCTGAGTCAAGGTCAAGTCCTCGAATATGGTACGCCGAAGGAGCTGTACGAAGACAAGGATGTGAAGGAGGGCGGCTTCCGCGAGATGGTCGATAAGAGTGGGGAGAAAACCATGCTTGAACAGACGATATTTGGTGGCAGTAGATAAATAAACAACCACCTTCGACCAATTTATAAGCCGGAGTCTCGTTGCAAATTGTGCATACAAAAAGCATTCGGTGCGGACGAAGCCCCGAAATCAAATTTTACTTTATTTCGAGATAGCCGGAGATCAAATGTTCCTCTCTTCTATCCTTTCGACGACAACGAGACGAGCTCGGTTCCTGACGGTACGGTACATCTTCACGCTGGCTCCCTTTTGACCATTAATGATATACGTTGCTTAAGCCGCCGAGGCCGCTTAGAGCTCGCTCATACACGCCTGACTGCTTATAGCGAAGACTCGCTAAGCTACAGTAACAGTAGTTCTCGATGACAGGCCTCAATAAACCCCAGGAAGCAAACGGCATGCATGACCGTTGTAACTCGGCCCTCCACTAACTTGTACAGCACGATACTACACACTTCTTCAAGCGGCAGAATCTCAAAGCCATGGCCGCTGAGATCCAATTTAAGCCGTGCTGTTGGCTAGCACTCGTCGTATTGAACATATACGCCCAAGACTTGCGCGAATTCCAGTACTGACATCTCTACAAGACCACTAAACAGACAACGCCCAGTACCATAAGATGTCGCGCGAGACACCCCTGCTCGACCCTCACGCCAAAATCGCCACCCTGATCGAAGATTACGATGACAACCCAGCAAAGAAGGCGCACAACGACTTCACTGCGCGCTCAGACATCATTGGCCACAACAAGGACATCCATCGCCTGCTCATGGACCCTTCCGATCTCGCATTGTCCTACACAGCATAGACTACGGAGCTACGAATCAAGTGACCCGCCAGAACTGCTGGTCGACTGGAGAAGAGCCTCTCAGGCAGGACGATATTCATTTCACAGCTGGCAGATTCGACAAACATGTAGCCACGATACCTAGGTTGCATCCTTGTATGGTCATCACAACGGCGCATCTGTCACAAGATTCTCACGAAGCAGATCTCTTTTCTGCAACACCTTGGGACGTGGCTCTGTCGAAGACTGCATTGATCAGCGACGCTGTGCTTCCATACCGCATCGAGGAGAAAGACCTGCCGCTCGTGGCGGACAACTGGCTCGTCACCGGGGTGAGTGGTAAGGAGAGAACGAAAGAAAGATTCAGGGTGCGTTTCGATGTTGCCGGGGTTAGGGCCAGTGAAGGTGCGTCGACATAGTCTGAGGTCGGGAGCTGGCACGATTGTGGGGGCCAGGCTGAAGCAGTGAAGTGTGAATGCAGAGGCGCCAGCGCCTGACTGTCGTCCGTTCAAGCAATCACGAGAGTGGACCACCAGTGAGTGTGAAAGGAAAGCATGGTTGCTGGCTGCCCCGAGGCGTTTAGTGACAATAGTTAAGTATCTCCGTACAATATTCTTGATGCTTACTCATCAGTAGACTTTTATCTTTGTTGTATTAGCCATTCTCGACAATGTGCTGTGAAGCTTTGATACAAGTCTAGCGAGGACGACAGCAAGACAGAAGGAGTCATTTCGCGTGTTCGATTACGAATACTAAACTAAGGGTATCTGCATACTATGGATGGCTACGGAGGAATAGATTCGCTAAATCGCTACACATGATGATTTGAATGCACGCTGTTGCCCCAAAGGTTCGCTCGGCCACGTTCCAATCCAAGAGCCTACTAAGCAGTTGCTGTGCCCGGTACCTCAGCCTGCTGATCTGGTACAGGGACAGTCTCTTCTGCTGGTCCTGGTTCGCCTTCGTCGTATTGCTCCAATTTTTCTGGGCTGTTAGCGGCTTGGGCATCTTCACGCACTGGTTCGAGGGCCGTGTCTTCGATAGGATGCTGCTCGCCGTCTGTCGCTGGTCTTGCGGCACTCGAGTCCTTCGTGGCCAAGTTCAAGCTCTTCCGACCTGGCTTCTTAGGCACAGTGTGGCTGGCTGATGTTTGTCGTTGCCGTGGAGGACTATTGACCTGCGCTTTCTCATGTGTTTTCTGGGCACTAGCTGCAGTGGGACGAGTCAGCCTTGCCAGAAAGCCCTCGTCGGCGGGTCTGTGCACAGTGCTCGTCCTTGTTTTCGGTCGATCTTCGCCATTAGCAAGAGATGCTCTTGACGACTTCTTAGCCAAGGAGGCTCTTGTGGTATTGTTAACGGCCCGTGGAGCCCCGACCATTCTCGAGACCCTCTCAGCAGTAGCCTTTGCTGCTTCTTCGGATTCATAGTTTGCGTCGTGGCGGGCAATTGAGGCTGCGGTAGGCTTCGTTGCGGCAGCCGGAAGCTTCACAGGTCGAGCCGTGGATGGAGATTTGGGCTGCTTTGGCTCTGCAGAAGCCGACTCGTGCTTCTGGGAGTGCGCTTTGGATGCGGCGGTGGGCTTAGATGCAACAGAGGGAGGCTTCACGTCCTTAGCGGTGGCCTTCTTCTCTTCTTTGGCCAGCTCCGGTTTTGACTGCTCTGCCTTGGCTCTTTCGTCTTTCGCCTTGTTCGCAGACTGCATAACTCCCTGTATCTTGCTCACTCCGCCTCTAGGCTTGATGGCGGGGCCATGTCCGTGGGCTGTGGTAGGTGATTGCTGAGACTTTTTCTGCAGCACAGGCGATTTAATAGACATAGTAGGGCTGTCTTTCGTTTTGGGCGCTGTGGATTTCGTGTTCAAAGCAGCAGGCAACGGCTTCGTAAGCTTTGTGGATTTGCCTGTAGTAGATCCGGGTGTCAAAATGGATTGTTCGTTGGGTTGTGTCTTGCCTGCCGTGGAGGCGACCTTGCTCGTATTTCCATTCATCTTTGGCTTCTCCGAAGTCTTTTTGTCCGAAGGTTGAGGTTTTGGAGTTGCGGCCTTTGTCGTCGAATTCGACTGCGCAGGCTCTTGAACTGGCAGGCCTTCAAATGGAGAACCCTTCAGGATTGCTCCGAGACCTGGGTCTTTGAAGGGTGTCGCAGGCGCTTCGTTTGTCACTGTCTTGCTGATAGCACTGCCACCGCCGTCCATGATTGCTTCTTCCCTTGCTTCTGCCATGCTGCTGACGTCTGACTGTTTTCTGAGACCCAATTGAGCTGGTTGACCTGCCTCGCCTGGACGTTCAACCGCGACAAAACTTGCTCGAACTTTACTGACGGGTCTGCTGTTAGCAGAAGAGATTGAACCGTTCGGAGATCGACCTCGACTGGGCGGAGATGTGGATTGATCGCTGTGCTTGTTCTCGAACATAGCCCTAAGGTTCTTAACCCCAGCCGGCCCAGCACTACCGTTCGACATGACTGGATATGAGGTCAGCTATTGACCTCCACAAGGCGAATTCGTGAATGCACAGCATTTGAGGTGATGTTTGTGTCAAACGAGTCTTCTGGGTCTTGAAGCATGACCTTGCAAAGCGCAGGCCGACTTCAAAGAAGAGGACTGGACGATGTGGAACCACAAAGATGAAGCAAACCGGGACAGGGGACTTGACATCGCGCTTGGACCCGAACAACGCGTCTTGAAACACGTCCTTGATCAATGAAAATGAATGTACTTACACAGAATAACTTCTGCTCACTCTGGTGGTTGCATACAGCATAAATGGTCAAAAAGATGCAGACATGAAGAACGGCAAGGGTCTGTCGCTTCCTTAAGCTGCAACTTGCAGTAGTTGCAGTCGAGGAAGTTGCTATGGAGTCGCACTTGTTTTCCTCGCACGTAATAGCACCCCTATTCAGCTGCGGTGAGAACACGCTACTCGTTGAAGCCCGGGGACTGGGCCCGTGGGCTTGGAAAAGTGGCGGCCTGGAAGCCTAAACCTTGTGCTAACAGCTCTTCCGCGCGCCGTTTCCTTCCGTTCCGATCCAGGCCCGAGTGCCCAAGCAACGGCCGAAGATCATCACATGTTCGTCCTCTTTCACTTCTCCTCTACGGCGTCTGCACATTCACAACGCTGCGAACCAAAATTATCCTGTACAGCAGGAATAGCCAGTTCCGTGTCGCCGAGCCAGGATGACTTGATCCCCTGAACTGCTGTTGTGCTGCAATCTTCTGGGATTGACAATCACATTTCCTGTGCGCTGTCGCTGCTAAGGTATCGTCACGCTTGCTAACGAGCATGCCGTTGTTGGGTTGATTGCGGTCGTCGACCCCCACTCCATGGCCACACTGCAGGATTGCAGGCCTCGACTTTCCAGCTCGATCTGGTTATCGGTGATATAAGCCTACTTGCTTAGGGCATCTAGGCCCAAGTCATGGCAAGGTGACTATGAGCTCCATGTGAAATACATGAAGGTTGTAAGTCCACTTTCAGAACACATCATCCACTGCTTTTGCCTCCGGCACCTGAGGTGCCAGTGGCATCGCCATGTCCATTTTCCCACCCTTCTCATTTCCAATAAAGACTCCCAACCCAGAAAAAGCACGCAGCAAAGATTCGTCGACATAAGCTTCCCAACTGTACCCGCATATACCGTGAAGCTCGTAGTGTTTATGGTCGCGATCGTGTGCCGTCACATACTTGTCAGCATCAGCAGCATTGTAATAGCCACGCTCTTTCGCAACGCCCGTGAAGGCATTATATGGAGTTGCTGGTTTCGGGACAAACTTGGTCTTCAGACCTTTAATCAGTCCGCTCCGATCGGCATAGTCACCTGGCTTAGGTGCTGCCCTCGCTTGCGACTTGCCCTCCTCTTCCTTACCAAAGCCGTTCGCGTTCTGGAAGTCTCGAAGCTTTTTGTTCGTCACAACAACATCAGTATTGTAGATCAAATTCATAGCGAATTCCTCCCGCATCTCTAAAAAGTCGTTGTATGACCTCAGATCTTCGAAGCAGTCCTCATAACCGTTAGGACCCTCCTCTAGCCCAAGTTTCGCCAAGTCAAGAGTACCAAAGACCCGTTTGCGTAGGTCAACTTCTCGCACGACTTGAATGTCCTCGAAGGTCTGTATCTTCCAGTCTCGCTTCCAGAGCATCTTGTCGCATCCTGATACCGGACATTGTGCCTTACCTGCCGAGAATTTGCGGTCGACACAGCCCTCGCAAATCCTGTGATAGCATCTTGAGCTGACCTTGAAGCGCAGATTTGGCGACGTTTGTAATGTGCTCTTGCATATGGGACACACATCGGTCGTTGATGCCCTACTCGCGTCCATTACCACCTTGACACCATTTTGCATAACGACGTTCGCCGACATTTCGATGCACAAAAGTTGTGCTCGAAGATGGATCTGTGTTACTGTCCCATCGCACGCTTAATAAATGCAAGACGAAGCCTTGTTATGTCAGCAAGGGACAAATGATAATTACCCGTGACCTTTACGCTAAAGTCGTTGCTAGCACTAGCGTGAATCTAGCGTCAAAGAAGAGTCTCGAAGTCTTTCTTCTACATGGCTTTCTCTTCAATTGACGACGTGCTCGTCGAGGGTTGAAGTTCCCTGCAGAAGCTGTTCTTGTGTATCGGAGTTTGTCGCGAGAGCCACCGCAAGCGCTATACGAGCTTCAGGTCCCCCGCGTTATTCATCACACACCTGCCGCCTGGCTAAGCCGGACGCATCAGTCCGCCACCATGGATAACGATGTGATCAAACGGGTCGAGAAGCAGTGGCTTGAGCTAGAGGCTAGTATCACAAAACTACGCAACGTACTCAGGCATTGGCAGACCCTCGAGCTTGATTACGAGGGTTTGAAGGATGAGTTTCAAGGGCTCGATGACGATGCCAGCAAGCAAGATTGTCTAAACGTAGCCCATGACTTTGAGCCACACGGCGTTGACGAAAAGGAGATCAGCCAGTTGATAGAACCAAGCAAAGGTAAAGTCAGAAGCCCTTCTCAGATCGTAGAGATTCTGTCAAAGCGCGTGGAGTACGTTTCGAAGAATATTGTCTCGTTGAGAGATCAGATTGCACGTCTTGAGAAGCAGAGAAATGCACTACTGCTAGCGCAGCAACCAGAAGGCGAAGAAGAATCCGGACTACCGCTAGCTGAAATTACTGAAGAACTGGACGAGGATGGGAATGTGATCTCCAGCACGGTACAACCGCAGGGCGACAGTGCGTCCAAGGTGCTCGATGTGCTAGAGAAGGCGGAGGTACAACCAAAGGATGAGGCGGGCATTAGTGAACCCGTTGTGTCGAGGCCAGACAGCCCCGAGACAAAAGCGACGCCTGGTTTGAAGTCCAAAGTCTCCGTGCCTAACGACGAAAGCAGCGATGTCGAGAGTGTGACTTCCGAAATAGTTAGTGAAGGTGCTAGCAAGGCTGCAGCCTCGGGACCAGCGAACTCTGAAGACACAGAAGAAGAAGCACGATTGAGGCAAGAAATGCTACAGTATGGACTGGGAGAGGTCGGTAATATCGTCGCTGAATTAGACTTGCTCGACGGAGAAGACAAGGACGTCTCAGACGTGGATATAGACCAGGAAGACCTCAGCGATTTTGACGATGACGATTACGACGAATTCGATGACGAAGACCAGTCAGAGGACGAAGATGGCCGAGTAAAACGACCGATCCACTCAGAAGAGTACCGCAAACAAATGGAAGACCTCCAAAAACAGCTAGGCTTCCGATTAGAAAATGTTGGCCCAACGCCCGATCTACCAACAGAAGTACAAGCCCAAATAAAACACCTCCCGCCCTCCGAAGTCCAGCAGTACATCGAGACACTACCGCCCACCCTATGGAAACAACTCGAAAAACCACCCCCCAAAGAGGCGGCTCGAAAAGCAGCAATAGCCCGCGAAGAAGCAGCAAGGAGCTCACCGAAAGGCAACGGGCCAGACATCACAAAAGTCAAGGGGAAATCCAAAAAGAAGGTTGCCTTCGCTCCAGATCTTGACATTGCGCCCGAGCCAGAACGCTTGGCACCGCCTAAACCACCAACGACAAGCGAGACCGTTATCGAAAGATCTGCTCCGTCTAAGCCATCAATAATAAACGCGACCGTGACAGAAAGATCAACAGCACAATCCTCCGCCGCACCACCAGAACCTTCCAAATCCAAAAACTCCCGCTTCAAAGCAACTCGTACCGCCCAGCCACAACCGCAGAACCCCTTATTTCCGCCACCCATGGAGCCCCCGGCCACCCAGACAACTCCAACACCAACCGGCCCTCCGAACGCAACCCACTCCTCTACCCTCATCGAACGCCATCCAAGCACCACCACGACACCCTCCACAGCGCCACCACCCGATGATTCAAACTTCGATACAGCCCTTCAAACCCGCCAAATCGCACTTGAACACCACGCGCTCCGCAACAAGATGATCCATGATCAAGGCGGGTACGTCCGCGGCGGCGAACTGGAGAACTGGGGCGACGAGTACGCGGCTCCCGAATACGAGGATCCAAAGACAGGGGAGGTGAGGAGGGTCAGTAGGTTTCGCGCAGCGAGGATGCAGGGGTAGCAGTACCACTAGTCGGTCGCCCTACCCTCCGCTGATGAGGCATTGAACCAACGGATAAATCTAATCGCAATGCAGCAAGACAGGGTGATAAATCATATGATATCATCCCATCCCATCCCATCCCATCCCATCTCATCCCATCCCATCCCATCTCATCCCATCCCATCTCATCCCATCCCATCTCATCCCATCCCATCTCATCCCATCCCATCTCATCCCATCCCATCTCACATCATGTCATGTCATGTCAAAGCAAGCGCATCTGTGCAGGCAAGGGGCAAGGTCTGTTTTTCGATCTATGTATCTATCTGCCGTGGTCGACTCGATGCTCTTCGGAAGAAGCTGCACGTCCTCCACAAGCGAGCCTCTGCACCAGCAATCGGTGGCACACCACGACAAGCATCTGCTTCGCCTCCTCTGCCTCATCGAACGAGCAATGCCGTGTTACAGAAATGACTTGCCCTTCTCGTCTACCTTCAGACAGGGCGTCGATATATACATATGAATTGCAAATACGAGCCCAGTGTTTGGCGTTGGCGTGCAGTTCAACTTTTGAGCCTGAAATTGACATTGAATACACAATTGTACAGGGGTTCTGGTTCCATGGATCGGGTGCAATGATGAGATGACATGAACATGAAAGATACCCAGACTACACTACATTACCATGAACGAGGCGTTCTATTGGGCAAGAGACTTGCGGTTGGAATTCGTTCGTTGTCGCTGTGCGACAGACACGAATGAGCTTTTCGAGCAGGGAAACGAGAACTTCCTCCAACTTCCAGGTCACTCGAGAGGATTGCAAGACGCAGAAGACATCGCACTGCACTGCATTCCCATTGGAATCTGAGCTGATGGGCTACACATACTAGACAACAGCATGCATGTGGATGTGAGATTTAGGCTGTGAAACAAGCAGCGAACGTAGATAATCGAACATTTTGCGATCCATGCGTCTTTTACTCCCACGAGAAGCAGGAGGAAACTCGGCTTTCGAACTCTTCTACTTCAATGTCTGCAAAGACGAACGCTTCTGCCCTTCCATCGGGTGTCGACTGCCAGTAACGTTGTAACTGAAACAACGAACGGCACAGCCAAGAGAATGACGACGTGGAGCACATTGTACTGGGTGAAACGAATAGCTACTCCCGTCGACGGAGAAGCAGCATCAGAGAGGCCAGCTTGGACTCGTTCTTGGAACTATCGACAGCGACATATGCATAGTTGGTTGAGCATATGTCGCGGCGTCACGAGGACTGAGGGTGCGATGTTCC
>Ga0115847_100363_pt1 | contig 11586 bp, 13 predicted proteins | sample InSIn5SAF170_FD_83861 | JGI IMG/M metagenome (GOLD analysis project Ga0115847, IMG submission 83861)
ATTCAATCATCATTACATTCTACAATCAGCACCAATCCTTAGTATTAGCTAAGTCTTACTCAAACAAGCATTCCCAGAACTTGTGAAAGAACGCTATCATCTAGCTTCAGTAATCTGGAAACTCAGTAGAGGCTACGCCAATCCCATCTTCAAACATTGGTAGCCATGTTCAGGTCTATATTCAAGTCGCAAGCGAGATCTGAGAATCAAGAGCTTGGTAGGATAAACCTAGTGCAAGATGGGTTGAAGATGTCACCGGAAATGAGGCCCCCGATGCGAATAGCAAGCTGACTAGCAAGCCATGATCTGGTCAACGATGGCACCGATAGTCTCTCCTGCATTTCAGTGAAGTGTATACCGGCTACCTTTTATTTCTGCTTCGAAACACACGTGCCGGGAAGTCGATATCCAGATCCATGTGCAGATCAGCAATCGTCATGAGCTTCGGTTAGCGAGACGATTTACTCAAGGATAAAACACAATGTTCTAGTCCGCTACTCGATTGCTAATGCGATATGCAGTTCCCGCATGCATTTCGAACCTTGCTACCATCACCAATGACCATGTCCAGCTCCTCATCTGAGTCGCTTTGCTTGAATATCTTGCATAACAGTACTGGTTAGGACACAGTTCCGCCGTGTGGCTGCTTCCTTTGTGCCGTCCCTGGGGATTTAGGAATGAGACAGCCTCAAGATTCCCTGTTGACCTTCGATGCGCTTTACCTCCTCAAGCAGGTCATACTGGGATATAGCCATTCATGCACCAGTCACTGTGATTGAGCGTCGATATCGAGCGAACGGCCATGATGCTGGAAACCTATAGAGACCTGCGATACGCTACTGCACGCTAATGTGCATTTCCTTGCATCGGCAAGATCTCTGCTACTAGGGACCGGGAAGGAAGACTTCACTTCGATTGCTAAGACCTGTCATCTGGAACTTAACCGGTAGATATGGCGATCATGGTAAGCCTCGGAGGCTAGGACACTAGTATCGATATTGCTGTGATGCAGCTAGTGGTATTCCCGTCCATATAACGTTGACAACACGCAATCATGTTCCTGCCAAGTTTTTGCCTACCTTACTTCCGTACCTCTCTAGCCAACCATGAAGTCACTCCCTAGCACATTCGTTTCTCTTTTCTTTCTCAGCCACTCTCTCGTTCAAAGCCTACCGCAAACTACCCCTACCACCCCCGAGTATCCTGCAACAGGCCACTCCGACGACAATGGCGGCATTTTTGGCGTTGGCGCCGACATCCTCACCAGCGGGTTCATCTCTCTCGACAAAATTCCAGGCACACTAGGTCTAGGCTCAGAATTCCCACCTCTGGGTCAACTCCTCCCGGGTGTAGCTGATATCCTCACCTCAAATGCCCAACCCGGTGGTTCAGGCGCATATCCAGCACGCTGGTTTGCTGAACCAGATCTACCCAATCATACTGTATACGCGCCCGCGAACCCACCCGCGAACCTCATCATGCCAGCCATCGTGTGGGGGAACGGGTTCTGTCTCAACATCGGCACCTCCTACCATCCTTTCCTACAAGAGCTCGCCTCCCATGGCTACCTAATCATCGCCTCTGGGCCTCCACTCCCCAATCTCGCCCAGCGGTTTCCCATCACTCTACAGTCCAAATCCATCCAGCTCACGCAAGCCATCGATTTCATCCACTCCGGCCGCGCCGCCAAATACGGATCCATCGACACCAGCCACCTCGCAGCCGCAGGTCAAAGCTGCGGCGGCCAAGAAGCCTATTCAGCTAGCTACCACGATCCCCGTGTAACACTAACCATGCTCTTCAACTCTGGTGTCTTCATCCCCGCGCGACGGTACCTGCTGCACGAACTCACCGCACCAGTCGCCTACTTCGTTGGTGGAGAGATTGATCTCGGTCACGACGTCAGTCTAGCAGATTACGCGGTTCTGCCGGCTGGGTTACCGGCCTTGTGGGCGAGTCTCGATACGGGGCATGCGGGGACGTATTTTGCGAAGAATGGGGGCAAAGATGCGCAGGCTGCTGTTGCGTTTTTGGAGTGGATGTTTAGGGGGCGATAAGAGTGCGCGGGCGAGGTTCACGGATGCGAGTGGGTTTGCGAGTGAAGGGTGGAACGTCACCTGGAAGAATGGGATTGTGTGATTACTGCTAAAGCTAGATGATAGCGTTCTTTCACAAGTTCTGGGAATGCTTGTTTGAGTAAGACTTAGCTAATACTAAGGATTGGTGCTGATTGTAGAATGTAATGATGATTGAATAGTAAAGCAATGCAAAACTTTAGCACCTGATCATCCAATGCAATTGATACAGCATGTCCGAGTTGCAATGCTAGAGCGAGGCATCACTCGCTATCAAAAATGATTCATAGCTAAGTCAACTGATCAATGTGGGTCCTGAGCAAGCCCAGCCCCGGAATTCAAAGATCCTCCTTTGTCTGCCCAGCCTACGCCGCAGGTTCTGCGACAGGGAAATGTTATATACTGAAGAATCAATTGGCCAGTCATTCACATCAGTCTCATCGTGTGGACCTTTCATGCCAACTAGAAGTAACCGCAGCCTGTAGAAAACGTGCACATCCCATGCTCAAGTGACTGATCAAGGCAAGAACGAGTTGGATCCAAGGCAACTTGCACGCAGGAAGTTGTAAAGCGCTTGTCTCTTTGTGGGTAAGAAAGCAGAGCAGAATGCCGGACTGCGCGCTGGCAGCTTCCTGTTGCGAGGTTATTGCAATTGAACATCGTATTCAAAAGCTGAAGTGTGTATAAAAGGTAATTCTACCTGTCGGGAGGTAGACTTCGCGTGCTGGACATCCTTGTGTATTTGTGCTGTGGTGTGCTGGTCGATGTTGAAGCCAGTGCCCTGATCAAGGCGGTTCTCAAGTACTCCTTGAGCTTGACACGGCTCTTGAAGCTGTCCTCTGGTAACGACTCTTCTCACACTTCTTTTGCAGTCTATTCGCATCTCTTCATCCTGTTATGCCGTATTGCCAATCTCAATCCACCTTCCAATGCGGCACAATCACATCATCCCTACTCATGTACAGCTCCACGGCATAGATAACCTGCACGAACACAACATTCGCCCAGCGGAAGACATTACCACCCGCATCTCCACCGCCGCCGACAAGCCACTCTCCAATGGCGTTGCCATTTCCATTGACGTTCGAGAAATGCTGCATGAGGAGACTTGTGTAGACAGCTATCAGGATCGTTGGACTAAACCATGTGAGGAAGCCTAGGAAACGGCCTGCGTCATCGTCGTCCTCGAGGGAGGGTTCCTGCGAAAGAGCGCGTGCACCAGACTCGCGTATGGCAGGAATGATGCGTGCGGCGGCATACATGACGAAGACGCGGTATGCAAGGCTAATAATGACGCTCGGTGTGATAGTCATGACGACTGCCCAGACGAAATTGAAGCTTGCATGCATAGCTGTTGGCAAGTTACTTAGATAATGCAGCAGCGTGCTGTAGGTAGCCATGATGACCGGCGGCAGGGGTGGATATTCTGGTTGAATTGGTGGAATGGTCTCGGCTTTTGGTTGCGAGGGCTGGTAATCTGTGAAGATCTGGTAGATGCAGAGGGTCACGTAGGCGAAGAGGAGGGACGATTCGACGGGATTGCCGCGGCCAGTGAAGATGCCCCAAGAGCCGAGGATGACGACGCAAGTTATCGTTGCACCGATGAGGAGGGCATCGGTCGTGTTGAGGGCGGGAAAGGTGGTTATGCGCCAAATGAAGTAAAGGGAGCTTGAGAGGATGGCGGAGGAGAGACCGAGGAGAGCGATCTGTAGCACATTGTTCATTAGTGTGGAGGTTCTGTCAACGTTCAAGGGGTGTCATACCATCCAGCTGTCGCCATGCTCCCTGTTCACCGACCAGCGAGTGATCTGCCCGCAGGCCTGGATAACCAACAAGCTGCAAAACCCTTCCAAGAACTGAAAGAGCGGCGTGGACCACATCAGCGTCTTCTCCCAGCTACTGAGGGACACACTCTCCACCACGCCTCCACGACCCAGCAGCCACAGTTTGATCGAGCTGTCATCTGGCGACTGCTGCTTGAACGTCCGCTCCACCCAGCTGGCCGCTGCGTTGTTCGAGTCGACGGCGAACTTGTTCATGCTCCATATCATCAGGGCAAGGATGGTGACCCATTGCGTGTATTTGACGAGCTGTTGTATGGCGAAGCGCACATGCGAGGTGTCTGGTGTTATGAGGCGGAGGATGGAGTAGAAGAAGTAGTAGGTTGCAAGCGAGAGCGAGAAGGCGAGGCCGCACTCCTTGCCGCCGACATCGAAGGTGAGGGGGATGGTGAAGACGATTAGGAAGAGAAAGACAAGCGAGGACGTAGCGCGCAAGAGCCACCTGCGCGAGTGTCAAGTATGTTAGTGTGGTGATCTTGAAAGAAGCTTGAATAACGTATGTAGGGAAGGGGGACAGAACTGGAGACTACAGCATACATCCAACGCATACGTAGAGTGATTGCATCGTACTGTGTTAAGCGGCAAAGACACTTACATGGCATTTGGGCGCGCAACAACGCCAGACGTGAAGTGTTTCGTGTCTCTCGCACAATCATGGACAGCACCCAGCGCAGACACAGATACAGATACAGACACAGACACGTACAGCACCTCGCGAGCACGTGAAAGTACGTCGACTGCCAGAAATCGGGCCAAGGAAGGGGCGACGTGTCCTGAGAGAGGTGAAGGCGCGTCAGAACGCGCTCGTGCGCGAAGGAAGAAGCGTTGGACTGGCTGCGCTCTTGCTTTCCGGCGACGAGTGTGCTCTGTGATTGTTCGCAGTGCACCTCCCAAAATTTCCGCGCGAGGATAATGGCCAGACGCCAGCCAGATGCCAGATAGTGGAGATGCTTGGGCGTCTTCACGTGCTAATCGGACGCACGGACAGCTTGGGGCCTGGTATGCCAGCTAATGCTTGGTCTGTGGACAAGCACGATATAGTAGGCGGTGAGAGAGGCACAGAGTGTGAGCTCCAACAGCTACGCACCTTCTTCCTCAAAGATGGGATACAAGCTGTGTGCGAGGAGCAGTAATTAGCAGCAGGGCAGAGTTATCTCGAAGGTATGATGATGTTCTGCTGGGATCAAGGCTGCAGGCACGGCACGCAAGACATGTTTTCACTGGGATTGTCTGGTGCCACAGTTAAAAAGTGCCCACGATTGGACGTGGTCGTGTGAGGAGTTGCCAAAAGCTCAGCGACAGGTGCTGCAGGATCTGGAAAAGCGAAGAAAGCGTGGGCAAGATGAAGCTCAAGACATAGCGAAAAGGTCGTCAGATCTTATCAATCCTACTGCAGTTGCAATGTTACCATCGGATGCCAGCCGCCGCCGCGGTCATGCCTCAGCCTGGCTTGCAGAAAACTAGATCTCTTGGCCTGCACGTAAAGGCCTTTCGTCATCTCTAGCTTCCATCGCTAAATCTTTCGCATCTGAACCCTGCAGTAGCAGTTGAACCGCCGAGCACAGAGCTCGATCTTGTACCTCCGTACTCGAAATAGACCCACTTTAAAAATACTGCATGCCACTTTGATATAGCGGTTGGGTGAATGCTGCTTGCACGTGGGTTTCGACAGGCTCGAGTTCCTCTCATAAGAACATTTCCAGTGTATATATTCAGGGCACAGCTAGTACAGGTACAAAGACAGTATGCTCGACCGTCTCGCAATACAAATGCAATGCCACAGCACTCACAAAACCCAACAGCAACACCATGGCAAGCCACACAACTTCAAACGGCGAATCCCTCCCCAAACGCCAGAAGACCTCAAGCGAAGGCGAAAGCCCGCTCATAGGAACACACAATGGCCACTTCCACGCCGACGAAGCCCTCGCCGTCTTCATGCTCCGCCTGCTGCCCACCTACGCCACCTCTCCCTTGGTGCGCACTCGCGATCCCGAAGTACTAGAGACATGCCACACCGTCGTTGATGTCGGCGGTGTCTACTCGCCGGAGAAGAACAGATACGACCACCATCAGCGCGAATTCGCAGAGGTATTCTCACCCGTGCACGAGACAAAGCTCTCATCAGCAGGGCTAGTCTACAAACACTTCGGCAAGGACATTATAGCAGAAAAGACAGGTCTAGACGCCGGCAGCGACGACACCGAGATCCTGCACAAGAAGCTCTACGACGACCTGATTGAGGCCTTCGACGCAAACGACAATGGCATCTCCGTGTACGACACCGGCGTCCTCACAAAACAGAGCATATCCAAGCGTTTCGAAGACCGCGGCTTCAGCCTCGCCTCCGTGGTCAACAGATATAACCACGACCATAGCTCCTCCACAAAAGCAGAGACCAAAGAGGAAGCTCAACAAGCAGAGGACCAGCGCTTCCTACGCGCCTCCGCATTCGTAGGCGAGCAATTCCTCCTCGAACTAGCGGATAAACACCTCTCGTGGCTACCGGCGCGCGTCCTCGTCAACCAGGCCTTCACCTCACGCTCACAGTACGATTCGCAAGGTCGGATTCTAGTCCTCCCACACCGCGACGGCGGTCTACCCTGGTCAGACCACCTGTACACGCTCGAGCGCGAGACAAACACGTCCACGGAAAGTCAAGTGCTGTATGTGTTGTTTCCTGAGAACGGCGAGGCAGACTCCAAATGGCGGATTAGGGCAGTCAGCGTGGAGGGCGCTGGATTCGATAACCGAAAGGATTTGCCGGACGCCTGGAAGGGTGTGAGGGATGAGAAGCTGAGTGAGGTGGCTGGGATTGAGGGGTGTGTCTTTGTGCATGCGAGTGGGTTTATTGGCGGGAATAAGACGTTTGAAGGGGCGTTGGCTATGGCGAAGAAGGCGGTCGAGGCGTAAGTGTGATGCTGATTCAGAGTGATGGCTCACGAGAGTAATGAGACCATGACGTTGTATTGTCCTCTATCGTAGGGATGGATACATGCATTTACAGGCGTCATAAGTCTGAGGATGAAAAAAGGTATCCCGAGTAAAGAGAATTCCTCATTCAAGATCTTTTAAGGTAGTCCTGACCTTCGTCCACGAATTTGAATGACTACAGTAGACAAAATTAACGAAATGAGAATCAATTCAATCAGAAGTTTGACATTCACATATTCATGGAACTCCTAATTACGGTGGCAGACGTAGCCATGTCGTAGAAGCTGTAGTTTCGTACAAGTACTCTACTAGCAAATCCGTAGGGTGGTCATAGTGGAATAAACATATCTGCACGTTCATGTCGTCAAGCTAGTATCTGTAAACATACATAATGCCCGAATCGAACTGAAGAGAACGAAGCCAACCAAGCATCTAGATACCTGATGCTCAGACAAGAAGGGGTTAGAACCAAAAAAAAAAAGCTCGCGAGTCATCCTGCCCACGGCGTACATAAGAAATGCTGATCATCTGCCTTGACATGCGGCAGGAATTTGTAAGTGTGATAACCAATTTCTGGTATCCTCGAGCCCGGATACGACACTGTGCGGTGGTGCCAACGCCTGTTTGCTGCTGTCGCCGAACGGTTGCGCCGATTGTTTTGTGCCTTTTGCCGTAATCGCGCCTGGGTGTAAGTGTGATCCTGTCCTGGGTGAACAAATTTCTCGCTATCGCTTTCGCGTTCAGGCGCCTGCGTCTGTGACATATTGCCAATCTATTCCTTGCGCTTGACCTTGCGCACTGAGTACCCCTTCGGATTCTCCTGTCGTCTACTGACTCCACCTATTTATCAACGACCACAGGCCTGCTCTTCGCGTTTGCACTTCCCTGCTCCTCATCACCCTCGGTATCCTCGTCACTTGCACTTCTCTCTCTTTGCAGACCACTGCCCTCCTTGACAGGGCTGTTACCTCTCGCTAGCGTACCAGCCAAATTTTGGCCTGGAATTGTGCCTGGTGATGCAGAGATGGAGCCATTGTGCTGATTGTGCGGTGAGGTTGATGAGTGTGGGATGTTCTCTGGGACAGGATGCTCGCGCCCTATCTGCGTAACGCCTACGTCGGAGGCTTTACCGGCTTTGGAGAGGGCGTAGTCGCCGGAGTCGAAGTACTTGCGTTCCTGGAGGGAACAAGCAGTTAGTGACGAGTGGCAATGATAGAGAATATTTCGCTTGATGACGTTCCAGCGGCTGTAGAGCCCCTTGAGAGCTTGCGCGAACATGATGTAAAGGCTTACCTTCAGCTTGTTCTGCAGCAAATCCTTCTTGTTTGGCAATTTGCCATAGAGACGGAACAGACGCTGCTCGTCTGGCGACAGAGACTGTACATTTCTTTGTCAGTCCAATGCGCGTAACACGTTGTCTACTAATCTCAGAAACGTACGCTGATGTCAATCTTTTGTTTCTGCTGAAGCGGATTCATCGTTGCGATGTCTGCTGTTGTTACCTGCGGCTGACCACAAAGATATCAAGCCAGTGGGAGCGTAGGATCGAAAAGTCGTCGAATCAATCGTTGTCGAGAAGAACAAGCGGTGCAAGTGCGTTGTTGGTCAGCTGACGTCCAACACGTATTGCTCTGTCTTTTTCTGCGTCCTCTTGTATGGAGACGCCAGAATTTGTCCTCGTCTTCTCCTTATTGTATGGCGTGAAGTCTCACGAAAGCCGTCAAGGATGTTGCGGTCGTGCACCCTGGTTGCGTCACAGGGCTGGAACTGGGTGGACGTCGTCGATGCCCGCGCTACGCCACGTCGATCCTCTCTTTTCTAGAACAGGTGTGACTCTTCTGCTTCTGCTGCCGCAACAATTGACCTGTCAGGGGCACCGAAGCTTCCTAGCAAAGCCAATGAACTGTCAAAGCAGTCTTGCTGATCAGGACTTGGGGTGGTCACGACTACCAGGGCGAAAGAGGGAAAGCGGTGCCTGGACAAAGCCGACGTTTGTACAGTATCCGACAAGGTTGATGTTTCCGCTGGTGAATGATGGTGTTCAATGCTCGGTTTGAATCCTTAGAACGGGTTTGTGCAGTCGAACAAAAAGAAATTTGTGGATTTGGTGAGCTTGCGGAAGCCAAAGTAGTTTGAAGATGGCTGTGCAGTGTGTTGTCCTACCTACTACAGGAAAGGTGGGGTCGACGTATGCGGTCGAAGGTCCTCTTCCTCAGGATCGTTTGGCAGCAGGAACCGGACCGAACGAGAAGTAGGTTGTAGATCACTATCTGTATACGAATTAAGACCGGTTCTTGATCAATTCCCGGGCGTAGAAGCGTACTACAAACGTGTCGAGACTTTTAGAGTTCAAAAGTTGATGTCACAAGCTACCAGTAGTGCAGAAGGAGGAAGACCTTCCAATGGTTGTCCTCATCCTCGCTCCGCTACCGTCTAGACTATTCTACCAAGCTATATTTGCTCCCTCATGCCCGAAGCTGGCTTACCAGCTGCACTTCACGGAGTCAGATCCACATATCTGCTCTACTTCTCAGGCCCAAGGGCATGGCTTCACATCCCATTTGCCATCTGTGACCTGGGTACCTTACGCATGCATACGCAGTAATCACTGATTTGCAAGCTTCCAAGATAGAGAACGGATGGTTCGGGACTCGGAATGCTAGGGTGAAGTTTAACAAGGGTATCACGCGGCCTTCACGAAGAGGTTTGAGCAAATAAGGCTGACGGGAAGGAATGAGTTCCTTGCCCTATTCGTGGAGTCCAACTACGCTACCATGCCCCACACTTTTCCCACAGAAATATAAAGCACGGCTATAGCTCACAGCCGGAGAGCATGCCGAAGGTGAGCTTGAGCTATCATTTCCGTGTGCAAGTCGGTCGGATGCGAGTACAATCTACAGATTCGCTAGATACATCCTGCGTACCAAGCATCATCCTCACGGACTATTTTAGACTACAAAGACCTGAGCTAGAGCATCCATTGTGCCTGCGACGGCCAAAAGTGCAGCAACGTCAAGGATCTGTAATCTAGTTCGCAATGATTCTTGCAATAGCAACAGACCAGGCGACAGGCCCGTGATGGTGCACATCTGACCTAGTCTCTGTTTTGGACGATGTCTGAACACGCATGCGTGATTTACTGCCTCTCGTGCAGAGAATCTTCGTTCTGTGGCATTCACCGAGTTATCGCTTTCTCAAGACGAGTGAGCGACATAGCCTCCGCCATGTGCCGTTCTTTCGACCCACACGGATAGTCACAACATTGATGGTTGTTTAATCGGGAGATGTCCAATGTACCGTTCAATAGTATCGCCGTCAAAGGGTTCCCGTTCATATGTTTGTGACTCCAGGAAACCACGCTTCACCTATCCGTTGAACCTCCTTGATGAAGTTCTGGCTTGTGATTTTGGTGGAGCCATGCTTCCGGAAGCCAGGCATATGCTCATCCGGCTGATAGAACGGATTTCTCAAAAGGTTGATGTACGCATTTTGCAGCGCCTTGAATGCCTGGATGTGTCATGTCAGTGCTGGAGAATTGTGTTGTGAGAAGAAATCTACTTACGGGTTTGAGATCACTATCCCTAAGACCAACGCCTCCTAGTGGCGCCTTTCCGCCCTCTGGCGCTGGCCGTCCTTCCATGTCGACAACGATCACCAGCTTGACACCTGTGTTAGTGAGCCACCCGTACATGGCAAGTCGCTCGTCGATAGCTTGGAGCAGGCCAAAGTCCTGATCAGCCGTCTTCTGTGGTGCTCGAAGTTCGAAGATGTCCAGGCATGATGAGAGCATGAATGAGTACTGTAGATGGTCACGTTCCTTAGGCGGGAACAGTGCGATATGGAGAGGGTTGTTCTTTTGTGGAATGTCAGATACTTATGCTGGCTCGCGATACGCGGGCACTCACTGCTTTTCCGATGACGCCTATACAGGCAATTCCTGGTATTCGATTTGCCATTTTCTCTGTGCTTTGCAGAAAAAGCTAAAACAGCAGGAGATTCGTGCTCGTTGAAGTTGTACATGGACAGCATCTAGCCAATCATCGGCCATCTCTTTGGTGCTTGTAAGCTAGCGGTTCTCATGTGGTCATAGCGCGGTATAACTCCAATACCTCATCAGTGCACATCGACCGCCACTCGCCCTCCACACACTCTCCACTCCTTCATTTCCGTTACACATATTCTCTTGTCGTTCAATTGAACACGTAGAGATGCTCTCGACAGCAAGGTCAAGGGCGGCATTGGCGCTGCGCGGTATGTGGCTCCCGAGCTTTCATTGCCACGTTTAATCCTACAAATCCCTTCTGCACTTATACTCATTACTATGAACAGGCAATCCGACGACGGCGCTTCTCCCTCGTGCGGCTTTCATATCAACATCACGACCACGAGATGCAAGCGCACAGGTAGCCACAACGCCATCGGACGTGTCAGGAAATCCTGCTTTCGTGAAGAAGACCAGAGCAGAGGTGCCATTGGCAAGTCAGGAAGGCAAAAAGGGCTTTGCACAATATGCACTGTGCGTTGAAACGCTTGGAAACCCATGTAATGCAACGAGAGGCTGACGAGCACGCGATACAGAACGACATTGGACCAAATCGCGAACTGGGCACGGCAGGGCTCCCTCTGGCCGATGACTTTCGGACTTGCCTGCTGCGCTGTCGAAATGATGCACCTGTCTACCCCACGCTACGACCAAGATCGTCTCGGTATCATTTTCCGTGCCTCGCCACGTCAGT
>Ga0115847_100364_pt1 | contig 11558 bp, 11 predicted proteins | sample InSIn5SAF170_FD_83861 | JGI IMG/M metagenome (GOLD analysis project Ga0115847, IMG submission 83861)
GCCTGCAGCTTCCTCCTTCTTCTTCTCTATCCTCCTCTTCTTCCTCGCCTGGAACTCGTGACGCGGTATGCGGGTACTGAGCTCGGTGTCATCCTTGCTGCAATGCTCCGGCAGGGGAAAGCTCGGGCTGTCCAGGTAGGTGTCGATGTAGTGATCGCGGACCTCATCCTTCTCGCGGTAGCCGCCTATGTGATCCGCAATGTCTGCCCATGAGCCCAGACCATATGTTTCGGCGCCTTCCAAGAGGGCCAGCTCCTCGTCGGCACCCCAGTCTTCGGTGTATATGGGGATGGAGTGCTGCTCGATGACCTTGAACTTGTGCTTGGCAGGCTGGTGGTCGCGTGTAGCCTTGCCGTCGGAGAAGCATGGCACGCAGAGGTCGTATTCGCTGCACACGTCTTCGGCGCAGCGTATGCGGACCGTCGACGTGATGTCGGATGAGCACACATCACAGACGTACTTGGTGCCACCTTCGGTGCCCCGCGTACCCGTCTTCTTCTTGATGACCCCCATGGTGCCCCGCTATTGATGTGCGCGCAAGTGAAGGAGAGATGGGGATGAGACAGAGAGCTGTGGCTGTGCACGCCGTTGCTGCAAGGGCGCGAGTCGGGGTCGGAGGGGGCGATGACTAATGCAATGTAGGATAATGCCGCAGCTCGCAATGCTCGACTGAGACGGGCGGCTGGGTGCGTTCAGATGGCGAGCGGACGCGGTGTTGGGCTCCAAGGTCGCGCGGTGTTGACGTACCCACGCCGGACGTTGTTGGCGGCGGCGGAAGCTGCAGCCGAGGCTGGGATGGGATGGGCAGGCACGAATCACGACTTCACTCGCAATGGCGTAGCATGGCCCGGATTAAAATAGAAAAAGACCTGATGAACAAGGCCAAGCCATTTGCCAGGATGATGCAGCATGCCGACTTTGAGCAGTTCTGCAAGGATCTGGAATACGAGCACAACCTTAGGCAGGCCATCTCACAGCTCCAGGAGTGGAGGAACATGCAGATCACGAGTCTCAAAGCTGGGGAGAAGTACGAACAGGAGAAGCAGCAACGGCAAACCCGGCCGCCTCCCATTGGGCAGTTCGATCGTCTGGCATCCAGTAGGATGACAAAACCCCAGCCACCTTTCGAACAACCATCTGCAGCCACGGCGTTGCTCGCGCAGGAGCTGCCTTTGCATGTCAAACAGAACAGTGGTCTCACAACGCCACCTCCGGATCGCGCTCAGAACGGCGTCAACGGTGCAAATGGTGTGCTAACACCACAGCATTCCAAGACAAAGTTTGTGCCCAAGTCACTCCCCAATACCGTGCCTCTCAAGTTTGGCAAAGAGTCAAAAGCGGATCTTCAGTTGCTCAATGCAGAGGAGGTGGAGATATGCAGTACGCTGCGTATCATGCCCAAGCCATATCTAGCGCTCAAGGAAACTATCATTCGGGCAGCACTCAACAATGGCGGCGCGCTTAAGAAGAAGACGGCTAAAGAGATTTGCAAGATCGATACGAACAAATCATCGCAACTGTTTGAATACTTTGTGCATAGCGGCTGGATAGCAAGGGCGTAAAGGGAATGCGCTAATGGCGCTGGCGTTTGGTAGAGAACCATGATCATTTTGGCGGCGTTTGGGCAAGGTATACCCCAGTCTTGGGAAGGGAGGCGTTGTTGTGTTGATAGATGGGTCCGCTGCTCTTTGCAAAATCATATGCACCAGTCCCTCATTTTGCGATTACTCGTTGCTCTTGTGACGATGATTATGATGATGATGATGATGATGATGATGATGGTCCGTCCATAGCGCTACCACAGCGACGGCTGAATACAAACAATGGCTCTCACTCCGCAGTTCCCCACTCATATCCCGAACACGCGACAGGCCGCACCCAACATGGCTCTTTAGTTACTTTTTTTGCCATTTGGAGCAGCGGGTCAAGGAAGCTCCCGACGGATACCAGTAATTCGTGCAGCAAGCCTGACATCATTCGCTCGCTAGCAGTACCGGATCAGCCCTACGCAAAGGCAGCCTCCGTATCCACCTCCCTGCATGGCTACCAACTCGCGCTACTTCCACGATATGCCCGGGCTGTATAGTCCCTCGCCCTTGGATGCACGCGCAAAGTCTCAGAAGGGCTTTTTCGATGCGGCATATGAAACCTCCGGCCACCAGGTGATTGATCCACATGTCCACGAGACCCGCAAGCGCTCCCGATATGGCTCCACGGCGCACGAAGCCGTGATAGGAGGTCCCTGGGGAGAACATGTCCTGCACAACACTCGCTCCAGCGATACCAGAAGTCCACCTCCGCTTGCGAACGACCGCTACCAACTCGCTGGGGGTATGGATGGGACACATAACGATACAAGACGAGAAGGCGACTACGACGACTACTTCAACCTCCAAAAGCAGCGCGGCACCTGGTCGGTACCTCCTACACCCCAGGTTGGCCTGGCAAGACAGGTCGCAGTTGGCGAAGTGCAAACGACACCCAGCGAGAGCAAATCATGGTCTATAATGGGTCTTGTCGGAGGAGTGGCTGGAAAGCTGTTCCAGTTCTGCACAGTGCCCTTCCGAGGTTTCCAGGCGGGAGGAGGAGCGCGATACAGCATCGATGCGCAGGAGGAGGTCGCGGCGAAACTCGGGCTGCAGGACGACCCCTATCAGGCAGGTCCAGTGCAGCAACTGCCTCCTGCTCCAAGCGATGACTATGGAGTCCAGTCAATCGATTCCATTACGCCAGATCGACCTAGGATGGCCAAGCGACTGCGCACAGCAGACAACTGGGTAGTTGTTGGAACTAATCTAGAGACAGAATCAAGACCCTCAACACCGCGACTATCAGAGCGAAGACTGCCCGATCGATCGCCCTCATTAATCCCACGCCCTGTATCACGACCAAACGCAGGAACACCATCCTACAAACGGCCCTCACTAATCCCAGTATCCCGACGCTCGACAGTTGAGAGACGATCCTTCGGCGGCAGCCCGGCAGTCACTCCTAGCTCACACGAACGAGCGCACTCCTACAGCCGACGAAGCTACGGCTCACCAGCCATGTTCGACGACAAATCAAGCAATACCGCGAGCCCTCTGCCAAAGGAAAGTCAACGTCTGATCAACAAAGTGCGGAGGGAAGAGATCGAGGAAGATGAGCGTATGCGCAGGATGAGCCTGCAGATGACTGCCATGCTGAGAGAAGCGAACGAGGCTCTAGGCTCCAAGTTTGAGGTGGAAGAATACAACGACGATGATATTGGTGACAACCAAGGGTACAGCCAGCAACCGAGCTGGTACTCATAAATCTGTACAGTCAGTGCACTTAAAGGATGCGATTTGGCGATTTATTGACTCTAATAACGGCCTTTGGGAATACACGGCGTTCACACGGTTAGGCGTATACCCTGATCACCATTCTTTGGTATCTGCGGCGGCTCGACATGGGTCTTGTACTTCGATATTCAACCTGTCAATACAGGACGAAGATTCTTAGAATAATATTTTGGTTCTTCATTGCATACAGAGATTCGGCAACTATTTCGTCCTTGACTTGTATGTGATGTGCAGTTGATGTATGACGCTAATGCGGCAGCGGCAGGCCCTGCCCAAGCGCGTGTATAGTAGATGGTGTTGGAGTCGCGCCTGCTGCACCTTGCGGGTACCTTGGGGCGGAAAGAGGTTAACGTCCAGGGTCTGTGTGGCTTGCTTCGGATACTAAATCTCCTAAATTTGAGCCGCCCCGCACATGCAGTTGTTCCTACGACTTCATCACATATTGTGCACTAGCGCGCCCGCATATCCAATGAAAGGTGCGGTGAAGAGCCGAACAGGCAGCGGGCGCTTCGGACTTTATCCTGTGGGAGGCACGGATTTGGGGGCCTTTCTGGATCGCATGGTCGTGTTAGAACGGGTACATGGGCACGTGAAGACAATGTAGAGCTACACTGTCTGTAACAACGTGATATAGTACAGGTAGAAAATAGAACGTAAGGAATTCAGCTAGCTGCCTGCAACAACGGCGTATTCTGCGACGCAGAATCCTACAGCCTGACCCTTGTCACCATGGGTACAACTCATTACCCAGACAGACTCTAGTACGCGCTACAGAGCCGTTACAGTGCATGGCGCCGCATCTTACGCCCTGCTGAGCCGCCTTGCACTTCGTCCATGCTGGTGAAACCTTATAGTATGGTGGCATTCCGGACGTTGACAGCACACCTTATCACTCTTCCCTCTAACAATGGATCGCACAGGCCCACCACAATCCAGTCCGCTACTGCAACAAAAATGTAAAGAACCCACAACTACCACAGTGGAGAAGGACTTCAACCAGGGTCAAACGAAGAAGAACCTTACAGCACACCCCCGAGGATGCCTTTCAGTATTCCCTAATGCTCTAGCTGCAATCTTACGCGGTGTCGCCCAAGGCTGGAAGGCATTTGCTAATGGTTCACTGCGGTTATGGAGAAAGGGCTGGACGGCGGAGACATGTAGTTGCATTTTTGCGCTGCTGTCGTTGATCGGCCTTGTTCTTACGCTCATGGCTCATCAAGATCGCCCCTTGCCAGATTGGCCTCAGATTGTTAGCATCAACTCTATCGTCTCTCTGTTCTCCATGATGATTAGGGCTGGAGTAAGCATGGTACTCGCCGAGGGGATCAGTCAATCGAAGTGGCAATGGTTCCGCAAAGCACGCAAGCTTGATGACATGGCAAAATTCGACTCCGCCAGTCGTGGTGCATGGGGCTCTGTCTTATTCATCTTCGGTCTCAGGATCAAGAAGCCTTAGTATGTATATGCGAACTACGTCTAGGCATAAACTTACACATACAAGCTTTATCGCTGCGATGGGCGCTCTTGTCACCGTCATGTCGGCATTTACTGGATTTGCTGCTCAGCAACTTGTCGTCTTCAATGATTGCCTACGTACTGATGAAAGTGCCGCAGTCGGAATACGCAAGTCTAATGTTTATAACGCCAGTGGAGAAAGGACATCTGTACAAGGGTTCGACGAATTCCTTCCCATGAGTGTAGCTATGGATGTTGGGATACTTCAACCGCTTGAGGACACGACTACCCTTCTTTCTTACGGATGTAAAACTGGTAATTGCACCTTTCCGGCTGCAAATGGATCGACATTTTCAACTCTGGCTACCGACCACTGGTGCGAAGATGCTACATCGGAAGTAGTGGAAGTACCACTCAACTACGACGATGCTGAATACTACGGCTATCTGCCGACCGACTTTTTGATTCAAATGAACTGTGGTGGCAGTCCCGAGGCATGTGCTGAGGAGATGAGTAGCAGTTCACCAAATAGTACCAACGGGACGGCTGCCCTCACAACTGATTATGAATTCACTATGAGAAACGGCACAAAAGCAAGGAATATTGGTCTTTCTCTGCCACTTTCCGACAACCTCCTTTCTTACCCCCCAGTCAAGTTTTTGCTTGCCGGCTGGCCTGGATCCATCGTTACTGGCGTATCACAAGGACAACTTGGTTACAATGGCACCATATCGACGATAGGCATGATATACATATCGAACTCCACACGCGAGAACTACGAGTATAAAGCGATAAGATGCGGGATATATCCCACAGTCAACACAATGAAGGCGATATACCACAATGGTGTCTTGAAGGAAGAGCTAAGCAAGAGCGTTCGTATTGGTGAAGACGTAGCCTTTGGCCGCACTTCTGTCTTCCGCCTAGCCACGAAGCAAACCCTCCGGAACGGCACAGAAATTACCTGTGATGAGCGCAACACTGACACACCCGGCTATCTGCCCGTCGCAAAAGTTAACATCGACGCCGCACCCATCAATACAACCTACCTGGATATGGAAGGCCCAGGTGCGGAAACCGTGTGGTACCCAGAAGACTGCGTTTGGGCCATGACAGTCACGGGTACGTCTAGTATCCGGAAACATCTCATAACCATTTACGACGCACAGTTCCTCACGTTTGTACCAAATGGCCGCTCTGGATCTGCCGCCATGCGTGTCTTGTGGAATGACGGTGAAATGCGAAATGCGCCTCTAGACCACGTCGGCAGTCTGATGACGAACCTCACCACCGCCATGAACACTGTCCTCCGTACCCACGGCATGCCGGGTTTTAACAAGCCTGCTGAAGGGACAATGTGGTACACAACAACCTGTATCAACATAAATTGGACGTGGGTCGCCTTTCCTGCTACAATGATAGCACTTTCAGCTATTTTCCTCTTACTAGTGCACCTTGACAGTAGGGGCGTGGAGAGCGAGAGGCTGTGGAAGAGTTCGATAATGGCAATGTTGTTTTGCGAGATGGATGACATCATTACGGGTGAGGCTAGGCCGGTGGGCAGACAGCGGTTGGAAGAGGTCGCTGCAAGTACTAGCGTGAGTCTAGAGAAAGATCAGGGGAGTCTGAGGCTGGTTGCTAGACAGGCTTAACCATGTCTAAACGCCTTCTCTTAGTTATATTTACTATACACCCCTACTACCACTGCCTTCGCCTTGATGCGATTTGAGATCTTCTATCAGTACGCTCATGAGTTTGAACATCTCGCCGGCGAGCTTCTTCCCAGTTTCTCTCCATTCTTCCTCGCATAGCCGTCCGAAGCGATCTGGATGCCATCGCAATCGCTCCTGACGTAGCCACTCGTAGCTATACAAACCACTTGCTCGAAGTAGTTTTTCTACGTCGTGTTGGCAGGCGTGTATGCTATCTGGTTCAGATTTGAGAATCGTACATGCTGTGAGATTGCAGGTCGTAATCGTGTTAGGCAGGTATGGGAACATGGACAGTAGTTTTGGCGATGCAGATGGCGTGCGGTGCAGTGGCGGTCTAGAAGCATCTGAGCTACTGGACTGGGAACGAACTTGGAGTTTCCGTGGGGCTTTAGGTTTCGAGCCTCCGGCTGCTGCTGATGCGGCTGCGAACATGACTGCCGCTTCTGTAGACCATTTTTCGTAGAGGGCTTGCGTCGCGGCGTCGGGTTTCGCCTCTGTAGACTTGTCGGTACCGTTTGGCATCTGCCCGCTCGACTGGGATGTGCTAGGTTTCGACTTCTTCTTCGCTCGAGCAAAGAAGTTGAGTGCAAAAGTCTCCAGTGCTTCCTCGTTGATATCATCAATGGAGCCAGCCCATGTCCCATCGTTGCGGATTGCGATGAATTGATCAGAGCTGGTAGGATCCAGCGTTATGAAAGTCAGGTCACTCCAGAGAAACCCCTTCTCCGCCTTCCACTCTTCTACCGTTTCTTTGTAAATTTCCCAGGCATCTACGTCGCCTAAACGGTATACAACGTCACCGTACTCACTCATAGCGAAGAATGCGCCTTCGGGACCCCATGTTACAATGCGTGGCGGCCCTACGCGCCATCCAGAAGGTGTCAACCAAGACTGTACGGCATCCTCTAGGCTCGGTGGCAGATTAGCCCAACGTATGAGCTCAGGGTGCCAGATGATGAAGGAGTCGTCGGGCCCCAAGAAGGCACGCAGGTGTGGAGAGTGCCATGTCTTGGTCAGGATACTCTGGAGTCGTGAAGGTATAGATGAGCCCCACTGCAGGCTGTTTCTGCCCGATGGGTCTTTGGAACTCAGGATCCAGGATTCGGTTATCGGCCCTAGAGCTGCCCAATGTACTTCGGAAACAGACCTACCTAGAAGGAGATCTTGGAGGCTGGAAGGGAGGTTACGACTGTTGATCGTTAGTCGTCGCGTACGAAGAAATAGGCTAGCAGCGTACTAATTGAGTCCCGCAAAGCTTTTGGATATGTAGCTGTCATTGGGGCCGAACGAAAAGAACGAGGCATTGCTCGCGGTACCACTCATTCCCGGCTGGACGCGATTGGGTTGGAAGCTATTATGACGTCACGCACTCTTAACGTGGTGAAACCTCTAAAGATGTCAACGATGCACCTAAATGGGTGAAACAATATGCATTCAACGTACAAGCGCGTATGTATTGAGCCGTTGATAGGTTTCCGTCGCCCTGACGTCTTTACAAACTGGCGCGTGTTCCCCGACAACGGTTTCAAAACGTTGCTATCCTGTTTAGACCCTGGAAGCGATCAAGCTTGGCAAGGCGAATGTCAACACAATCAGTCGTGCGATTGCCTACTTCTTCACAACATTGCGACTTTATAGTGGCCCACTGTGTTCAGCGTCGCACACCGCTTCCATCGATCTAGACCCAGCGTTTTTTCTTCTTAGCGAGCCCGAGTTTTCGGCGGCACATGTGCGATTCTACGTTTACGTTTGGCCAACGCGGCTGCCACTTCTTCCAATGTCCGTCGAGACGAGAATAGTATGCTTTCATACACAAAACAGGCTGATGAGTGATACTGATGATGGTGCAGTGCACGTCTTCCTAAAAAGCTGGCAAGACTTCTCAGCTCCTCACAATTGAAAAAGATATATCATGTGACCCTTGGTTTCGAGGACAGCTTCCTCTTGACCTGGCGAGATGCTGGTGGAAGAGACCGTGTTGAGAGCTCTGGACTCCCGCACGAGTTAGTCGACTTCCTGCACGCTGAGAACCGCAACATTCCCAATGTACGCTGTACGCTGGGACCATATAATTCGTCTTTCTTCATCCACGACAAAGCTTCGTACCTCTGGAAGAATTTGCCAGGAACCCTGCTTGTCGCCTTACAGAACAACATACAGGATGGAAGTTGGATCGATCGGCCGCGTCTCGTAGCACTGGGTGCCGGAGATAATTTCTTGCTGATAACCGAGAAGAACGCCTCAGTATGGGACTTGCGGCATTACAAATCTGCCGTTGCATTTCTTGAGAAGAGTGCCATGTCAGATGTTCACAGTTTGATCCTGCATGCTTATCGGTACCAAAGCTTCGTCATGCAGACCAAGAGCGGTAAACTCCTCTTCGAAAACGTGCCGCCACATCAGATCGCAAGCATACAAACCATGATAGCACCAGTTTTACAAGACACGAAAGATTTGCAACGAAGACCTCTCGTACACAGAGAAAGTGACAAGAGGGAGAATGTGCAGCGAAGGCCCAGCGCTCTCCAACAACGCGCGCAGATCCGGAGGGAATGGAGTGAACATACCCAGGAATTCACGGCGCAAGCTAAAGGTGTTAAGCTGAGCTTTAGTCTCAATGTCAGTCTGGGTGGCTTGGCGAGAATGCTGGGGTGAGGACGATACTGGAATAACCAAGATCACTTTGCTCATGAGCCGAGGAAAGCAATCCCATCGCACGCATGTTCGATAAGCACAGCTTGGATCCCGCAAATTTGGCAACAGCGGTATTTTTGGATGGCTGAGCAAAGTTAAGACATCGAAATCACGACAGTCGCTGGCAAACCTGCCTGGAAGGATTCCCTGATTCGTTCTCTCAGGTTACGAGTTAAAGGGCCAGGACATTGCGGTACTCTGAACGGAATCATTGTTGATGGTATGTGGTTCTTCATTACAGAACGAATTTGGTATCGGAGAGATGGAGTTGCACTCAATCGAAAGTGCAGAAAGTAGGAGGCGGACAAGAAGAAAGCCGTACAGCATTGTGAGTGTTCTTGGCACAACCCAAATCATCGAAAAGGCTTCGTGACAGTCTATGTCCGTGTCTGATCGTGCTTCTTCACATTGTACAGACCAATGGAAGGAGTTTGAATTGTGGTTCTGATGATAATCGGAAATTGCTTCGGCAAATCGCAAGCGCATCTAATATCCCTTTGTACAAATAGCGCCGCTCGAACCAGAGACTAATGACAGCGGCAGAAATATTTGTAGTCTAGTCGTGGCAAGAATCGGATGCCATGTGATTTTGCGAGACAATGTACGGATAAAGGGAACGTGATTAGGAGGACGAACCGAGCCGAACTGGCAACAAGAGAAGTCAAGTCAGCCTCAATACTGGATGTTTTACTACTAGAGTCGCGCTAGTGCAAGGAACGACGGTTCAACTTAGCTTCTCAGTGCTTTGACGAGCTCTGAATGTGACGAGACAACAGCCGTGATGTGGTTCCACGTCCTTGAACACCGTTTACTATTACGCCAATATATTGCACAGGATCATGGACGTAGAAGTCGCGACCTTTGAAACCACATTCGCTGCAGTTTCGAATCGGATGTCGGGAATATGGTACCTTTGTCAGATGTGCTATAGGTTCGTTGACAAAGCGGTACTGGGGAATACGGATAATGCCCTCGGGTATGTACCAGTGTAACTAAGCCGCGCTTTTTTGTGCCATGTATTTCCAAGCTGTTCAAAGCTGGTGACGGCACTGTGAGAATATAGGTAATTTCCAATGTCAAAGCTGTGACATGCAGAAATCGGTACCATGGTTTTCGGACCGGAGCTGACAGCGATGACATCACGCTAAGACTTTTTGGACAGCCATTTTTGCGGGGAACCTCCGCATGGGCTCGACCTCTCCACATTTTACCAATAACACCACTCCTCCGATACGCCATGTGCTGATGCCGAACTATTACTTGGGTACTTCGGGAAAGCTTGCCAAGTATGACGATACGCATTATGGGTGGTTTAGCAAGCCACGTACGTGGACGGACCGGTCAGCGTACCCGTACTGCGCGGTGCAATGGCAGGTTTCTTCGTACACTAGGGTCGCACGGCTGAGAGCTTAAGTAGGCGGACTGGACATGTTCGGTCCTGTGTCAATTCCTTCTATTCTTCCGCTGGAGCCGGGTCAAAATCATGGCTTCAATGCGCTCGCTGATTCCTGCTCTCATTGCAAGCATGCCTTTGGCAAATGCTTTGTTCATCAATGGCAGTGTGATTGCACCTTGCGACTCACCCATCTACTGTTATGGCGACCTGCTCCGCGAAATCGAACTCGCAAGACCGTTTGAGGATTCGAAGACGTTCGTCGATTTGTAAGTAACTTGAAGGGCCCGTATTAGATCATAGCTAATCGATGGCAGACCAACAACACGCCCGCTAGAAGAAGTGCTTGCAGCATTCGCCAACCTCTCGAGACCGATTGAGAACAATACAGCGCTAAACGATTTTCTATCCGAATACTTTGGCGAAGCTGGTTCCGAACTAGAAGAAGTACCTACTGATGAGCTAGAAACGCAGCCGGATTTTCTTGACAACGTCAACAGCTCTGTTGTTCGAGATTTCACACGCCAAGTCATCGATATATGGCCTGACTTAACGCGCCGATATGTCGGAGCTGGAAACTGCTCTGGCTGCGTTAACTCCTTCCTTCCGGTCAACCGTACCTTCGTGGTAGCTGGTGGTCGTTTCAGGGAGCCATATTACTGGGACTCCTTCTGGATCATCGAAGGCCTCCTTCGTACTCAGGGGTCCTTTACTCAGATTGCCGAAAACATCATCGAGAATTTCATGGATCTTGTCGAAGATATTGGCTTCGTGCCCAACGGCGCTCGTCGCTATTACGAAAATCGATCGCAGCCGCCACTACTTACGCAGATGGTTCGTGTTTACGTCGAGTATACACAAAATTATACTCTCCTCGAACGGGCGATACCCATCCTTGAAAAGGAGTATGAGTTTTGGGTGAACAACCGTACCGTGACGCTTGAGCGGGCTGGCATGAACTACTCTCTCAACCACTATGCC
>Ga0115847_100365_pt1 | contig 11549 bp, 11 predicted proteins | sample InSIn5SAF170_FD_83861 | JGI IMG/M metagenome (GOLD analysis project Ga0115847, IMG submission 83861)
ATTTATTGCCTACACATGCTCATACAAATTGTCACCCTTTTGCCTACCCCATAAATCAGGCCTTTAATCCTTCGAATACTGTGCCACTGCAGATGAGATCGTCCCTAGAGGCTGTTAAGCTAGTTGATCTTCTCCATGACTTTCACGATTCGGCGCCAACATTTTGGGAACCACCTACCTACCTGCGCTGTCAGGCGGACCCTCGGGTCGAGACTCCAGGCAAGGCTAATGATCGTCGAGCCCGCATAGTCAAATGGGTCAGAAGTGCTTATGCTAGACATTGAAAGACGAGCAGAGCAAGAAGAGAATGAAGGAGGGGCGGCGGTGTGCTTGTTCACTGCGCCAGGGTTACAGACTACAAGACTGTCCGCGTCAGCGATCTACAGTAACCAATCTTTAGAGACTGGTCGACATATGTTCTCCGTGATGCTATGTATGAGCTCGTCCCCGCAGTCTACTACTTTCCGTTTTTGGTGCACTACGTTGCGGCTATCAAGAAAAGGGGAGAATGGCTCTGGTATAGCGGAATGTATAAGGAACCGGGTGAGGAAGCATAGGAAGATCTTACGAACCCGAAAAATACTTCTTGGACCGAGCATCTACTAATCTTCCAGAAAGTCTTCAAGCGGCCATCGCCACAGCCTGAAGCTGAATATCATACCATAGGCACCTACATCATCGCTGTCGGAAGCCACAACCGTGCGCCGGACACTAGCACCATCACATCTATCTACCTCTCCCATCAGTGTACTACGGAGCTCACCGAAAACCGGGACATACGAGGCAGTATACCCTTCAAATGTCCACGGGTTGCGTAAAGTATTCGCGGACACAATGAAGCAAAACGGGCATTCAAACCCAGTCCAAGAAGAAGACATTAAGGACGGAAGATAGAGATCCACTGACATGCTGTCTGAAGCGAGATTCCATTCAATGGCGTTCAACGTCAAGCCTCAACAAGTCGACATACAAAGCGACCAAATTGAGGCTCAGAGCCCCCCAAAATCCAAGGAAGTCGACAAGCAGGATTTTGAGATGGAGTTGGCCCCTATGATCAGCTCATAGAAATGGGCAAAGGCGATGAAGATCCGATACGCTTCGGCAACATTATCAAGCACGGTGCAGCATCAGCTCCAGAATATCTAGAGCCCCTCAAATAAAGCCCATCTGGCAATGCCTGTGCGGGGCATTCGAGTCAAGCGCGAGTTGCAATCTCATCGGACCGACATGAGGCTTCAGAAGGCGCCAGGACCTGACGTTCACCATCGCCACAGGGCCTCGAATCGTTGCTTTTCATAGGGAATCCTACGAAGGACTTTTTGGACATCTCAGATGACCTACCACAAGCAACCAGGGGCAAGGTCTCCGCACGTAATGGCCGCCAAAAAAGCCCCGTGGGATACTGTTGTCAAAAAGCTATCGCTTATGATCAAACAAGAGTCTGTACTCAATGGTCACCGACGGCCGCGGCCCAAAGGAACTGCTCACTATCAATTGCCAGATTATAATGAACCTGGCCCTGCTTGAACGGAACTTTGGCATTCCCTAGTAAGGCCCTACCATTTATTGCCTACACATGCTCATACAAATTGTCACCCTTTTGCCTACCCCAGCAAACGCTGTCCTTGTGGTGTACATGAACGCTAGTGCTATATAAGACTAGCTCAATTATGTCTTGGCACTACATGTGGAGTCCTTTTTCGCACACTGGTAATCCTTCACGAATGTTTAGTTGGCACCGCACTTACTTAGTTATTCGACACAGGTTGCAGCGTGAGTACAGGTCATTGCAGAATACGAAAGAGTACTACTGACGATTCTGGCAGCATGGGTAGGGTCATTCGCAACCAGAGAAAGGGCCGTGGCTCTATCTTCAGTACGGTCAAATCAATCCTCGAATTTGCGACAGCGACTAACGATTTCGAACAGCTGCCCACACAAGATTGAACAAAAATCCAGCCCAATTCAGACAACTCGACTATGCCGAGAAGCATGGATACATCCGAGGTATCGTGAAGGACATCATCCACGACCCCGGCCGAGGCGCACCACTTATCAAGGTCTCCTTCCGAAATCCATACAAGTTCCAAGACCGAGTCGAGACATTCATCGCAAATGAGGGCATGTACACCGGTCAATTCATCTACGCTGGAAAGAACGCCAACTTGACTGTCGGAAACGTTCTGCCGCTCGGTGCAATCCCAGAAGGTACCGTTGTGACAAACGTCGAGGAGAAGACTGGTGATCGAGGCACATTGGGCCGAACATCAGGAAACTATGTCACAGTCATCGGCCACAACCCAGATGAGGGAAAGACAAGAGTCAAGCTTCCATCTGGCGCAAAGAAGGTCATCCCGAGCTCATCGCGAGGCATGATCGGTATCGTTGCAGGTGGTGGACGAACAGACAAGCCACTTCTCAGTATGTTTCGACTGTTATAAATAGAAAGAGCGCTGCTAACAGGTTACACAGAGGCATCTCGAGCCAAGCATAAGTTCGCCGTCAAGCGAAACTCATGGCCCAAGACTCGTGGTGTTGCCATGAACCCCGTCGATCATCCTCACGGTGGTGGTAACCACCAGCATATTGGTAAAGCCTCGACCATCTCCCGATACGCCGTCCAGGGTCAAAAAGCTGGTCTCATTGCCGCCCGAAGAACTGGTCTGCTGCGTGGTACTCAGAAGACGAAGGATTAAAGTTGTTGTTGCTATTCTTTATACGTGGGTTACGAGCAGTCACGCCGGTGTGGTCAGCCACGAAGGATGAGAAGCAGAAATCAGTTGAGTAGTCTACCTAGATGAGCGCAGGTGGAAATCTTTCCCTCTTCCATACATTAAGAGAGGCTCGACCGCTCGGACGACATCTGTCAAGCAATCTCCTCAATGAAGATCTCAGACAACGTACACGCGTCTCGTGCGCCTTGTACCAGATGAGATGTATCGGAGGCCACGGATGCACGCATTGAAATCAAGATTCGATCTGAACCAAAATAATGCCTACTGAAAGGCCGTATTCATTGTACATTCGCTTGCGCACGACCCGGAATCGTATTAAGTGAGACAGAAAAATGATCATTTCGCCGCGCTTCGTTACATCCAGTAGAACATCGTCTCGCACCATTGACAAGAGCCGCACGGAGGACCCTCCTCAGTGTAGGAAGCCCACATGAAACATTCCAGGTCTCATTCAGGCTGTTTTTCGGGCGTGCCTCTGGTGTCTGATAAGCCGAACTGAACAAGGATAAATGCATGCCACATAAAAAGAAAATGAACCAAAGGCATTTTTCACGCGTGCGCTTGGTCTACGCCGCTCAAGCCGGTTCGCGCCACGATTCTAGATGCACTGGGGAACGTGCTGGGGACGACTCCCTCATCAAACATCAACCCACCTGGTGCACCCAGCGATTTCCCGTTTCTCGTTGTACTTCTGTCTCGAATTGATTTTGTTGCTTCTGAAACACCGCTGAGCGTTGTTTCCGCTGTTATTATTGTTCTGATCCGACGCACTCTCCAGGCCCATTTCTGGAACGTCATCTTGCGCCTGTTTCACCCACCTCCACGTTCGTTGTCATAGACATTCATTGTTTCCGCCGCTGTACTTGCAAACGAAATACTTCTGCAGTTGCGTTCTCAGTATAAGCACAGCATCACAGCATTACAGACTCAAATTCAGCAGTCTATCTAGCAGCAGATTCAAAATGATCGTCAACAAAAAGCTCGATCGTTTCAAGCAATGGGCGGGGGAGAGGATGGGAGGGGAGGTCAAGACCAATACCACCGACAACTTCAAGGCTTTGGAGCTGGAAATGGAGTTGCGCCAGAAGGGCATGGAAAAGATGTCAGAGTCCATGAATGGCTACATGAAAGCCGTCTCCAAGAGAACAGAGGTCGAGAAGAAGGAGAAGACACTTCCAATCGCATACATGGGAGGCACCATGATCACTCACGGGGAGGATTTTGAGCACGACTCAGAATACGGCCAATGCTTGAGCTGTGAGTACTACCACAACAACCTTGTAGAGCGCTTCCTAACTCTCAACTAGCTTTCGGAAGAACACAGGAACGGCTGGCTCGATCCCAGGAGACGTACATTGTCGCGGCCACTAACAGCTGGGCCGACTCGCTTGAGCGTTCTCTCGTGCAGATGAAGGAATATCAAGCTGCACGCAGGAAGCTCGAGTCGAGACGTCTTGCATATGATACATCTCTAGCTAAGCTGCAGAAAGCGAAAAGGGAGGACTTTAGAGTTGAAGAAGAATTGCGGTCACAGCAGATGAAATATGAAGAAGCGGAAGCAGACGTCGAAAGGCGAATGTTCGAGATCAAAGATGCGGAAGCCGAGAGCGTCAACGATCTGACAGCGTTCCTCGAGGCTCAACTTGCTTATCACGACCGCTGCCGAGAAGCACTGTTCCAGCTGCAGAACGAATGGCCAGCCCAATCAGCCTTCGGACAGGGCTTGGGGGGCATGCGACAAGCCTCAAGTCAGAGTCAGGTTAACGCTAGACCTTTGCCAAACAGGTCACGGTCAAACACGGTCCGCTCATTCCTTTCTGCACATTCAGATCGAGACGAGCCAGAGTCAATCAAGCCAAGCATCAAATCGCGACAATCGTCATCACGCTATGGCGACCCTCCCGTAGCAGACCTGGACACATCACGAGCCAGACCAGGCCTGGGTCGATCGACCACCTACCAGACACAGCCTCAAGAAAGACGAGACATCTCGCCTGTACAGCCAAATCGCCTGTCTAGAGTACCGAGCGATTCTCTGATGCTACAGTCGACGAGAACCAATCTCAGGAGGGTTGACACCATGCCAAGCCAGCAAGACGTCTTTGCAGATGAATCACCGCAGACGCCTCAGGGCAGTGGGTCTCAGACACCAACTGGGGGTAGGAGACCGCCACCTCCGCCACCCTCCCGATCATCGAAACCTGGCGGGCTGGGTAAACCAGCACCTCCGCCTCCACCAGCTAAGAGGACGTTGATAGCATAAGCATGAAATACGTATATATGGTGATGCTTTTGATCAGGAGGTACAGGACTGGGACGCGCTAGGGACGCGTTTTGGGCTGACGGACTGGGGCGTTTGTGCTTATGACAGCAGAATGGGAGTTTTCATCCCCAAATTGAGTAGTCTTTGAAGCTGTGTCATACAGATCGAAACGGCATATCTGCATCGTTGCAGTGCTTCGTGTAATGCTCCTTCCTTGCTGTCTGGGAATGCCATTTCTCGGCGTTCGCAATCGCGTGACTGACTGGCTGGGGTCTAGTCCTAAAATGTACTAGCTCATTCGAGTCGAATCTGCGCTTGTGCGGGCAGGAGAGTCTTTCTAAGTAACATCACGTCCCTCGCAGGCTTTCACAGATCACCGAGACGCGACGACGGGCCTGCTCCATCGCGATTCGATAATCAACCACCACAATCATCTCAAGTGACCGCCCGCAACTTGTTTGGGTCCAACGCTTAGCCATTCATTTGTACTACACTCATGTGAGTCAATCAGGATTATCAGCCTACCACTTCCTTCCATCAATCACTATGCGCAATGGGCCGGGTTCATTTGCCAATGTCCATTTCACTAACAATATGCGCTAGAACACCACAGGGAGACACTTTAGGAGGTGTTCTGACTACCCTTCATCCTCCACTCCATGTCACTGGTGCCACAGTAGACACAAACCCCTGCCGTCATGGCTTCTGTACAGCCAGCTGCCATGCAGCAACCGAATCCTATGCAGTCCATGGGTCAGACATTACCGCCGAACCTTACCCAGCAACAGATACAGGCTGCGTATGAGAAATACAAACTCCTCAAGGCGCAGAAAGTGCCCCCGAATGACCCCGAACTCCTCAAGCTTCAACAGTTCCTCACCTATGTCCAACAACAACAGCAGGCGCGCAAGCAGGCCCAGATAAAGATGGCCCAGATGCAGCAGCAGAAGGCCCAGATGCAAGTCCAAAGTCAGCCACAGCCTCAGATGAACGGTCAAAGCAATGGTGCTGTCCAGAACGGCGCGAACCCCTCAAACGCGCAAATGGACGGAATACAGTCAGACGCGAATGGACTGGCGCATACTCGTCTTGCTCAGCAAGAGCCACAGCCTGGTGCGCCAACGCAAGGTGCTGGATCACAACGCACCATCACGAGTGCTGCTGGCTTCTCGCCTGAGCAGCTCCAATTGCTTCGGATGCAGATCCAGGCCTTCAAGATGTTAAGCAAGAACATGCCCCTGCCACAGGCACTACAGGAGAAAGTCTTCCCGAGGAACGATGCTGCTATGCCATCTGTCGCCTCCGCACAAGCTGCTGAAAAGGTCGTCAAAGACGCAGCTGAGGGGAAAGAGAGTGCTCAAACCGACATGACACTAGCCAAGCAGTTCTTCGAATCCTACAAGTCCCCATACGATCTGTATCCTCGCACCATCACTTTTGCGGACCACTCTCAGCAAGCTAAGCGGCCACGCGTGCCAGCCTTGATGCCGTATGGAGTCGACATCGAACAGGTCCGTGAAGATAGGGAGCGTGTCTTGTACAATCGCATCCAAGCCCGCAAAGCTGAGCTCGCTGCTGCGCCAGTCAACATTGCGGCTTGGGATAGCAGCAACTCTATTGAGGCCACAGATGATAGCTCACTGAGGATGAAGATGCTCATTGAATTCAAGAAGTTGTCTCTGCTGCAACGACAGCGCGAATTCAGGCGAGAAATCCAGCAAGAGCTGTTTAACTACGACAATCTGGCTATGACCGCTAACCGTGCGCTACATCGCAGAATGAAGAAGCAATCGCTCAGAGAAGCTAAGATCACCGAAAAGCTCGAGAAGCAACAGCGAGACGCTCGCGAGAACAAAGAGAAGACCAAAGCCAACGATCAACTACTTTCCGTTATTGCTCATGGCAATGAGATCAAGAATCACGCCATGAACCAGAAGGCAAGGATGCAGAAGCTTGGAAAGATGATGGTCGCCCAACACCAGCACATGGAGCGAGAAGAGCAGAAACGCATAGAAAGAACAGCCAAGCAACGTCTGCAAGCTCTGAAGGCAAACGACGAGGAGACCTATCTCAAACTGCTCGGACAAGCCAAGGACTCTCGCATCACCCATCTGCTCAAACAGACCGATGGTTTCCTCAATCAACTTGCCGCGTCTGTGCGTGCTCAACAACGAAGCGCTGCCGAACGATATGGTGAGATGGAGGATTTTGCTCCTGAAGAGGACGAAATAGGCTCCGAGGACGAGGACGGCGGCAGGAAAATCGACTACTATGCTGTTGCTCACAAGATCAAAGAAGAGGTTCATGTGCAACCATCCATGCTGGTTGGTGGTACATTGAAAGAATACCAGTTAAAGGGTCTACAATGGATGGTGTCGCTATACAACAACAGGCTCAATGGTGTGTTGGCTGATGAGATGGGTCTGGGCAAGACTATCCAAACCATTTCCCTGATCACGTACCTCATCGAGCAAAAACAACAGTCAGGTCCCTTCTTGGTCATTGTGCCGCTCAGTACGTTGACGAATTGGAACCTTGAGTTCGACAAATGGGCGCCGAGCGTGTCAAAGATCGTCTACAAAGGTCCTCCCAACACCCGAAAAATGCAGCAGAACCGAATCAGAAGTGAGAAGTTCCAGGTCCTGCTTACCACTTACGAGTACATCATCAAAGATCGACCTGTACTGAGCAAGATCAAGTGGGTTCATATGATCATCGATGAGGGCCACCGTATGAAGAACGCACAATCGAAACTGAGTAGCACTTTGTCAACATACTACAGCACCAGATACAGACTCATCCTCACTGGTACACCTCTGCAGAACAACTTGACAGAACTATGGGCCATCCTCAACTTCGTCTTGCCAAATATCTTCAAGTCAGCCAAGAGTTTTGATGAATGGTTCAATACTCCTTTCGCGAACACAGGTGGTCAAGATCGAATGGAGCTGTCCGAAGAAGAGCAGCTGTTGGTCATTAGACGTCTCCACAAGGTGCTCAGACCATTCTTGCTGAGACGTCTGAAGAAGGACGTCGAGAAGGATCTGCCAGACAAGCAAGAGCGAGTCATCAAGTGTCGCTTCTCTGCTCTGCAGGCCAAGCTCACTTCGCAATTGGCAACCCACAACAAGCTCGCTGTGACGGACGGCAAAGGAGGCAAGACTAGCATGCGTGGACTTAGTAACATGCTCATGCAGTTGCGTAAACTTTGCAATCATCCTTACGTCTTTGAGCCTGTTGAAGAGCAGATGAATCCTGGTAAGGGCACGAATGATTCGATTTGGCGAACAGCTGGCAAGTTCGAGCTTCTAGATCGAGTCCTGCCCAAGTTTCAGGCTACTGGTCATCGTGTGTTGATGTTCTTCCAGATGACACAGATCATGAACATCATGGAGGACTTCTTGCGGTTGCGAGGAGTTACGTACCTGCGACTTGATGGTGCTACTAAATCAGAGGAACGATCTGAGCTGCTGAGGATGTTCAACGAGCCCAATTCACCGTACTTCTGCTTCTTGCTCTCGACTCGTGCTGGTGGTCTCGGTCTCAACCTGCAGACCGCAGATACTGTCATCATCTACGACTCCGACTGGAATCCTCACCAGGATTTGCAGGCTCAAGATCGTGCTCACAGAATTGGCCAAAAGAATGAGGTCAGAATTCTTCGACTTATCAGCTCAAATTCAGTAGAAGAGAAGATCCTTGAACGAGCCCAGTATAAACTCGATATGGATGGCAAGGTCATTCAAGCTGGTAAATTCGACAACAAATCTACGAATGAAGAACGCGACGCCTTTTTGCGGACACTCCTCGAAGCCGCTGAAGCAGCAGAAACAGGTGGCAACGAACAGGAAGAAATGGAAGATGACGACCTGAATGATATGATGGCTCGATCAGAAGAAGAACTCATCCTCTTCAAACGTATGGACAAGGAGCGACAAGCGAGAGACGAGTATGGTCCAGGCAGACCGCTACCTCGTCTTATGGGCGAAGAAGAGCTACCAGACATCTACCTCCAAGAAGACGAGCCAAATCCAGACAAGAAGGACCTCGAAGAAGACTACGGTGGTCGTGGCGCCAGAGTCAAGACTCAGGTCCGCTATGACGATGGCTTGACAGAGGAGCAGTGGCTAGCTGCAGTGGACGATTCAGAAGACAGCATCGGCGAAGCAACCAAGCGAAAACAAGCACGAATTGACAAGCGAAAGACTAACAAAGCCAAGCGTGAAGGCGGCCCAGAGTCCTCTCCTGACCCCGCTAGCCGTGAGAGTACAGAGGAGCCAATGCCGCAACCCAAGAAACGAGGTCGAAAGCCAAACTCTGTGAAGAGGAAGGTCGTCGAAGCGGATCTCGAGGAAGAGACCCCCGTCGCCAAACGAAAGCGTGGCGCTCGTCCATCCATGAAACCCGATTCGCTGAGTGCATCTGACCGGTCGCTGCTGCAGAAAGCGCTCAAGATCACCATCAAGGCGATCGAAACCATCGAAGTGGAGGACGCGGATGAAGAGCCAGATCCGAATGACAGCGACGACGGTCCACTCATGAGAGCAGTTATTGGCCCGTTCTTGCAGGTTCCGCCGAAGAAGTTGTATCCTGACTACTACAACTATATCACCAACCCGATCGCCATTGAGAACATCACGGAGAAGATCAATGGACACAAGTATACGAGCCTGGATGATCTACAAAAGGATATCGATCTGCTCGCGATAAAAGCGCATTTGATGACGTGTACACGATTACTGTTTCAATAGCTATACCTATAGTATATGTACAAAGCTCCAAATGTACATGTCACAGTCGACCACGCAGAGCAAAGTTGACGCTACCTTAGACATGTCTAAGTGGCCGATCGCGCAGCTGGACGCAAGCCATCGCTTGCCGCTTTGCATACCTTCTATGCCTTCGACTCCTTGGACTCTCGTCAGGAAGGCGCCGTGTTCGCTCTTGATACCGTACTATAAAGTCGACATCTGGAGGACCGACTGACCCGCCCAACGCCGTGTTGCGATGATCACCGACACCAAACGTAGCAGATCTTCCGCTGAGTAGCTAGGACGAAACACATTGATTGGCCTTTCTGCATCCTGCACCTGAGCTGCGCGTGCAAGGACCTGCTGTCATCGACGAGGGACTCGATAAGCCGCGATGACTCGGCAGGGCTGCACGGGCTCGTCGCGCAAAATCCGCCTGAGCATCAGGCCCTACCGCGAACGGGCTGATGCTCGCTTTGGATACATCTTACTTCGGTTGCTTGCAAGATCCAAGATTGTAGCTGCCTCGACAACGACGCCGCCTTGTGGTACACCCGACGCCTGACGAGAGATCAAATTGCGTTGAGGTGGCTTCGCCCAGTACGCGTCGGAACGAAGTGGCGGATGTTGATATCGAAAGAAGGGATGTGACACGATTCGCACCGGTCCCTAGCTCTGAAGACGACGACAAGCAGCTTGACTACGAAGTCTGCTCGAATACCTGGCGGAAACATTGGGATTCGTATTGAGATGGGAAGTGGTGCAGTAAGGAGGGCCTTTCCGTGAGACTGTAGAACGGTAACCGTATCGCACGCGAGGAAAGCGTCAGTATCTGACGTCCTCCTGTTGATGGAATTCCAGATATTTGCCGTTATAGTGCAGGGCGTACCCACTCGTGGCGTGACCGACGAGGAGCTGTAGCCGCTGTTTTGCCTCGTTCATCGAGACCATGTTAAGTAGTGATTCTAGGAATTCGAGGGACGTAGGGAGCACTTGGTATCCTCGCAAGTGTCTCATGTGGCGGAGCTTGCCTACGCAGCGAGGTCAAGGCCTTCAAGCTCAGAGCACCCACGCATCAGTATTGGGGACGCATTGAACGATAACGCAGAGGTTCACAACGCTGGGTACTCGACACCTGAGCTTGGATGAGAATCACATCGTTTCTGCTATGTATCCGCACTGATTCTTGTGATGTCACAGCAGGGCATTCGATCCCAACCTCAATACCAATGCACACTGGCCACCCTACCGCAATGTCAATAAGCTTCCCTCTCCTTACGCCAGCCAGCATATCATTCATGCATCCCACCATCATGTAATATAGTGGTACACCCCCTTGTGATCGGTCTTGACTTCTAGTCCCCACCATTCGCCATAGCCGAAAAGTTGAGCTTCAACTTCGTCCCACCAGCACTAGGCGGCACGCTCGGTCGCGGTGTCCCCAAGCTCGATCCTGCATCGGTAGAAGCAGCGTCGCCCTTACCTAGTGTCAGTAGACCGGGGTGCTCGCTCTGTTGCTGTGCGATCATTTCGGCGCATTTTTTCTGCATATACGTTAGTGCTTCTCCTGGTCTCGACGTGAAAGGTTCAACATACCTCGATCATAATCGCGTCATTATACAACATACTGCCATCCTCATTATACGTTTTCGCGTTCATCGCAAGCAGATCGATATCCTTTTGTAGATCATCCAGGCTCGTATACTTGTGTCCATTGATCTTCTCCGTGATGTTCTCAATGGCGATCGGGTTGGTGATATAGTTGTAGTAGTCAGGATACCACTTCTTCGGCGGAACCTG